>RRZT011606305.1_pt1 | contig 17273 bp, 6 predicted proteins | sample 2165551 | NCBI WGS metagenome assembly RRZT01 (sample SAMN10456910, study PRJNA506462) | wastewater metagenome | biome: wastewater; feature: sludge; material: wastewater sludge; isolation source: wastewater sludge with Escherichia coli K12::gfp cells carrying plasmid... | place: USA: Moscow, Idaho ...
GCACCGTGCTTCGGGCTTGGGCCAGAAGGTTCAGTCGTTCCACCACCATGCGATTGAGAAACAGCAGGTCTTGCTCGCCCATGTGGCGCAGGGCCTGTACGAACATCTCGCGGTCTACAACGGTTTGCCTCGAAGTCATGCTCGGCAGTTTATGTTGGTTGCAACACAACCCATCCCTCGACATTCAAGATGGGTTGGCCAGACGCATACGACGCTACTCACCTGAATGGGTGGATTGCGCCATAAGCATCGATCAGATTCTGCTGATAGAGCTTGATCGGACCATGGTGCCGGTCGTGGGTGGAAGCGTCGCACACAGTCTGAAGGATCTCGTGCCTCGCCTTCCTGTCGGCAAATCAGGGCGAGATTTGGCAGATCTCATGGGGGTCAAGTCAAGAACTGCACGCCCAGTGATTGCATTGGCCGCAGCTCAGACTGCGGTGTCGGCGTTGATGCAAGGGCAAATGATATGAAGTTCATCCACACCGCCGACCTCCATCTCGACAGTCCCCTGAGAGGTTTGTCTTCGTATGCCGATGCGCCTGCTGAGCGCTTGCGGACCGCGACCCGGGACGCTTTCCAGAACTTGGTCACCCAGGCCATCGACGAACAAGTCGATTTCATGGTGGTTGCCGGCGATGTCTACGACGGAGATTGGAAGGACTTCAACACTGGGTTGTTCTTCGTTCGTCAGATGGGCCGGCTTCGGCACGCGGGAATACCGGTCTACCTGCTTTACGGCAACCACGATGCTGACAGCGAGATGACGCGCGGCTTGGAGCTGCCGGACAACGTCCACGTTTTCTCGTCCCGCAAGGCAGAAACATTCCGCATCGACTCCCGGAAGGTGGCTCTGCACGGCCGCAGCTTCAAGGTGGCGGCCACCACCGAGAACCTGCTCCCAGGCTACCCCGAGCCAGTAGCCGGTTGGCTGAACATTGGCGTGCTGCACACCGCGCTGGAGGGCAACGCCGAACATGCCAGGTACGCCCCCTGCTCTGTGGCGGAGTTGCAGGTCAAGGGCTATCAATACTGGGCGCTCGGCCATGTGCATGAACACTGGGTGCAGCGTGGCGATGTCACGATGGCCTACCCCGGCAACCTGCAGGGCCGCCACATCCGCGAACAGGGCGCGCGCGGTGCGCTGCTGGTCACGGCCGAAGAGGGTGAGGTGACCGAAGTGGAGCGTTTGGAGGTGGACGTGCTGCGGTGGCACGCGCTGGAGCTTGACGTCAGCGCTGCGCCAGACCTGCGAAGCGCTGTGCGCATGGTGGGGCAGGCGATGGAGCAGGTGCTGGAGTCGACCCCCGCCGATCTGCCCCTGGCAATGCGGGTCGTATTCAAAGGTCGGTCCTCGGTTCACGCGCAATTGATTGCAGACGAGGGCCAGCTGCGCCAGGAGGTCATCGCGCAAGCCGTTGCGCTGGACGCAGACAGAATCTGGGTGGAGAAGGTTCAGGTCGCCACGGAGGCCTTGGAAACGGCCCGGCCGTCATCGGACGACGAGACCCAGGGCGCCATGGCAGAGCTGGAGAGCCTGGCCTTGTCTGCCCAGGACGACCCGGACTTCATCCGCTCGCTGCAGGCCGACTGGCAGACCCTGCTGGAGAAGCTGCCACACGATGTGCTTCTGGCGGCCCCTGATCTGTCAACGCTGCGCCAGGACCCGCTGGCCCAGATGAGCGATCGCATTCGGCAAGCGACCCCCGTGCTGATGGCCCGCGTGGGCCAGGATGCCCGCTCATCCTCCTGACCGCGAGAAGACTCCCACCATGCGCATCCGTGAACTCAAACTGATCCGGTACGGCAAATTCACCGACCGAACCTTGGCATTGCCCCCTGGCAGCAGAGACATCCACCTCATCGTGGGGCCCAACGAGGCAGGCAAATCCACCGTCCGCACAGCCATCGGGGACTGGCTTTTTGGCATACCCGCGCGTACGCCGCTGGCCTTTCTTCATCCGATGCCGGACTTGAGAGTGGGCGGCATCCTGGAACGGTCAGCCTCCAGGGACGCGCCTGGGCAACAGCTGTCCTTCGACCGCACCAAGGGCAACAAGAACACGCTGCGCACGCCGGACGACGCCACACTGCCAGAAGGCGCGCTTGAGCCTTGGCTTGGAAGTCTGCAGGCGCAGGCCTTCAACCGGATGTACGCACTCGATCACACGACCCTGGTCGAAGGCGGGGCCGGCATCCTGTCGGCATCCGACGACATCGGCCGCATGCTGTTCCAGTCGGCTGCCGGTATCGAGCATTTGGGCGAAGCACTGCAAAAGCTCCAAGCTGAAGCCGATACGTTGTGGGCGTCGCGCAAATCCGGATCGCGCATCTACTACCAGGCGCTGGATGCATTCGACACCGCCCATGCAGACTTCAAGAAGGCCACGCTGCGCACCAAGGACTGGAAGGCGCAGCACGATGCACTGGCAGCCACCGAAGCAGCCCTGGCAGAGGCCCGCAAGCGTGACGTCGACATCCGTCGTCAGCTGAGCCGTCTGGAACGCATCCGCCGGGTTCGGCCGATGCTGCTGGCCTTGGACGCTGCACAGGCACAGCGCAATGAACTGCTGACGGCCGGGGACATCCCCTTGCTGGCCGAGAACGCCGACCAGGTGCTGGGTGATGCCCGGCAGGAGCTGGTCTTGGTGGCGGCTGACCTGCAGCGCCTGCAGCAGGACGTTGCACAGACACAAATGGAACTGGATGGGACGCAGGTTGACCAGAACGTTCTGTCCCTGGCTGCAGACATCACCGAGCTGAACGAGCGCCGCCTGCAATTCAGGGCCCATCGCACGGACATGGTCAAGCGCCTGGAAGAGATCCGCATGGAGTGGCTGCGGGTGCAGGAGCTGGCCGCAGGTCTGGGATGGCCGGCAGAGAACGAAGACGCCGTGCGTGCGAGGCTGCCCGCTGCACCGGTGCGCTCACGGCTTGCCCGGTTGCTCAAAGAACGCGGGGCCGTGGCCCAGAACCTGCGCAGCGCCACCAACACCCTCGCTGAACGCCAGCAACAGATGCAGCAAGCACAGCAAGCGCTGGGGCGCATCACGGCGGGCGGGGTGCATCCGGGCCTGGCATCGGCGGTGGAGCAGGCCCTAAAGCTGGGAGACCACGCGGCTGCGCTGGCCCAGTGGCAGCAAGAAATCGATGGCCTGGTGCAAAAGATCGACGCCGGCCTTGCAGCGCTGGGCCGCTGGCGCAAAGAGCCGGACGCCTTGATGGCCATGGTCACCCCCGAGGCCGCAGTCGTGCAAAGTCTGATCGATCAGCACCGAAGCGATGCTGCTGAGGCCCTGTCGCAACGCGACACGCTCGATGCCAAGACGCAGGAGATTGCGCGGCTGGAGCTGGAGCTGCAGCAGTTCGTGCGGGATTTCCAGCCGGTCTCCCTGGAGCAGGTTCAGCAGGCCCGGCGCGTGCGCGACGACGCATGGCAGGGTATCAAAGCGGCCCCACAGACATTGCCCGACCGGGCTTTGGCCTTTGAAGGGCATATCGTGGATGCCGACCACCTGGCCGACGCCCGGCTCGACCGTGCGCAGCACGAAGCCGCTCGCCAGACCAAGGCAGAACGCATCGAACAACTGCGCCTTGAACAGCGCCACCTCGCATCGCGCGTGCAGACCGTGCAGGAGCGGATGGATACGCGGATGGCCGAGTGGCATGCTTTGACTGCCGCGTGCGGGTTGCCACGGCTTCCGCTGGAGATCGCGCCCGTCTGGCTGCAGCAACGCCAGGGTGTGCTGGACCTGCGGGCGCAGAAGCTGCACACCGAGCGCCAGCTGTCGGACCGCCGGCAAGCCGCCCTTGACCTCCAGCAGTCTCTCTGGGCGATGCTCGGTGCAGAGCCCTCCGGAGAACCCGCGCCTGAATTGGCAGAGTGCGTGCGGCGGGCGCGAACGCAGATCACGCTGGCCGATCAGGCGCAAGGGCAGCGCGCCACCCTGGAGCAGCAATTGCACGACGGGCACAGCAGCCTGGTGACGCTGCAGGCATCGGTGCAATCGGCCCAAGCGGCCTGGGATGCGTGGGATCAGTCATGGCGGGCAGCCGTGTTGGCGGCTGGCCATGAAGCCACTGCGCTCCCGGATCAGGTCGAGGCAGAGATCGAGGTCATGCAGGAGGTCGATCGTTTGCTGGCGCGCATTCGCAGCACCCGCAGCGAGCGGATCGACACCATGCAGGCCGACCTGGACGGCCTGGCGGTCACCGCCCAGGGCCTGGCACGGCGGTCCGCGCCCGAGCTTGCCGGCAATGCCCCGGAAGACATCGCCCTGGAGTTGGCCAAGCGCCTCACACAAGCCCAGCAAGCTCACGCAATGGCCTCCGAGTTGCAGTCCCGATTGCAGCGGCTCCACACAGAGATCACGGCGACACAGCAGCGGCAGCTTGCCGCCCAGGCCCGCCTGGCACCTCTGATGGGCGCAGCCGGTGTGGAGGACATCCACGCGCTGGCGAACGCTGTTGAACGTTCAGACCGTCGTCGGGAAATCGAACAAAACATGGCGTCTGCCGAGAGCGCCCTGATGCAGGCCGCCGATGGCTTGCCGTTGGAGGTCTTGCGTGAAGAAATCGCTGGCGTCGGGCCGGATGAGTTGAAAGCCCAGCTGGATGGACTCACGGACATGTCGGCTGCGGTTGTGGAAGAAATCGCTGCACTCAGCAACACCTACGGCACACAGAAAACCGCCTTCGATGCGCTCGATGGCACCGATGCTGCGGCCCAGGCCGAAGCGCGGCGACAAGAAGCCATTGCGGCAATGGCGGACGCTGCCGAGCGCTACCTGAAGTTGCACACCGCATCACGCCTGCTGAAGTGGTCGATGGAAAAGTTCCGCGAAACCAAACAGGGCCCCATGCTGGCAAAGGCTTCCGCCATCTTCAAAGGCCTGACGCTGAACTCCTTCAGCCGCCTGCTGGTGGATGCCGAGGAGGCCACGCCGCGACTGTTTGGCATCCGCCCGGGCGGCGAGCAAGTGGATGTGGCCGGTATGAGCGAGGGATCGCGCGACCAGTTGTATCTGGCGCTGCGCCTGGCGGCGCTGGAGCTTCAGGTGGAGCAGGGCTTGAGCATGCCGCTGATCGCGGACGACCTGTTCATCAACTTCGATGACCGTCGCACTGCAGCGGGCCTGAAGGTGCTGGGTGAACTGTCCCGCAAGATGCAGGTGGTGTTCCTGACGCACCACGACCACCTTGTGCCGTTGGCCAGGGAGGTGCTTGGGGGGGATCTGAATGTAGTCCAGCTATGAGTCAGCAAACATCCCTGCATCAAGCTCAACTTTTACCTGTCGGCCGTGGACAGCCTGCTCAAGCGCAGCGATGACCAGCCCACCATCGGCCTTCTGCTGTGTCGCGACAAGAACAACATCGAGGTTGAATTTACCCTGCGCGACATGAACAAGCCCATGGGCGTGAGCGAGTACACCTTGGTCGAAACCTTGCCCGACAACCTGAAGGGCGCCTTGCCCATGGTGGAGGAGATTGAGAGCGATTTGCAGCAGTTGCAGCGGCAAGCAAGTGATGTCGAATGACCAACATCTATCTTCAAAAACATGGTTGTGGCCCAGCGGTAGATTGGAAATCAATCGTGTACCCAACTTCAACGCCATCCTGAGCAGGGACCTACTTTGAACCAGCAAGAACAACTGGCACTGGCCACCGACCCAGCAACCGCTGCCGACCAACTTGTTTCATTGGCCGATCAGCACATCGAGGTGGACAGGGCTTTGGCACGACACCCCAACGCCACAGCGGATCTGCTGGAGTCGCTGATTTACGCAGTGGATGAAGACGGTGACTATGACCGTGCCGTGCGCACTGCGGTGGTTTCGCATCCCCATGTGTCGGCAAAAACGTTCGAAGAACTGGCGGCCGTCTACCCTGAGCAAGCAGTTCGCAACCCGGCTTTATTGCAACTGGTCAATGAGAACCCTTCATTGGTTTGGCGATGTGCCCAGTTGCTGGAGTTGGCGCATTGCCCGCACGGGTTGATCGACATGGCGTTTGCTGCGGGTGAATACTCCGTGATGCTGCGTGCGCTGCAAAATCTCGAGCTCCCGGAGCGGTACCGCCTGCAGCTTGCTGCCGACCGGTTGGATGCCGCTGCAATCGAGGTGCTGGACACTTTTGAAGCAGAGCAAACAGATGCATTGACCCAGGCATATGTACAAACGTACCGGCAGCAGGCAGTGGCTTTGCCTTATGCCGTGCCTGTGTATGTGCCGTTTGATGCATCGGACACCACACAACGCGCGGCTGACCAGGTTATTTGCGGGTTTCCGTTCACCTGCCAAGCCTGGCCTTGGCCCCAGGACTCCAACGGTGGGCACATGCAACCCATCGCCCAGATCGATCTTGCAAAGGCAGGGCAGACCTTGGGCGAAAACCTGGGGGACGGGTTGCTGCAAGTGTGGTTTCCCACAGACCCGGCATCCGGGAATGAGGGTAGCTGGAATCCGCTGGTGCGGGTTGTTCCGCGAGAGGCATTGTCTGACCCTCTGGACGGGTTCTACCCTGAGAACGCCCCTTGGCTTCGGGCCAGGGAGAACGCAGACCCGGGCGAATGCTTGTTCGGGATTTCTGAAAAAAAGGTGCCTTCAGCACGGGTTGAGTGGGTTGCTTTGGGGCGCATGTACCCCAACCCATTGTGGGTGACATGCGACTGGTGTGGCGGTAATCCCGCCATCAAGGAATCCACGAAAGAAAAACTCAGGGCGCAGCTTGAAAGTCTTCCTGTGCCGAGCATGGATACCAGATACCTGGACCCGAAATCACAGGCCATTCACCTGGGAGGCTACGTGAGGGGGCATGGTAACGAGGCCGATTTGGTGTCGTGGACGGATGACTCTCGCCGATTGCTGTTTTACGTCAACGAAGAAGAAGGCATTTTTGCCCTGGCTGTGACCTTCCATCGCGATGAATCAGGCAAAGCAGTGTTCCGAGCCGACTTGTCCAGCGACCACTGAAGCATCAGCAGCTCTTTGCAGTGCAGACCCTGCTGCGAATTCACTTCATGCAGCAATGGGGTCCAGCTATGTGTCAGCAAGCTTTCCCGTTTCAAGCACACATCGATTGATAGAGATGAGCACCCAAAATCTGACCGCCTGGCTTTCGTCACTTCTCAAACAAAAGTCTGTCCCCAGCCCAGACGGACGGCCGTTGTTTGCCTATGATTTGAGCCAGGATGATTACATCGAACTGGAACGCCAACTGGCTGGGGCGGTTGTCAGCGCAGGAGGGATAGCCGAACTGGCTGAAATCAGCTTGGGCAGACCGCCGATTTTTTCACCCCCAGCGGCGTTCGTTCTGTACGCATCTGAATGGTGGAAGCGCGAATATGCGGGAGGGGCATGGTCCTGGTCTCCCATTGTCAAAGCGTTAGAGGCTGCCCCTGATTCTTTTACTCAACAGTTGCGATCGCGCTTTGTATCCCGTGGGCTTGCCTTTTGGGGGCTTACGACACAGGACAGGGGTAAAACCTACATAGGCCCTATCGTTACCAACAGCGGCATACCCATGCGTTTGTTGGCCACGGGCAGTGGTGCCGTGGCCACGCTGTTGGGGCAAGTGCTGAAACAAGCCGGTCGTTTTGGATGGGGGCTGGCCCAGATTCAGCTGGCAGTCGCTGAGCGTCAGTTTCAACTGCCTGCGGCGTATCGTCAGCAACCGCTGGTTGCAGAACTCCTGGCCAGGTTTGTTGAAGCCGCTCTTCATTTGAGGGACGAGTACCAACTGCAAGGGGTGGTGGACCCGGTCGCTCGACTCGATCAGGTATATCCGGACTGGCGGCGCCGCTTTCCCGTTTCGCTTGAAAGCGAGGCTGCTCAGACTTTGCTGACTGGGATGGTTCGGGAGGCGTCGTCCCAATCTGCGGGTACGCCTGATGGACTGTTCTTGGCTGAGCGCCGTCTGGTCGGCGATCCCGGTTCCAGAGAGTTTGCCATCGTGTCGCATGTGACCTGTCCGAGCCGAATTGCAGCGTTGGATCTGGCATCCATGTTTGGTCTCAGTGACATGGAAGCATTGCCACGTGCTTTTACGATTGACCTCGAAGCGGAGACGCGGCAGCCCTGCATCGAGGGGCGTCTGATTTTTGGCTCTGAAATACCCACGGCCATCCTTACCGCCAAGCGGATGGTTGTCCGGAATCATGCGGCCAGGTTTGAACTCCAACTGATCTTGCGCTCCCAGGCAGGCGATGTGGGTGAACGCTGCACACCAGGCGGTGGCGGTGCTCTGCCGGACGAAGATCCATGGATTTTTGTCGAGAACGAGGCAGGACATCATGTGCTGGCTGCAGCGGGAGGCGCGCGATTACCACACGAAAGCGCATGGATAGCCTTGCCCTCTGGAGGAACAGTGGAGAGCGAGACTCCAGTAGAAGAGCTGGGGGAGTTGCTTGCGCCGGGGTTGCCTGCCAGACGACTGATCCGCTTGCAAGCGGACGCCCATCTGGTACTCCCTGGTATCTCCTTTCGTGTGCGCCTAGGTCAGGTCGCACCACCTGCACAGATCTACCAGTGGAAGGCGCAGCGCCTCCCGGAAGCCATGGGCCGTTCAGTTTTTCGCGATCGACAACTTCCGCGATTGTTCCGAACGACGGAAGAGGGTCTTCAAGCTCAGCCGCTGTCAACCCAGCAATGGCGCCGCCCCGGAACACAGGAGTCACTGCACCCCAGAGAAGCACGAGGGCCGGTCGAGGTGAGCATCGTGGACGAGGGTGAAGTGGTGGCACGTCAGCGGATCTTTGTGCTGCCCCCCGATGCGCGTATCGAATACGTCTCCGGAAATACTGTTGGCACAGGGGTCGTGCGTTTAGTCAACTGGGGAACGCTTGACCTGGCTCCTGATGTCGGTGTTGGAGTGAAAGCTTCTGTCTGCAACGAGGGGGCCAATGCCATTTGCATAGAACTGTCGTCGTCAGATGCGCCGCCGTCAGTGTTCCGGATCCGTTTGCGATGGCCAGGAGCCGTTTCCGAGCTCACATTGTTTCTGCCTTACCCCGTCAGCGGTGGGCGCTTTCTGAGCGCCGATGGCTCCGTTATGCAGGACAACGAGCAACGCACCCTGCGTGAACTGGTCGGCATGCGCTTGCAAATATTCGATACCAACCCGGCGCAACCCAAACGTTACGAAGTTCAGCTGGCCTTGCGACAAGGCCAACATCAGGTGTCGAGTCGGTACCCCATCGCGCTTCTTCCCGGTGTAGGCCGTTCAGAGGTGCGGCTGATCGACTTTCAAAAACAGATTGAGTCGCTGTTAGGTTTATTTGACGATCTGGACGCAAAAGTCAGGATCGGATTGGTGGTGGGTGGGCAATGCACCGGCGAAATCACCCTGGGCAGGTACACCACCGCGCTGCAAACAGATCAGGACAGCATCCGGGTTTCCGAAGCCGCCATGGGGCTGATATCACCAGATGGTTTGGAGGGTATGCGGGTCTTGGCAAGCCCCTTGATCCATCCAGGTGTTGCGCCGCTGGAACTTGTCCCGGTGCGGACCGAAGGGGTTCACACAGGAGCATGGGCCGCACAGGGCATGGCGCCCGATCAAGCGCCCTGGCTGATCTACCCCGCAGAAAATTCTGCGGTTCTGTTCCGGCCCATGATCTGGATGGCTCCGGGGGGCCTGGAAACTTGCGAAGATCTCTCGGTGTTGGAAGAGGAAGAAGTGGCGACACCAAGCCTGCCTGCAGCCATGGCTGTGGTTCAGGAGGGCAGGCGCAAAAAGCTGATGCATTCGGCCCTGGTTGCCATGAGCGAAAACCTTCAGAGCGAATCCTGGTCTTTACTGGACAGCCTCTGGGAAACGTTCCACCACCTGCCGCTGACAGCGCTGGATGTCTGGCGCATGTTGGCCAAGCAGCCCAAGGCGGTTCTCTCGTTTTTGCTGAGGTCCGAGCTGGACGATGTTGCACTGGTGGATGCTGTCAGACGTTTACGGACCGAGACGGGTTGGGCTCCGGAGTTGACGACCGTTGCCGACCTGTGTGAGGTGGCTCAGGCTTTCTGGCGATTCTGGTCGGGCCAGGGCCTGGACCAGGATCGTTGCCAGAAATATTTCAAGGATGAATTCGAAGGCCGCCTCAGATTACTCGCGAATGAAATCCCGGGTCTCAGACCGTTGATTGAAACGGTGGTCTTTGCTGCAACGGGCACCATGTCTGATTTGTTGCTGGAAGCGGCAGGGGCCTCTGGCAGGACGACTGCGGATTTCCTGCGGCAACTTTGGGATGGCGGTGACTCCTTGGTGAATACCCAGCTCTTCCTCGTCAACGCCGAGCGTGAAATCTTGACCTGGCCAGGACGGGACTTTATCCAGGTGCAGGCGTTGCCTGCCTTTGTGGCGGCCTGTACGTCGTCCAATCAAGAGTTGTTGAGGCCTTATTTCAGAAAAATGTTCTGGCCTCAGCACCAAGACCGCAAGTTCTCGGTTGCCAATTTGCCCGTGCTATGCGCAGTGTGGGCTGCCACTTCAACCAGTCGCCAATGGTGGAGCGATCCCCGCAGTCGTTTGGCTCTCAAGCAAATCCGGGACTTCGATCCGATCTGGTTCGAGCAGGCGTACCGCCAAGCTTTCAAGGTCTGCATGAGCATCGACGGATTGGTGCAGCTGCCCGAGATCACCGTTAAGTGAACCCAGAAATCGAAAAGATACCCATGAGTCAAGCACCACTTCCAGCCGCCTATTTCTCGAATCTTTTGCCGGAGTTGGCGACGCGTGCCGCACGCGCCACGGTAAGCCGCCTGGGTTTTTCCAATCCGGCCTTGCGCCAGTACCTGAATGAGCGGTTTTCAGTGGGGCTGGGCGAACCAGGCTGTTTTATCGGCGAACCTGTCTTTGAGGCCACTTTCGGTTGGCAGACTGCTGACAAGACATTGGGTGCTTTGGCGCCCGATTTGCTCTCGCCACGGCTGGTGGACGCACTGGACCGACCTGCGGGCAGCCGGGGTTCGAATTACCGTTTCGCGCGTGACTCCAAGCCTTACCGTCACCAGTTGGAGGCATGGGAACTGCTTGGTCGGCCGCAGCCACAGTCGGTCATCGTGACCAGTGGCACCGGCTCCGGCAAGACCGAATGTTTCATGGTGCCGATCCTCGACCAGTTGGCGCGAGAAGCTCAGACCACAACAGGTCCAATTGAAGGGGTGCGTGCGCTCTTTCTCTATCCGCTCAACGCGCTGATCCAGAGCCAGCAGGAACGGCTGCACGCCTGGACGGGCCCCTTCGATGGCCAGATTCGCTTCTGTCTCTACAACGGGCAAACGGATGAAAACCCAGGGCCAAACCATATCGCCAACCAGATGCCCAATCAGGTGCTCGACCGTCAGACACTGCGCGCTTCGCCCCCTCCCATTCTGGTGACCAATGCGACGATGTTGGAGTACATGCTGGTACGGTCCCAGGATGCACCGATTCTGGATAAATCCAAAGGCAAGCTGAAATGGATTGTGCTCGACGAAGCTCACAGCTACATCGGTTCTCAAGCAGCGGAATTGTCTTTGTTGTTGCGCCGGGTGCTGCATGGATTCGGTGTCGATTCCAACGATGTGCGCTTTGTGGCCACTTCAGCCACCATTGGTGACCCCAAGGGTGAGGCCGGCCAGAAGCTCAGAGAGTTTCTGGCCGGACTTGCTGGCGTGGGCCTGGATCGTGTGCACGTGGTTTCCGGCGACCGCCAGGTCCCGCATTTGCCGGCAGGCAATGCCGACTATCGCAATGCCACGCTCGAAGCGCTTGAGGCGATGAGACCCGAAGACGACGTGGCCCGCTACCAAGCAGTGTGCTCCAACACCATGGCCATCGGGATCAGGAGCCTGTTCGAACCACGTCAGGGTGAAAAACCGAAGGCTGCACGGCCACTGCATGACATCTGCGACGTTCTGGTGGGGCCGACAGCGAATCACCATCCCCAGACCAAGCAGATGGCATTGCGCTGGCTGGATCTGTTGACCCGGTCATGCCACCCGCAGGGCAAGGAAAGGACGCCTTTTCTGCCGCTGCGTCTGCATGCGTTTCACAACATTCTGTCTGGCTTGTGGGCGTGTAGCGACCAAAACTGCCGTTGTCGCCAAGGTACGGCGCTGGATTCTTCCGAATGGGCTTACGGTGCGATCTACACAGAAGAGCGACAGACCTGCGAGTGCGGCGCGCCCGTCTATGAATTGCGTTCGTGCAACGACTGCAACGAGACTTTCCTGTGGGGGCGGCTTGCGATAGACAGTCGCCATGGAAGCTGGACGATCATCCAGGACATTGAGGAATTGACCGACGAGTTCAAACTGGAAGCGATCTCAGAGGAGGGTGCAGACGCTATCGAAGATAGCGAGTCGGCACTTGATTCGAATGACCAGGAGAAGAGGCGCAAGCCCGAGGAGTCATCAATGGTGTTGATCGCGAACCGGCACCTGCAGAATACGGGAGAGGTCACTATCGACATCGGCAGTCAGATCCTCGACAGCCAGTCCGACTTACCCAAGGTGAAGGTTCGAATCCGGGAAATGGATGGGGGACAACTCACCTGTCCGGAATGTGGTGGCCACCACGGCCAGGGCAAACTGATGTTCCGCGCAGCGCGTCTGGGCGCGCCTTTCCTAATGATGCAGGTGATTCCGACCCTGCTGGAATTCAGTCCCGACGGCGAAGACGCGCTCAACAAACCTTTGCGCGGTCGGCGCATGATCACTTTCACCGACAGCCGCCAGGGGACGGCGCGCATGGCAGCAACTCTGCAGCGCGATGCAGAACGCAATGCCTTGCGCTCTGCTGTGTACCAATACCTTGCGAGCCGCTCAGATACGTCATCCAATCCAGCCTACTGTGCCTTGCTGAAGGAAATTGACGAATATGAGGCGGACTATGCTGAAACCGGTAGTTCCAGAATCAAAACACGCCTTGAAAGCAAGAAGCAGGAACTTGTCCAATTCAAAAATCCACCGGTCTCTTTTCAAGCGCTCGCCGAGCACCTTGCGTTGCACGCGACGGACATCAAACGTTGGGCGCTTTCTTACTACCGGGAAGTCAACCCGGACCAGTTCGAGGGTGATGCAGGAGCACTGGAACTGGCACAACTCTTCCTGTTCCGCGAATTCGCGCGCCGGCCAAAACGTGCCAATAGTCTGGAAACGCTGGGCCTGGTTTCGGTGCAGTATCCCAAGCTTAGTCACGTGAGTGCAGTGCCGGCGCCAGTGCTCAGCCAAACCCAGATGAGTGTGGATGAGTGGCGGCAACTGCTCAAGCTCTCGCTCGATTTCGTTGTCCGCGATCAGTCATGTCTGGAGTTCAAGGACACCTGGCGTCGCTGGGTGGGGAAAAAGGAAGTGAGCGCGAAGTTCCTCCCGCCAGACAGCAAGGACAGGGCGACGGGTGCTTTCAGACGTTGGCCGCAAACCAACAAAGTAGGCGCGCAAAACCGCATGGTGCGCCTGCTGGCTGAAGTCCTCCAGAAGGATTTAGAGACTGCGCCGGGGCGGGACGCCGTTGACTCCATTCTCAGGGCAATCTGGGATGATTTGAGACGCTTGGAGTTGTTGCGCAACGCGGGGGACGGCTGTTACCTCACACTTGAGGATCTGGCTTTCGATCTCATCGGCCCAGCCTGGACCTGTCCGGTGACGCGCCGCGTGCTCGACGTGACTTTGCGTGGACTGACTCCCCACCTTCCGGGTCAAAAGCGCAAAGCATCCACCATCCAATGCTCCAGCATCCGGATTCCTCAATGGCCCGGCATCAAGGACGATTTTCCATCGTTCGAACATCGGATCGATGCCGCACGCTCTTGGCTGGCAAATGATCCTGATGTGGTGGAGCTGCGCGGGCAGGGACTCTGGACCAACCTCAATGACCGCATCATCGAAGGTGTGCGCTACTACCGTGCGGCCGAACACTCGGCGCAGCAATCCGGTGCCTTGCTGCAGGACTACGAAGACCGTTTCAAACAGGGCACGATCAACCTGCTCAGTTGCTCCACTACGATGGAAATGGGGGTGGATATTGGCGGTATCAGCGTGGTGGCCATGAACAACGTGCCGCCACATCCTGCCAACTACCTGCAGCGCGCCGGTCGGGCGGGGCGGCGCAGCGAAACCCGCTCGATTGCCTTGACGATGTGCAAGAACAATCCACACGATCAGATGGTGTTCAACTATCCGGTCTGGCCCTTCAGCACCCAGTTGCCGGCACCCGTGATCAAGCTTGAAAGCCCGGTGATTGTTCAACGTCATCTGAACGCGATGTGGCTGGCCCACTTCCTTTGGCAGCAGATGCACAAGGCGGGCGGGAAGGGCGAACTCAACAAGCTCAATATGGAGTGGTGGGCGCTGCCCAAGGGGACCTCAAAGGCGGACAACTTCCTGGCCGGGCTTCGCTGTTTTGACCCGCAACAGGACGAGCGGCTGACGTCTGGCCTGCGCATGCTGCTCAGGAACACCTGCTTCGATGGAGGTGTCACGCTGTCCGCACTGGCAGGCGAAGCTGCAAAGATGATGGAGGCTTTGCTGGAGGGGTGGTATGGCGAATATTTTTCGGTCAAGGCACAGCTGAGCACCTTTGACGAAAAAAAACAGAGCAAGGAGTCCGCCTACCGCGCACTCAGCATCCAGGCCAAACGTCTCACGGACGAATACCTTTTGAGGGAACTCGCCAGTGACGGCTTCCTTCCAGGTTACGGCTTCCCAACCAATGTGACCTCGTTCGACACGCTCAACATGGAGCTGCTGAACCGGGAAAAAAATAGGAAAAAACAGGAGCGCGAAGACAACCGCATGCTCAAGCGGGATTTGCCCAGCCGGGACGCAGTCACGGCCCTGCGCGAATACGCTCCAGGCTCAGATGTGGTGATCGACGGACAGGTCTACCGTTCCGCCGGTGTCACGCTCAACTGGCATGCTCCCGCTTCATTTGACGTCAAGCAGATTCAGAGCATCCGTCAGGCTTGGCGTTGCATCCATTGCGGAGCCAGCGGGACCGAACTCACTCGCGATGGGCACGACCGCTGCGAGGCCTGTGGTGAAGCTCTGGATGACGACGGGCGCTTCAAATACCTTGAACCTGCAGGCTTCGCAGTGGATCTCTATGCCCCGACCCACACGGATGTCAGCTCGCAGAGCTTTGTGCCCGTCAAGAAGCCGTGGGTCAATGCAGAGGGGCCCTGGCAAGCCCTGTCCAATCCGGTACTTGGCAAGTTCCGAAGCAGCGCCACCGGGCGGGTCTTCAATCATTCGAGTGGCGCCAACGACACGGGCTATGCCATTTGTCTGGAATGCGGTCGGGCGGAGCCCATGCCGCTGCATCCCAACCTGAAAGACAAGAGTGGCCGGGGCCACTTGCCGGCGCTGTTTCGCCAGCCGCACAAGCGCTTGCGCGGGGGAAAAGGCAAAGACGATGCAAGCTCAGAATGCAAGGGAAGCCACAGTCCGTTCGCCATCAGTCCATATTTGCACCTGGGCCTGGAAGAGGTCACGGATGTCCTCGAACTGCAACTCAATGGCCTCGATGGTCTGCCGATTTCGGACAAGGTCGCTGCCTACTCCATTGCCGTGGCATTGCGCGCAGCCGTTGCCACCACCCTGGGAGTTGAGATCGGCGAAATCGGTTGTGACGTCAAGCCGATGCGCCATCCAATGCAGACACAGGAAGCGCATGTCATCGTCCTCTACGATCACTCAGCAGCCGGGTACTGTTCGTCTGTCACGGAGCGTTTGCCCCAACTGCTGGATCGGGCGCGTGACACCTTGATCAAATGCTCCGGAGACTGCAAGTCCGCCTGCCAGCATTGCCTGCTGGACTACGACACTCGCTTCCGATTGGCGGAACTCGACCGTTTTGCGGCAGCGAGGTTTCTGACCGAGAAGTGGATGCAGCGGCTCAGGCTGCAGCCCGAGGATCAACTTTTTGGCGTTGCCGACTCGCATGCTGAAATGCTCCCATTGCCCGAAGCCATCACGCGCGAATGGTCCAGGGCGAAATCGCATGAACTGCGCCTTTACTGCCAGGGCGATCCTGTCGACTGGGACTTCGCAGCACCCTCGCTCAAGCGTCATCTCTTGCGATGGAGCGGACGCGGCCAGGTCCGGCTGTTGTTGCCGGCCTCAGCGCTGGATGAGCTCTCAATCGATCAGCAGGACGCACTGGATCGGCTTGGAGGTTGGGGGAATATTTCCATTCATCGGCAAGGACATCCGATCAGTAATTTGTTGGCCGAGGTACTGGACGATCACGGGTGCATCGCCTGGGGCTCTCGTGATACCAGCCCAGGCGCGCCGGGCGATACCTGGGGCCAGATGGGGGCTACGGTGCTGGTGAATGCGAGACGGTCAGCGCCTGAGGAGTTGGGAGACGTTGCGCAGTTGAAGACGAAGGCACCTATCGAAGCGTCGCCCAAATCTGGACGTGTCGATCTCAAGAACCAGATCGATGGGTGGGTCGAGAGCTTTGGAAGCAAACTGCTCCACTGTCTCAATACCAGTGTTCCGGGCAAGCTTCTTGAAGGTGAGGCGGACATCACGACGGTGATCTACCGTGATCGGTATCTCAACGCCCCTTTGCCCGTTGCGTTGTTGTTGAGTTTCATCGGCGCCATCAAGGACATGCATCTGGCACGCTGGGACAACCCCACCATGGAAATCGTGTCGGTCGCCGTACCAGAGGATGGTCGCAGTTTTGCAGCACCTTCACAGGTCTTCCACAACTGGCCGTCCACCACTGACCGCGATAGAGCCATCAAGGAGGCTTTTGACCACAGGGGTATCAACGCGGTGGTGCGTAATCTATCCAAATCGCTGGCCTCCCATGCCCGCACCTTAGAAATTGGCATGTCGGACGGGCACAAGCTCAAACTCTGGTTCGATCAGGGGTTTGGATACTGGACCAGCCCGCGGCCGGGGACGCGGGCGGCTCAGACGGCCTCTACCTGGTTTGGCTTCAACGAGCAGTTCTCTTGGCAAGGGGAAGAACTTTTTAAAGGCCGTTATGCAATCGAAGGGCAGTCGTTTCCAACGCACATCTTCTTCGAAAAAACATGAATGGCAGTAAAAATTCTGCCTCGTTGATTGCCCCGGTCAACCGCAGCCCCGGTGAACTCCCTCGTTGTATCGGCTTTGTTGCACAAGGCGGAAGATAGACGCAATGACCCCAGCCCCAGACGCAGCTATGCCATGGCACCCACGGGCACCGTGCTCGGGCGCCCGAGTTGCGTGAAACGGTTGAGCAGAGCCACACGCACATGCAACTCCACCACCTGCCGCTCAAACGTGCGCGCCATCACCCGC
>RRZT011779881.1_pt1 | contig 17267 bp, 12 predicted proteins | sample 2165551 | NCBI WGS metagenome assembly RRZT01 (sample SAMN10456910, study PRJNA506462) | wastewater metagenome | biome: wastewater; feature: sludge; material: wastewater sludge; isolation source: wastewater sludge with Escherichia coli K12::gfp cells carrying plasmid... | place: USA: Moscow, Idaho...
CTTCCTGTTTGCGGAATTTCACTTGGGTGGCGATGTCGGGGCGGGCGGTGGCGAAGGTGCCGGATTCGCCGCAACAGCGGTCGCTTAAGGGCACGTTTTGCCCCATCAATTCGTTTACCACTTTAATCGGCTGGGTGGTTTTAATCGGGGTGTGGCAGGGGTCGTGGTAGAGGTATTGTTGGCCGGCCACGCCGTCTAATTTCAGGCCTTTTTCGAGCAGAAATTCGTGGATGTCAACAATGCGGCAGCCGGGGAAGATTTTGTCGAATTGGTAGTCGGCCAATTGGTCGTAGCAGGTGCCGCAGCTCACCACCACGGTTTTGATGTCTAAATAGTTGAGGGTGTTGGAAACGCGGTGGAACAGCACGCGGTTTTCGGTGGTGATTTGGTCGCCTTTCTCTTTGTTGCCGCCGGCGGTTTGCGGGTAGCCGCAGCACAGATAGCCGGGCGGCAATACGGTTTGCACGCCCACATGCCACAGCATGGCTTGGGTGGCCAGCCCCACTTGGCTGAATAAGCGCTCGGAGCCGCAGCCGGGGAAGTAAAACACGGCTTCGGTGTCTTCGCCCAATTGCGGATTGCGGATGATGGGCACGGTTTTGTCGTCTTCAATGCCCAAGAGGGCGCGGGCGGTTTTGATGGGCACGTTGCGCGGCAGCGGGCGGTTGATAAAGTGCACGATTTGCTCTTGGATGGCGGGCTGCCCCAAGGTGGCTTGCGGTGCGGCTTTTTGTTTTTTTAAACGGCCGAGGCTGAAGCGTTTGCCCAATTGGTAGCCCCAGTTTTGCGCTTTGAAACCGGCTTGGATAACCCCGGCTCGCAAGGCTTTGATGGTGTTGGGGTCTTTGGCGTTGAGAAAAGCCATGCCCAGCGCCACGGCGGGGCGGAATTTTTTTTGTCCGGCTTGGCGCAGATAGTTGCGCATGGCAATGGTGACATCGCCAAAGTCGATGTTGACCGGGCAGGGTTTTTCGCAGCGGTGGCACACGGTGCAGTGGTCGGCCACGTCGTTGAGCTCGTCAAAATGCTTGAGCGACACGCCGCGGCGGGTTTGCTCTTCGTATAAAAACGCTTCGGTAAGCAGGCCTACGCCCAAGATTTTGTTGCGCGGGCTGTAGAGCAGGTTGGCGCGCGGCACGTGGGTGCTGCACACGGGTTTGCATTTGCCGCAGCGCAGGCAGTCTTTGATGGAGTCGGCAATGGTGCCCAGCGCCGATTGCTCCATAATCAGCGATTCCACGCCCAGCAATTCAAATGAGGGGGTGTAGGCTTGCGCTAAGGTGGCGCCCGGCATCAGCTTGCCGCGGTTGAAATGGCCGTGCGGGTCGACTTGGGCTTTGTAGTCCCAGAAGGGCTGCATTTCGGCATCGGTGAGGTATTCGAGTTTGGTGATGCCGATGCCGTGCTCGCCGGAAATCACGCCGTTGAGGCTGCGGGCAATGCCCATAATGCGGGCCACTGCTTTATGGGCGGTTTGCAGCATGGCGTAATCGTCGGAATTAACCGGGATATTGGTGTGCACATTGCCGTCGCCCGCGTGCATGTGTAAGGCCACGAATACGCGACTGCGCACCACTTGGGCGTGGATTTTTTGCAGCTGCTGCATAATCAGCGTGTCGGCCTTGCCGCTGAAAATTTCGGCCAAGGGCTGCATGATGTCGCGCTTCACCGATACCCGCAGCCGGAAGTCGCGCATGGCGATAAAGGCGCTGCTGTTGCCGGTGGCGGCATCGTCTTCGCGTTTTTGCGGAAATTGCGCCAGATAATCGGCCAGCGGGGCGTCCAGATTGTCCAGCAGCCATTGCCAACGCCGGCGTATGGCATCCACATGCGCCAAGGCGTGTTGGGCGCGCTCGCCCAAGAGCGCTTTGCTGGGCAGGTCGGTGCCCATTTTATCAACCGGCAATTTGGTTTTCAGGTAGCCTTTAAGGGCATCGCACAAAGCCAGCTTGTTTTGAATCGATAATTCGATATTGATGCGCTCGATGCTGTCGGAGTATTCGCCCAAACGCTCCAGCGGAATCACCACGTCTTCGTTGATTTTAAAGGCATTGGTGTGCTTGGCAATGGCGGCGGTGCGGCTGCGGTCGAGCCAGAAGGTTTTGCGCGCTTCGGGCGTTACCGCAATAAAGCCTTCGCCGCTGCGGGCGTTGGCCAGCTTAACAATATGCGCGGCGGCGGCTTGTACTGCGTTTTCGTCGTCCGACACAATATCGGCCAGCAACACCATTTTGGGGCGACCTTTGCCCGCCGCTTTGGTGGCATAGCCCACGGCGCGCACATAACGCCAATCCAGATGCTCCAAACCGGCCAGGCGCACGCTGTCGTGGCCGAGCATATAGTCGCGGATTTCCACGATAGACGGGGTGGCGTTGGCCACGGTGCCAAAAAATTCCAAACACACGGTGCGGGTGTGTTGGGGCATGGTGTGCAGCACAAAGGCCACGCTGGTGATGATGCCGTCGGTGCCTTCTTTTTGCACGCCCGGCACGCCGGCGAGGAATTTGTCGGTAACGTCTTTGCCCAAGCCCACTTTGCGGAAACGATGGCCATCAATGGCCAGCCGTTCGGTTTTGGCGATGGTGTGGCCGTCGGCTTTGAGGGTGTGCACATCAAAGAGTGCGGTGGCTTCGTCGTGGATTTTGCCGAAATTGTGGCTTACGCGCTCGATTTTAAGCCATGCACCTTGTGGGTTCACCATTTTCCACCACGCGAGATTGTCCAGCGCCGTGCCCCACAACACTGCTTCTTTGCCCCCCGCATTCATAGCCACATTGCCGCCCACGCAGCAGGCATCGGCCGAAGTGGGGTCTACCGCAAACACGAGCTTGGCGGCGCTGGCGGTTTCTTCTACCCGCCGCGTGACCACCCCGGCGCCGCAGTGAATCACCGGATGGGTGCCTTCCAGCCCGGGCAAGGCCACGTATTCGACGCCGTGGTGGCGGTCGAGCTTTTCGGTGTTAATCACGGCGCTCATGGCGTGCAGCGGCACGGCACCGCCGGTATAGCCGGTGCCACCGCCGCGCGGGATGATGGTGAGCTCTAGCTCAATCAGCGCTTTCACCAAGGGGGCGATTTCAGCTTCGGTGTCGGGGTTGAGCACCACAAAGGGGTATTCCACCCGCCAGTCGGTGGCATCGGTAACGTGGCTCACCCGCGCCAAGCCGTCAAACATAATATTGTCTTTGTGGGTGATTTTGCTCAGGCGCTTGAGCACTTGTTCGCGTTTTTGGCGGGTGAAATCAAAGCTTTGGTCAAAAGCATCTACCGCGGCGGAGGCTGCCTGAAGCAATTGCGCCACTTGGGCGTTGTCGTCGCGCCGTTTTTGGATTTCGGCCAAGCGGTGGCGCATTTCTTTAACCAGCGCGGCGGCGCGGTGCTTGTGCGCCAGCAAGTCGTCAACCAAATAGGGATTGCGCACCACCGCCCAAATATCGCCCAGCACCTCAAACAACATGCGTGCCGAGCGGCCGGTGCGGCGCTGGCCGCGCAAGTCTTGCAGGGTATCCCACGCCGCGCTGCCCAGCAGGCGGATGACGATTTCACGGTCGGAATACGAGGTGTAGTTGTAGGGGATTTCGCGGATGCGTTGGGCGGCTTCGATGCTCATAAGGCGGGTTCCGTGTGCGCGTGTGCGCTGCTTTTATCAATTGAGGAATCAACAAACCATTAAAAACCATGCTTTTTGCAGCATAAGATGGGTTTAATGGTGCAGGGCACAATGTAGAACAAAACGCGGGCAAGGGCAATGAAAAAAGCACGGAAATAGAGTGTGGCACTTGTTGAAGGCTGCCTGAAAGGGTGTTTATACTGCCGTATTCTAAAACCGTGAATAAGGAGTGATGGAATATGGCCATAAAATCTTGGATGAGTGCGGGGCTATTGTTGTTGGCCACATCGGCTTATGCCGCCGATTCAGACCGCTTTGTATCGAAGCTGGCATTGCCCACAGGGCAAACGGTGGTGGTGGCCGAGGGCGATTTTGAAGCCCGCTCCATCGGCAGCTTTAGCGTGCGGCTGTATGAGGCTGCTGCGGCGCCGGACGAAACCACTTTTTTTAGTTCCGGGCTGATTCGCCCTCGTGATGGGGTGGTGGAGAAGGTGATGCTGGCCGATATTGACGGCGATAAACGGCAGGAAGTGGTGGTGTTGGTGCGCTCTGCCGGCAGTGGCAGCTACCTTTCGGCACATGCGTTTACGCCGACAAAAAACAAGCTGGTTTATCGGGGTGCAGTGATGGGCTTAGCCGCCGATGCGGATCCGATCAAAGCCTTGCGCCGTTTAGGGAAGAAACGTTAAGCGCTTGGTTTGCCGTATCCAAAAAAACCGCAGCCCCAAACAAGGCTGCGGTTTTCTTTTCAGGCTGCCTGAAAGGCAGACTGAAGAAAGTCAATCAATCCCAGGCTGCCTGAAAGGCAGCTTGAAGAACATCAATCCATCTCAGGCTACCTGAAAGGCGGCGTGAAGAAAGTCAATCAATCCTAGGCTGCCTGAAAGGCGACAATTAGGCGGCTTTTTTACCCACCAATACCTGAATGCCGAAGAACACCACCGGCCACACCAAGGCGGCAATCCACCAAATAAAGTTGCCGGTAATCAGCGCTTGGCCGATAAGGCCGGCCTGAACCAGATAATAAGTCATCGGGATCAGGGTTTTGCGAATCACTTCGCCTTCGCGGTTAATCATACCCACCACCGCGGCGGCGGCCACCACATTGTGTACGGCAATCATATTGCCTGCCGCACCGCCAATGGCTTGCAGCGCCACCACGATGGAGGAGAGGTCGGCATTGAGGCCGATTTCTTGGGCGGTGGAAAACTGGAAGTAGGCAAACATCATATTGCTCACGGTATTGGAGCCGGCGATAAACGCACCCAGCGCGCCAATCCACGGCGACACATTCGGCCACATGCCGCTAAAGGCGCTGGCAGCACTGTGTGCCAACACCATCGGCATGGCGCTTAAGGCACCGGCGGCATTCATATCGGCAGAGCCGGAATTGATAAATACCTGCACCATCGGCACCGCCAGCAGCAGTGCGGGTGCGGCGGCAATCATGGTTTTGCCGGAGTTGCCCCAGCCGCGCATAAATGATTTGATGTCCATTTTGAAAATCCAGATACAGACAATGGAAGTCAAAATCAAAATGGTGCCGGGCGAATAGGCCAGCTGCACTTTGCTGGTGATTTTGGTGCCAAATAGCTCCGTGAGCGCCACGGTGGTGTAGTCACCCAGCAAAAAGGCTTTTAGCTCCGGAATGGTACGGGTAATCAGCAGCAGCGCAATCACAATCAAATAAGGCGAAAACGCGCGGAACACCGAAAATTTGGGTTTGCTGGTGTCGCTGTGGTCTTCTTCCACGCTGCCCACCCATGTGCTTTCCCACTGATCACGCGGCGGAAAATCAAACACTTGCTTAGGCACAAACCAGCCGCGCTTGGCTGCGGGTACCACAATCATCAGGCCGATAAAGCCACCCACCAGCGAAGGAAATTCCGGGCCGATAAAGTGTGCCACCAGATAATAGGGCAGCGTAAAGGCCACACCGGCAAACAGGGCGAATTTCCACGCTTGCAAGCCTTCGGCAAATGAGCGTTTGGCACCGAAATAGCGGGTGAGCAAGCACACCAGCAGCAGCGGAATCAATACGCCCACCAGTGCATGCAGTAAGCCCACATTGGCCACGATGTGCAGCAGATATTGCTCCGGGCTGGCTGGGGCAATTGCCGCAGCCACATCTTCTTTATTGCTGATGCCCGACCACACGCCCAGCAACATGGGTGTACCCACGGCGCCAAACGACACCGGCGTAGACTGAATCACCAATACCGACATCACCGCCGCCATGGCCGGGAAGCCCAGCGCCAGCAGCAGCGGTGCGCCCACAGCAGAGGGCGTGCCAAAGCCGGAAGAGCCTTCCACCAGCGAGCCGAACAGCCACGCCACAATAATCACCTGTACGCGGCGGTCGGGCGAAATATCCATAAAGCCTTGGCGAATGGCGCGGATGGCGCCGCTTTCTTTGAGGGTATTCAGCAATAAAATGGCGCCGAATACGATATACAGCACCGTGAGCGCCACAATAATGCCGTTCACGGTGGCGGCGGCCACCATGGCGCCGGAAGCCTGCCACACAAACAGCGCCAGCAAGGCGGTAACCAAATAGGCGGCGCCCATCGACAACTTGGCCGATAAGCGCATCACCACCAGCAGCAAAAACACCGTCAAAATCGGTGCCAGAGCCAAAAAGGTATGCATAGTGTTTCTCCAGAATTCATTAAACAGATTGCTGCCGGGTGGGGCACATTAAAGTGCGGTTGGCCGGGGCTTGCTAGCGAGCGCAGTCTTTTGTTATGCTGCACTTGTGCTTAATTGGTAATACCAATTTACCAATAGGCTATTCACTTTAAAAAAGTTTTTTCCGGTGGTCAATGGCTGTTGTTAAAAAAAGATAAGCCCAAATGAGCGGCCATGGTGCTTGTTGCTATGGATATGATTTATTGGCCGGCGTTTTCTATTTTTAAATAAAAATAAAACAATGGTTTGAATTATTTTTTAACACAAAAAATATATTTTAATGTTGATATTATTGATGGGTGATTAGGATGGAACGTAAACGGATTAGCGCCCAAAAATTGTCGGAACAGATTGCCGAGGTGCTGGAAGAGCGCATTGTCGGCGGCGTGTATGCGGTGGGTGAGCGCCTGCCGCCGGAGCGGCAATTGGCTGCCGAATTCGGCGTGTCGCGCCCGCCACTGCGTGATGCTTTGGGTGCGCTGGCGGCGCGGCAATTGCTGCACAGCCGCCCCGGCGGCGGCCATTATGTGAGCGAATATGTGCAAAGCGATTTTATGGGCGCTTGGCAAGGCTTATTGGGGCGGCACGAGTATTTGCGCGATGATGTATTGGATTTTCGCCGCTCACTCGAAGGCACGTTGGCATCGCTGGCGGCACAACGGCGCACCGAAGAAGATTTGGCGCGTATGGGCTTTTGGCTGGCGGAGCTGGAAACCGCCAATACGCGCCGCCAAGTGGAAAAACAATCGCAAGCCGATGTGGGCTTTCATCAAAGCATAGCCGAAGCGGCACACAATATTTTATTCGCCCAGCTTTCAGGCAGCCTATTGCGTATGCTGCACCAGCACACCCAACAAAATTTGGCCAATATGTTCCGTGTGGCCGATTTAAAGCCGGAATTGATGGCGCAACACCACGCGCTGTTTGACGCGATTAAAAAACGCCAGCCACACAAAGCGGCGCAAATGGCGCATGCGCATATTGATTTTGTGGAGCAGTCGTTGAAACAGGCGGCCGAACAGCAAAAACGCAGCGAACGCGCCGCCGAATTGGCCGAGCACGATCGCCAGCGTTTGCGTGGGCGCTAAGAATATTGGTTTGATTAGGCTGCCTGAAAAGCAATCTAATACCAATTCTAAAAAATAAGATAACAAGGCGGAACTGATTTACTTGGTGCTTTAGCACCCTAGTAAATCGTTCTCTTTGAGCTGAGCCGCAGACAGTACACCTAGTACGGAACAGAGTTTGTTGGTGCTTTAGCGCCTTACAAAATCGTTCGCGCAGCGCGTAGGCGAGTCAACGCAGTTAGGTTATTTTTTAGAATTGGTATAACTTTGAATCAACGTGGCGCGGCAGAGCCGCCCGTTTGCAATTGCTGCAAGGCTTGCTCGCTTTGTTGCACCGCCGCTTCCAGCCCGGCAATGCGTTCCAGATATTTAGCGTAGTTGCGCTCATTGCCGTAACGCACTTGGCGGCCTTCATCCAAGGCGCGGCGTGCTTCGTTTAGCCGTTGTTGGGCGGCTTGAATTTGGCTGTTGTCTGCGGCGGCAGCGGTTTGGTTGTCGGGCGCAGCATAACTGCTGCTTACCGGTGCCGTGGTAGGCGCCGGTGCGGCGGTATAAAAACCGGCCGAGCCCAAATTGGCGGCGCGGCAATTTTTGCCGGGCGTTTGGCTATAGCTGCGTTGGCCGCGGGCGTCGGTGCATTCGTATACCGGTGCGGCCACTGCGCTGAAGGTGAGCAGCATTAAGGTGGAAAAAACGGCAAGGGAGCGGGTGTGCATGGCAGGCCTCATGTGCGGATATCAAACAAGGATGCAGCCAAGGCTGTTCAGGCAGCCTGTAGCCGGATGTAGTTTTGCGCTTTACCGTATCGGGCGCATAGACGATAATACACCGGATTTGCCTTTCATTATGATAAAAAGCACCACAGGAACCTGCACCATGCCTTTTTTAAAACTCACCGACCAAGATTTAAGCGCCAAAACCATTTTGATTCGTGCCGATATGAATGTGCCGCTGCAAGACGGCATTATCGGCGATGACACCCGCATCCGTGCCTCGTTGGCCTCCATCCGCCACTGTATCGACCAAGGCGCCGCCGTGATTGTCATGACTCACCTAGGCCGCCCCACCGAAGGCGCCCCCAAACCTGCCGACAGCGTGGCGCCGGTGGCCGAGCGCTTGGGTGCCTTGCTGGGGCAGCCGGTGGCGGTATTGGAAAACTGGCGCGACGGCAAGCCCAACCTGCCTGCCGGCACTGTGGCCATGCTGCCCAATGTGCGCCTGAATGTGGGCGAAAAGAAAAACGATCCGGATCTGGGCAAAGCCTATGCCGCCTTGTGCGATATCTATGTGAACGATGCCTTCGGCACCGCCCACCGCGCCGAAGCCTCCACCGAAGCCGTGGCCAAAGCGGCGCCGCTGGCCTGTGCCGGGGTATTGCTGGCCGCAGAGCTGGATGCGTTGGGCGCGGCATTGCAACAGCCCAAACACCCGTTGGTGGCGATTGTGGCGGGCAGCAAAGTGTCCACCAAGCTCACCATTTTAGAGAGCTTGGCCGATAAAGTAGACCAATTGATTGTGGGCGGCGGCATTGCCAACACCTTTTTGCAAGCCGCCGGACACAACATCGGCCAATCGCTGGCCGAGCCGGATTTGCTGGCCGAGTCCAGCCGGATTGTGGCCAAAATCGCCGCCAAAGGCGGCCAAGTGCCGCTGCCCACCGATGTGGTGGTGGCCAAAACCTTTGCCGCCGATGCGCCCGCCACCGTAAAAAACATCAATGATGTGGCGGATGACGACCTGATTCTGGATATCGGCCCGCAATCGGCTGCTGCCTTGGCCGATTTGCTCCAAGCTGCCGGCACCATCGTGTGGAATGGCCCGGTGGGCGTGTTTGAATTTGACGCCTTTGCCAACGGTACCCGCACCTTGGCGCAGGCGATTGCCCGCAGCCAAGGTTTTTCGATTGCCGGTGGCGGCGATACTTTGGCGGCGATTGCCAAATTCGGCATTACCGATGACATCGGCTACATCAGCACCGGCGGCGGCGCTTTCTTGGAATTTCTGGAAGGCAAAACCCTGCCCGCCGTGGCGGTGTTGCAGCAATGTGCCAAGGCTGCCTGAAAACACACAGTGCCATAAAAAACCGCAGCTTTTGGCTGCGGTTTTTTATGCGTTGATTAAAGCCGAAGATCGTGACAATGGGGTTTGCGCTTATGCAGCGGCCAAGGCTTGGCTTAAATCGGCCAGCAAGTCGTCGATGTGCTCAATGCCCACGCTTAAGCGCACCATGTCTTCGCTCACCCCGGCGGCGGCCAGCTCGGTGGCATTGAGCTGGCGGTGGGTGGTGGACGCGGGGTGGGTGGCCAGTGATTTGGCGTCGCCGATGTTCACCAAGCGGGTAAACAGTTGCAAGGCGTCGATAAAACGGCCGCCGGCTTCGATGCCGCCTTTAATACCAAAGCTGAGCAAGCCTGAAGCTTGGCCGCTGCAATCGCGCTCAATCAGCGGTTTATAAAGGCTGTCGGCCAGGCCGGGGTAGTTTACCCATGCCACTTGCGGGTGTTGTTGCAGAAATTCGGCCACGGTTAAGGCGTTGCTGCTGTGGCGCTCCATGCGCAGCGCCAAGGTTTCCAGCCCTTGCAGGATTAAAAACACATTCATCGGGCTGATGGCGGCGCCGGTGTTGCGCAGCGGCACCACGCGGGCGCGGGCGATAAAAGCGGCGGCGCCGAAGTGTTCGCTGTAATTTACGCCGTGGTAAGACACGTCCGGGGTGGTGAGCACCTTGAAGCGCTCGCCTGCGGTCCAATCGAAACGGCCACCATCGATAATGGCGCCGCCGATGCTGTTGCCGTGGCCGCCAATGTATTTGGTGAGCGATTCCACCACGATGTCGGCACCCAGTTCGATTGGGCGGCACAGCGCCGGTGAGGCCACGGTGTTGTCTACCACCAAGGGCAGGCCTTGGGCATGGGCGGCAGCGGCAAAGGCGGGAATGTCGACCACATTGATGGCGGGGTTGCCGATGCTTTCGCAATACACAAGCTTGGTGCGCTCGTCGGTATGGGCGGCGATGTCTTCCGGTTTGGCGGGGTCGATAAAGCGCACTTCGATGCCTTGCTTGGGCAGGGTGTGGGCAAACAGATTATAGGTGCCGCCGTACAGGGTTTTGGTGGCGATGATGTTGTCGCCTGCTTCGGCCAGGGTTTGCACGGTATAAGCAATCGCGGCCATGCCGCTGGCCACGCATAGGGCGGCAATGCCGCCTTCGATGGCGGCCAGGCGCTGCTCCAGCACATCGGTGGTGGGGTTCATGATGCGGGTATAGATATTGCCCGCCACATTGAGGTTGAACAGATCAGCACCGTGTTGGGTGTTGTCAAAGGCATAGCTGGCGGTTTGGTAAATCGGCACCGCCACGGCCTTGGTGGTGGGATCGGGGCTGTAGCCGGCGTGGATGGCTTGGGTTTCCAGTTTCATGTGTTTTCCTTTGTTGGGTTTGGCTGTTGGTTATTGTAACGAGGTGTTCAAGGGTTTAGGCTGCCTGAAAGCAGGCTTTTACATTAAGGCTGCGGTGCGGGATAAGCCTCCAGCAGCACCTGCCCTTGCTGGTTGCTTAAAATCAGGCGGCTGCCGGGCGCTTTGGTGGCGGCGGTTTGCCAGTGGTGGGTTTGTGCCAGTGCAGCCAAGCCCGGTGTTTCATCGGCATTGTCGGGACAGGCCATCATGGTGCTGGCCACATCGCTAAAGTTTAACTGGTCTGCCTGCTGCTGGTAGCCGCCCATAATGCGGTTGCAGCCGAAATAGGCGTTAAAGCGTTGCGCAGCGGGGTCGAATGATAAGCGGTAATCGGGTGCAGCGGGCTGGCCGTTGATGCGGATGATTTGCCAGTCTCCGTTTAGGGTTTGGCGGTAGGCGTCATTTGCTTGCACAGTGGGTTGGCCGGGGGCGGCGCAAGCGCTCAGAGTGGCCAGCAGCAAAGCGGTGAATAGGGGTTTTAGCTTCATGGGTGTAGCTCCTTTAAGGATTGTGGTGCAAGTTTAAGGTGTGGCTCAGCCGTGTTTCAGGCAGCCTTTGCCAATAAGTGCGTATCTCCAGTTAATCCTCTTGCTCGGCCTTATGCGCCCGCAGCCACGCCAGTGCGGCGGCTTGTTCCGCTTCGCTGCCGTAGCGCAAATCGCGCTGGGCGCGGCGGTAGGTGGCGCGGGCTTGGGCTTTGTCGATTTGCTGTTGGGCAAAGTCGGCTTGGTTGGTGGCTTCGGTACGCTGGTTTTGCTGCGCTTGCGCCCGTGCCATGGCCTTGGCAATCAAATCGGCCGGATTGAGCTTGGCGCTGCTGCCCGGCGTTTGGACAACGGCGGCGGCGCGGGCGGCCAAATGGGCGCGGCGGGCGGCGGCCAAGCGTTGCAAGCGGGCTTGGCGGCGTTGGTAGCGGCGTTGTGCATGGCTGGCGGCGGCTTGGCGCGGCGCTAAACCGGCATCGGCCAATTGGCGTGCACGCGGCAGCCAGGCATCGGCTACCGGCTGCAAGTCGATGCAGTCTACCGGGCAAGGCGGCAGACACAGCTCGCAGCCAGTGCATTCATCGGCCAATACGGTGTGCATTTGCTTGGTGGCGCCGATAATCGCGTCTACCGGGCAAGCCTTAATACAGGCGGCACAACCGATGCAGGCGGCTTCGTCTATCACTGCCAGCACTTTGGGCGCGGCGGCTTTGTCGGCCTGTGCCAAGGGCAAGAGTGGCGTATTGAGCAACGCGGCCAGATCGTGCATCACCGCCATGCCGCCGGGCGGGCACAGATTGATGGCGGCTTGGCCGCCGGCCAGCGCTTCGGCATAAGGCGCGCAGCCGTCAAAGCCGCATTGGCGGCATTGGGTTTGCGGCAACACGGCTTCGATACGGCGGGCATTGATGGACACAGACATAAAACCAAAATACAAAAATCAAAGAGGCTTATTCTAACCTAAGCCAAAGGCTGCCTGAAAAATATTGCCGCACAAAAGCGGTTTGATGCAGGTAAAACCTGCTCTTGTTTCAGGCAGCCTTGCCCTACCGCCGCGCTGTGCTTGCGCGTACAATCCAGCCCCATGGAAAAAGAACCTTGTTTTCACTGCGGGCTGGACGTACCGGCCTCGCTTGACTTACCGATCGAATTTGAAGGCCATGAGCACCCCACCTGCTGCGCCGGTTGCCAAGCGGTGGCGCAAAGCATTATCGGTGCCGGTTTGGGCAGCTATTACCACCAGCGCACCGCCGATGCGCAGCAAGCCGCTTTGCCGCCGCAAGAAATGATGGCACAGCTCAAACTCTACGATTTGCCCGAAGTGCAGGCCGATTTTGTGGAAGTGCTGGCCGAAAACGAGCGCGAAGCGGTGTTGATGCTCTCCGGCATCACCTGCGCCGCCTGCGTGTGGCTGATTGAGCAGCAATTGCTGCGCCTGCCCGGCGTGTTGCGGGTAGACATCAACTACAGCACCGAGCGCGTGCGCGTGGCGTGGGACAACAGCCGCGCGGCCTTGTCGGACATCTTGCTGCGGGTGCAAAGCACCGGCTATCAAGCCGCGCCCTACGATGCGCAAAAAGTGGACGCACAAGCGCAAAAAGAGCGCAAACAGGCATTGGTGCGACTGTGGGTGGCCGGTTTGTCGATGATGCAGGTGATGATGTATGTGGTGCCCACTTATTTATATGGCGACGACATCGAAGAGCCGTTTTTGTGGCTGCTGCATTGGGCCAGCATGGTGCTCACCCTGCCGGTAATGTTGTATTCGGCCGTGCCGTTCTACCGTGGCGCGCTGCGCGATTGGCGCAACAAGCGCGTGGGCATGGACACACCGGTGGCGATTGCCATTGTGGCCGCGTTTAGCGCCAGCTGCTACGCCTTGCTCACCCGCCAAGAACACGGCATTTATTTCGACTCGATTTCCATGTTTGTGTTCTTGCTGCTGGGCGGGCGCTATCTGGAGCAAATGGCGCGGCGCAAAGCCGCCAGCGCCACCGAGCGGCTGATTAAACTGGTGCCCGCGTTTTGCCACAAACTGCCCGATTACCCGGCCAGCGAAGCCAGCGAAGAAGCCGTGGTGGCCAAGCTGGCAGTGGGCGATGTGCTGCTGGTGAAGCCGGGCGAGGTGATTCCGGTAGACGGCCGTGTGCTGCGCGGCGAAAGTGCGGTCAACGAAGCCATGCTCACCGGCGAAAGCGTGCCGGTGGCCAAAGCCGCCGGTGCCGCCGTGGTGGCGGGCACGCTCAATACCGCCAGCCCCTTATTGATTGCAACCGCCCAAGTGGGCAGCGACACCCGCTTGGCGCACATTGTGCGCCTGCTCGACCGCGCACTGGCGCAAAAACCGCGCATGGTGGAGCTGGCCGACCGCTACGCCTCATGGTTTGTGGCCGGTTTGCTGCTGCTGTCGGTGCTGGTGTTCGGCGTGTGGACTTATCTGGACGGCAGCAACCGCGCCTTGTGGATTACCGTATCGCTGCTGGTGGCCACCTGCCCCTGCGCCTTGTCGCTGGCCACCCCGGCGGCACTGGCGGCCAGCACCGGCAACTTGGCCGGGCAAGGCGTGCTGATCGGGCGCGGCCATGCGCTGGAAACGCTGGCGCACATCGACGATGTGGTGTTCGACAAAACCGGTACCCTCACCGAAGGCCGGTTGGCAGTGCAGCAAATCCAAACCGTGCAATCTCAAGCCGACACCGCTTTATTAACCGCAATAGCGCAAGCACTGGAAGCGCAGTCCGAGCATCCGGTGGCGCAAGCCTTGCTGCGGCTGCCTGAAAATCCTGAGTGCAACGTGAGCGCCCGCAACCGTATCAACCGCGTGGGGCACGGCGTTACCGCGCAAGTGCGCAGCGGCGGTGATGAAGCCATTTGGGCGATTGGCCGCGCCGACTTTGTTGCCGAAATGGCCGGTGCCTTGCCGCCCGAACTGGCCAAAATCGAGCACAGCGGCACTGTGGTGTATCTGGGCAATGCGCAGGGCTTTCAGGCAGCCTTTTTGCTGCAAGACCAAACCAAAAGCGGCGCTGCCCGCCTGCTGGCTCAGTTGAAGCAAGCCGGTGTACGCCGCCATCTGCTCAGTGGCGACCGCAGTGCCGCGGTGCAACATCTGGCCGCCGAATTAGGGCTAGACGCCTACCGCGCCGAAGCCACCCCCGAAGACAAACTGGCCTATGTGGCCGCTTTGCAGCAACAAGGACGCAAAGTGCTGATGGTGGGCGACGGCATCAATGATGCTCCGGTGCTGGCCAAAGCCGATGTATCGGTGGCGGTGGCCGAAGGCGCCGACGTGGCGCGCGATGGCGCCGATGTGGTGCTGCTCAACGACGACATCGGCATGATTGCACCGCTGCTGCGCCAAGCCGAACGCACCCGCACCATCATCCGCGAAAACCTGCTGTGGGCCACCGCCTACAACGCCATCGCCGTGCCACTGGCCGCCACCGGCCATGTCACGCCGTGGGTGGCTGCACTGGGCATGAGCCTAAGCTCTTTGCTGGTGCTGGCCAATGCGCTGCGGCTATTGAAAAGCAAAACGGCTTGATGTCTTAACACAATAAGGTGTTTTCTTGCTAAAGGCTGCCTGAAACTTTTTCAGGCAGCCTTGATTTTATAATCTTAAATCATTGTTTTTGATATTATGTAATCAATTAACGCAATTGATTAAAACGGCTTATTTGTTTGTGAAAAACAATCTTATGTTTTAATGGGTAAAGAATGCTTGTGTTTGCTGAGAACTGCCTCATTTTTGGCAGTCGCTGTGACAAACGCATAATGCCAATTCTGTTGACTGATTAATATACCGATAATGAACCAAACCTATTTTTTCCTCACCGTTATCCTGGTTTACCAGGCTTTATTATTTGCCGTAATGGCCGCCGTGGGCTGGTGGCTTAAGCCGTATTGGCAACGCTTTAGCCGCCGCAATACCCTGTTGTTGCTGTGGCTGGCGCTCAATGGCGTGCTGGCGGCCAGCATGTTGCGGCTGGGGCCGTTGGGCTTTAAAAGCGGCAGTATCGTGGTGGTGTTGGTGCTTTATGTCGCGTTTGTTGCCTTGCTGGCAGTGGCGGCCTATGCATTATTGCGTGCACTGCGCCGTCCTGCCGTGCAGGCCGCACGTTGGGTGCGCATTGGCGCGCCGCTGCTGTTGATGGGCTGGCTGGGGCTGGGCTGGTGGAGTGCGTATTCGCCGCAGGTGGTGCGCCATGATTTAAGCGTCAGCAAACCTTTGGCGCAGCCACTGAAAATTGCGCTGGTAAGCGATTTGCATTTGGGGCAATGGGTGGGCAAGCGCCAGCTGCATAAGCTGGCCGATATTATGGCGCAAGAGCAGCCCGATATTATTCTGATTGCCGGTGATGTGATGGACGATGTGCCCGATGTGTATCGCCAGCAAAATATGCAAGCCGCCTTTGCTCGTTTGCAGGCGCCTTTGGGTGTGTATGCCACCTTGGGCAACCACGACAATTATGGCGGTGTGCAAGGCGATATTGTGCACGACATCCGCGCCGCCGGTGTGGTGCCGCTGCGCGATGAAGTGCGCAATGTCCACAACCGCTTGTGGCTGGTGGGGCGGCGTGATGATGTGGAAGCCAGTCGCCAGCCCTTGGCTGCTTTAATGAATGACACCCTGCGCCACAGCACGCTGCCGGTGGTGGTGATTGACCACCAACCCACCGAAGCGTTGCTCAATAGCCGCGAAGCCATCGATTTGCAAGTGAGCGGCCACACCCACCGAGGTCAAATTTGGCCTATCACTTGGTTGGTGGACTGGTTTCAGGATTACGACTACGGCCATTTCGAGCTTAACGGCCGCCATTTGGTGGTGTCCAGCGGCTACGGCTTGTGGGGCGTGCCGCTGCGCATCGGTACCCGTGCCGAAGTGGCGATGATTACCTTGCACAACCCTTGAGTCGGACAGAAGTTTTCAGGCTGCCTGAAAGCATCAAATGCGGATATCAAAACCATGTTGTTTATTTGTTAAACCGAATCAGCCTGTTAATGCAAAATCCGCTGCAATAGTGAAAAAAAACTTGTTCACCAAGGCGGCTTGTGGTTAAATACGCGCCTTAACAAACGCGGGGTGATTAGCTCAGTTGGTAGAGCGCCTGCCTTACAAGCAGGATGTCGGCGGTTCGACTCCGTCATCACCCACCAGTTTTTTGTTTTGTGCCTTGGCATAAAACATGCGCGGTGGTAGCTCAGTTGGTTAGAGTACCGGCCTGTCACGCCGGGGGTCGCGGGTTCGAGCCCCGTCCGCCGCGCCAAAAAATAAAAAATCCTGCCGCAAGGCGGGATTTTTTATGGCTTGCGCTTTTATAGGGTGAACAATAGAGACAAGCTGGTATTGAAGCGGGGAATTGAAATAATTCAACCAGAGGGTGGCCATCTGTGCGCAATTGGATTAATCAATATACAACGGCAAGCATTATAAGAATCTGCAATTATATTTCGAAAGATAAATTTGCCGAGCTTGAAAGCGAGGGCGCTTTTGAAGTGAGCAGCGCTCACGATATTCGGCGTACCATTTTGGCCTATCTTGATGGAGACCATCCAAAGCCAGCAAGCCTGCACCGAATAAACACCCCCTCAGAAGATTATTTGACCAACAATGTTCAAATTTTCGAAATCAATCCAAAAATGCCGTCTGCGATAGAGAAAAAATTCGACTATGATGTGATGATAGACGGAAGAAAAAGTGACCTCACCATAATCTTTAGGGTTTACTTTTCTGATGGTGTGTATAGCACAAAGATTTATGATGCCTTAACACTATGAAGTACAGTCAATGTTTAAAAATTTCCTTTGTTTCGGTTTAATCGGCAACGACGATTTAAGGTTTCAGGCAGCCTAGATAAAAAAGCGCCGCTGTGGGTAAGCATCACAGCGGCGGTTTTGTTAATGGGGCATCCTATAGTGGAATGAAGAATAAAGTGATACAAGGCGCGAAGCCGCAGA
>RRZT010375589.1_pt1 | contig 17266 bp, 17 predicted proteins | sample 2165551 | NCBI WGS metagenome assembly RRZT01 (sample SAMN10456910, study PRJNA506462) | wastewater metagenome | biome: wastewater; feature: sludge; material: wastewater sludge; isolation source: wastewater sludge with Escherichia coli K12::gfp cells carrying plasmid... | place: USA: Moscow, Idaho...
TCGCAAAAAAAGGGATTGATAAAATCAACCATGCACGAATTGCACTTGCTTGTTTTTGGCTCATAACTTCATGTTGATTTAAACTTATTGGCTTCATATTACATACTCACTTTCAACAATACATAAATATTTTTCTTGTGTGTCCAATATACAATAGATATTTAAAAATGAATAGCGGTATATGGTTATATTTTTAAAAATTATTATTTTTTATCTATCCATAAATGATTGCGAATGAAATTCAATTTTTAAAAATAAAGATTAAGCAATCATTATTGCATTGTTTTTATTTTTAATTTATATATCTAATACCCCATAGGTTAATCACCTAGCTTTCGTTGAAGCTAAACCCATTATTGTACTCTGTATCAAAAGCACATCTGTAAATTTAATCTCTTATCATCTTCAAAATTTTATATTTTTGGGATTGCTTAAATCAACGACACTCCCAATAGAAATAGGAAATTTTGTTATGTTTAGCATAGATGTACCCAGCACAGTTAGCATATTACCAATCACGCTCAGCCACCAAGCGTATATCATCGAAAGCATATCATCTTGGCTATCCACCCCAGATTACGACCATACCATCCCTGCAAATAAAGCAAGAGAACTTGTTGCTGCTGTTTATGGGTTCAAAAGTAAAAGCGCATTCAAAGTAAGTAACTCATCAGAAATAGTAGACCGCGATTTAGAGCTTAAGCAACCAGAACTAAGTACTACTGAAATTTACCTAAATCTCTATCGTCAAATTGAAAAAATTTCGAATGGCAAATATAACGGCGTACTCTGCTTTATTCTTGCTGATTACTTCACTGGATTATTCAAAGGCAACTGGAATGACCTAACTATTATCGATGGTCCTTCACTGCTTTTAATCAATATGATTGCCAGATTTCCCCGTGCTTCCGAATGGGGAAGTGAACCGTGCAAATTATTTTTCACATTGAATAATGTTGGGCATTTCATGACGAAAAACTCGTATTGTCGTACTGTTAATACAGACATTCACATGAACATGTTAAACGGGCTTGCAAACAATGCTGATAGCTTCCTCAAAGCAATAGAACACCACAGCGAACGATATGAACATCTTAAGTTTCCGAAAATTCACAAAACATATAATTACATTTTAAGTGATGATGGAATCAACACAAATAATAATTTGGCTAATAAAGAACTAAAACCATTATTAAGATGCCAAGGCCAAAAAATAGGGAATAAGAAAGATTTTATTCAGCAATATATTTTGTCATTACCCTTTGTTGCAACGAAAATTGATGATAATCAACTATCAGCGCATTTTGAGTCTCTCTCCTTTTTAAACACGGCGAAAACGAAAAGTATTAAAATTGAGTCAAGTTATGTGAACAGCGCTTTTAATTTTTTATCAGGAAATGGAATTGAAAGCTTAGACAGTAAATTTCATTTTAACGAAAAAGGTTTAGTTAGCTTAGTTTTCAATGAAAACCAAAAAATATCACTAACAGGTACATTAGATATTGCTAAGTTTGGCCAATGCAATTTTGAGCTATTTTTTATTATAAATTACTTTGTTCAGCATAATTTTTCACCTAAGTTGCCACATCTGGTTTCTAGAAAAGAGATTGCGAATCAGAAACCTAGAAAAATTTTAAATCGCTTGACTGTATTTAATGATACTGGTGTTTTATATAGCAACACACCAGAAAATAAATTACAAAGCTTCCAATATGGGAGCCTAAATTTGTTCTCTAACAACCAAGGCTTAGAAGGTGATTTTAAAAAAATAATTGATCTACTTGTTCAAAGAACAAATTCAGAAATTCAGAAAAATCAATCTGTTTTTATCAATCTGGCGAATTCACTTTCTGAACAATATCTTCGCAAACAATTAAATTTTGCTTCATCGCTATTGGAGGCAAATAAAAGTTTTGCTTTAAGACATGAAATGCCATCGGAAATTAAAAAAATTCTCACAGAAATTTCAGAGACCAACCTGAGCAAGAAAAAGCTCCCTAATTTAAAGTATTTCCCAGACGCATACGCAAAAAAAGGTAAACAAGTGACTTGGCACGAATTTCATCGTCATATCACATTGCTTTATACGCTTAAATTCACACTGAATAAAAATGATCATGAATACATTATTGGTGGCCCAAGATATTCATACACACTACAAGAAGTTTTTAAATACGTGACAGATCGTGATCGATATATCCCGATTAAAGAATATTCACTGAAAGAACTGCAGGAATTCAATAAGTTTTTGAATGCCGTGATTGGAACAGATATTGTGATAAAAAAGACCAACTTAGATGGGAGAAATGGTTTGATAGAACTCATTCCTATACAAGATTGTAAGCTCAATTCAAAAGCAAGAAAATACAAAAGTAGCATGAAAAAGCAGTTTACAGATTCAGAATGATTTTCAACAAAAATCAGGATTGAAATTTATTAATCGTAATCCCCTTTGGTATCAAATGCAGAGGGGTTCATTGGCTTCTTACAAAGATGTTTTAACCTAAATCTAATGAGTCGTTATATGGCAAAAAATAGGAACAATGACTATAGCTTTCTATACGGATTCATCATAGCTGCAACAGTGTACGGCGTTTACTTTTTATTTATTAAGGAACCTCATCAGGACAAACACCCTGAATCAGAGCAAGTTCAGACCCAAAGGGATGCTCAAGAGAAGGAAGTCTTTAAGGAGGGTTTTAATGCCTTACAGATTGTTGAAGCAAACGATAAAGAACGGAAGATAAATGCCGAGAAAAATAAAGAACGCTTTATTGAAAATATAATGATTAACATTCCACCGACCGCAGATCAAAAAGGTATCTTTTCGCTTAAAACGAATGAAAAGGATACTGTGTTTATTATTCGTGATAAGTTATCAAATAATATTGTAGCCGCAGTAACTTTACCACAATATAGAAAAGTTGACGTCCCACTACCTGTAGGCAGTTATACGATTGAATATGCTCAAGGTGATGGAAACTGGCAAGGACTGAATCAATTCTGGGGATATTACACGCAATATTATCGCAGTAACTTTAAGCACGACATTACTCTACAATACAATGAATTAGGTATTAGCTATGGAATAATGGGGACTGCTCTTTATGTAAATGAAGGCAGCAACCACCCAGATCGCATAAATCATAAAGAACTAACAAAACAGAACTAAGTGTAGACGTTTCCTGTAAAAATGATGTATCACAAATGAATAAGAGTTGTATTTTATGAATGCTAATGAGTTATATGAAAATTTGAAAAAAAGTGGAAAACCTATTATTCATGTTGAAAGTGTTGAGGCCACAATGCACATGGACATTCCAATAGAAGAAGTAAATACATACATAGAAATAATGGAAGTTAAATTCATATTGGTTGAAGTATTAAAAATAGATTTTGGAAATTTATTTTCTAGAGAAAATAAAAATTATATAAGTGAATATATTAGTGAAAATGAATCAGATAAAAAAATAATATTAAGTATTAAAGAAAAGAAACCTTCTGATATTGGTATGGTATCTATTGGATTTAATCTTAATGGGTGCATCCTTGCTTTAACTCATACTGATGAATGGATGGAACACCTAGTTCAGTTGATTAAATTTATTTCAAACAAAAAGGAAAATGAGCTGAACAATGACTATTGGGCAGAACAAAATAAAATTAGAGAACAAAAATACTTAGAAAAGCAAGAAAAAGAGAAAGCAAGGGAAGATATGATAAAAAAAGTTGAGGAGCTAACAAATTGTGATAAATTTAAAATACTTAAAAGTAATGGTGAGATGTTATTGTTTTGGGAAAATAGCATTCCAGACTTATATAAAACGCTATCTAGAACGTTTATGGAAAAAATGGCTAGAAAATATATATCTGTTGTTCGAAATTCATAACCATGTTCTTCAGAAAATTGCATAAGACATATATGAAAATTGCGCCGTATTACACGGCGCGTACTAAACTTAATGCTTTTTTATTAAATCAATCAGTCCTCAACTTCATATATATGTCCTTTTAACTCACTTGATTCATCATTATTTTTCGCACCAACAAGCATTGGCATAATCCAAATCATTTTTATTTGCTCTTTCCTTTCACCATGGGGCTGTCTACGCCAATGCCCTCTACGCCAGTGAAGCTCTACAGAGCGTTGATTGGATACAATGCCCATTTGGTGAGAAATTTTTTCACCACAGATATGTACTTTCCTGTATCCATCTTGGATAAGCTTTTCGTCTATTTTTTTACTCTGTTTAGGAGATTTGGCATTCTCAAGTAAAATCTTAGGAACATCATCTGTGTACTTGTATTCGATGTCTTCGCTATAACTCGTAATATAGCAAAGTGCATTAACAATAAGGTGAAGTGCTGATTGATACAATGGGAATTGTCTTTCTGCAGCATCAATTCTTTCTATTGCGTTGTCTTCACTAATATCAATAATCTTTAGACCAGTTACATCTGATATTTCAGATAAATTTTTAACAGGCTTGGTCGAGCTAATTTGATTAATAGAATCGTGATACACGGCGTTAATGACTTCGTTGAGATTTTTATCAGCATATTCACCAATAATATCTTGGCTAAAAAATGGTTCCTTGTGAGTAAACCACAATCTAGTTTGATCTACATTGAGTGGAACACTGGTCAAAGTAAATTTAAAGTTACCACTATCACCTCTTGATTCAATATAAGCTCCGTCAACCAGCCAGCCATTCTCTAGAACCAAATCTTCTTGTGGACCAAAATATAAATATAGTGAACTATACGGAAGTTTAATACTTCCCATTTTTACATCATTTGTTCCGGTGTGATTTAACATCTCAGTGAGTTCTTTCGAGAACTGAAAGATTTGCTTACCAGAAGCAACAAATCTACCGTATGCCATCGCCAAAGCAATTTCTGCATCAAAGATTAGGGAGGAATTAGAATCCTTTCTGTATTTTAAAGGGAATTGAAATCCAACTTGATTCATCGTTGAAGCAACAGCACCAGCAATGGCATTAACTTGATGTAGCTGTAAAAGCCCAGTTTTAGGGTTAACTTCTTTATTATAGATTTCTACAACTGGCTTTACATATTTTCGCGTAGATGCAAAACGTTCTGGATGATAGCGATAAAGTTTTGGTTTTTTCCAAGGAATAACTGACATTTCTTGTTCGATGGTATAACGCATACGATCAATACAACTGGTCCCTAAAAGGCAATAACACATTACGGGGTCATCAACGATCATTGAAAAAGTATCCCACAAACACTCTTGACCATAATCGATAAAGCCAATTCTCACAGTTATATTATTCGTATAATCTTTAGAAAAGGAATGGTTAATTACATGACCGAATAGCGGTTTGTCTGGTGAGTTGTGAAGATGATTAAGCATTTCAATTATTGAATTTTCAGCCTGATCAAAAAAATCAATTTGTGACTGAGTGCCAGTCCAACTATTAGACGCCGTATAGGTTAGAAACCGACTAATTAGGGAGTTTACTAAGGGTATTTTAGGAGCGTATTTAGCCGAAATTGCACTCAATTTTTGATTATATTGAGTGCCAAATAAGTCTTGGTTTTGATCTTTCTTTATTGCCATGGTTTTAAATGAGTTCCTAGTTTTGTACGGCGTTAATAATGACTATTTGAACTTAATGTCACCAGAACCAGAACATTTTTTTTGTCGTGATGGTGGATTACCATAAATCTTGATGTCCCCTGAGCCAGAAAGTCGAACATCTGCAGCATTGGTCGCTGTAGCTTCAATATCACCTGAACCCTTGAGCTTAGCATCAACACTAAGGGCCTTTAATGCAATTGCATCAATATCACCGGAGCCACTTAAAGTTAAAATAGCGTGGCCAACAGTACCCTTTAGATCAATATCACCAGAGCCTTTTAATAAAACCTCAAAAGTATCCTGATCAAGATTGGCCACATTGATATTACCGGAACCTTTTAGCTCTACAGCATCCAAACGTGGATAAGCAATATTAATTAACAAAGGGTTCTGTGTTTGAAAGCTTACGTTCTCTTTAAAGCCGACAATCAATGTATCTGCAGCATACTCAAGATTGACCAGATCAACTAAATTGTCATCAGCAATAATCTGGATTGACTCAGAATGAGATAATATGAAGTTGATATCAAAACAGCCTTTTACTTTTAGACGGCTAAATGGCTTGGGGTTAAGGGCAACTGTTTTCTGAATACCACTACCAATAATTTGTACAATGCTACCTGAATGGAATCCTCCATTGCCAAATGAACCATTGAAATTATTGATCTGAACATTCCCACCAGTAATGGTTCGCTTAGTTTGGCTAAAAAACGTTTTTACTGACATTTAAGAACAACCTCAATTAAGTACCATAGAAACCGCGTGTGCGATGTGTAAATGATGAAAGCTCGCTGACGCAGCTGCAAAGGGTCTCAAAACCGCGTGTGCGATAATCGCTACCAACTTCTTACTTACTTTCTCAAGCTATATCTAAAAACCGCGTGTGCGGTATGTAATTCAGCTGATTATTCTGTAGATTGTACTCATCATTTAAAAACCGCATGTGCGGTATGTAATATATTTGGCACTACAAAAATTACAGTAATGTGCCTCAAAACCGCATGTACGATATATCACTGCAGTAATTCTACCATAAGACCACAAATCATCTGTGTTTTTGGAAATCGTATTCAAAAAATTCTAATTACTTTGTAGGTTTCTAATTATATTGATTTTTTATATTCATTATAAAAATAATCCGGTCCTAAACGCGAAATACAGATCGGGCAAATTTCAGGGTTGCTATTTGGAGGCATAAAAGCCATACATGATACGCAGCGAGAAGGCTCATCTCTTTTTTGGCATTCTCGAATTAAAGTCATATTTTTATTAATGTTACTGTAGTTACTCAAGTAGTCCAATAACTGTTCTTTACGGCCATCTGTTAAAACAACAGGGACCAGAAATTCTGTTGATGTATCCTCACCAATAGCTGAGCAATAGCGTAAGAAGTGCTTATTAAGTTTACTAACAATACGGTCTATCGAATTAAGTGATATTGAGTGCTTAATAGAGATATCAAACACACTTACCCGATTGATGTGGTCTCTAAAGACATCTACCTCAAGATTTGCCTTATTTGTAGTTGAGTTACACATATTCATTCCTTTATATGCTATGAATTTAAAAATCGAGTATTCGTAGACACGGCGAAGAACAACATAGATATTTCTATTGTTTAATCTGGCCTACTGGTCTACATCCTAGATACTGGGTTTGGCATAATAAATATACATCTGAATTTTGGTAAGTAAGAGCAATTTGTTTTTGACATTCTTCAATAGTGTGAATAGTGATGATAGGTGTGTCTTTATAGATTTCTAAAGAAAAACTATGGGAGCCTGAGCTATATGATAGTAAATAGTAGTGAGCGCTTTCGTATTGTGATGAATTCAAAGGTTCAATGAAATTATCAAAACAATTTTCACTCATAAATCCTAAATAAGATGATGACCAGAGAAACCCTTTTTCTTTTAATTGTTCATTCTCTATTGATTTTCTAGCATACTCGATTGTATCAGCGTCAACAAAATTAGCACTCATAGCAGTGAAAATAGACTCAGCAATACATTCATTTTTATTGTGAATTAGAAATAGGTAGTTTCTATAGTGATACGCCGTATCTTTATCATTCTCAGGAATTTCTATTAGATTCATTATTCACACTCTTACTACTTAATCTGGATGCTTTACAACCATAAGCACAAGTATATTCATATACCACCAACAAGTATATGATTATACAGTCTTATGTAACAGATATAGTTTGCTTTAAGTCAATGAAAGAACCCTTTTCTACTTATATTTTTTTAATTTTCACAAAAAAATAAAGCTCAAACAATTAAATGAATGAGCTTTATCCTATCGGAACGTAAATTCCATACTTAAGACAGAAGCCTTAAGTCCACTTATGTAAGTTCTATTTCAAACCACATATTGAATATGAGCTAAGTATGCCATACAGTTTTCAAAAAACAAAATAATTTCTCAACTATCATTTATGTATACTTTATATAAAATAAAATAGAATATTTAGTGTGAATGATTATGACTGACATACATTTTATAATGGATTCTTATTATGGTTGATACAACATTAGCACCATTTATCAGTAGCGATGATAGTGGCGATGTACATGGTATATTTAGCTATGGGCATCATGATTTTGAGGCTCTAAAAGCAAAAGCAATTGAAAAATATGGTCTAAAAAACAGGATAGTTAAAGACCTTCTTGAGTTCAGTTCATTCAAAATTTCGTATTTTAAGCTTAATGGTGACAACTACTTGATACAAATGAAACCAAACTCCAATGGTAGCTTTCCTGTAACAATGTGGCTAAGTTAGGTCTTAACATATAAACCAATTAGAGTCAGATTTATGGCAATTACTCATTACTTAACAATTCAAGTATGCAAGCGTGTTCTATACGACTCAGATTACGGTGTTATACGTTCAACAGAGCCGTTATCAATCACACCAGACTTACCTATAAAGCCTCTTTGTTTGTTTGGTATTTCAGTAGGAAATTTGCCATTAAAGCTTACTGAGTATCACCAACAAGAAAGTGAAAATATATCTTTATCAAATTTTTTAAAAGCATTTTGGGACCGTTCATATCGTGTTTATGGCTTCAATTATTCTACAGTTACGGGAATGCCTGATATTTTGGTAATAGATCACCGGTCCAAAGATGTTATTCAGGATGATTTCTATAATTGGCTTGAGCTAAATAATATCAAGTATATGTTTTCAGATAGTAAAGACAAAAAAGCAATTTCAAAATTCCGTCAACATCAAGATTTCCCCCATACAGGGTTCTATGAGAAAGCAACAAGACAAAATTCTTATGTTGCCGAGAAAGAAAAATACGCCCTTTCAGTAGATGTAATGAATCATCAGGAGAAAGTTTTTAACTCAGTCCATCCAGTTAAGAAAAACTTGAATACGCTTATTGAGTATCAAGAGAAGGTAAACCACATCCGTCTAGCTCAAGCAGGCATTTATAATGATGTGAAATTAAATGGCCTTGCGGTGTTAGTAAGCAAAATAGATCGGAAGCTTGAGGATGCTTACTGGATTAAAGCTGATATAAAAAATGGACAGTTCGGTTATTTACACAACAGGCATGACCAAGATATTGCCGATTCTGAAAGATACGAAAAGTCTGCTTTTCTCGCTGCAGTGAAATCACTACCAGAAACTCAAAAAGAAAATACATTCAATGACCAACAAATCAGCTTAATTAACCAGATCAAAAAAGAGCGCTTCAAAGATACGATTTGTATTGATGACTACAATTTCCAAGACATGTGTTATCGACTTGGTTTTACGAATGGCTCTACTGATCGTATTTTTGCGTTTAATGTGAATCAGCTTAAAAGAAATGAAATAATAGAATTGTGGAGTGAATATTCTGGAGGTGGGGACGTCCAATTTTCTTGCGAACTGCTCTTACCGCCGTGGCAAAATTGTCGTAATGATAAGACATATAGATTCTTCTATTTGTATAGTGGTGACAATAGTATTTTTTTTGTTTGTGAGCCTGAATCAGCTTCTTCAAAAGCTTTTGACAATAATGATTGCCTTAATCACATGGTCGAAAATAAGTTCTCAATTCGTCAGGTAAATGAGAATGTTAATACCGCTTTATTCGATGAAATGCTCTTAAATAACAGACAATATTTAGTTTTTATGGCATTGGAAATGCAAAAATTTCTCTCAATAAACCTCAATTATTAAAAGCATTCACCCGACTGCCGTCTCTGTTAAGAAATTGCCCCTATTACGAATAGGGGCAATCACCGTTTAATCTAATAAAAATATCTAGTTTCAAGTCTATGCGAAATTAAGTATTATTTTGTAAGAAGTGTGCTTCTTGCAACTTACTGGATAAGTCGGCCACCCATTCTTGTTCGTGGTCTACCACTCATTCTTATTCCAAGTCGGCCACTTAAATTAAAAAAAACAATAGGAGACTTTTTATGGGTCAATCCATTCATTTTTCTATATTTTATAAAAACATTATTGATGATATTCATCATGACGAGACGGATGATTACTATGATGTCTTAATCAAGTTTATTGTGGCAGCAGAAAAGGATGATCGAAAGAGGAAGGCAAATAATGAGACTATCCCCTTCACTTCTTTCATTACCACACTTGAAACTTTTAAAAATCACTTCGGCCCATCTATTGAAATAAAACATAATTCAAGAGCACGGGTATTCATTACAGACCAAAAGCTGTTTGATGATGTCAAAATGAATTTATTACCATAGTTTTATGGCTAGACAATATCGTCTAAAACCTTAAGAATATGGTTTTTTTAGATTACTGAGAAGAACATGGGGCAAGCAAAAAACAGAGGCAGTCTTGAAGATCGAATTAAGCAATCTCAAGAAAAACAGGATAATTTTTACGGTTCTAAAGCGACTATAGAAGAAATTATAAAAGGACTTGATTTACCGGCTGATTCAAAAGCTATAGGTTATGTGATTCACCTACCTGAAAAAGATGAATTTGTAGCAAATATTAAAGATACAGCTGATATTTTTTCAGTAGCCTACACTGGACGCCCAGAGCTGGCAGAAAGATATGAGACACCTGAAAAGGCAATCTTTGATGCAAAAAAAATAACAAAACATAAGCTTTTGGTTTGTGTTCTTCTGGAATCCTCTACACAATATTTCATCAATGATCTTTGGGCCAATCACTAAGCAAGACCAATTTCAGTTACGAGAGAATCATTTTTTCAATGCTGATATATTTTAACTAAATTAGGTGGTAGAACTTCGGCATAATGTAGAAATACAGTCAAGAGATACCACTTCTAATTGATTGGTTTTTACCAAGTTTATGTAAATACGGTATTTTTTTAGAGGTAAGTGATTTAGCTTTTTACTTTTAAATCTAGTTCGACTATCGTTAATCCAGCCTTCAACGGGATTGCTACTATGAACATGATTTATATACCAGATCAAAGCATACATATCGAGTCTTTTACTCCAAGCTTATTGGATGGTTTAAACGAAATTACTATCGATTTGTCTGAAAAATCATTTGATTACTGGTGTAGCCATTTTGTTAGCATCCTTCAAGGTCTTCATTTTCACGTAAACCTTCAAAATTCACCACGAACTTTGAGTAATTATCCGCATTGGTCATTGCAAGATTTGCGTGGGCGAAATTCAAATCACTACATGCAGTCAATTGAGCCATACTTAAGAAACTGGGGGTTTCAGTACTTTCTTATTAATTTTTTAAATTCAGCGATAGGCTCAACAGTTTCTGCAGCAATCAGAGAGGGAATTACTAATATTAATGATTTTAAAAATGCAGAAAGATTGAAATATTTTCGGTTTGAATCAGCTGGTACAGATTCAATTTTATCTCGAATTTCATATCTCGTAGATCAAGAAAAAACTAGGAATATCATAACAACCCGTAATCATGTGGCTTTCAATTCAGACTTAGCACTCGGTTTTGCAATGCATTTCGATGGTAGTGGTGACAAAATTTTCGCATTCGGTGAGGTTGAAGGAAATCATGGCCATCGGCTCTTAACCGAAAAGTTTTGGGACGAAAAGCACCCTGATTTAGATTTCGGTATCGGTGTTGTCAAGGCAAAGCGGCCGAAAAAGAAAAAAGGAGCACCACTTGGAATACTTATTCCCCCAAAAATAACTTTAAACTATTTTAAACATTGGAGTGGATACAAGGCTGTGCTGTTGATTGAACGAGAACATAACATTGTTCAAGACTATCATGATGCAATTCAGATGCTTGTTGATATTTACTATAGAGGACCCGACTTCCGTGTCTTAAATAATTATAGTACAGAATTAAGTCAAATCAGTTATATATTAAAAGCTGGTTATGATACGCCAGTAATCGAGTTACTTAACCAATTTTCTTATTATTCAGATTTTGATAACTTTATTGACCCGAATTCTTATAATACAAACCACATTATTAGAACTGATGCGTAAATAAAAATTTTATATTTTCATTAAACAACACTTCTACTAAATAGTATTTAATAAATTCTAAATATTATTTAAAATAAATCAATACAACACTAAACATATTAATAATTTTTTGAGTCTAAATAATCTGCCCACCACTGCATCATATTGGCCCTTTGTTTTAAATAATCAGCATGGTTGTATGTTCCACGGATTGCATTTTTATCAGTGTGTGATAGTTGTGCTTCAATCCATTCACTTTTAAATAGGTCTGACCCATTTAAAATTGTGCTCATGCTTGAGCGTAAACCATGGGATGTGACAGAATCTTTTGAATAACCCATCAACCTTATAGCTCTATTCATTGTATTGAAATGTATAGGTTTATTATCATGTTTAGGACTATTGAAAACATATTCACTCCCGATTGACCACTCAATAGCAGACTTAATTACTTCAATAGCTTGCTTAGATAGTGGGACTACATAATCAGGTATTTTATGACCTTCAATAACCTTTCGTCTAAACTGCTTAACTTGAATCGCAGGAATGTTCCACACTCTGTTTTCAAGATCAATATTTTCTTTTTTGGCATTAATTAATTCAGTACCACGCACACCAGTTAATGATTTTATTTGTAAAGCTTTTCTTACAATCGGATAAGAATTAGATTTACCAATATCATTATAAAATCGAATAATATCAACATCATTTAAATAAGCATAATTCTTTTTAATCTTAGTTTTAACTAAAACTTTATTTAAACTGGATGCAATATTTATTTCAATATAACCAATGGAGATTGCATACTCATATATTTGATTTAAATAACTACATGCTTTTCGACATGGCTCTTTTACTCCCCGACTTTCTATTTTACGAATCAATCTGACTAGATCGGTACGTCTAATATTTTTAAAATCAATTTTCCCTAAACTTGGCTTCAATTCATTCACAATAAATTTTTCAGCCAATTCAAGTACACCACTTAAGGGCTTATCCCCTAATGAGTTCTTTTTTTTGAAATCTAACCACTCTTTAGAAACTTTATAAAATGTAATAGCCGAATTTTGCTCTATCTCATTTTGCAATGCAGCAATAAGTTTTGCTTTTTCATTTTTGGCAGCACGTAAACTTAAATCACTTAACAATCCAAGTCTTTTTATTTTTCGCACACCATTGGCATCATTAAATCTGAGTTTCCAATACTTTTTTCCGCTTGGCTCAATAAACAGACTCAAGCCATCATCACATGAAACTTGATAAGGCACACTTTTGGGTTTTAACTTTTTGAGCTGTGACTCTGTGTACATCATCTGTTGATCTCAATAAATATGCTATTTTCTAGCAAAATCGCTCTATTTGAATGAGCAAGCTAATCACCCTGATATAGAAAAAATATCCACCAGAATTGAAGTCTGTATTATGCGTATTGTACGCATAATACTAACATTATAAGTTATTGTTTTAAAGTGGTATATAGCTAAATTATTTTAAAAAGTATCCATGCAAGTATCCAAAAAAATAGGCAATGAAAAATTCTATTTTTTATAAAACTTAGGTTCATAAAATAAATATACAAGACCAAAGTAGCTTTATGCTTAATTGGTGTTTTCTTGTATTTGGATGATATTATTAATATTAATTTTTTAAGGATAATTGAACACAATGTTGAAAGATGATCTTGAACAAACAAATACGTCTGTTATTGGAATGCTAGGGGTTATTGAGCATCTAATTAATTTAGATAGATTTTACTGTAATGCAATGAATGAACCATTCTTTGTGGATGGTAGAAGTGAGCTTATGTTACGCAGCGGGGATACGCTGGAAACAGTAACAACAATAGTTGTAATAAGTCGCTCATTACTTGAACACTATCTTGTGTTTTTACTTCAAAAGAATGAAAATGATTTTAGTAAAAAAAATAACTATCTAGACCATATTCAAGATGAAAATTTAAATAAATTTTGCTCTGGGCAAAATGAATTAAGAGTAACCCTAGCTCATTGTGTAAATGAAAAAGTTAAAAAAATTAATAAATTCTCCTTAGATGATTACAATGGAGAAATAAGCAAGATAATGTCAGAAATATTAAAAGAAACCGAACATGAAAATGAAAGCTATTCTAATCAATTAATATACTGTACATTTGAATTAATTAAGTATCTTAGTAATAAATACCCTATAGAAGGTAATGTAATAAAATTAAAACAAAATGAGCTGATTATGGAAAGAATAGATATTCTAAAAGAAAATAATTTAGGCTCTAAATTATTCCCGATGTGATTTCAACATACACATTAATATTTTTAAAACCCACAAAAAACTGAATATCTCATGACTAAAGATAGAATTTTTAAAGATTTATTTACAATAGAAGCTAGTATTATATGCAATGAGTTGCCCAAAAACTTTGCATACATTTGGTCAGAATTCCATCGCTTCCTTTCTGATGAAAAACTTAATACGAATCGTATAACAATAAATATAAGTATAAATAGCAGACTTCAATCTAAATGTATTTTTATAAGGACACAACAAGTTGCTTTAATTTTCAAAAGGTCAATAGAAGATAAACATAAAAAAAAATATCCAAGCATCCAAATTAATGTAAGGCCAGTTGTATCTTTTGATTTAGATTATAGACGTAAAAAAGCACTAGATGAAGCAAATGAGAATAATATCAAAATTGAAAAAATGATATCTACTATTTATTTTTTTCTAATTAGACTCAGTGAAATATCTAGTTGAATTTAACAATTAATAAACATTCCATTGAGTCTTAATAAATAATTTAGTTATGATATTGATTCTTCAATCGTCTTATCATTGTAGGCAGATAGTTTTTTTATTTTCTGTATTTCTTGCATATCTGGATATTTAATAATAAGTCTGCCATTTTTCTGTTGAAGAATCCCCAACGAGAAAAAGCAATTAACAATATATTGACATTCCTTGGTTGTAAAAACAGGGAATGTTTTTTTATTAGGCCCCTTTGACAAAGTTCGTAAAAAGAATTTATATTTTTCTACATCAAAAATATTTTTCCCCATATTGGTCACGGCTTTCATTTTAATTGCAGCAGTAATCAATATAATTTCATCCTGCATATAAACAAGACAACCATTCATTAAGTTTTTCTTTAATTCTAGTCTATGCTCTACGTTGCTAGTGAAAGCATCTATTGAGTTAATTCGCCCTTGATCAGAATGATCTATATATTCAAACTTAGGTTGAACCTTCTGTCTTTTATCTATTCGTTTTAATGATTTTTTTAATAAATCATATTTCGTTAAAAATACTCTAATGTTATTTTTAAATTGTTTGGTTGGTACATATCCTTGAGAAGTACTTTCCTGATACAAGAAAAAGATATAGTCCATTAAATCAGGTAATTCTGGCACTTCGTGAAGCCGTTTTTTTTGTTGAGCTGTATAGTCCTTAAGTGCGTTGCGCATACGTCTCTCTTGGAGAATATAGTAAAATTCTAAGAGCCTCTTTTTATACTGATCTGTAAGACACATCTTGGCAGTCGTCTCTAATATGAATCCTGAAAACCACCCTTTACTTATGTAATCTAAAGAAATTTCCATTAATAACTTAGAGTATTCTGTGCTTTCAAAATTATTAACCCCTTCATTTCCTAAACTAAATATTCGAATAGGCTCCAATACTACTTTTGTCCCAAAAGAATTAGTTTCTGAGTGATCTATAACTTCAACTAATGCAACATCCCCAATTTTTAAGTCAATGCATAAATCATTTTTGATAAGAAGGGCTGTATATTGCAGGCTTTCATTTGGTGCATGGTTTACTGTATGTATGTATTTACTTCCAATTTTTTGAATTTGAAAAGCGCCAAAACGTCTTTCGATTTTATTTCTGAGTGTGCTCTTAATTCCACCGGATATTGTTCTTGGTATTTTTTTTATTCCCACATTTTCTTCAAAATTAATACTCATTTAAACCACCTTTTAAATTAAAAAATTTATTGCATTTCAGATATTTTTTGATTGCATGAATGGCATATATGTGTTTTCTCACTTTCGTTTAAATAACGATTGCACAAATAGTTCGTGATCTTTTTAAATAGCAGAATTTTTAGGATTCCGACTGAAACAACAAAATAAGATGAATAACCAAAATACTTATTATTAATCAGGTCAATGAAATCTTTACCAAAAAACAATACAAGCTCTGGTTCATGTGTTATTTCATCTATCATACTAATCAATACAAATTTAATTAAAGTTGCAAGGTATACAGCCATAACAAAAATTAAAAGCGTTGTGGCTATTTCAAGCAGCTTAAAACTAAAAGTAGAGTTTTTGTTTTTACATATATAATAAAATGAGAAAATAAGTAAAAGTTGGAATGACCTTGTTAAGAATATCGGATTTGTTACATCCGATAGATATTGAAATACTGAAAACTCATAAATAATGAATAAAATAATAGAAGCTATAACAACAATAATATTTATTTTTAAAGTATTAAGGGTCATATTAAAAAATATCCAAGATTTATAAAATACAGGAAATCCATTAAATGAGTTTTCTGGTTGGTTATTGAATTAAGATATTTCGATTTGAGTACGGCTTGCGCTTTTAAAGACAGGCTGATATAACGTTTGAAGGTTGAGTTCTTGGTAAAGCTCACCTTCAATCAGTCCACGCCTAATTTCTTTGGTTATATTGCATTTTGATTCAGTTTCAGCCTTTACCCCCTCAAAATCGATAGCTGATGTATCGCCCTTCGCGTAATCAAGTAAGTTTCGTATAAAATCCTTAGCATCGCAGTAGCACAGCATTAAAGTTGTGTTCAGTTTTTTGAATTTTTCAAGTTCAGCTAAAATCTCGTTCTTTAAGTATTTATCGGCATCCACCATGACTTGAATTACATCAGTGCGAGAACAGCCAAAAAAATTCGATTTAGTGATTTCTTCGATAGCAACATTAATTGAAGTATTGGCATTCGGGTTAATCACCATGCGAGAGTAAATCCGTGCCTGTTCTTCTGTTTTATCTAATAAAATGATTAATAAGAGGCAATACAAATCAAATTTACGATCAATATAAGAAGCTTGTTGTGAGTTGATGATTATGGTTCCGATTTCAATAAGAATCTGCTCACAGTGGCTTTCATGAAGCATCAGATGTTTGGCAAATGTCTGCTTACAATGTTGGATACCCGATATTGTGTTTTTTTTATACTCCTCAAAACTACCATCTGTCGCACATAGAAAACGAA
>RRZT010461818.1_pt1 | contig 17248 bp, 15 predicted proteins | sample 2165551 | NCBI WGS metagenome assembly RRZT01 (sample SAMN10456910, study PRJNA506462) | wastewater metagenome | biome: wastewater; feature: sludge; material: wastewater sludge; isolation source: wastewater sludge with Escherichia coli K12::gfp cells carrying plasmid... | place: USA: Moscow, Idaho...
GGATCCCACGCAATCTCGGCCAGGACCGGAACACCGAATTGTTCGGCGACCTCGTCAGCGGCGTAGGGGCGCCGGGGGCCCACCAGGACGAGACCCGTGGCCCCCACTTTGGCGATCGCTGCCAGTGCAGCCAGGTGGGGCCGAAGCCCCGACAAGGCGATTAACGATGTTCGACACACCAGGACCACAAGGTCTGCTTCGCGCACGAGCGGATCGGGCAATCCCCGGTGCCCGGTGCGACCGGCGTCGATGATGATGTCCGCCTCGACATTCATCTCAAACGCGTCCAGCAGCGGTGGCCACACCGGATCGAACAGGTCGATGGCTCCCAGATGGGTGAAGCCGGTCAGGAGCGCCCGCGGAGCCTCGTCCCCAGGAAGCGGGGGCAGCGGACGCACGATTGCTTTCAGTGCCTCGGGCAGCGCACTACGCTCCCGGTGCGCCTGCAGAATCGCTTCCAGCCCGGCTCCGGCTGCCTGCCCGTGTAGGTAGCCCGCCATGACCGTCGGAGTGGCAGCACGATCGGCGTCCACCAGCACGGATGCTCTCGGCCACGCCAAGGCCAGCCCCAGTGCGCTCGTCGTCACCCCTGGCGCACCGCTCGCACTGGTCAGCACGATGGAACTCATCGCGTTCCCCCTTGCTGGATGAGGGAGATCCGCTCGGCGGCCGCCAGTCGCGTGACCATTTCTGCTTGATCGAGGGGCACGAAGAGGTCGAAGACCAACGAGCCGTCCGGCTGGGGTGTGGGTGCGATCACGAGGGTGGCTGGCACAGTTCCAGGCAGCTTTCCCTCCGTACCCGAGTCGGCCAGCGCCACGACGCTCACTGGCGTGCCTGGACGCAGATCACCGACCGGAAATCGGCCCTGGGCGAGCCGCGCACCGACGCGGGCCATCCCCACCGGTTGCGTCGCGTCCGACCAACTCCCCTCGACGAGCAACCCACCAGCGGGCAGGTCGGTGACGGCCGCTCGGCCGACGACCTCGCCGATGCGGGAGTCGGCGACGGAGCGAACGTCGACGCCCGAACCCACGTGCACGACCGAAAAGTCAGTGGGTGCCAGGATCTCACCCCGGTAGACGGTCCGATTCACGCGCAGAACCGGTGTTGATTCCACTGCGCTGAGGTAGGCAAAGGCGGACAGCAACCCGCCTAGGCAGACCGCGACGATACCGAATGCCAACCAGCTGGGGCTGCGCCGCAGCCTCATGAGGGGGCGCGCCGGTGGAGTTTCCTGAGTCGCCATGGGGGGTGGTCCTCATCATTGTCCGGGGGTGAACGATGCAGACTTTAGGGAACTCTTGGGTAATGGCGCCAGTTGTCACCACCCCTTCTGTGGACAACCGCTGTCGACCGCACAAAGCCTGTGGAAGCCGACGACGCAAAACAGCGATCCCCCTGCCCAAAAAGCTGAGAATTCTGAAGCTCTCTCCACGCTCCTGAGCCCGGCGGTAGCGGGCCGAGAAGGCCATTCGCCAGGCCCGCCCCAGGATGCTCGACGCGACAGTCCCACCCTGCGAACACTCGGCGATAGCGCTCGCGTCAACCACTTGCGGGTAACTATGCTCACGCGCATGGCACTCTCGCGACGCACCCTGTTCACCGTCGGTGGTGGGCTCACCGCAACCGCAGCCCTCACCGCGTGCGGCTCCAACACCGGTCGGTCCGCCGCCCCCAGCGCAGGCGCCTCCGGAGCGCGTCCCACACTCGCGAGTTGGTACCACAAGTACGGCGAGGACGGCGTGGAAGCTGCGCTGAAGAAGTGGGCCAGCGAGTACACCAGCGCCACGATTGACGTGAACGTCGTGGCCGCTGACTACGAGAGGGCCCTTTCTGCCGCCCTGCTGACCCCGACCGCTCCCGACGTCTTCGAGTACGCCAATGGCCCCACACTCGACATGATCAAAGCGGGGCAGGTGGCCGACGTCACCGACGCTGTCGGCGCCGCTCGTTCCCAGTTCACCCCGACGGTTTTGGCGCGGATGACCTACCAGGACAAGATCTGGGCCATCCCGCAAACGGTCGACATGCAACTCCTCTATTACCGAAAGTCTGTGCTGGCCGCGAAAGGTCTGCAACCTCCGTCGACACTCGAAGAGCTCACGCATGTGGCGAACAGCGTCGCCACCCCGGAAATGGGCGGCTTCTTCGCGGGTCAAGATGGCGGCGTTGGCGTCCTGGGGCTGCTCTTGATCTGGGCGGCTGGATTGTCCGAGCTCAACACCGCCAACACGGCGGCAACGTTCAACGATCCCGCCTTGTATGCGTCGGTCGCCCAATACAAAACACTGTTCGACTCCCCCGGTATGGTGAAATCTGCCTCCGCCGACTGGTCGGACGCCTCGCCCTTCATTAATGGCGAAACCGCCCTGCAATGGGGCGGGCTCTGGGACCTGACGAAGGTTCTGGCCGCACATGGCGACGATGTCGGCGTGCTCCCCTTCCCCGCGGCGGGAACAGGCGGCACGAAGGTCGTCCCCTTCGGGGCGTTCAGCGCCTGCGTCTCCGCGCAAAGCGCGAATCTCACGGTCGCCAAGAACTATGTGAAGTGGCTGTGGGTCGATTCCGACGATCGCCAGGTCGAGTTCAGCAACGCTTTCGGCGTCCACCTGCCCGCCAAGCCCGCCCTCCTGCCGCGGGCCACGAAAGTAGCGGCAGGGCCTGGTCAGGATGCCGCCTCGTTCGTGACCGATTTTGGACGCGCCAACGCCCTATTTTGGACGTCCGCTTCCGGGGACGCCTATGCGACTGCCTTGTCGAACGTCGTGAAGAACGGCGCCGACCCGGCGACCGAGTTCGGTGCAGCCGCCTCCAAGGTGAACGCCGAACTCGCCCGCGTCAACGCCTAGGGATGCGTCACTCACACGCGGGTTCCTCGCTGGCCCGCGGTAACCGGCGCTGGTTTTGGGTGTTCGTCACTCCGTTCCTCGCTGGACTGATCGTGTTCGTCTACGTGCCGATGCTGTGGAGTCTGTGGCTGTCGTTGTTCGACGCGCGCAACACCGTCACCCCCACGTCATTCGTCGGGCTCAGCAACTACGCGTACCTGCTGAGCGATCGGATGTTTCAGCAGTCGCTGGTCACCTTCGTGCTCTTCGCGCTGTTCATCGTTCCCCTGACGTTCGCGTGTTCACTAGGCCTCGCGCTGCTCTTGCAGCGCATCACGGTGGCCCGCGCGTTCTTCCGCTCGGTGTTCTTCCTCCCGACCGCCGTCAGCTATGTCATCGCGTCGATGGTGTGGCGGATGTCCTTCTTCAACGGGGCCCGTTTCGGCCTGGCCAACACGCTGCTCAGCGCCTTCGGCCTCGCGCCCGTGAACTGGCTGGGCGGGGAGAACACCTGGTATTGGTTCGTGCTCGTGACGCTGCGGCTGTGGCTTCAAGTCGGCTTCTACATGATCTTGTTCATCGCCGGGCTGAACCGGATCGACCCGGAACTCTATGAGGCTGCCGAACTGGACGGGGCGGGCGCCTGGGCGCGGTTCCGGTTCGTCACCTGGCCGCTCCTGCGTCCGACGTCGGTGGCGGTGTCCATGCTGCTGGCCTTCAACGCGTTCCAGGCCTTCGACGAGTTCTACAACACCCTCACCACCGCGAGCGGGTATCCGCCCTATGCCCGGCCTCCCCTGGTATACCTGTATCTGGTGACGTTCGGCTCCGGCAGTCAGGATCTCGGCATCGGCTCGGCCGGAACCATGATCGTGACCCTGGTCATCGTGGCGTTCTCGCTCCTGCAGAACCGTTTGCTCGCGATCGGCAGCCGCTGATGAACCGTCGACCCCGCGCTCACGTGGGCGCCTACCTGGCGGCCTCACTGCTCGCCGTCGTTTTCCTGCTGCCCTTCTATGTCATCGCCCGCAACGCGTTTTCCACGCAGCAGGCCGTCGTGGCGCCCGTATGGCGCTGGTGGCCGGACGCCCTCAACGGGGCCACCGTGACGGCCGTGCTCGGGGATCCGAGTCTGGGGATCCTGCCCGCCTTGATCACGTCCCTAGTGGTGTCCACCGTGCAGACTGCCGCCACCCTCGTTATCTCGCTGATGGCCGGGTACGCGCTGGCGCGCTGGAGCACGGCGGCGTCCCGCATCATCCTCGGGATGACGGTGTTCACGTTGATGGTTCCCGCCATGGTGACGTTCATTCCCACCTTCGTCATGGTCAGTTCGCTGGGCTGGATCAGCACCTATCGCGGGTTGATCGTGCCCGTGGTGTTCTCGGCGTTCGCGACGTTCCTGTTCCGGCAGGGGTTCGTTGACTTCCCCCAGGAGTTGGAGGAGGCCGCCGCGCTGGATGGGGCCAACACCTGGACGACGCTGTGGCGGATCGTCGTCCCCAACGCGGGCAGCAGCATTGCTGCGGTCGGCACCATCACGTTCATCGGCGCCTGGAACGCGTTCCTGTGGCCGCTGCTCATCGCCCAAGACCCGCAGTTGCGCACCATTCAGGTGGTGCTGAGCCAGTTCATGACCAGTCAGGGCACCCGCTACCCGGAAATGTTCACCGGCGCCCTCATCGGGATCATTCCCGTCTTGCTGGTGTTCTTGTTCCTGCAGCGGTGGCTCGTCCAGGGAGTTGAGGCATCGGGTCTGCGCTAGCCCGGGGCGTTGGATCGCCATGCTTGGATGGTGGGCATGACGAGCCCGTCGGTGATCGAGGTCCGGAACTTCTCCATGGCGCTCGGAGGCAAGCAGATCGTGGACGATCTCAGCTTCGAGGTGGGTCGCGGCGAGACGTTCGGGCTGCTGGGGAGCAACGGGTCCGGTAAGACGACGACGTTGCGCGCCCTCCTGGGCATCTACACCCCCACGAGCGGAGAACTGCTCGTCAACGGGGCCCCCTTCAACCCCGCGACCAGTGGCCCGCTGGGGTACCTCCCCGAAGAGCGGGGTCTGTATCGCAAGGAGAAGGTCATCGACGTCATGACCTACTTCGGGCAACTCAAGGGCATGACGCGTACCGCGGCGGCCTTGTGGTCGATGGGTTTCTTGCGCAGGGTCGGCCTCGAAGACCACGCCCGCGTCCGCTTGGACAAGCTCTCAGGGGGACAGCAGCAGAAGGTGCAGGTCGGCGTCACGGTCATGAACAATCCCGACATCGTGATCCTTGATGAGCCGACCAAGGGGTTCGACCCGATCAACCGTCGGCTGTTGCTCGACATCGTCGAGGACCAGCGACGCGCGGGAGCAACCATCGTGATGGTCACGCACCAGATGGAGGAGGTCGAGCGGCTGTGTGACCGCGTCCTGCTCTTGAAGGACGGCCGCGCCGAGGCCTACGGGACGGTGGAAGCGGTGCGCGAGTCCTACGGCGGCCACATGGTGCGCGTGCAGTACTCGGGGACGCTGCCCCCGCCGCAGGGGTGGCGGGTGGTCACGGCTGAGCGGAACTACGCCGAGTTCGCGCTCGCCGATGGCACCGACGATCAACGCGTCCTGCGGACTCTGATGGACGCGGGGGTCACCGTCCATCGCTTCGATGCGACGACCGCCAGCATGGAGCAGGTTTTCTTGAGCATCTACGGCCACGCCCCCGAGGAGGCCAGCGCATGAACTCGCACAACTTTGGCACGGTCCTCGCGTTCGAGTTGCGACGCACCTTATTGCGCCCGATCTACTGGCTGACGACGCTAAGCGTCCCTGTGCTGATGGCGCTCATCATGGCGTTGTCGTTCTTCAGCAGTTCCTCGGCGGCTGACCGCGCCAGCCAGGCCAGCGACGGGATCACGTTCCAGTACTCCGACGCGTCGGGCATCGTCCTGCCCGATGTCGCAACCCGACTGGGCGGCACCCTGGCTGCCGACGCTGCCGGCGCCGAGCAGGCCGTCCACGCGGGCACCTTGGACGCCTACATCGCGGTCCCCGCCCATCCGGGAACCGACCCTGTGCGCGTCGTCGCCCGCGACGAGGGCCTGCTCAACACGAGTCAGTGGTACTCGTTGGGACGCCGGCTGGTGTCCGATTCAGCCGCCGCCCGGCTGGGCGATGATCGCCTGGTGTCGCTCACCCGTGACGTCCCGATGACGCTGGAGACGTGGAAGGACGGCCAACTCAGCACGGGGTTGTCGGGGGCGATCATCCCTGCCTTCTTCTTGATCCTGCTGTACGCGGCGATCTTGATGCTGGGTCAGCAAATGCTCAACATCACCGTGGAGGAGAAGGAGAACCGCGTCACGGAGATGATCTTGACCACGATCCGCCCGCGGGTGTTGATCTTGGCCAAGATCACGGCGGTCATCATCGCCGGGCTGGTTCAGGCGGCCGTTTTTGTGGTTCCTGCGCTCGTCTGGTTGGGCAGTACGGGTGGTCGTCTCATGGGCGGGGCATCCAGTTCGCCCCTCGCTGTGGCCGAGGTGACGCTTGATCCGTTCACCATCACGGTGGCCGCGCTGCTGTTCGTGGGCGGGTTTGGCATGTTCACCGCGTTGTTGGTGGCGATCGGATCGGTGGCGCCGACGGTCAAGGACGCAAGTTCTGCTTTCGGCGGCCTGGTACTGGTCATGTTCCTGCCGCTGTATGTCATGCCCTTGGTGGCCGGAGACCCCAGCTCGCCCTTGACGCAGGTCTTGACCTATTTCCCGCTCACCGCGCCGATTGCCGCGCAGGTGCGCAACGCGACGGGAACGCTCAGCATCCCCGAGGCGGTTGCGGCCGTCGTCATTTTGTACGCGACAACGGCGGCATTGCTGTGGGTGGCGGTCCACCTGTTCGGGGCTGGTTCGATCTCTTACAACGCGAGGCTTCGGCTGTCGGCGCTGCGGCGTCCGCGTGCCGACGCCGCGTGAGCGTGGGCTGACGCCGCCCCGGCGTCCCAGGGCATGACTGAGGGCCGGTCGCGATGACCGGCCCTCAGGGACGTGCTCGACGCGTCAGCGCCGCGGGGGATCAAGCCTTGATCGCCGAGACCTCGAACTCGAGGACGACCTTGTCGGCGACCAGGAAGCCGCCGGTCTCCAGGGCGGCGTTCCAGGTGAGGCCGAAGTCGGAGCGGTTGACCGTGGCGGAGCCCTCGAAGCCGACGCGCGTGTTGCCGAAGGGGTCCTTGGCTTCGCCGGTGAACTCGAACGGGATGGCGATGGACTTGGTGACGCCGTGGATCGTGAGGTCACCGGTCACGGTGACGGTCTCGTCGGCGACGGCGAAGTCGGTGGCCTTGAAGGTGATGGTGGGGTAGGTCTCGACGTCCAGGAAGTCGCCGGAGCGGACGTGGTTGTCGCGGTCCTCGTTGCGGGTGGAGATGCTGGCCGCCTGAATGGTGACCTCGAGGCTGGAGGTGGACGGGTTGGCGCCGTCGACCGTGGCCGTGCCGGAGAAGTCGCTGAAAGAGCCGCGCACCTTGGTCACCATGGCGTGACGGGTGACGAAACCGATCTCGCTGTGGCTCGGGTCGAGCGTGAGGGTTCCCTTGAGTTCGTTGAGCTGGGTCATGCTGGTTCTCCTTGGTCGGGGCTGGACCCTTCCAGACTAGGAAGCGTCCGTGCTGCGTTACAGCCATTACTGTAGACCCGCTTAGTTGAACTGTCAACCAAAGCGGTTCGTTCACTCTTCCCCAGTCGATGTAGGGTGACCGCAACTGGCACGCGTTCCCTAGCTGCGCCACGACACGGTCTCAAGGAGGAGTTCTATGCCGGATCCTGCAACCCTCAATACGGGGGAGAACAACCTGGAACTGCCGTTCGTTCAAGCCACACAGGGCAACAACGGCTACGACGTCAGCAAGCTGCTGGCCGCCACGGGTGACACCACCTACGACGTCGGCTTCGCGAACACTGCGGTCTGCAAGTCCGCCATCACCTACATCGATGGCGAGGCGGGCATCCTCCAGTACCGGGGCTACCCGATCGAGCAACTGGCGGAGAAGTCCACCTTCATGGAGACGTCCTACCTGGTGCTGTACGGCGAACTGCCGACCGCCGAAGAACTGGCGACGTTCACCGAGAAGATCTCGCGGCACATGGTCATCGATGAGCGGCTGCGTGAACTGTTCCGCATCTTCCCGCGCCGCTCGCACCCCATGCCCGTCTTGTCGGCCGCGATCACAGCGCTGTCGACGTTCTCGCGCGACACCATCGGTTTCGAGCCCGACCAGATCGAGGCGGCCACCCATCAGTTGATGGCGAAGGTACCCACGTTGGCGGCCTACTCGTTCAAGAACTCGACCGGCTCCCCCACGCTGTGGCCGGACTACAGCCTGTCCTACATCGAGAACTTCATCCGCATGTCGTTTGGCACCGTCACCGAGCCCTACCAGTTCGACGACACCATCACGCGCGCCCTCGACGTCTTGCTCATCCTGCACGCCGATCACGAACAGAACTGTTCGACGTCGACCGTGCGCTTGGTGGGCAGTTCCCAGGCCAACATTTACGCCTCGGTCTCGGCAGGCGTCCACGCTCTGTCCGGCCCGCTCCACGGCGGGGCGAACCAGGCCGTGTTGGAGATGCTGCGCTCGATCCGCGATGACGGCGTCAGCGTTCAGGACTACCTGAACAAGGTCAAGAACCGTTCCGATCACACCAAGCTGATGGGCTTCGGGCACCGGATCTACAAGAACTACGATCCGCGCGCGGCCATTATCAAGAAGCACGCCGACGCCATCCTCAAGGCCCGGGGCGGCACCGATCAGCTGCTCGACATCGCCCTCGAACTTGAAGAGGCCGCGTTGTCGGACGACTACTTCGTCGAGCGCAAGCTGTACCCGAACGTCGACTTCTACACCGGCCTGATCTATCAGGCGATGGGGTTCCCGGTCGAGATGTTCACGGTGCTGTTTGCTCTGGGACGCCTCCCCGGCTGGATCGCCCAGTGGCGCGAGATGGTCTCGGATCCGACGAACAAGATCGGCCGTCCGCGGCAGATCTACGTGGGTCACACCCAGCGCGACTACGTGCCCGTGACCGAGCGGTAGAGCTCAGACGAGGCGGCGTGGGCCCGGGTGACGCGATCGCCCGGGTCCACGCGCGTCTCCGCCTCCTGGCCGCCCCCCTTACTCGGAGGGGTCGTGGATGGATCGTCCGGCCGGGGCGGGGCGGCGTCCGGGCCACAGGCGTTCGACCCACCCCATGACCTGTCGCGCCGCCCGGGCGACCCAGGTGGTCCGCCACAGATCGAGCCGCCATTGGACGCCGGGAACGGACTCGACGAAACCCACGGCGTCCAGGAAGCCCGCCGGGAGGTGTCGGCAATCGGGGACACCATGCGTCCCACCGGACACCAGGTAGCGGACGCGTTCCGGCGCCACTACCGCGGCCACCTTCTGCACGAGCTGGCTGCCGACGAGTTCGCCCACATGCTCGGGACTCACCCACAACTGGGTGATGACCACGGAGGACTGCGGATAGAACCCGCCCAGTTCGTCGGACGCCGAGCAGGCGAGCAGCCCGACCACCTCGTCGTCGCGCAGCACTTTGAAGCCGAACGACGACCTGGGCGCTCCGCGACCACACCACGGACAGACCACGGCGGCGAAGTCGTGGCTGTCCAGCGCAACCAGCGACCTCATCGGCCACCTCCTTTGGACTGCCCCCGCTCTGGTGGGAGACTGAGACGGTGAGCTCCCTCGAACCTTCCCGCCGCGACACGCGGCTGGACTCGTACATCGACCAGTATGCAGACCGCACGGCATCTATGACCGTGTCCGCAGTACGAGCTCTCTTCTCCGTCGCTAACCGGCCCGAGGTTGTGTCGTTGGCTGGCGGTATGCCGAACATTGCGGATCTCCCCCTCAAAGACTTGGGGGCGTCCTTCGACCAGCTCATCCAGACCAAGGGCATCCAGGCGATGCAGTACGGCTCGGGGCAGGGCGAGTTGTTCATGCGCGAGCACATCGTTGACGTGATGGCGGAGGAGGCAGTTCACGCGAACGCCGACGATGTCGTCATCACGTGTGGCTCTCAGCAGGCACTGGATCTCGTCACCCGAATCTTCGTCAATCCGGGCGACGTCGTGTTGTGCGAGGCGCCCAGCTATGTCGGGGCACTGGGCACCTTCAACGCCTATCAGGCCGACATTCATCACGTCGCGATGGACGAGCATGGGCTCATCCCGAGCGCGATTCGGGACGCGGTCACCGCACTGCGGGCCGCCGGGAAGCACGTCAAGTTCCTCTACACGATCCCGAACTTCAATAACCCCACCGGGATCACGCAGCCGGTGGAACGCCGCAAGGAGATCCTCGCGGTCGCCCAAGAGCTCAGCCTGCTGATCGTGGAGGACAACCCGTACGGGCTGTTGACGATTGAGGGCGAACCGCTGCCGGCCCTGCGATCCATGGATCCTGGCGTCATCTATCTGGGGTCGTTCAGCAAGACGTTCGCCCCCGGGTTCCGGATCGGTTGGGTTCTCGCGCCGCACGCCGTCCGTGAGCGCCTCGTCATCGCACAAGAGGCCGCCGTCTTGTCGCCGCCGGTGTTCAGCCAGTTCGCGATCGCGAACTACCTGGAGAACTTTGATTGGCGCGCCCAGATCGTCAACTTCCGGGAGATGTATCGCGCCCGCCGCGATGCAACGTTGCAAGGGCTGGCCGATCACATGCCGCCCACAGCCACGTGGACCCATCCCACGGGTGGCTTCTTCGTGTGGCTCACCCTGCCGGAGGGGCTCGACTCTCAAGCGCTCCTGGCCCGCGCGGTGAATGAGCGCGTCGCTTACGTGCCCGGCAACGCGTTTTATGCCGACGGCTTCGGCAGCCGCAACATGCGTTTGTCCTACTGCTTCCCCACTCCGGAGCGGATCTACGAGGGGACGCGCCGCCTCGGCAAGGTGATCCGCGACGAGTTGGAGATGCGGGAGACGTTTGGCCTGCCCGCCACGGACACGCCCCACACGCCGGTGATCGGACCGGCCCCCGACCTGAGCTGAACGAGGAAGCGAGAGCATCGTGTCGAACAACGTCATCGTCTTGGCAGGCGGCCTCTCTCACGAAAGGGACGTCTCTTTGCGTTCCGGACGCCGGGTGGCACAGGCCCTGCGGGAAACCGGCCACACGGTCGTGGAGGCGGACATCAACGCGTCCCTGATCGACACCATCGCGTCGCTGGATGAGCCCGTCGTGTTTCCGGTGCTGCACGGTGGCGCCGGCGAGGACGGGGCTCTGCGTGAGGTGTTCGATCTTTTGGACATCGCCTATGTCGGGTCGACGGGGTCAGCGTCCCGGATCGCGTTCGACAAGGCCGTCATGACCCCAACGGTTGCTGCCGCAGGGATCGCGACGCCGCAGCAGTCGGCGCTGCCGACCGACATGTTCCGCGAGTTGGGCGCAGGGAACCTCGTGGGCGCACTCGCCACCAAGATCGGCTTCCCGATGATGGTCAAACCCTCCCGCAGCGGTTCGGCCCTTGGGAGCGCCAAGGTCGATGACGCCAGCGTGCTGCCTGCGGCTGTGGTGGGCGCCTTCAGCTATGGCGATGTGGCTATCGTCGCGGAGTTCATCGAGGGCACCGAGGTGGCTGTCTCGGTCATCGACCTGGGGGATGGCCCCGTCGCGTTGCCCGCGGTCGAGATTCGCCCCAGTTCGGGGGTGTACGACTACACCGCGCGCTACACCGCAGGGGCCACCCGCTTCTTGGCTCCGGCACCCATGGACGCCGACGTTGCGGCTGCCTGCGCTCAGATGGCGCTCAGCGCGCATCGCGCCTTGGGTCTGCGGGATCTGTCCCGCACGGACATGATTGTCCGCGACGGGGTCCCCTATTTCCTTGAGGTGAACGTCGCACCCGGCATGACGGAGACGTCCCTGCTTCCGCTCGCGATTGAGGCATCCAGCGCTCGGTTTGCTGATGTCTGCGCTGCGCTGGTCGGGGTCGCTCGCGCGCGGTCCTTCGGCGAGGACGGCGTCGCTGACGGAGATGCGTCTGCATGAGCACTCGTCTGAAGCAGGTCCTGATCGTGAGCGTCGGCGCAGTGGCCGCCGTGGTCATGATCGTCCTGGGCTTGTGGCAGATGCAGGTGTTCGTGGACAAAGGCAATCGCTCCGTGGAGGATCGGGCCGCGCAACCCGCTGTACCGCTGATGGATCACGTCGCTACCGATGGCGCCGTGGGCGATATCTACGGCAAGCAGGTCACCTTCACTGGCGACTATCTCCCCGATCAGACGATCTTGATCCCCACCGGTGAAGGGGTGCGCGTCCTGACAGCGGTGCGACTGTCCGATGGCCGGGTCTTGCCCGTCGTGCGGGGGCTGAGTGGCGCCCAGGAACAGTTCGCTGCTCCCCCGGCGGGTACGGTCACCGAGACGGGGCTGTTCCTGCCTGGTGAGGGTGACCCCGATGGAGTCGTGCCGGATGGAACGCTGAGGAGCGTCAGGATGCCGTTGCTGGCTCAGCAGTGGCCCCAGCAACTGATTCCTGGGTTTGTGACGCTCACCGCGGAGGAGTCTGGCGCACAGGGTATGCGTCATGCACCAGTGAGCTTGCCCTCCGGCGAAGGCTCGGCCCGCAACAGCGGGTACGCCCTGCAATGGTGGGTTTTCGCCGCGTTTGCCCTCGGTATGGCCATCAAGTTGGCGCACAGTCTTGGAGTGAGGCAGCGCACCCTGGAGGAGGGCGTCACCCTCCCTCATGACGACGAGGTGGCGGTCGACGCGACCACGACAAAGGAGCAGAACCTATGAGCATGTCGGTCGACGACACCCCGCTTGAGCCCGAGGACGTCCCGGGGATCAAGAGCGCGCTGCTGCGCTACCGGTTGATGGCGTGGATCGTCGGGGTGCTGCTGGTCGTCCTCGTCGTGATCGGCATGCCGTTGAAGTACTTCGGTGGCAACGACCTCGTGGTCACTGTCGTTGGTTCGCCTCACGGCTGGCTCTACATGATCCTGCTCATCACCGCCTACGATCTTGGACGCCGAGTGAAGTGGCCCTGGATGCGGCTTCTCCTCATCGCCCTGGGCGGGACCGTGCCCTTCATGTCCTTCGTAGCGGAGTACTACGCCACCAAGGACGTCAAGCATCGCCTCGCCGCCGTGCAGGAGGGGGCACCGGAGGTGTCCTGAGGGGCGCCTCCACCCTGGCCCCTTCCCTGGCGGGGGTCGACCGTCCCCTTGCGCTGGCCACGGCCTGCGGCTTCGGACTGCCCATGAGCCCGGGTGCTGGGGGTGTCCCCCACGGGAACGTCGCTGGACAGACCGTTGTCGGACGTTGCTCTTGCTCCATGCCAGTTGCCGCTCGCCCATCGCCCTTCTTCGCTCGCCCAATGCCCTTCGGCCAACGCCCCTGGCCCCTCGCCCCTGGCCCCTCGCCCCTCGCTCAGCACCCTTCACCTCTCGCCCAACGTCTCGCGGCTCGCGGCTCTCGGCTCTCGGCTCTCGGCTCTCGGCTCTCGGCCGAACGTGTGCAGGTTCTAGCCGACCTGTCCGTGAGCCAGGACCTCCCCCCACATTTCGGCCCCCTTCCGCAAAGCCACGGTTCCCCTCCCCCGAGCACGCCAGGGATCCCCCGCGGGACTGTTGCAGGACGCCTGGTCCCCAGCGACGCCTCCTCACCCGACAAGGCCTCATTGGCGGTCCTGCAGGAGCAGGACCACGCAGCACACATGGTTTGCTGGATTCCCTGAGAAGGGCTGCCGCTCCCCGCGCCCACCTCAAAAGAGAGGGATGCAAGCGGCTGAAGAGAGCAACACCCCGGCGGCCTCAACGAGCGGCACAGGCGACCTGAACGAGTCATATGAGGGGCGTCGTGTTACGCGCTATCGGGACTCTCGAAGGCCCAGGCCCAGGCCCAGGCCCGCTGACCACAGGCGAACACGGACCCTCCGCGCAGGCGTGGATCGCGCGCACCTGCAAGGAGCCCAGTGAGGCGAACATGCCACCCAGGGTCTCGATCGCAGCGCGGGTGGCTAAACCACTACATCAGTTTAGCGTGAGATAGATTTGTCGCTTTATTGCTCAGTCGCTACACCTTCACGTAGGACGACCAGGATCCTGTCGAGGTCATCCTCCCCGGCGAACTCGATGGTGATCTTGCCCTTGTTACGGCCGATCTGGACGTTGACGCGGGTATCGAGGCTGTCGGTGAGCGATTGCGTGAGTGCTGTGGCGCGAGGTGAGGGCTCGCGCGTAGCGGGTGAACGTCGCCGACGCGTTTCGCCGTGCTGCGTCAAGGCGATGATCTCTTCGACCGTCCGTACGCTGAGGCCTTCTGCGACGATGCGTTGAGCGAGACGCTCCTGCTCGACCGGATCGGACAAGGTGAGCAATGCGCGTGCGTGCCCTGCCGACAACACCCCCGCTGCGACGCGGCGTTGGACGGGCGCCGGGAGCCGGAGAAGACGGATGGTGTTGGAGATTTGGGGGCGCGAACGCTTGATCCGAGTGGCGAGTTCCTCCTGGGTGCAGCCGAAGTCGTCCAGCATCTGCTGGTAGGCCGCTGCCTCTTCGAGAGGATTCAACTGGACACGGTGGAGGTTTTCGAGGAGCGCGTCGCGCAGGAGGTCGTGATCAGCCGTTTCCCGGACGATGGCGGGGATGACCGACCGGCCCGCCGCCTTGGTGGCGCGCAGCCTCCGCTCCCCCATGACGAGTTCGTAGCCCTGGCCAAGGGGTCGCACGACGATGGGTTGCAGGAGTCCGACCTCGGAAATGGACTCCACCAGCTCAGCAAGCTCCTCGTCATCGAAGTATTGACGTGGCTGCTTTGGATTGGTGGTGATGCTCGCGACGGGGATCTCCGCGAATGACGATCCCTGCGGGGCCGCGACGAGCTCGGGGGCTCCGGAAGTCTGTGCGACCTCCGTCCGGGGCTCATCCGTTCGCTCATCGGTATTTGATTCTGGCCCCGTGGGGCGGATGAGGTCTCCTAGACCACGCCCCAGGCCACTTCGCTGCCGCGGTGCCGCCATGACTTCTCCTTTGTTGTGGTCAGATCGTTGGCGTGACGCCACGCGCGGCGATCTCCTCGGCCGCTCGGACGTAAGCCTGCGCGCCGACGGATGAGTAGTGATAGGTCAAGACCGTCTGCCCAAACGAAGGCGCCTCGGCGATCCGCACCGACCGCGGGATCACCGTCTCCAACGTCTCACGTTCAAAGTGCGTCCTGACTTCTTGGGCCACCTGGTTAGCGAGGTTCGTTCGGGCATCGAACATCGTCAAGAGGACAGTAGAGAGAGTCAGATCGTCATTCAATCTGCCCTTGACTAGGTCAATCGTTCGCAAAAGCTGGGTTACGCCCTCCAGTGCGTAGTACTCACACTGGATGGGGATGAGCAGTTCCTGTGCTGCCACGAGGGCATTGAGGGTGAGGAGCCCGAGCGATGGGGGGCAGTCGATGATGACGTAGTCGACGTAGTAGTCGCGGAAGAAGTGGTGTAGCGCCGTGCGCAAGCGCGTTTCACGTGAAACGGCTGCGACCAGTCCGATCTCAGCCCCGGCCAGGTCGATCGACGCGGGAAGTACCCATAGCCCGGGTACCTCCGGACACCGCACGACCGCGTCAATGATCGGGAGTTGGTCGACGAGGACCTCATAGGTCCCGATCGTGCCCTCCTCATGAGGGACATTCAGAGCCGTGGACGCATTCCCCTGCGGATCAACATCGATCACCAGGACGCGCAGCCCACCCTCCGCAAGCGCTGCGGCAATGTTGACCGCGGTGGTCGTCTTCCCGACGCCGCCCTTCTGGTTTGCAACGACCATGATTCGCGGCGAATCAGGATGCGGCAGTGAGCCCGTTTCACGTGAAACATCGACGGACAAATCATCCGGCACATCAGGACGAAAAGGCTCGTCATCCGGCGTCAGGAGAACCCTGCGCGGTCTCGTTACGGAATCAGGCACGATGAAGACTCCTCATTGGCGACTGCTGAACGAGTCTAACCCGCGCATCCGACAGGAAGCCTTTGCAAACACGTTTCCAGCGCGTCGATTCTCCACCTCAGTCGCAATTTCCCCTGAACTCTCGACGCGGGGTAGAGACCCAGCGCGCATCGGTAGATCAAGGTGGATGCGGACCAGGGAACTCTCGCTCTTACCAGCACTCGGGGCGAGGCATGAAGCTGCGTCCTCCCCTACCGCGGGCAGTGGGCCGGATGATCGCTCCGCCGAAACGCCCAACGTTTCACGTGAAACATCAGCCCCGAAGTGGCGGTCCACACCCACGGATCAGCCTCGAGGCCTCGGCGACGCAACCCGAGCGACCAGGACCCAAAACCACGGGCACCACCGGAAGCACCGAAGGGCTTCGCGGCCGACATATCGGGCCCCGCCACCAAACACCACAGCCCCCTCACCGCGCGCACTCCCTAGGCGAAGGCCCCAGCTCCACCTAGAGCCCTCGGGCACCTCTGACAGCGGGGGCTGCGAACCGGTGGATCCACCTCATGGGAGGTGAGTGAACTCCCCAACGCCCGAAGTCTTGCACCCGACAACCCGACAACCCGACAACCCGACAACCTGACTACCGGCAGCCCGGCACCCGCTCTTGCGATACCCCCAACCGTGACCCCCGCACGCGCCACCCGACACCCGACCACCCCGGCCACCCCCCACCCCACCAGCAGCACCAGCACCAGCACCAGCACCAGCACCAGCACCAGCACCAGCACCAGCACCAGCACCAGCACCAGCACCAGCACAACATATCCTGTGCCCGTGACTCGCACCCGGCACCCCGCATTGGGCACCCCGCACCGAAAGTCCACACCTGGCAGCCCGCAGCCCGCAGCCCGCAGCCCGCAGCCACATCATCACCACGCATCACACTTGAGCGGAAGGCGGGCAAACCCCACAAGACCAGGACTGCAAAGCAGCACCGGAACGTCGCCCCCGACAATCACTCCACTCCCGACGGCGACTCCCAGACAACAAGCCTCACCCGACACCCCAGCCCCCCGAGGCGGGCGGCAGAAGCCAGAAGCACCATACGAGCAGCCATGAGAGAAACGCCACAAGTACACACCGAAGCGACAGACGACGACCCCCGGCGGTAACGCTGGATAGCAGCCTCACGAACGGCCGCTCACAGCGACGCCGGTAGGCTCACGACTCGGTCGCCACGAAACCCCCCATGGGCCAGACAACTCAGCGCCCCAGCTGCCTCCGCGAAGATGAGCCCTTCTGACCCATGAAGCTACGGTGGCAAGGTAGGCAGCGGCACAGCCAAGCGCGCCCCAACGCCGCGCAAGGCAAGCTCGCGACGCAACACCAACAGAGACAGCCCAAAGCCGGATAGGGAGATCACATCCCTTTTTATCGACTTACCGTCATACCGTCTTATTGTTCTATCTCGTTAGCGATACGCGGTCGCACCCTAAGGACAC
>RRZT010233611.1_pt1 | contig 17231 bp, 11 predicted proteins | sample 2165551 | NCBI WGS metagenome assembly RRZT01 (sample SAMN10456910, study PRJNA506462) | wastewater metagenome | biome: wastewater; feature: sludge; material: wastewater sludge; isolation source: wastewater sludge with Escherichia coli K12::gfp cells carrying plasmid... | place: USA: Moscow, Idaho...
CTACATCTTGTAGCATTAAATGCTATAAAATATGATAATGAACTAAAGGAATATTACCAACGAAAACGAAATGAAGGTAAGCATACACTTTTGGTGTTAAATAATATAAAATGCAAAATTGTAAGCAGAGCTTTTGCTGTTATTAGCAGAGAATCTCCTTTTGTCAATACTTACAAATTTGTATCTTAAAATTTTTATATTTTTATTTGGTTTTTGCCATAGAATGCGCCATCGGAGTTCGTGCAGTAGCAATGAAAATTCAAATTATGAGTCAAGAGTTTTTTATAATATAGTCCATAAATATCAGGTAAAATGTATTATGAAGAAATTGGTTTAGAATTCTACAACATTGATTTTTAGAGTTAGAAAATGAAAAATTGAAAATCTAACTATCAGAAATTCTCAAAATTTTCTGATTTTAAATTCAAAAATTCATTATTGTAAAGCAAGTTAAATATATCCCCCCCAATATTTGTATTCAATTCTGAACCTTTCATCACTTTTATAAATCCCAATTTACATAAATTATCTGCCTCTCTACCTTTGTGAAACTTACCAAATTTTGTTATTAGTTCTTTTGAAGTTGGATATAAAAGCATACTTTTTTCCGATTTCCAGTACATATTATAAACATACATTTGTTTCAAATCATCGTCATCCGGTTCTGGATATTCTTTTATTTTCCATTTTGTATCAATGATGAATTTAGTTTCTTTTTTTTCACCATTAACTTCCTCTGATTTTGTAATTACTATGTCGGGTTTAATAATCTTCTCTTCCCAAAATTTATCTCTATTCTGAAAACTAACTTTAAAAGAAGAGTCTTGTACTTTTAATAACATTCTATAAATATATTCCTCCCAGAGTTTATTCATGTCAAATAATAACGCCAGCATATTTTCATCACCTCCTTTGATATCAGGAGAATAATTTAATATAATCATCTTAGCTATTTTTAAAGCTTCTTTATACGGCTCTGTTTTTCTATTGGAAATTACTTTATCGAAATGATGTTTATTAATCTCGATTTCTTTTATATCTGGAAAATTGGAAAGCAGCTTATTAACATTGTCTATCAAGTATGAATTATCTGTAATGGATTTTAAAACTTTTAAAGCTTTAAAAAGTATCTGATTTACAATGTGATTGTAGTCATATATTTGATGCGTTGTATAAAAACGTTCTTGTCTTATTACATTTTGTTGGATGTTTTTGGCAAAATCTAACCTCCCTTTTAATGCTAAAATGTTCCCTGAATTTTGATTGTATTTTTTTATCAGCCCTTTATGTAACAATTGATTAACCTCATTCAGATAAAGCTCAAAATATAAATCTAGTAATGACTGGTATTTTTTCCTTAAAGAAGCTTCTGAAACCGCATTGACTTTTATCTTTTTACAATGCGCCAACATTTTAAGTAACACTTTATGCCAATTATCTTTTTCTGTTGGAGATTCTGTGTTTAATTTGTCAGCTTTAGGTAGGATTTCAATAGTTGTTCCACCAATTTGAATTACACCCACATAGTTTTTAAACTTAACCCCATGACGAATGGCTTCAAAATAAATATTCTTATTTGAATCATTATATTGCCATAATTTGTCAATGATTTTATCTCCTAAAGCTTCGCCTTTAATACAAAGTGATTTAGAAGTTAACTTATCATGTTCAAAAACTTGAATTAATCTCCCCATAATTTAAATAGTAGTAAAATCCCATTGGTCTTCATTTTTAATTCTGAAAACTGCTTTTTCTTTTAGATCAGATTGAATATCAGCATCATAATGTTCGAAATTTGCAAAATCAAAATCATGGTTTATTTTTTCTACAAAACTGGAACCTAAAACCAAACCAATTTTACCATAATCACCATAGAAATATTCTTCTAATAATGGAATAATTTCATTTTTAAATGAGTGAACAAGTTTTTCTTTATTATCTACCTTCAAGAAATAAGAATGACCAATTTTATGGTCTTTGTCAATTAACTTTTCAATACGAGTATTTATAGTATTTAATAAAGTTTCCAAATCAATTCCATCAACTATTCCGTTATTTTTACTCGATGCGCCTTCAGTTTTTATCAAATATGGTTTAGGCGGAAACTCTTTAAAGCTAAAACGTCTTCTTAAAGCAGTATCCAAAGCTTCAATACTTCTATCAGCGGTGTTCATTGTACCAATTATATACACATTACTTGGCACTTTAAAAGGTTCTTTGGAGTAAGGTAAAGTGACTTCCAATTCTTCATCACAACCTGCTCGTTTGTCTTTCTCAATTAAGGTAATTAACTCCCCAAAAATGGATGAAACATTTCCACGATTGATCTCATCTATAATTAAGACATAGTTTTTTTCCTCTTTTACGGGTAGTTCAGTCAGTTGACCATTATTAACAAAGAAATCAGATTTTAAAGCCGTTTCATCAATCTTATACATGGTTTTTTGTGACAAACCTCTTTCGTAAATTTCTTCAATTGGTATAAGTTCATCAACAAAAAGCCATTCTACTTTTCTGAAATGATTGTAACGAATAGGCGATTCTGCAACATATTCATAATCACCTATAACTTTACCAATAGCTCTTACATATTTATTACCATTACTAATTATTACATAATTGTTTTTCTTTAAATAATGAATAAAGTAATTCATTTGTTGCGCTGCAGTAACTTCTAGTTTTAGTTCCTCGCACTTTTCAATGATTTCTGATTCACTTAATCCAGAAAAATCATTTTCCTGACCAAAACCTATTGCAATGTATTCATTATCTCTACAATATTCATAAATATGCTTGTCTGAAGGATCTTGATAATTTCCTAAAGATAATTTGTAAAATGAAGCTTTTTTAAATTCTTCTTCTGTCCAAGATATTTTGCCTTCATTTTTTACTTTCACAACACTATTATAACTATCGGCACGCTTGCAAATATTTTTAAAAACTCCATCTTCAATATCATAATACACTGTTTTATTCTCCGTAGGAATTGGTTTTATACCTTCAACAAAGTCTTCATAGCTAAACGATTGATGAAAAGTACAAAATGCAATTTGTCCTTTATTTTCGTCATTATTTTTGATTAATAACTCCTTAAACCTTTCCGTAAGTTTTTTTCTATCATTTTGATTTTCTTCAAAGTAAATATGATCAACAATTTTCAATGCCTCGTTGATTGTATTAAATGTTTTTCCTGTTCCTGGAGGACCGAAAAGAATTTGATTTAAATTAGTTGTACTCATAGTATCATTGGTTTGAGTTGAAGAAGTGGTGTTTTTATAAAATAGTTCAGGATGTCTATCTAAAAATAATAAGAAATCTTGAACTGCCCAATTGTATTGTAATTGAGTCAATTCATTCAACTGAAGTTTATTTTTTAGAATCGTTTCATACTCTGTTTTAGTCTTTAACCTATTATCAATCTGATGGCAATACTGTTGTAAGCCTTCAATAAATACAATATTACTTTTGTTTACTTTGACATCAAATAATTTATGAATAACGTCAGCAAAAGAAGTTCTACTTATTGGGTAAATTTTTTCTGGAAAAAAAACCGAAAGCCAACACGAAACAATAGGAAAACTCATGTTCCTTTGTTCAAAACCAATTTCAGTGAGTGTTTTCCCATGTTTAAATTCTCTGAAGTATCGAATATCCTCAATGCCAATATACTTACTCATTTGTTCTCTTGCACCTTGCTTAATAAATTGTACTCCTTTTGATCCAGAGTAAGAAACTTTTTGGGAATCTAATGCTAATTGATATAAAGTTTCATCATTAGAAATTTTATCAAAATCCGCTTTATCGTGTACCCATTTCGCCCATTCAAATTTGTATAATTCGTTATTTAACCAATTGGTTCTATAACAAGCTTGTATGTAATGATTTAAAAAACAATCTAAATTATCATTTAAATACAATTTAAAATAATCATATTCAGCTTTTGTTGCTATGAAATTCGTTCCCTGATTGCCTGCTTTAAAATCTTTAAACAATTCTTTGTTTTTTATATCTTTCCATAAAATAGGACTATTTGCAAAATTTTGTTCAATTATTATAGAAACTCTATCTTCTTCATCATCATAATCTGTTTTATAATATTTTGTTTCATTTTCATTCATTTTCACTTTACCAACGTCTGAAGCTACTTCTGCTAAAGCATAACAACCTGATTTATCACCAGAAAGCCAAAGTATAACTTTATCTCCAATTTTAATTTTATCTTTATGCGCTGCAACTTTCCATGTTGTCAAAACATTATTTTGCAAAGCTCCAATAAGATCATAGAACTTTGGATTTCCTTGAAAAACCCAATAATTAGTTTTTTTTGATGATTGATTTCTGTAGTTTTCAATGTTATGAAGCATCCTCTTAAACTTATCTTCATTTGGAATCAAACTAGAATCTTTTTCTTGTAAAACCATCTTTTGTAATTCAGGATAAAATTGGTTTAAAAATTCATAAACAGCTTGAAAATCGTCAGAAGTGACACCTAAATCTTTTATAAACTTTTCACCTCCTACATCTTTTAAATCTTGTATGTTTGCTTTTAGTTTTTCATAAAACGCCAATAATTTAGAATTGGTTTCTCCTTTATATACCAATTCTAAATGAACTTGGAAGGTATTATTTTCTTTCGGTGTGAAAACTAACCCTAGAGAACGAGTTTTGTTAATTCCTCCACTTCTATCTATTAATCCTACAAAAGCATAGTTTTCACCTTGAAACCAATAACCGTTTTCTAAACGATTATTGTTGTTGCGTTGTCTTGGGATAAAACGAAAATGAGGATGATTTTCTCTATATTCTAATAGTTTTTTTATTATCGTTTCGTGAAATGTCATCTATTTATATTCTATTTTAAAGCATTATTTATCTAATAATTCTTTATTAATTCATCAATTTCTTCGCTCGTTGCTTCACCAAATAATACTTGAAAAAGTTTTTTGTTTTGGCTTAATCCATAGTTCGATTCAAATTTTTCTAAGTATTTAATTAAGAAATCTAGTGACCAATTGAATTGTTCGTTAAAAGCTAATTGGAACCAATCTCTGGATTCGTAATTTTCTTCCACAAAAACTGTATCAATAGCGCCATACCTAAATAAACTCCATCTAAATTTCAATAATGCCTCTTTATTTTTTTTAATATATTTATCTGAAAGTTTTTTAATTATAGAATATCTGATGTGTTCCTCAAATTCATTTAAATCTAAATGGGTTTCTAATTCATCTGTGGTTAAGATTTCTGGTTTTATTTTTATGACTTCTTTCCATGGAATGTAATTTATAAAAGTTTCCGAAAACCAAAAATCTTTATTAAAATCTAATCTGTTTAAAGCAGCTCTTACTATTGTACTTTTTGCAAAATTTGTTTGTACTTCTACTGATGTTTTTTTTAAAACCGTATAATTATTTTTTATTTTGGTAATTAAAAATTGGATAAGTTTATCACTAAACACTACTCCAGGATTTTGAATAAAAGTATTCCAATTCCAATCGTAATCATTTGGATAGGCTAAAATAAATGGAACCATTGCCGCATTTCTACTTAAACCATTAAAACAAAGCCTTTCTTTATACTTTTCTATACCTTTTTTATTCAATTTAAGGTAGCTATTACTACTCAATTTTACCCAATTCCAATTGTCTTTATAGGTATCTATAAGCTCCTCTGTAAGTACTAAATGCCTATTAGATGAAAACGAACCCCAATCATACCTATCGTTGTATTTTGCAATATTTCTTGGTTTAGCTGTAATAGGTTGCATCATTAAATCTTTCCAGTCCCATTTATCAGCATATTTATCTAACAGTTCATTTGACCAATCGATATTTCTATTTAAGTAGATAGCATTAAAATTAATATACTCTTCAAAAGTTTTAAAAAAAGTTAGGTCCAGTTCTAAACCGTTAATGATATAAAACCCACTCCAATCTATTTTATCTTTAACTGCTTCAATAGTAGGTATATCCCAAATTACTTTTTGATTATGCGTCAAATAGGATTCATTAAAATTTAAAACATCTTTGTAGCTTATAATTTGATTGGCACTGAATGCGTATTGCCTTGACAACATATAGATACACAACTCTTTAAATTTTAAGTTGTTCTTATAAAGCACAATTAAATTCTTGTCAAGCATTATTCATTGTTTTATTTTACTCGCTCACTATTTAGATTATACCCTTTTATTTTTTTGATATATATTTCTGGTCTGGATGATTAATTTTGGCATGTAATCTGATTAAAAAACCATTTTTTATCATATCAGGGATTATTCTATTTTTCAAATGACTTACCGATCTATCAACTTGATTTGCAATTTCATCTATTGAAATATATTTTGAAGCGCAAACTTCAATTATGTTTTTTTGAAGGTTTGTAAGCTCTTTAACTTTCAAAGTGTCATCATTTGAAGTGTCATCATATGAAGTGTCATCATTTAAGGTGTCATCATTTAAGGTGTCATCATTTGAGGTGTCCACATTTGAGGTGTCCACATTTAGTATATTTTCAATAGAATACTCTGTATTTAGATGATACGTTGTCCATCTACTTTTATTTTCTGAAAGTAAATGCCTTGCTTACACAAATTTTACTAGATTTTAAATTATTTTTGATTATCATTTCCTATTAACCATTCAACAACCTTCTGCAAACCAATCCAACTACTACCGCTATAAAAAAACTTAATAAAGTACCTACTAGTACATATTCTGTTTTCTTTCGTCCTTCATTATCATTCTCTTTGCTTATTCTTAAAATAGATTTACTTGCTAACAAGAAACCTATTGCTTCATACTGAGATAACAGTATAAAAAGCAAAACCAAAAGTCTTTCTGAATACCCAATATATTTTCCGGCATTTTCAAGGCTATTATCATTTTCTATTTTTTCTCTGAACGTCTCTGTTACTTTTCCAATTAGTATTCCCGAAGGAGACAATAAGGCTAGTATTGCGGTCAGTAGATATAAGTTTTTTTCTATTAGAACAACTTTATTAAACCAAATAATCCAACCATCATACTTAAATTGAAAAATTAATAACACCAACAGCAATACTCCAATGTGCAACATTTGATCAATTAAAAACAAGTTCCTTTTTTTAATGCTCTGCTTTTTGGTTAGTTTCTGTTCTTGTTTTATCTTCCAAAAATCAATTATTCCATGTGTGATGGCAATGATAAAAGCTGCTCTCCAATTAAACCATTCTCCTTTCAATAATACCAGTGGAATTACAAATGATATTGCTATATGGAACCAAAAGTATTTTGATTTGTGCTGATTTTTATTTTTATCCTCAACCCATTTTGTTGGCTGGAAAAAATAATCTGTCAGCAAATGCGATAAGAGTAGTTTTATAGCTAGTGCATCCATAAGTAATTATAATTCTCTGTCTATTAATATTTCATAGCGTTCCAGCAAGGCTTCTATACCATACCATCCTGCTCTTTTTTTTCTTTGATTTACTGCAGATTGGGATATTTTTAATTTTTCCGCAATTTCTATTTCAGTCATTCCCATTAATAACCAATACATCAATTCTGCAGAAGTAATGTTCCAACTCAGTAGTATCGTATCAAGTAATTTAAATGCAACATTTAATTCTGCATCAAGTTTAGGGTTATCACTCTTCAATGTAAAAATGCTTTTTGCCTTCCTCATCTCATCCAATGTTCTGCCTGAATGGCTATATGCTGTTCCCATAGATTCATCAACCAGTTCTCTTCTGTTATTGATAGAACCAAGACCTATAGCTATTCTAACATCAATCACTGGTCTCATTCTTTTAAAATAATTAGTCTCAAAAGTAATTTGAGTAACTGCTGCTTTGAGTAACAACCCTATTTTTAAAGCCTCTTTTGGATTTTTTATTTCAACTTGTACAGCATCTCCTCTATATATCCTAAAATTTGGTCCAAGATTATCTCTCATCCCTTCTATGCTGTCAAATAGTTTTTTTATTTCTATTAACACCACATTTTGTTGCTCTTCATTGAGCTTTGTATAGCCTATAATATCTGCACTTATCACCGCTTCCATACTCTTTTTTTTTACTAGTTAGCAATTGCTGAGGTAATTTTAATTTATTAATCTCAGGACTTATTTTTTACAAATATAAGCTTTAAAGCTTATATTTTGAAATTATAAGTCCTAAGCCTTATAAAAACACTATATAAGTATCAAAACTTATAATATAAAACTATACTTTTACTCCACTTGTAACCCCTCATATTCTTCACGACTCATACGCTCTGCAAACTCTGGCTCTACCACCAAAACCTCATCATACGTTAATTCATATAACTTGTAAACCAAATTGTCGATTTGTTGTTCGAGGACGGTGGTGTCTTGATTTTGCTGCTTTTTTTCTAAAATTTCATCAATCATTCTTTCTGATTCATTTTTAAAATACTCTGATATTGAAGAAATAGGAAATTCTTTTACATCTTTTACAAGTATTTTTGGAAATGCACCTTTTGTTGATTTTGGTGAAAAATTAAAATGATAGAAAGTTAATAAATTGCTGTTTAATATTGCAAGGAGAGCTTTTATTGAAAATAATTCACTGTGTTTGACAATAATTACAGCAGGGTCATTATAAAGTTCTTCAGTGGTGATTGCTGCAAAAATTTTAGGATTTGTTATTTCTCTAACGAGTAATCTAGATCCATTAAAAAATTTAGGATCTCTTGGATTAGCTAAACCATCACAATAATCAATATATAAATCCCCATTCCAAGTAACATTATATTCAGTTACATCAGCTCCTTTAATCCATTTTTTTAGTCCAGGCTTAAATTTATCAAAATGATATGCTCTATTCTTAATTATATCTTCAGATTGCCCTTGATATTTATCATATGCTATTAAACCTTGACTAATCTCAGGAAAAAAGTCAATTAATTGTTTTTTATTGCTTTTGATTTTATTAACTACATTGATTGTTTCTTTTCTTAAGCTAAATAGAAGTGCCCAATTTTGATTAAATCCCATTAAAGCTGATTTGTCAACAGTTAATCTTTCTTTCAAAATTAGTTCTTTGTAATTAGTTACATTTTTGGTTTCTCTGTAACCAATTGTATCAATTCTATTTTTTTTCCATAGATTAATTGTATTTCGTACTGTTGCAGAATTGAATACTTCAAATTTTGTGCAATCTAATATTTCTACAATTCCCCATTTCTCTAGAACATCAAGTCTATATCTTTCTGCAAATGTGTTGAATAGATATGTGTTAGGTATTATATATGATTTTATACCATTATTTTTTAATAGAAAATTTGCAACTTCAATAAAGAAATAATAAATTTCAAAGTCAGGAACTTTTCCCCATTTTTCTACTATTTTTTCTCTTTCAAGACCTTTAATAGAAACACCATACGGTGGATTTCCAATCACAATATCAAAGCCAATTTTATCAGTAACTTGCTCGTTCATAATTTCAGGAAAGTCTAGTTTCCAATCAAAAAAATGCAATATCCCGTTAGGGTCGTTTCTTAGTTTTTGTAATTTTTCAATTTGTTGTTTCCAACCTAATGTTTGTAACCACAACTCAGTTTGTGCTTTTATGGTTTTACCTGTTCCTGTGGGCTTTACAGCAACACCTTTGGTTTTTACCATAGCATCTAATTGATTGATTAGCAAATCAATTTTTAGGTTGCGGATTTCTAAAGACAGTTTTTCCTCGTCACTATTCGGGTCAAAAACCAATTTTTGTTTTGCAGAAATTTCTTTTAGAAGAAGTTGCTGGCGTTCTTCGTTTTCGTTTCCAAATAAGTTGGCTACTTTTTCTTTTAGCTCCCAATCTATGTCAATAATGGTATCATCTAGTTTGCTTACCAAACTGTTTCCTACTACAATTTTATAATCCAAATGCGGTAAAGCTTTTGGCTCTGGTTCGTCTACAATTAAACTCAGCCAAAAACGCAAGCGCGCTACATCTACCGCACCTTTTTCTATATCTACACCATAAATACTGTTTTGTATGATGTTTTGTTTAACCAAGTTCGGTTGCCAACCTTTCAGTTCCCACACACGTTCTACCTTGTCTTTATTGGCTTCATGCAACTTATGTACTAATTGAAATATTTCATTCAACAATCCCATCGGGAACGCTCCGGAACCAATGGCAGGGTCGCATATTTTTACTTCTTTTAAGGCTCGGGCAATGGTTTCTTCAAATTCTATGATGCCTCCTGCTTCTTTTTTGGTAACAAAGTTGTGAAGTGCTTGTTCAAAAGCTGCCGCTTCCGTTTCATCAGTTGGCCATTGTTGGTTATTTTCTAAACTGGTTTTTAGGTATTCCTTTAAACTTTCTTGGCACATGTAGCGCACAATTTCTTTAGGAGTATAAAAGGCGCCTTTGTCTTTATTATCTTCTAGTAAGTTTTCAAAGATGTGTCCTAGCATTTCTGGGTCGATACCTACTTCGTGGTCATTGGAATCGTTTTCGTCAATGGTAAAATTGTAGCGGTCTAAAAACTCAAATAAGTCATTAAAATACTTCGCAGGAAAATTAATGTTTTTGGTTTTTTTGTCTTCTAATTCAAACAAACCACCGCTTAAATAAGGCACACGTGTATTGGTAACGGCAAAAATATCATTGGGTCTGTTTGGCGTATTTAATGTTTCAAATAAAGGCTCTAAAAACGTGCTGTAAAATAAATCTTGGTGTTTGAATTTGGTAAAACTATTTTCCAGAAAACGGAAATCCCCACTTTCCCATTTTTTAGAAGCAGCGTCAACCCCCATCCAACCTTTCTTTTGTACAAACTTTATGAAAATGATGCGTCCTAATAATAATTTTACGAAATCGCGAATTGCTTTGTCATCTCCGTTATAAATGGTTTTAAAAATACCAGGCGTTTGCATCATAAAATTTACAAAAGCTGAATATTGGTCTTTGTATTCTTTGAAGAACGCTTTACTTAATTTTTCTACAGAGAATGCATTTTCAATGTCTTTGATTTCGGCTTTGTTTTTGTTTTCACTTAATTCATAGAAACGTTGCGCTGGTGTTTTACAGCTTTCGTTTTTTCCTAAGACATAAGTAAAACGTTTGGTATCGGTTTTTTTAGTTACAAAATCACCTTCTTCCTCATCAAATTCACTGGCACTTGCCGAAAAGGTAAAACGATAGTCATCTCCCCCTTTTTCAAAAATAGACAATACACCATGGGTTTGATCCTGGTCTATGTATCTAGAAACAATATTATTTAGCTCTACCCTATTGCGGATAATATTTACATTTTCTTTGAGTTTTAATTCAAACAAAGCCAAAGTTTTTCCATCATGCAATTGCACATTTCCCAATTGACGAAATTGCTCTACCTTGTCATTGTCAATAGGAATCACCATAGGTGGATTTAAAATTTGTACGTTTGGGAATACAAATTGTACAACTTCTCTCCAGTTTTCAGTAGAATAAGGCTGATTGAGTTTTTTTTGTAACGATTTTTTGTCCATCATGTTTTATTTGTTTAGAGCAAATGACTCTGATATGATAATTTCAGGTTTTAGTTTTTCATAAGAACGAATAGTTACCGTAGGTCTATCTTCAATACCATCAAGATGTAAGACAGGATACTGATTGATAATTTTAATCATGGCATCTAGTAAATCTACAGCTTTGAGTTTAGTTACTTTCATATCTCGTTTCAGTTTGTTTACATCTCGTTGTAACTTTTGAAACTTTCCTAATTTAATAGCTTGCTTAGCTGCTTTTATTAATTTTTTTTCTTCTTCTGAAGCAAAAGGGAAGGTTAAAAAACCGTCAAGGTATGCTAATGCTTTCTTCTCATTAGGACCTTGAGTTGTATCTACCACTTGTGAACTGGCTATTTCTTGTTGAATTTTTTCGTGAAAATCTTTAACAGCAGTGGCTACTTGTTCGTGATGATTTTGGTGCAAAGGAATACTGTTTTCAGAAGCCATTGCGTTAAATTCTTTTGCGGTTTCTACAAAGGTAAATTCCTCAAAACTGCCATCTTGCTTAACATAGTAAAATGCGTCTCTACGTTTATTGCGAATAAAGCAAATGGTAGAACCGTTTAAGGTTTTAGATTTTCTACCTACACGTGCACGTAATGGCATATTTTGAATTTTGCGAAATAGTTCTGGACTTTCAACTTTGAATTTACGAAGTTCCATTAGGAAACTTAATTTTTCATCTTTATCATCGTCTATATCTTTATCAAATAAACCAAAAGATTGCGTTTCTTCATCTGGAGAATAAATTTCGCTATCTTCTCCTAAAGCGGAGTGAAAGGCTTGCAATTTCATGATGGCTTTTTTCTCTAATTCAATATCACTATTCACTTTAGCTGTAGGATAAAAATTAAAGATATATACTTTAGGCGCTACTGAACCAATACGATTTACACGACCAATACGCTGCATCAAACGAGTAGAATTCCATGGAGTATCATAATTTACAATTACATTAGAACGATGTAAGTTAACGCCTTCTGCCAAAACTTCTGTAGCAATGATAATATTGAAATCGTTTTTATAATTTTCTCGAGGAATATTGGCATCAAAATTATCCCGAATGGTTTTTTTTAGACGATCTCTATTATCAGAGTGAATTTCTAAAACATCATTTCTACCTTTTGCTTTTAAATGTTTTACAATATGGGTAGTGGTTTCTTTAGATTCAGAAAACACTACTAACTTTTGAGCAGGATTAATATCCTTTTGCAATAACTCCGTATCCAATCTTCTAATGAACTCATCCAATTTTGGATCTTGTTCAATTTTTTGCCAAGCGATGTTTAATTCGGTAAGAATTTCAAAATCGCGTTGCAATCCTTCTGCAAAACCTGCAATAAAATCATCTGCCGAGCATATTTCTATGGTTGGATCTGTAGGTTGTAAAGCAATCATCTTAGTCAACAATTCGTCTTCACGTTCTTCCATGACGTATTCGTTCACATTCAAATTTGGAGCTATATATACGGTTCCGTTTGCGAACATTTTCGTCATGGCTTCTGTAGCAATTGTAAATCTATTCAAAGATTCTTTGAAAGCATGAAAACTACTGTCAATTCGCTTTACGAGAAGTGTTTTCATTAATTTGGCTAACGCTTGGGAAGCTACATCGGCATTTTTATATTTCGCTTTCTTTTCTTCTTTTAAGAATTTAATGGCTTGATAACGCAAGTATTTGATGCCTTCTTTTTCATGACTTAATAAAATCATCGTTTTATCATACAGAGCATCTAATTCAGCATCTAGTTCATAGAAAATCTTTTTAGGTTTTTCTATATCTGGAAAAATAATGCCTTGTGAATCTAAGTCACTTTTGTAGAGTTCGTGTTCATTCAAATCAGAGCGGGTTCGTCTAACTGTTAAGGGTTGGATTACTTTTTCTCTTATTTCTTTGTAAATTACTTTTACACCTTCCTGAACCAATCGTATATCTGGGTTGTCTTTTAGCTTTTTATAATCATCAATATGCTTTCTGAAAAAGTGTTGCAAATTAGAAACTTCAAGAGTTGAATCTTTTGAATCTTGGAATAAATACACTTGGTTTGCAATATCTTCAGGTCTATTGTTTAATGGAGTCGCCGAAATAAGCATTACTTTTTTATCCGCTTTAGAACCGTCTTTTAGTCTTCGCTTGGTTTTAGTTTTACAGATTTTTTGTAATTCGTTATAAGCCTCAGCCGTATCGTTTCTGAATTTGTGTGCTTCGTCTACAATGATTAAATCATATTTTTCGGCATCAGTAATTTTGTGTAAACTTCCGTTAGTAACAATCTTGTAATTGTGTAATTGAAATTTATCTAAGGTTTCTTCCCAGTTTTCTTTCAACGCTGGCGGAACAACAATTAGTATGTTGGAGATGTGTGAAGGAAAATCATTTGAATAGAAAAACTTTTTGGCAATAAGAGTACCTACAACCGTTTTACCCAATCCCACTACATCAGATAAAAAGAAGCCATTGTGCTTTTGCAATAATTTAAACCCTTCATTAACAGCATCAATTTGATAAGAGAGGCGTTTAAAACCCTCGGGTAAATCCGTTACCGAATTAGGATCAAACTCAACGCTTTTACCAAAGTATTCAATTAAAAATTTAATATAAACTTCAAATGGCGTGAAGTCATCATTTAAAAAAGTTTCTTTTTTAACTTTATTAATCTCTATTGGTAAAATGGAAATTCCTTCAATCCAAAGACGTTCAAACTCATCTGAAGCAAATTTTACATCATCGTAATCTTTTAACTGCACATTAAACTCATAATTAAAGTTATCTGTACCTCCTAATCCATTTTCGGTTAAGTTTGAAGAACCTGTAATCACATAACCAGACTTATGTTCGTTCCACCCTTTAGGTTTAAAAATATAAATTTTAGCATGTAACTTTTTACTTGGATGCGCTTTAATTTCGATTTTTCTTGTAGCGATATCTTCAATAAATTGTAAAATACCTTCTTCAATTTCTTGGTTATAATCGGCATCTTGAATATCGGACTTTACTTCTGAAAGAAATTCAATTAAAGTTTGATTAGCATCACCTTGAAAAAGCAACCCTTTGGATTGGTATTTGGCTAAAATCTTATCTACATCAATCCCAACCAAAATTCTTATATGAGGTACATTATCTAAAAAGGGTCTAACCTTAAAATATCCAGAAGCTCTAAAATAACCCACTAAAGCATCAAAGTTCTCTATATCAGTATTGTGTTCAAAGATTCCTTTGAATTTATTAAGTAAGGTATTCGTATCTTGATTGGTGAAAAATTTAGTTGACATGGGAAAAATTATGATTACAATAATACAAAAAACCTATCGATTTTAAAATAAGGAAAACCGTAAAATAGGTACTAATGAGAATAAAATGGATTAAATTATATTGATATTACTTCTTTTTGTCCTTTTTAAGATGGTAAAAGTTACAATATTTTTAGTGTGATGTAATTAGACAATACTATTTTGAATAAGCCTCTTAAAACAAAAATCATGAAATTAACTAATATATTTTTTAGTAAATTGCTGTAATATTATTAAAGCTATCAAATTCAAAATTAATAAAATTAATATTTGATTTTCCATCAAAATAAAATTTAACTTTTACTAAAGAATGATAAGGATTTATTTCCATAATCTCCAAAATCTCTGTATATGTAAAGCCATACTTTGACCAGGTTTTGTGATAACTGTTGCTAATATGTTCCTCTCGTGGGTTCTTAATATTCCAAAATCTTTTTTTATTATCAGAAAAATAAAAAGACATCGAAGTAAAATCTCTTCTATTTTCTGAAAGAATAAAATTGTTTATTACTTGGTAAGTTGTAAGAACAGAATTATTTTCAATTTTAATGTCATCAAAATTTGTTTTTTCTACCTCTGTAATAGTGTCAAAATCTGTAATCAAAGATTCAGCAGAACTTTGATTAGAATAAATAGAATCTTCTAAATATGTCGTAGTATCGGCTTTAATGGAATCAATTTGAACAATTGTAGAATATTCTGAATCTGTCTGATTAGAATTGTTTCCCGAAACTACTTTTAGAACTATCATTAATATTCCACCTACAACAATTAACGTTAAACAACCACCTCCAAAAGATTTGTCTAAGTTTTCAAGTTTTTTTTCTGAATTCTCAACGTAACTTTCAGTAATAAAATATGCAAAAATAATTGTGATAAATTGTAAAATAATTAACCAAGTCATGAAAACCATTATAACCGTGAAAACCAATGATCCAATTACTACAAAATTTCTTACTTTTTTGCCAAATAATCCACTAATTAGAATTAAAATAAAGAAGAATATTTGAAATCCAAGAACTAACATTACTTATCAGAATCTTTTTTTGAAGATATATTATATCCAATTAAAGCACAGATAATACCCATTATATTTCCTACTACAAAAGTACTAGACATTGAGTCTGAATCTGTAGCTGTTGAAAAAATTGCAAGAAGCGCAATTCCCAAAAAAAGTCCAATAAAATAACCTAAAATAGCAAGAATAGTTTTCATATTTTTTTTAATTTTTTGTTTCGCCACTAATACCAATGATTTGTACTTGTTAATTAAAATTTATTTTCTTGTCAAATTTAAATACTTTTCCATTTAACTTTTGAGTTCCTATCAAACAATATTCAAATTCATCAAATTCAAAATTTTTTCTTTAAGATTTCCACATCTATATCAGGGTTATACATTAAGTTTTTATCATAAAGTGAATTTTAAGGTTTGCTTTAGATGGATTTTGATGTCAATAAAAATATTCAACACCATCTGCAAAAAATGAGGTAATACTAGGATAAATATTTTTAAAATGATTTTTTTTGTATCTAGCATCAATAAATTTGGCACATTGATACTCATAACTATTGTCATAAAAGGATTACCTCCATAAATATCATTTTCATAATATTCCAATTTTAGCCAAATACCCAATGATATCAACAATACAATTAATAGACAAATAAATTTTATTAAATCAATTTCTTTTGATTTCGTTTCAAGGTTGTTCATATTTGTTACAGTTTTTTTAATAAACTGATTATTAAATAACTGCTAATAGAAATATACAAAAATAAGTGTATACTTTTTATACCAAAAAAATTATCTAAATATGAATGTCAGCAGGTATTTAAGTGCGTGTCTTTGAGTTTCTGTTTTTTAGTTCCTAACAAATTTATTTAAAATAAATGAAATAAAATTACGGAAACCCGTAAAAATCTTTATTCATTACTTGCTTGAATGAAAAAACACCCCGTCATTCCGATGCTCGGAATGCCACCCCTCTATAAGAGGGGAACTGATTGTATGAATTTTGGCTTCGTGAACTTCGTTCGCAGACTTTTGGTCTTTGATTAGTCAACGGGATTCGTGATGTTATGAAGTTGTGAAATCGTAAAGTTGATGATTTGAAAAGTTGTGAAGTTGTGAAGTCGTAAAGTTGAAATATTTTGCTTTATGAAGAGATTCTTCACTACGCTGTGCTTCGTTCAGAATGACAAGGTTATATATTTTACTGATGATTAGAAATCTGTTTCAATGGGAGAATTGTTTTTGCATCGCAAAGATTTTTTTTTGAATTGCTTTTTTAAGTGAGCTAAGTTGGCGAAATTCATTCGCTGTGAAGCGGCGGGGAAATTGATATGGGATACGAGGTGCGAGTTAAAAGGTGCGAGTATTTCTATCACAAAGTTCACGGAGAATCGGTGAAATGATTGTGTTTTTGAGCGCACTGAGGAACATCGGAG
>RRZT010429736.1_pt1 | contig 17231 bp, 22 predicted proteins | sample 2165551 | NCBI WGS metagenome assembly RRZT01 (sample SAMN10456910, study PRJNA506462) | wastewater metagenome | biome: wastewater; feature: sludge; material: wastewater sludge; isolation source: wastewater sludge with Escherichia coli K12::gfp cells carrying plasmid... | place: USA: Moscow, Idaho...
AGGCCAAGATGAAGCTAAACACTCATTAGTAGAGTTAATTGATTTTATGAAAAGACCAGAAAAATATGAAGAAATAGGAGCAAAACTTCCAAAGGGAGCTTTATTAGTAGGGCCACCAGGTACAGGAAAAATTTGCAAAATGGAATGTAGTAGACTATGAAACAACAAGTGAAAAACAATCCTGGGCACAATATATGCTAACAACTTGGATCATACCAATAGTTATTATGATAATTGCTTGGAATATAATTTCATCTATGATGCAAAAGAAAATGGGTGGTGGAAACTTCCTTAACTTTGGTGAAAAAGCAGGAAAGATTCAAGGAGATATTGAAAATCCAGTAACTTTTAGAGATGTAGCTGGGCAGGATGAGGCGAAAGAGTCCTTAGTAGAATTAATTGATTTTATGAAAAGACCACAAAAATATGAAGAGATTGGTGCAAAACTTCCTAAAGGTGCATTATTAGTAGGACCACCAGGAACAGGGAAAACATTAATTGCTAGAGCAGTTGCAGGTGAAGCTGGCGTACCATTTTTTAGTATATCTGGTTCAGAATTTGTTCAAATGTTTGTTGGTATGGGTGCGGCAAGAGTTAGAGATCTGTTTAAACAAGCACAAGAAAAGGCTCCTTGTATTGTATTCATTGATGAGATAGAGACAATAGGTAAGAAAAGAGATGGATATGGATTAGGTGGCAATGATGAGAGAGAACAAACATTAAATCAATTGTTGACTGAAATGGACGGTTTTGATAGTTCAAAAGGTGTTGTTATTATTGGAGCTACAAATAGACCTGAAACATTAGATGAAGCTCTTTTAAGACCTGGTAGATTTGATAGGAGAATAATTGTAGATAGTCCAGATTTAAAAGGTAGATTGGAAATATTAAAAGTACATTCGAAAGATATAAAAATGAGTGAAGATATAAATCTTCTAGAGATAGCACAAGGGACTCCAGGAGCATCAGGAGCAGATTTAGCTAATATGATTAATGAAGCGGCATTAAGAGCCGTTAGATTCCGTAGAGATAGAGTTAAACAGGAAGATTTAATGGAAGCTATAGAAGTTGTTATTGCAGGAGCAGAAAAGAAAGACAGGATAATGTCTAAAGAGGAAAGAGATGCAGTTGCGTATCATGAATCAGGTCATGCAATTGTAGCAGCAATGTTAGAGGGAACTGACCCAGTAACAAAAATAACAATAGTTCCAAGAACTATGGGTTCTTTAGGATATACATTACAATTGCCAGAAAGAGAAAAATATTTATTATCCAGAGAAGATTTGTATAATGAATTATGTATATTATTTGGTGGTAGATCAGCAGAGGAGATTAAATTCAATTTAGTATCTACTGGTGCATCAAATGATATTGAAAAAGCAACTCAAATTGCAAGAAGTATGATAACAAGATATGGTATGAGTGATAAATTTGATATGATGGCATTGGAGGAGCAAAACACACAATATCTTGACACTGGAACTAGAAGAAACTATAGTGAGACTACAGCTAAAGAAATTGATGAAGAAGTATTAAAATTAGTTAAACAAGCCCATGATGAAGCTAAGAATATTCTTACAGAACATTTTGAATTATTAGAAATAATTGCCAATAAACTTTTAGAAGTCGAAACTATAACTGGTGATGAATTTAAAGAATTGGTGAAAAACTATAGAGAAAAAGATATGGTTGTAGAAACTGAGGTAGAAGTAGAAGAAAATATTGAATTAAATCCAAGTGTAGAAAAAGAGACAACAGAAGAATAGAAGAAAACCCTATAATTAATTTTATAGGGTTTTATAATTTTATATATCTTTTATTTAGTTTTAATTTAAGAAAATCTGATAATTCTTCATTTCTATCAAAATCGATTTTTCTGATTATTTGTACTAAATAATCGGAAAAATAAAGGATAAAATAATCTTTTGATTCTATTATTTGGTAAAATGAGATATATTTAACAGTATTTTCACCTTTAATATCTTCATTTTCACTTATAACTTCATCTTCATAAAAATAAAAAGTATTATAAGTATCAAATAAGCTTTTGGTATCTAGTAATTTTATTTTCATAAAAGTTACTACAATTTTTATAAAAGTTACACCAAAAGATAGAATTGTAAATATAACCCAAAGAAAAATAATTGCTTTTATTTCAAAAACTTTGCCGAAATATGAAATAACAATACTTAATATCAATGGTAATAATATAAGAAAAGGCAAGGTCATTTTCTTACCTCTAAAAGTGACAATTGCTAAATATTTTTTATAATCGTCTATGGATATTTTAGATCTTGCAGTAAAGATTGGATTCATACTATACCTCCCAATAGATAATATTATTTATTATATGATATAATTATATCAAAAATATAGATAAAAATCATTCTTAAGATAAAGGAGTTAATATGGATAAATATATTGGAATTAAAAATATAAATGAATTACATAATAAATACCCATTGGAATTAATTGAGAACAAGAATTATAGTCTAAAATATAATATTGAAGAAAAGTCTTTTATAGAAGAAAAGGCAGAGGGGAGATTGTCTAATGTACTAAGAATAAGTCATATTGGAGATACATCAATAATAGATATGCTAGCCATCCCAGTTATAGATATATTATTTGAAGTTTCAAAGGATGTAAATATAGATAATATAATAAATGAGTTGGAAAATTTAGGCTATACATTTATAGAATATAATACAGATAGTGAATTTAAAGTGATTGGCATTAAAGGATATGGAGAAGATGAAATAGTAGGGGATATATACCATTTACAGTTTAGATATTTAAAGAAATGGGATGAGCATTATTTTAGAGATCATTTAAATAGAAATAGTGATGCTAGAGAATATTATAAAGAATTAAAATCAAATAAATATATGAATATTGAAGAATATTATATTGAGAAAGAAAAATTCTTCAGTGAATCTGTAGCAAAAGAGAAGGAAGAGTATCAAAAATATATTGATGAGTTAAACTTTGGAAGAGTAAGGGAGTGAGAGATATAGATATAGATTTAAATACTCTCTTTGATATTTTAAATGAAAAATATTTTAATAATGAACTAGAAAAAATAGAAGTTAATTGGAATAATAGAATTTATAGATCATTGGGTAGATATATTAGATATTTCGATAATAGAAAACCTATAATTGAGATATCAAGTAAGTATATAGAATATAAACCTGAAGAACTAGAAAATATATTGGTACATGAGATGATACATCATAAATATCCCGATGAGAAACATGGGAAATATTTTATTGATGAAATGAATAGTTTAAATAATAAATTTGAAGAACTAGATATAGAGATTAAATCAGATAATCCACTACCTGGAAAATATTATTATAAATGTGAAAATGCAAATTGTAATACTGTATTTAATAGAAACAGAAAAATAGATACTAGCAAATATATTTGTAGTAAATGTAGAAGTGGTTTAATTTTAATAAATGAGTAAAATATAAATCTTTAAAGACTTATCAATATTGATAGGTTTTTTTTATTACAATTATATTAAAAAGTTAAAAATATATTGACCTATATCGAGAGTCGATATATAATTTAATTACTATATCGACTCTCGATATAGTGGGAGGTGGTTCTTTGAAAAAGAAAGATATAGAAATATTAACACAACCAATGTTCTATTTATTATTATCATTAAAAGAAGAAAGATATGGTTATGAAATAATGCAATATATAAAAGAATTGACTGATGGAAGAGTTATTGTAGGACCAGGAACATTATATTCACTACTTGGAAGATTTGAAGAAGATGGATATATAAAGATAGTTAAAGAAGAAGATAAAAAGAAAATATATAAAATATCCTATAGTGGAAATAAATTATTAGAAAAAGAAATAAATAGATTAGAGTTATTATTAAAAGATGCAAAGAGTTTGGAAAGAGGTGAATAATATGTTAAATTATAAAATTGTCTTTAATACCATTAATATATATGATTATCCTTTAACAGAAGAATATCTAGAAAAAATGGCTAAAATGGGTTGGTTACTCCATAAAATAGCATTAAAAAATATATTTATATTTAAAAAAATAGAAAATGCAGATATAGAATATTCAATAGTTCCATTTGACTATGCATTAGCTGAAAATGAAAAATCTAAAATAGATTTTGATGAATATAGAGATTTAATTGAATCATCTGGTTGGAATTATATTGATAGGACAAATATATTTCAAGTCTATTATAATAGAGGTATAGATAATATAGATATATTTACAGATAGGGAGTCAGAATATAATTCGTTAGTAAAAGTCACTAAAAGAAAATTAATAACAACATTATTATATGTATTATTACTTATTGTTTTTGTATTTTTAGAAATAAAATATAAATCCTATTTAAGGGTTGAGTATATAAGAGATATAAAAGAGTATATTTTACCTATAACAATATTTTTATATACATTTTTAAATATTTTTGATTCATTCTGTAATATAATATTTATTTATAAAAATAGCAAATTAAACGGTGAAATTAAATTTTTTAATTCAAATACATTAAATAAAACAAATAGATTTTTTAGTTTTATATATATTATCTATCCTATAATATTGGCAATTATATTATTATATTTTTATTTCTATATAGGAGATAAAATTGATATTAATAGATTCTTTTTACCGTTTATCCCATTAGTAGTTATGAGTATTCATGATAAATTTAATAAAAAGAAAAAAGTATGGACAGATTATAGAGAAAAAGATAGATATACAATTAGAAAGGTAATTACGGTGTTTATTATGATTATAGTTGTATTTTTTTTAGCATCAGAAATAACACAGGGAAAATTATCTAAGCCTAAGTACAGTGAAAATATAATTTCAGATTATAGTTATTTAAAAACAACAGATTTTAATATAAATACTGTAGAGAAGGGTAGTTTAATTGAGAAAAAATCTTTTTTAACAAATATAGGATATAATTATATTTCAGGTGAAAAAGACTCAATAATAACAGAGTATACAGATTGTAGAAATGAAAATATAGCTAAAGAATTATTTAATAGATATATAGCTGATAGAAAAAAAGGGATTAGGAATATTGAAGAAGTTCTTGAAAGTTTTCGTTCTGACAATTATCCTAAAGATGGATTATCAAAAAATGAGTTAATTGATAGAAATACAGAGATAGAAGTAAAAAAGAATATAATAGAAGTTGATAATAATATTTGGGATGTTGATGAAGGATATTATCTATCAAATAATAAAGAAAGTATAGTCCTAAGAAAAGGAAATATTGTATATTATTTTTCGGGAATTGACTTTTCAGTAGACAAAAATATAGAAATAGTAAAGAATAAATTTGCATTTTAAAACCTTTGGGATTTCCCAAAGGTTTTATTTTATATAAATAATTCTGGTTTTCTGCCTATTTCACATAATGGTTTTATTTTTTCTGTTGTGCCTTGTACCATTTCAGGTATTAAATATCTAGAATTAGTAGGGCAGATATCAATACATAGCATACAAGTAATACATTTATCAATATCAGTCAATCTTGGATTATCAAAATCGATTGCAGATACTGGACAAGATTCTGCACAGATACCACATTCAATACATGAATCATCTGTCTGTGGCTTTGCTGGTACACCATTATATTCTTTGTATGGGAAGTTACCAGGTAAGTCAATTGAGGTAAAATCGGTAGAATTTTTTATTTTTTCTAGAATATCAGATCCAAATTTCATTGCTATTTCCATATCTTCATTATTCGGTCTATCAGCAGCAATTGTTGTTGCAATAGAATGTTTAGAGATAAATGATCCTCCTGCGATTACCTTAAAATTATTATCCTCTAATGTATTTTTAAGTTCCAATAGTGCATCATCATACTCTCTATTTCCATAAACAACAACTGGTATAGCAATAGTATTATTTGATTTTAGTGATTTAATTCTATCTAATGCTATTTGGGGAATTCTCCCTCCAAAAACTGGAGCTGAAAATACTATTATATCATTTGAAATAAATTCTCTATTTTCAATATTAGAAGTAATATTAAAAATATTATCACTATCCATTCCACTAAGAATCCTCTCCGTTATTTTATATGTACCACCAGTTGGACTAATTGTATATCCGTAAATATTATTAATTTCCATACTTTTCCTCCTTATAAAATATACTCATTAAATACATAGTATACCAATGGGTTTATATTGTAAAATATTTTAGAATTTTCTATAAATATTTTCATTTTATTATTGACAATAAAGTCTACAAGCTGTAGACTAAAATTAAGGAGGAATATATATGGATTATAATTTAACTATTGCAGAAGAAGAACTATCATTAGTAATTTGGGAAAATGAACCTATAAAATCAGGAGAATTAGTAAAGATATGTGAAAATAAATTTAATTGGAAAAAATCTACTGTATATACAATGTTAAAAAGATTGGAGAATAAAAAAATATTTATAAATGAAAAATCAATTATAAAATCCCTAATAGGAAAAGAAGATTTTTATACTAGTCAATCGGAAATACTTATAGATAAGAACTTTAATGGTTCACTTCCAAGTTTTATAACGGCATTTGTAAAAAAAAATAAATTAAGTGATAAGGACATTTTAGAATTAGAGAGGTTGATTGAAGAATATAAGGGGAGAGAGTGATGAAAAATATTTTTCTACAGGTATTAAATATGAGTTTAGTATCTTCCTATATTATATTAATAGTACTATTAGTGAGATTAATAATCAAAAAAATGCCTAAGATACTTTCATATTCAATATGGATAATTGTGTTTATAAAATTGATAATACCAATATCTTTTGAAAGTGTATTTAGTATTATAAGAGTAAATGGAGGTGCAATCCCCTTAGATATTGGAGTTCATAGATATCCAAATATAAATAGTGGATTAGAAATATTAGATAAAAGTATAAATAATTTATTACCTGCAGCAAAAATATATGATAGCATTAATCCAATGCAGATACTAATAATTATAGGATCTACTATATGGATTGTTGGAATAATATTTTTATTAATTTATACAATCTATATTATAAATAAACTATATAATAATTTAAAAACAGCAAATTGTTTAAAAGATAATATCTATATAACAGATTATTATAATACTGGATTTGTATTTGGATTAATAAATCCAAAAATCTATTTACCTAAAAATGCATCAAATAGAGAATTAAATTATATATTAGAGCATGAAAAAATTCATTTAAAAAGAAAAGATTATATTATAAAAACAATAGTATATTTAATTACAATAGTACATTGGTTCAATCCACTTGTATGGATTTCATTTTACTTAATGAGCAGGGATATGGAATTATCATGTGATGAAAGGGTTATAAAAAATCTTGGAGAAAATCATATAAAAGATTATTCTAAAGCATTATTATCTTTAAATGTTAATAGAAAGATATCAAATTATAAACCTTTATCATTTGGAAGAGATAATATTAAAGTCAGAATAAAAAATATTCTTAATTATAAAAAGCCAAGTTCATGGACAATAATCATTAGTTTATTGTTAATAGTATTTCTTTCTTTAGGGCTTTTAACTAATCCAAAGAATAGTAATAATTTTAAAATAGAATTATCAAAAAATGATATTTTAAAAAATATAGATATGAATCCAAAGGAAATCTATGAAGATGATAAGATAAAACTAGAGTATTCTTTTAATATTAAAGATGAAAATTGGCAGATTATCATGTCTCAACCAGTTAAAAAGGGGAAGGATGGAATTTGGATTGTGGAAAGGGTTTCTAATGATGGACTATCTTATATACAAATACCAGACTCTGAAAATAAAAGAGAAAATTATAATAATTTACAAAATGGATTTGATAGGGGAGAGAATGAACTAGGTAATCCTGAGAGTGTTTTATTTGATTATATAAATGAAAACTTTAATTAAAATGGAAATTGACATTGTCAATCTCCATTAAATTATATATTTAATTCAAAATACTTTAATTCTGAACCAAAGAAATTTTTAAGTCCAATATATTTAAAATTATTTTTAGTTATTACATTTATAGAACCATTATTTTTCGGATAGGAAAGGGCAACTAGCCTTTTAATATCCAGATTTTCATGTAAATAATTCATTGCTGCAGCCGTAGATTCTGTGGCATATCCTTTATTCCAAGCATCTGGATGGAAAGCATATAATAATTCTATTTCATTAGTTTCATCTAGTATATTAAATCCACTATGACCTATTAATTTATTACTTTCTTTTTCAACAACAGCCCAATATCCATAGCCCTTGTCATTCCAAAGTTCGTTTGCATATACTATTGTATTTTTAACATTTTCCATAGAAGGTTTTTTCTGATTTCCAAGCCAAATATATACACCATCATTTGCAAGTATTTCATAATAATCTTCTAAATCATCTGCATTGAACATTCTCATTATAAGTCTATCTGTTTCAATTATTCTATCCATATTATCTCCTTTATTTACCAACTAATACAAATACATTTTTATCTGGTGCTTCAAAAACTGCTATATGACCATATTCATTTGGTTTTGGCTCTACAATCCATTTTACTTCTGGATTTGTCTTTAATATATTATAGGTCTCTATAACATTATCTGTATATAATTCTATATCTACATCTTTTAATTCTGGATTATCTTGTAATACTAATTCTGAACTTGTATTATCTTTTGATTTAAATCCAATAAGTGTCCATAGATTGCCATTCTCTAAATTTCTTTTAATAGTCCATGCCTCTATAAGTCCTATAGAATTATAAAATTTCTTAGATTTAACGATATCCTCAGTATAAAGTGCAACACAATGTAAGTTTTTTATCATATTATCCCTCCTATTTTATTGAGTATAGCATATTGAATTTACTATGGAAAGTATAAGATAAACATTAGCCAATTTTATACACCCTATCAATCCAATCAGCATAAAATTCTTTCTCATGAGATACAAGTATAATAGTTCCATCAAATGATAATAAAGCATTCTGCAATGCCTCTTTTGTATCTTTGTCTAAATGGTTTGTTGGTTCATCCATGATAATCATATTATAATGATTTAAAGTTAATTTACATAGTTTTACTTTTGATTGTTCGCCACCGCTTAATGTATTTATAGGTTGATCTAAATCTTTTGTGCTTATACCAAATCTACTTAATTCCCTGCGAATAATTTCTTTTTTTGTATTTGGATAATGATTTGATAATATTTCTAAGGCAGTTAAATTATCGTCCTTCCAGTGTAATTCCTGTTCATAGTATCCAATATTAATATCTCTTGAGTATTTAATAATTCCTGATAGCTTATCAATCTCACCAATAATTGTTTTTAATAATGTAGATTTACCAATACCATTAAAACCAGTTATAACTATTTTTTCTTTAGAATTAATTTTTAAATTTAATTCAGGTAATAGTTGATAATTATATCCAATTTTAAGATTTTTTATTTCAATATCTGCCAAAGGTGTATGATTATCTAGATAGAATTTGAAATGCGGTTTTTTAGTTGTAGAAGGTGCTTTTATTCTTTCTACTCTATCTAATTGTTTTTGTCTACCTCTAGCAATTTTACTATTAACTCCTGCTTTATTTTTTCTAATAAATTCTTCAGTTCGTTTTATTTCTATTTGCTGTAAACTATAGGATTTAATATAATTCTTCTTGTACTCATCTTTTAATTTTAGATATTCAATATAATTTCCATGATATTTTTTTATATCTTTAAATTCAATATCCAAAATGCAATTTGTTATCCTCTTTAAGAATTCAAGATTATGAGATATTACCATAAAAGAATTAGGATAAGAATTTAAATATTCTACAAGCCATTCAATATGATTATCATCTAAGAAATTTGTAGGCTCATCTAATAGTAGTAAATCAGATTGTTCTAAAAGTAATTTTGCTAATACAACTTTTGTCTGTTGGCCACCACTTAATTGACTTAATAATTTATCCTTTCCAATACTATTAATTCCAAGTCCTATAATTATTTTATCTATATTTTCAGTAATTGAATAAAAACCACTAGATTCAAGTTTGTTTTGTAAAGTGGAAACTCTATTCATTATTTTTTCATCGTAATCTACAGTCATTTTTTCATACAATTCATTTAATTCTTCTTCTATTCTATATTCATTAATATAAGCTAATTTTAAAAATTCTATAATAGTCATATCATTTTCTGTTTTTAGATATTGATCTATATATCCTATTTTAATATTATTCTGCCATTTGATATCTCCACTATCTGGAAGTATATCGCCAATTAATATTTTTAATAATGTGGATTTTCCCACACCATTTTCTCCAACTATTCCCATATGTTCACCTTTATATAAATTAAATGATGAATTATCAAATAATATTTTATCTTGAAATCTATGGGATAGATTTTTTACATTTAATAAACCCATTTTATCCCTCCTAATAAAAAATGCAGAAGATCCTTAGACCTTCTGCATTAATTTGCATGAAAAAAGGCCCTGTACTTAAAATAGTTCAGAGCCATAGTTTTTATAAAAAACTGACATTAGAAATAAGCATGGTAGTTCCATACTCATTGTTCTATATTAACCTAATTTATTTATAGGCTCTGAACAATAAATTTTAATTGCGCTGTACAGAGCCTTATTTTATTACGATAACTTTCGTTTCCTTATAATTCATTTTAAACACCTTCCTAATAGGATTATATATCAAGGACTTTTGACTGTCAAATATTTGAAAGACTGTGATATTATATTTATAGGTGATAATATGGTTAATTATATTGAAATAGAATCTAAAACAGCTTTAAATAAGCTAAACAGAAAAAGACCTTATGGTTGGGATTTAAATATCTATAGAGGTTGTGAGCATAATTGTAGATATTGTTTTGCAATGTATAGTCATGATTATTTAGGAAATAATAATTATTTTGAAGATATTTATATAAAGAAGAATATTGTTGAACTATTAGAAATTGAATTATCTAAGAAATCTTGGAAGAGGGAAGTTATAAATATTGGTGGAGTCACAGATAGTTATCAGCCTTTAGAAGAAAGATATAAGTTAATGCCAGAAATACTTAAACTTTTAATTAAATATAAAACTCCTTGTATTATATCTACTAAATCTGATTTAATATTAAGAGACTATGATTTAATTGATAAATTATCTAAAATAACTTATGTAAATATTGCTGCAACTATTACAACAATGGATGAGGATATTAGAGAAAAGATTGAACCAAATGGAGTTAGTGCAGTAAGAAGATTTAATATGTTAAAAGAAATATCAAAGACAGATTCTTCAATAGGACTTCATCTAATGCCAATAATACCATTTCTCACAGATAAACGAGAAAACTTAGAAGGAATCTTTTATAATTCAAATATTTCAAATGTTGATTATTTACTGCCAGCAGTAATGTATTTAAGAGGAAGAACTAGGGTAGAATTTTTTAATTTTATAAGAAAAGATTTCCCAGAACTATATAATTCATTTAAAATCTTATATAATAATGGTGGAGCAGATAAAAAATATAAAAATCAAATCTATGCCATAGTAAATGAATTAAGAGATAAATATAATTTAAATAGTAATTATAATGGGATTATGAAAGAAAAGTATTTAAGATTTGAGAACAAACAATTATCATTTTTTGATTAGTGAAGGGATGAGGAAATGACTAAAAGAAAATTAACTTGTGAATCATGTGGTACTTTAGGATGTAGATTGGATACAAAATATCCGGATTTTTGTGTAACGCAGAATATGGATGGAGATAATATTGATAAGGCTTTAGATACATATAAAGATAATGAATTCTTACTAAAAATGATGCAGGTGTCGTCAGAAATAGAATCAGAAGGATATTTAAAATGGACAAGGATAGAAGAGACTATAAAATTTATAAAGAGAATGGATTTTAAATTAGTTGGGATAGCAACTTGTGTTTCATTTATGAATGAGGTAAGAACTTTAACAAAAATACTTAAACATCATGGAATTGAATTTAGAACGGCTTGTTGTAAAGTTGGGGCAATAGATAAAAATGAAGTTGGTATTGAAGATGAAAAGAAAATAAGAAAAGGTGGACATGAATCAATGTGTAATCCAATTCTTCAAGCTAAATTTTTAGAAGAAGAAGGTACGGATTTTAATATTGTATTTGGATTATGTGTCGGACATGATACATTATTTAATATGCATTCAAAAGCACCTTTTACAACACTTGTAGTTAAAGATAGAGTAACTTGTCACAATCCAGTAGCACCGTTGCATTATACAGATGGTATATATAAAAGATTATTAGATTAACTCTTATGGGAACATAAGAGTTTTTTTAATGAGAATTTACAGAATATATAGTAAAATAGAATAAAGTGAGGGATGAAATGGATATAATGATAAGAGAAGAAAGAGTTGAAGAATATAATATAATTTATAAACTTATAGAAGAGGCATTTAGAACGGCAAAGGTTAAAGATGGAACTGAGCAAGATTATGCAAATGCATTAAGGAATAGTGAAGCGTATATAGATAGATTAGCATTAGTTGCAGAATATAATAATGAAATCATAGGTCAAATAATGTTTACAAGATTTAATATAAAAATGGAAGATAGTATAGAAGAAATATTATTATTGGCTCCATTATCAGTTCTAGAAAAATATAGAGATATTAAAGTTGGTACAAGATTAATTGAAGAAGGTTTTAAAAGAGCAAGAGAATTAAAATATAAAGGAGTAATACTAGTTGGTGATCCAAACTATTATGGAAGATTTGGTTTTAAAAAATCAATAGATTATAATATAAAAAATGTATCAGGTTTTCCAGATGAAAATATATTAATAGTAGAATTAATAGAAGATAGTTTAAAAAACATTAATGGAATAGTTGAATTTTAAGGAGGATAAATTGAAAAGATCATATGCAAATAAACCAAAGTCAACAAAGATTTATGATTATAACTATAATTCAAAATATCTCGATAATGAAATATTAAAGGGATATATCTCAATAATAGAAATAAAAAGAGTAGCACATCCAATTGTAAAGAAGATTGGAAATAATATGCTAAGACTAGCTGATACAAACTATACATGGATACAAACTTTTCCAGATAATAAAAACTATTCTATATCAACAATGTTTGACACAGAAGATAATATAATTGAATGGTATATAGATATAGCAACTAATATGGGAGTAGATGAAAGAGGGATACCATACTATGATGATTTATACTTAGATATAGTAGCACTTCCAAATAATGAAGTATTCTTACTAGATGAATTAGAATTAGAAAAAGCATTAAAATCAAAAGATATAACAGAGAAAGAATATACTCTTGCAAAAGAACAAGTAGATATTATTTTAGATAATGTATTAGATGATATAGAAAGATTGGAAAGTGAAAGTAGAGAGCTATTAAAAATTGTGAGGGAATAATATGCATTTATTATCATTAAAATATAATAAACCAAAAAATATAGATAGATATCCTTTCAATCTACCTATATTAAATTCATTGAATAGTTTGGAGTTTAAAACTCCAGTTACAATATTTGTTGGAGAAAATGGTAGTGGCAAATCAACATTGATAGAAGGTATTGCAGCAGAGATTGGTTCAATTACAGTTGGTGGTGAGTCAATAAGCTATGATCCATCAATGAAGGATGCAAGAACTTTAGCTAAACAATTAAATTTAATATGGTCTATAAGAACTAGGAGAGGATTCTTCCTAAGATCAGAAGACTTTATCACCTACACTAAGAGAATATCCATGATGCGAGAAGAATTAGAAGAAGATTTAAAGAGAATTGATGAAGAATATAAGGATAAATCAAAGTTGACAAAAAGCTATGCCAGAATGGCTGCGGCGGGTTCATTAAATGCAATTAAAAATGATCATGGTGAAGGATTAGAAAAGAAGAGTCATGGGGAAAGTTTTTTGGAATTATTTAAAAATAGATTTATTCCCAACGGATTATATCTACTAGATGAACCAGAAGTTCCCCTTTCACCTATGAATCAATTAGTATTTATATCTCTAATAAATCAAATGGTAGAGGAAAATGGGCAGTTTATAATAGCGACACATTCACCAATATTAATGGGAATACCAAATTCAACAATTTACAGTTTTGATGAAGATGGAATAAATGAAGTAAAATACAATGAATTAGAGCATGTTATTATTATGAAAAATTTTGTAAACAATCCAGACTCATATTTAAAATATTTATAGGATTATAAATTATTCTTTAAGAAGGAGGTTAAAATGAAAATAAATAACTATATAATAAGAATATCATCTTTAATAATTTTAATTTTTGGAGGAGGTCTTATTATTAGATATTTAATCTTGGGAAAATTACAAATAGAAAATCTTATATTTACAATTATAGGAATAGTTATATTAATAATTTCATTAATTTGGAGAAAAAATAAAATTTAATGGGGGGATAATATGAAAAAGAAATTTGCAATGGTTTTAATGGGAAATTATCAAGAGGGAGATGAGATATCATTTGAATCTGAAAGAATGATTACCTATATTAAAACAGTAAAGAATTTTGAAGAAATGAAAAAATTAACACTAGAACTTTACAAAGATGGTGTTGGAGCAATAGAAACTTGTGGAGCATTCACTGAAGAGCATATAGATGAACTTATGGAATTAACAGATAATAAAATAGGTATTGCCAGAGTTGTTTCTGTGGGAAAACAGAAGGAACTTATGGATGCTTTCTTTATGAGTTAATTTACTTATGGAGATAATTATGGAAAATATACAAGATTATATAGATAATATTCCTGAAAAATGGAGAGATGGATATATTAAATTAATGGAAGTAGTTGATAAAAATATTCCAAAAGGATTTATAAAAATAATGCAATACAATATGCCAACTTATGTTATAACATTAGAAGATTATCCAAATGGATATTTAGATACAGGCTTACCACTTCCTTTTTTAAGTATTGGTGTACAGAAAAACCATATCGCATATTACCATATGGGCATATATGGAGATAGTGAATTATTAAAATGGTTTCAGGAAGAATATGCAAAGAATGTTAAAGTAAAATTGAATATGGGGAAATCATGTATTAGATTTACTAATGTAAAAAATATTCCCTATGAACTTATGGGGGAGTTGACAAGAAAAATAACTCCAGAACAATGGATTAAAACTTATGAAAAGAGTAGAAATAAATAAAAGGGTGATTATATGATAAGAGAAATATTAAAATTAGGTAATCCAAGACTTTATGATATCTCAAAGGAAATAACTAAAGATGAACTTAATGAAATAAAAAATATAGTTATTGATTTAAGAGATACATTGTTAAACTTTAGAGAAAAATATAATTGTGGTAGAGCAATAGCAGCACCACAAATAGGAGAATTCAAGAGATTAATTTATATGAATCTAAATGGAGAAGAAACAATTTTTATAAATCCTGTTTTAAAATTTAATGGTGATGAAAAGATTATACTATTAGATGATTGTATGTCTTTTCCAGAAATACTAGTAAAAGTAGAGAGATATGAAAATACAATAGTAGAGTACAAAGATATGGATTTTATTGATAGAATAATTGAATTTAAAGGTGATCTATCAGAATTAATTCAGCATGAATATGATCATTTAGATGGAATACTTGCAACTATGAGAGCGATGGATGATAAGTCAATATGTTTAAAATCTGAAAGAGAAAAATTTATAAAGGAGTATTTATAGATGAAAGAAATTAAAGTAATATATGAAGCACCAACTCCAGAAGAATATTTATATATGAGAGATAGTACTGGTTTGAGTCCAAGAGATATAGAGGCAGCAAGAATTGGGTTGAAAAATTCAGTTTTTGCAATTGTATTAAGAATTAATAATAAAATAATTGGTATGGGAAGGATAGTTGGAGATGGTGGAGCAACCTTTTTAGTTTCTGATGTGGCAGTTCTTCCAGAGTATCAAGGCAATGGTTTGGGAAAGACAATTATGAGTCATATTGAAAAATATATAATAGAAAATATAGATAGAAAATCTTATGTGGGTATAGTTGCAGATAGACCAGCAGAAGAACTCTACGCTCAATTTGGATTTAATATTACAGAACCAAGTGAAAGTTTATTAATGAAATATGGAACAGTAGGTTAAAATATTATTAAATATATAGATAATAATTTAAGTAATAAATGAAAAATACTTTAATAAATTAAGTATTTCTAAAATTTAGACGATATTATTATGTGAAATTAAATAAATATGTTATAATACTCATAACAATTATTAGAAAATTATAAAAATTTAGGAGGAAGAGTTATGGATATAAACTTATTATTAAATCCAGTAGTAATATCAGTTTTAGTAATGATAGTATTGTCTCTTTTAAGATTAAATATTCTAGTGTCAATTATAATTGCAGCATTGGTTGCAGGATTGATGTCAGGAATGGGATTAGATAATACCATGATTACTTTTATAAGCAGTATGGGGAATAATTCAGAAACAGCATTATCTTATATTTTACTAGGAGCATTAGCTTATTCACTACAAGAATCAGGAGTTGCGGCAAGGTTCGGAAGATTAATAGAGAAAAAGTTTGGTTTTCATTCTAAAGTGCTAATATTAGTATTAGCATTAATTGCATGTTTTTCACAAAATCTAGTTCCAGTACATATTGCTTTTATTCCAATTTTAATACCACCACTACTTGAAATTTTTAATAAATTAAAGATTGATAGAAGAGCAATTGCCTGTGCATTAACTTTTGGATTACAGATGTATTTAATTATTCCAATTGGATTTGGTAATTTGTTCCAAGGATTAGTTGCAACAAATTTTAATGATAATATCCCAAAAGAAGCAATTGGAGTTTTTGAACCTGTTATGGTTGGAGATGTTTGGAAATCAACATGGATTGCAGGAATTGGATTATTGATAGGATTGTTAGTTGCAGTGTTTTTTACATATAGAAAGAAAAGAGATTATGAAGATATAAAATTAAAATCAGTAGTAGAAGATGATAATGAAAAATTAACGAAGGAGCAATGGGGAGCAATTATTGGAGCGGTTATTGCTTTTGGAACACAAATAGTCCTTGATTCTGTTAATTTAAAAAAGGGTTCTCTACTACTAGGTGCATTAGTAGGACTATTGGTAATGTTAATGTTTGGTACTATCAAGATTAAAAAATTTGATAACACTATTA
>RRZT012667440.1_pt1 | contig 17228 bp, 13 predicted proteins | sample 2165551 | NCBI WGS metagenome assembly RRZT01 (sample SAMN10456910, study PRJNA506462) | wastewater metagenome | biome: wastewater; feature: sludge; material: wastewater sludge; isolation source: wastewater sludge with Escherichia coli K12::gfp cells carrying plasmid... | place: USA: Moscow, Idaho...
CGCCCGCCGCCGGTCTGTGGGCCGCCGGGACCGCGAAGGGATCAATCGCGTCGGCCGTTTGCTCGTGCCAGACCGCCACGGCCGCGCCGGTCGCGGCGACCGAAAGGCTCGGCAGCGAGATCGGGTTCGCCGAGCTGTATAAGGTCCCGGGCGGGGACCACGCGCCGGTCGCCGGTTTGGTCGCGCTTTGCAGGGCCTTGGGAGCGCCCGCCTTTTCCACGTAGGTCCACAGCGCCACCGCGTTGCCGTTTTGATCCAGGCCGATCTGCGCGTCGGCGACCTGGATGCCTTGGGCGGATACGTTGACCTTGGTCCATGCGGTCGTTCCGGCCGCCAGACTCGCCGCCTTGGCGACGCTGGCCGAGACGTAGCAGCGCACGACGCGACCCCCGGAGACGCAATACTGCAAGGTCCGCTTGGTGGACGCCCAGATCGCCGTGGCGGTACCCGCGCCGTCGATGACGACGCGGGGCTCGGACAGGGTTTCGGTGGTGGATGCCGACGAGTTGTTGGCCGTGTAGAAGGTCTTCCCGGCGCTCCAGACGCCACCTTGTTGGACGGCGTATTTCAGCGTCACCGTCGCCGGGTCTTGCCACACGGCGACGCCGTTGCCCGTCGCGCCGACCGCCACCGACACGTTGTTGGCGTACATCACATACAGGCTGCTCGTTCCCAGCGGGGCCGGATTCGACCAGCTCGCCGCCAGGGCGTGCGTCGAACCGAGGACGGCCAGGGCGAACACGGCTGCGAGCAGGGCGCGCTTCGGCGGCAACGGCCGCGATCTGGTGGGGTTCATGGTTTCTCCCGATCAGTCAAAAATTCTTATTTTCAACGAGTTCGATTATTATGAGCCCATCGGGCGGCGCGTCCACCGCCCGGTTCGGCCCGGATAGGGACTGTAGGGGAAGGACCTTAAATCAACCTGAATTTCGGATTCGATTCACCCGCGCCCCCCCTCAAGAGCGCCGTCCTGCCCGACCCTTTGGCCGGGTGGTGCCGGGCGGCGCTCGGGCGTTTCGCCGTCGTGTCCGCCCATGGCCACGCCCACGGCGAATCCGCGATCTGGCGCCTGTCCGCCGCAGGGAAATTCGTCTATCTGAAAGCCTACCGGCGCGTCGCCAAATGGGACATGGAAGCGCACGCCTACGAGCGTTGGACGGTCGCCCTGGCAGGGCAAGCGCCGCGATTGATCGCCGTGCTGGAACCGCCCGTGCCGGCCGTTCTCATCGCGGAACTGCCCGGAATCCCGCTGGATCAGACCGCGCTTCCGACCACGCTGGAGCAAGCCGCTTGGCGCGCGGCCGGCGCCGCGCTGGCGCGCTGGCACGCCCTGCCGAGGGGAGCGTGGTTCGGCCCGCCACGGCGCGACGGAAGCCCCGCCGTCGCGCCGCCCGAGACCGATCCGGTGGCGCTGGTGGCCTCCTCCCTGGAAGACTGGCTGGCCCGCGCCGTGGCCGGCAACCTGCTCGGTCCGACGGAGATCGAGACCGCGCGGCGGGCGCTGGCGGCGAGCGCGAGCCTCTTTGCGGGCGAGACGCCGGCGGCTTGTCACGGCGATTATCGGCCCCGCAACTGGCTGGTCGGCCCCGATGGCGAATGGCGCGGCGTGATCGATTTCGAGCACGCCCGCTGGGATCTGAAAGCGAGCGATTTGGGCTATTGGTGGGACCGTGGCGGCTGGTCGGAGCGTCCCGACCTGAGAGCGGCTTTCTTGGCCGGCTACGGCCGATTGACCCGCCGCGAGCGGCAACAGATCCGCGTCGTCCGCATCTTGGGGGCGCTGGGCCGGATCAACTGGGGGCAGGCGAGCGGGGATTGGCGCACCTTGGAGCGGGGTCGCAAGGTGCTGCGCCAACTCGCGAGCCGCCGCTATTCCCTCGCCGAATCGGCCGGATGAGAGGGGAAGTCGCGGCCCGCTCCGGCATCGGCCCGTTGCGGAGCCAAGGTGACACCCCACTGCTGGAGTTCGCCCACCACCGCCTCGACCAAGTCATCCAGCCGTGCCGCCACCGCTGCGGACAGATCGAGTCCGGTCTCCAAGGTGACCGGCTCGATTCCCCAGACCACCAGGCGCGGAGGGGTCGTACCCCGCAGGGCGCTCATCGCCAGAACCTCCTGAAAGCCGACCTGGTGCATGGACAGCTTGAGGGTCAGCGCGGCTTGGATGTCCCCGCCCTCCAGCCGGATCAAGGCGCCCGGCGCCCGGCCGGTTTGGACGGCGTCGATCACCAGCAGATGGGTCGCGCCCTCGACATGGGCCAGCAGTTCGAGACCCAGCACCCCGCCGTCGAGGGCGGCGACTCCCGGCGGCAGCCGATGGCGCTCCAGCAGGCGCTCGAGCGCCCGGATGCCCAGCCCCTCATCGCCGAACAGGGTATTGCCCAACCCCAGCAGCACTATGGCGGGTTCCATGCCGGTATATCCTAGCTCGCCATCGTGCGGGCGACCAGCGTCGGCGCGCTCACGCCACCTTGACCTGGGTCACCTCGGTGCCACGGCTGTCGATGACGTGTACCGCGCACGCCATGCAGGGGTCGAAGGAGTGGACCGTCCGCAGGACTTCGAGCGGCCGGTTAGGGTCGGCCACCGGCGTTTGCAGCAGGGCCTGCTCCCAGGCGCCGCGCTGGCCCTTGGCGTCGCGCGGCGACCCGTTCCAGGTCGAGGGGATGATGATCTGGTAGTTGGCGATCTTGCCGTTGGCGATGCTGACCCAGTGGCCGAGCGCGCCGCGCGGCGCTTCCGTCGTGCCGAAGCCCGAGGCGGTGGCCGGCCAGGTGCCGGGGGTCCATTTGGCGGCGTTGGCCACCGCGAGATTGCCGCTCTTCATGTTGGCTTGGAGTTCGCCGATCCATCCCGCCATTTTCTGGGCGACGGCCTGGGTTTCCAGCGCCCGGGTCAGCGTTCGCCCCAAGGTGGAGAACAGGGCCGAGGCCGGCAATCCCAGCTTCGCCAAGCTGGCGTCGATCAGCGCCTTGATGTCCGGCACGCCGGCCGCGTAGGCCACCGCCATGCGCGCGAGGGGTCCGGCCTCCATGACCGTGCCGTCGTAGCGGGGCGCTTTGCCCCAACTGTATTTGCTGCCGGCGCTCACCAGGCCGGTGTACGGCGGGGTCGGGCCGGTGTAGTTGGGCTGGGTGACCCCCTTCGAGGGATGCAGCGGCGCGGCGGTGTTTTGGTACCAAGCCCGCGTCACATCCTCCGTGATTTTCGCGTAATCCACGGGGACGACCTTGCTCAAATCCCGGTTCAGGATGATGCCGGCCGGCAGCCATTTGGTCCCGCTCTTGTCGGGAAAGTCGCCGTAGCACAGATAGTTGCCCGCTCCGGTCCCCAGATTCGCCCAGTCCTTGTAATAGGAGGCGAGGTACAGGACATCGGGGACGTACACGTTTTTGACGAAATCCAGCGCCGTCGCGGCCAGCTTTTGCAGGGTCGCGATGTCCGCGTTGGTGAGGGCGAACTTGCTGTCTCCGGTCGGATTGATCGGCTTGGCCATGCCCCCGACGACGTAGGTTTGCGGGTGCGGGTTCTTGCCGCCAATGATGGCGTGGATCTTGATGATTTCCTTCTGCCAGTCCAGCGCCTCCAGGTAGTGCGCCATCAGCAGCAGGTTGCCATCGGGCGGCAGCTTGTAGGCCGGATGGCCCCAGTAGCCGTTGGCGAACAGCCCGAGCTGGCCGCTGTTGACGAAGGCGCGCAGCCGGTCTTGCACGCTTTTGAAGTGGGCGGCGTCGCGGCGCGACTGCAAGGCGGCGGTGCCCGCCGGATCGGCGCTCAGGGCGCTGACCACGTCGAACCAGTCGGGTCCGTGCAGGTGGTAGAAGTGGATCGCGTGATCCTGAATGTATTGAATCCCTTCCATCAGATTGCGGAAGATGCGGGCGTTGTCGGGAATGGCGATGCCAAGGGCGTTTTCCACGGCCCGCACCGAACCGATGGCGCTCACCGCGGTGCACCCCCCGCCAATCCGCCGGGCCACGGCCCAGGCGTCCCGAGGGGCGCGCCCTTTCAGGATGATTTCCAGGCCGCGAAACGCGGGCGTGATGCTCCAGGCATCCGTGACCCGATTGTTGTCCACCGCGACTTCCACGCGCAGGTGTCCCTCGATGCGGGTGATGGGGTCGATGGTGATGGTCGGCATGGCTCGGCGCTCCGGTCTTCAATCGTCGATGGGCTGGTAGAGAGAGGCGGCCCGATCCCAGAATCGGGATTCGGTGCAGCCGATGCAGCCGTGGCCGGCGCCGATGGGCCAGCTCGTGTTCTGGTTCCAGTTGCGGGTGTAGCAGTTGGCGTGGGTGATCGGCCCGCGACAGCCCATGCGCATCAGGCAATAGCCCTTCTTGTGGCCTTCGTCGCCCCAGCTCCGGACGAACTGATCGGCCTCGTAGAACGGGAAGCGCTCGCAGGCGCCCTCGTGGTGGATCTCGTGGCCGTAGGCGAACAGGGGACGGCGCCGGGAGTCCAGCGGCGGTAGCCGGTTGTAGGTGAGAAAATAGACGATGGTGGCCACCAGGTTCACCCCGTTGACCGGGCAGCCGGGCAGATTGATCAGATTGAGGGCGCCGGGGACCGCGCCTTGGAAGCCCGTCGCCCCGGTGGGGTTGGGGGCGGCCGCCGCGATCCCGCCATCGACGGCACAGGCGCCGACCGCGATGTTGGCCCGGGCGGTGCCGGCCACCCGTCGCAGGATGTTGAGAATGGAATCGCCGGCGATGGTGCAGTACCCCGGATTGGCGGTCGGAATCGCGCCTTCCAGAACGCAGATGTAGTTGCCGGCGTAGTTTTTGAGGGTGTCGTTCAATGACTTCTCGGCGCCGTGGCCGGCGGGGACCATGAGCGATTCGTGGTAGTCCAGGGAAATCACGTCCAGGATCAAGCTGCTGAAGCTCGGATCGAAGCTCCGTAACAGCGATTCCGAATCACCGGTGCAATCCGATCCCGCCAGCCAGATCACCGGGGTCCGGACCGAGCCGGCCAGCGCGGCGGCGATCGTGCTGGCGTGAGCCTTCGGCAAGGCGAGGGTGGCGGCCATCAGGCCGCAGAACTTCAGAAAGGTGCGACGACTGACCCCTCCGGGCAGTTCGGAGCCGGTTCGGGGACGTGTGGCGGTTGTCATGGAGTACCTCCCGGTGGGATGAGCGCGGGCGTCGGCGAACGCCGCGAATTCGGTTTTTTTCGGGGGTGGGGCCGGCCGGGTCCCCGTGCGGTGGATGACCTTCCCGTTTTCGAGTGGCGAAAACCCATTCGCTGCCCGCTCCGAGGATAAAAAATCGAGATGAATTGAAGCTTAATTCTTTTGGTTCTTCGTCGGTTCTTGTGGGAATTGGGGGTCGGTTCCCTATGCGTGTAACCGATGATTGATACCACATGAGAAAATCATGAGCTTACGATGTGGCAAAATCGATGCTTTCCGCGAGCGACCCTCCAACGTGCCCGGCCTCCACGGAAACCGACCAAGAGCCTTAAGTTTTAAGCGGTCTTTCATTGAATAGGGTCGATGCCCTATGGGTCGCTCCGCCTGTTGCGTTCTCTCGCCCGATCGTGCGGTATCGCCACTGATGAGCTTGTTGCCCCGACGCATGCAGTGTTGGAATTACCCCAAGAAAGTCCCGACAGCCGAGCAAATCCGCACGGCCATCGCTGCCCGCCCGCGATCGCCCGAGCGGCGCTTGGCGCGAGCCGCCGGCTCAGTCGGGCGTTCCCTAGTGGGTCAATCGTTTTGGACATCGCCATTAATTTGGGTGGGAGCGAGTAAGCTGATCATCGAGGAGATCACTATGTCCCGCTGCCTAAAGAACCCGCTGCGCCCGCTCCTGGAAGAGGAGCGTCGGCAACTGATTCACTTGAGTCGCGGCCAAGCCGCTGCTGCCAGCCAAGTCGCCCGCGCCAAAGCGGTGCTGGCGGTGGCGGACGGAGACAGTTACACGGCGGCTGCCCAAGCCGCCGGTCGCCGGTCCGGCGACGCCGTAGCCGCGCTGGTCACCCGCTTCGATGTCGAGGGGTTGGCGGCCGTGGCGCCGCGGCATGGGGTGGCCGCCTGCCTGGGTACACGGCCTTGGAGCGGGAACGGATGCTGATGGAAGCGCGGCGGATCCCGGATCGGGAGCGGGACGGCACGGCGGTGTGGTCCCTGACCGCTTTACAACGGGCGTTGCGCCCGAACGGTTTGCCTCACGTCAGCGCGTCTACGATCTGGGCCGTGTTGGTGGACGCGGGTCTGAGCTGGCAGCAACACTGCTCGTGGTGCGCCACAGGCACGGCCCAGCGCCGGCGGAAGCGGGCGGGTCGAACGGTCGTGGCGACCGTGACCGACCCGGATGCCGAGGCGAAAAAAAATTGATCGAGCGCGCGTACCGGGCGCGTACCGGGATGGGAACCGGCTGGGGCTGGCGGTGTGGTGTGAGGATGAGGCGGGGCCGTACCAGGCCATTCCGCAGCCGGGTCATAGCTGGCAGCCGGCCGGCGCGCCGGCGCGCTATCCGCATGAATATATCCGAGGTGGCACGGCCAAGTTGTTGACGCTGTTTCATCCGGCCACCGGGCAGGTGCGGTTGAAGGGCATTACCCGCAGCCCCAACACGGTGTTACACCCCTGGCTCCAGAGGAATTGGCGGTGATCGTGGCCGGGCTGCCGCCGCTTGACCGGGCACCAGAGGCCACCGCGAACCGGGCCGCCCGGGCACGCTGGCAGGACGGGCTGTCGGTTCGCTTCACCCTGCTGGAGGCGTTGCCGCCGCTCCGGCTGCTGCTGATCCTGGATAACCTGGCGGGCCACAAGAGCACCGCTTTTGTGTGCTGGCTGATGGCGCACGGCATCATGCCGTTGTATACCCCGTCGGGTGGCAGTTGGTTAAACATGGCCGAGTCCATGCGGCGGATTCTGGTGAGTCGCGCGCTGTCGGGACAGCGCCCCGAGAGTCCCGCGCAAATCATGGCTTGGCTGGAGGCGGTGGGGCGTGGCTGGAATGTCGCCCCAACCCCCTTTGAATGGGGCGGCAAACGTGCGGTACGCCGCCAGCAGGCGCGCGAGCGGCGCCATCGGCTGGGCGGTTCCGGGGCCGTCATTCACCAGCCGCTTCCGCATCAGGGGGTGGATAGTAATGGCGATGTGCAAAACGATTGACCCACTAGCACGCTGACCATGGCGTTGACGACGCTGTGGTGGCGGGGGTGCTCGATCTGCTGGCTGTTCTTGAGTTGGGCGTTGATGGTTTCGATCAGAGCGTGCTTGCGCAACAACAGCTTATCGAACAATGGCATGAGCTGGTTGTGCACGTTCCGTCGGACTTCGGTGATCAACTGTAAGCCCCGCGTCCAGAGGGTGTGAAACAGTTGCCAGGCAATGTAGCCTCGATCCCCAACCGGTTCGCCTGTCAGCCCTTGGGTCAGCTCGTCGGCCGGCCGGCGGTCCTCGACGTTGCCGGGGTGACCTGGAACGCCAGGAGTTCGCCTCGGTCATTCACCACGAGATGGAGCTTGAAGCCGTAGAACCCGCCCATCGAGGTTTTGCCCCGGCGGGCGACTTTCTCGAAGACCCGGTGGCCGTGAATGCGGCGGTTGTGGCACACCACCAGCGAGGTGGCATCGATGAAGGCGATCCCGGTGTCTTCGCCCCGCCGGGTGTGCGGGTAGATGCACATCGGCATCGGTGCGGCGGGGACCGGCGCCACAAAGCGATTGTAGCTCAACAGCTCGGGAAGCGCGCCCCGGCCGTGCCGACCCAGCTGCAACGGGTAAAACGCCTTGAAGTCGCGGTGCCGGGACTGGTGGAGCCAAATCAGGGTCGTCATGATTTCGCTGAGGGTCAACCGGCTCGACCGTGGTCGCCGGGAACCTTAGCAGGTTCCGCTTCAGGAGCCACATCGCCTCAGCCTTATCCGGAACTCACGTTAACGTACAGTTTTTTCCGTTTCGTGAGCAGACCCCAGGTTGGCCGAACAGCGGGAACACCGTGACACCGCGAGCGCGATTTGGCGTTTCAGGGGCGCTTATCCTCTACCCGCCAACCGGCGAAGGCGCTTCCGGACCGTCGTCGTCGGGGGCGATCCGAGGCACGATGAGAGTGAACGTGACGCCGGCCCCGGGCGAGCTATCTGCCCGGATGGTGCCGCCCAGCGCGCCCGTCACCAGATTGTAGACGATGTACAGCCCCAGCCCGCTGCCGCCCTGGCCCAGCCGGGTGGTGAAAAACGGCTCGAAGATGCGTTTAAGTATCGTTTCCGGGATACCGACCCCGTCGTCGGCGTAGTCGATCTGGACGCGGTCGGAACCGAGCGGCGCGGCGTGGACGCGGATCAGCCCGGCCTCGGTCCCGGCGAAGCCGTGCACCAGGGAGTTGCTGACCAGGTTGGCGAGCACCTGCTCCAGGGGGCCGGGGTAGCTGTCCAGATCCAGATCGGCGGGGATGTCCAGCTCGATGCGATGGGCGGTGCGCTTGAACTGGGGTTGCAGGGTGACCAGCAATCCCTCGACGGTCTGGCGCAGATCGAAGCGGCGGCGGCGGGCGCTGGCCTGGTCCACCGCCACCTGCTTGAAGTGGGCGATCAGGTCGGCGGCGCGGGCGGTGTTGCGCTCCAGCAGTTCCACGGCTTCCGTGCCACGGCCGAGAAACGCGTCCACTTGGGAGCGCCGCAGGGCTCCCGACTCGATGGCGACGGCGAACTCGCCCAACACCTCGCCCAAGCTGCTGGCGATTACCCGGGCGTTGCCCAGCGGTGTGTTGAGCTCGTGGGCGACCCCGGCGACCAGATGGCCCAAAGCGGCCAGCTTCTCGGCCTGCACCAGTTGGGTCATGGCTTGGCGCAATTCGGCGGTGCGCTCGGCCACCAGCTCCTCCAAATGGTCCTGGTGTCGCTGCAGTTCCGCTTCCGCCCGCTTCCGTTCGGTGATGTCGCGATCGTAAGCGCAGCCGAGAAAACGGCCTCGGTTTTCCAGATAGTTGGTGGTCACTTCCACCGGGAACAGGCGCCCGTCCTTCGCGCGGTGGCGAGACTCGAATGTCATCGACCCCCGGCTTCGGAGCTCGGCCTTGTGCGCCTCGAATTCCTCCGGGGGAAAATCGGGGTCGATATCGAACACTTTCATCCCCAACAGCTCTTCTCGGCTGTATCCCATCGAGGCGCAGGCGGCGTCGTTGGCGTAGACCAGCTTGCCCTCTTCATCCACCCAGAGGATGCTGTCCGAGGCGCGATCCACCGAGAATTGGGTCAGCCGCAGCGCCTCTTCCGCCCGCTTGCGGTCGGTGATGTCCGACCCTACGCTGAAGACTTCGACGACTTGGCCCCGGTCGTCCAATATGGCCTTGTTGGTCCAAGAAACCCACACTCGCTCTCCACCGCGCCGCATGTTCTCGTTGACGTTGCGCTCGTACCGCTCGGGATGCTGGCAAATGTCATCCATCAGCGGACACAAATCCCGGCCGGTGCTTTCGTCCGGTGGCACGATGGTTCCCACCACATGCTGGCCGATCAACGCTTCCGGCGAATAACCAAAAAACTTCAAACCGAATTCGTTGATAAAAGTGATTTCGCCTTGGCGGTTCCAGCGCAGGATGATGCTGTTGGCGTTCTCCACCAGCTCGCGGTATTTGTGCTCGCTTTCCAGCAACTTTTGCTCGGCCCGTTCGCGTTCGATCCGGGCGCGCAGCACGGCGATGCCGAACGCTAGATCGCTGGCGAGTTCGCTCAAGAGGTCGATTTCCTCGGCGTCGAACGAATCCGGCGCCGACGAGTAAATGCCCAAGGCCCCGAAGATCTGGTCGCTGGCCGCCAACGGCAGAGCGCACACGGCCGCATAGCCGCGCTGGGCCGCTTCCGCCCGCCAAGGCGCGAACCGCGAGTCGCTGGCAATGTGCCGAACGAGGCAGGGGCGCTCGGTGCGAATGGCAGTGCCCAGAGGCCCAATACCGCGTTCGTCGTCCGCCCAGGTGATGTTTAGGTTTTGCAGATAGCCCTCCTCGAATCCGGTATGCACCATCGGCCGTATCGTTTTGGACGCATCCTGTTCCGCGTAACCCACCCAGGCCATGCGGTAACCACCCTCCCGCACGGTGATCGCGCAAATCGCGGTCAGCAACTCCATTTCGTCGGTGATGCGAATCAGCGCCTGGTTGCAGTCGCTGAGCATCCGAAGCTGCCGGTTGCTGCGGCGGAGCGCTTCTTCCGCCCGCTTGCGGTCGGTAATATCGAGCGTCACGCCCGCCATGAGCACGGGTTGATTGTCGGTGTCGCAGAACACCCGACCAATCGAGGACGTCCAACGAACGGAGCCATCAGGCCAGACGATTCGCTTTTCAAACTCGTAGCCGCTTCGCTTCTCGAGCGCCTCCCTGAGCAGAGCGTCAGTGCGCGCGCGGTCATCCGGATGGATGACCGAAAGGAAGAGTTCGTAGGTAACATCCGCGACGGGTGGCAATCCGTATAGCGCCTTGCACCGCTCGGACCAGATGACCTCGCCCGAGCGGATATCCCATTTCCAATGACCCAGTCGTGCCACCTCCAAAGCGAGCTGGAGATCGGTCTCGCTTCTCCTCAGGATTTCGTTGTCTCGCTTGCGCTCGGTGATGTCGATCCCGATACCCTGGTCATGCGTGATCTCCCCCCGCGAGTTCCGTTCGATGAGGGTCTGGTCATCGACCCAGCGCACGGTTCCATCCTTGGCGACGATTCGATATTCCTGCTGGAATCGATCGATGCCTCTCTCGGAATACGCCCGCACCTCTTGGCCGATTCGTTCCAAATCGTCGGGATAGACCAGCGAAGCGAAGCGAAACGATCCATCGAGGAGTTCTTCGGGGGAATAACCGAGCTGGGTGACGTTGTGGGAGGCGAATGCCACCGGCCAACCGTCCTCGGCTTTCCAGCGGAACAGCATCGCGGGACTGTTTTCCACGACCAGGTTCGCTTGTCGCAGCGACTCCTCCGCCCGCTGGCGCTCGGTGATATCCACCGCCACGCCCATGAACTGGATGCGGCCATCGCCATCCCGCACGGCATTGAAATAGGTGTCGAGACAGGTTTCGCCGAACCGCGAGATAAACTGCAACGCTTCTCCACCGATGGCGTGGCGGGCATATTCGCAGACCTCGGGATAGTCGCGGTAAAGCTCGAATACGGACTGACCGACCGCCTCGCCGGGTGCCAGCCCGATGCCCGCCAACCCCTTGCCTTCGCTGAAGGTAAAAATACCGTGCTCGTCGAACTGGAAGAGGACCACCGGAGCGTTGCCGATCACGGACCGAAAACGTGCCTCGCTGGTCGCCAAGTCCCGCTCGCGCTGGCGAATGGCGAGCGACATCCGGTCGAGATCGTCCGCCAGGCTGTCGAACTCCCGGATATGGGAAACCGGCCCCAGTTGGTCGTAGTCGCCTTCGGCGATGGCATGGGCTTGTTCGGCGTAGCGGCCGATACGCCGCGCGAAGCCGCGAGCCAGCGCCCACGCGACGAGGATCGCCAACAGCAGGGCCACTAAAGCGCCGGCCGCCAGCACCCACAAGGTGGACAAAAACGGTCGGAACGCCTCGCTGCGGGGTTGCGCGACCAGCACGACCCAGTCGAGTTGCGGAACGCCGACCGAGGTGCCGACGAACGTCTCGCCGTCCAACTCGAAACTGCGGGTCGCAAACTGCCCCCGCAGGGCATCGCCGACGATGGGCAGGTGGCCGAGACTAAGCTGCTGGCCGCTCAGGGCGGCCCGGGAATGGGCGATGATCTGGCCTCGGCGGTCGAGAATCATCGTCAACAGCCCCGATTCGGCGGTCGAACGACTGATGAATTCCGAAAGCCGGTCGATGGCGATCTCGCCGACGAGCGTATGCTCGGCCACCGGAATCGCCAAGGTCACGGCGAGCCGGCCGGTCACGGCGGACAGAAAGGTTTCTGACCACACTTCCTTGTTGTGCTCGCGCACCTCGCGCAAGGCGGCCCACTTGGAAAGATCGAGTCCCAACAGACCGTCGCGGTGGTCGCGCTCGGCCTGAGGCAGACCGACCGAGTACACCGAATCGCCCGAATCGGTGATGTAAATCGCCGCGAACACGTCGCCCGTTCCGGCGTGCGCGTCCAGATGGCCAAACCAATGCGACGCCGGGAGGTCGCGCGGGTGGTCGCGGAGGTCTTCCGCGACCGCGCGCAACTCGCGCCTCGCGCCGAGCAGGTGAATTTCGATTTGGCCGGCGATGGCGCGAGCCAGGGTCTGATAGCGGATTTCGAGGTCCGCGCGCAGTTGCGGTAGCAACACCCCCAGGACGAGGGCGGCCACCACCGCCAGCGGCGCCAATCCGGCCAGCGCGATTCTCGGCGCCAGCCACAGTCGAAGAGGGCGAGCGGAGAACATGGCTTTACTCGACCATCACGAATTGGCCGTCGCGGACGACCGTGATGTGCAGGCTCCGCTTCATCTCGCCGAACTCGTTGAAGACGATGGGTTCCTGGACGCCCTCGAAGCGGCGCATCGCCAGAACGGTTTCCTTGACGCTCCGCCCCGCCTGGCGCTGGGCGAGCGCGTCGAGCACCACGTTGGCGGCGTCGAAGGCGATGACGCCACCGAAACCGGGTTCGCGGTGAAACCGGTCGCGGTAGGCCTGGTAAAAGGCCCGGTAGCGCGGCGCGGTGCTGTTGCGGTCGAAGTTTTGCGCCACGATCACGCCCTCCACCGCCTTGCCGCCGAGTTCGATCAGTCTTTCCGTCGCTGCCCACTCCGACGTGATGATGGGCGCGCGGCGATCCAGCTTGCGAATTTGCTGGCACAGCAGCGCCGTATCGACGGAATTGGCGACGATCAGCACACCGTCGGCCGGCGCCGCCAGCAGGTCTTGCGCCACTTGCAGCAGGGCCGTCTCGCCGCCTCCCTCGAAGCCGAGAACCTTGACGACCTCGCCTCCGCCCCGGACATAGGTGGCGCGGAAGCTGTTGAGCCAGCTTTCCGTGTAAGACTTGTTGCGCAGGTCGTAGGTTGCCGCCGAGCGTCGCGTGGCGTTCTGACCGACGTGGTAACGCGCGATCCGGCTGGCGTTATCCAGGGTGGAAGCGTTCACCCGGAAGAAGTAGTCGTCCAGACCCGTGAGGTCATCGCTCGTGGCGGTGGGGCTCATCAGCAAAACCTTGGCCTCGTCGGCGATGGGCACCACGGCGATCGCCAGGGCGCTGGTCATGGGACCGACGATGGCGCCGCCGCCTCGATCGATCAGCTCCCGCACCCCGCGCTGAGCGATCTCCGGTTTCTGCTCGTCGTCCCGGATCAGGAGTTCCACCTTGCGCCCGGCAACGCCGCCCGCCCGATTGCGGAGTTCGACGGCCAGCAGCACGGCGTCGCGCCCGGCGATGCCGAGATCGGCCACCCGCCCGGAGGTGCCGCCCACGAAGCCGATGCGGATCGGCTCCGGCGGCTGGCAACCGAGCAATGCGGCGATGCCCAGGACGATGATCGCCCAGGCCCGAATCAGCGTGCCCGCTCGCGGAGCGGATCGGCGTCGCGCGACTTTGCGGTCCGGTTTGACGCTCGGAGTCCAATTTGTGGTTCTCGGGGTCATCATGTTGTTTGGCCGGTCGAGATCTGCTCGAAGTTCGGTAGCTTTCGGCAGTTGCCGAGCAGCGCGGCGAGCTGTTCGGCGGGGCGCGGCGGGCCGAACAGCTCGCCTTGCATTTCGTCGCACCGCAGCGATCGCAAGACAGCCAACTGCGCGGCGGTCTCGACGCCATCGGCGATCACGCCCAGCCGCAAGCTGCGCGCCATGGCGATGATCGCCGCCGCGATGGGCTGCTCGCCGGTTTCCGCCTCGATGTCGCGCACGAAGGATCGGTCGATCTTGATCCGATCGAGACGGATCCGGCGCAAGTAGCCGGGGTCGGCATAACCGGCGCCAAAATCGCTGATCGCCAGACGGACGCCCAGCCGCTTCAAAGCGCCGAGGACATCGATAACGCCTTCCTGCATGATCAGGCTTTCGGCGATCTCCAGCTCCAGAAAATCCGGTCGCAACCCGGTTTCTCCGAGAATTCGGGCGACCATCGGAGCGAGATCGCGCTGGGGGCACTGGCGCGAGGGCAGGTTGACCGCCACGCGCAACGACGGCAAGCCGAGGTCTCGCCAGATGCGGACCTGGGTGCAGGCGACCCGAATCATCCACTCTACGAGGGGGCCGATCAGGCCGACCCGCTCGGCCAGCGGGACGAACTCGGCAGGCGCAATGTCCCCCAGGACCGGATGTCGCCAGCGCGGCAAGGCCTCGACCCCCACGATCCGGCCGCTGTCCCGCTCCGCTCGCGGCCGGTAATGCAGCGCCAGCTCCTGGCGGTCGAGCGACTCGCGCAGAGCGCTCGCCATTTCGGGGTTGCGGATGGCGCCGCCGCCCGTCAGCTTTCGCCGATCGGCATCGCTGTCCACCACCGCAATCAAAGATCGCTCGCGTGAGCACCGCATCAAGCCCACCTCTCGAAATCCGTGCTTCCCATCATCGATCCGGCCTTTGGGCCTCGACTCGGAAATCGAGACTAAAGCGGGTTTGTAAGGGGTTGATCATTGAATTGTAAATAAATGTAACCGAACCCTGCGGGGAACCCCGCGCGACCCGACATTTCCCCATCTTCTCCGGCGGACCGCATTTCGCCTCTGCGGGATCGTTTCTGGTGCGTTTGCGGCTCGGGTTTCCGCATCGGCGAGCGACCGCTATTGGCCGGGAGCAACATCGCCGGCCTCTCGGCCGGCGCGCTCGCCGAGCAACTGTCGGATCTGGTGCGCCAACTGCTCTTTGGAGTAGGGTTTGCGCAGCACGGGGAGCGGCGGCGCATCGCCGGTCGGCGCGTCGGAAGCCCGCTCGTGGTGGCCGGTCGCCAGCAGGCATTTCGCCTCGGGGCGGTGCGCCGCGATCCAGCTCGCCAGACCGAAACCGTCCAGATCGCCCGGCATGACGATGTCGCTGAACACCATTTGAATGTCGGGTTCGGTTTCCAAAATCGCGATCGCCTCCTCGGCGTCGGCGGCCTCCAGCACCGGATAACCGAGATCGCGCAGGTGACGGCAAGCCAGCCGCCGCACTCGGGCTTCATCCTCGACCACCAGGATGACCGCCGCGCTCGCGGCCGGGGCGATGGGCGGTGGCAAGGGCGGTGGCCGGTGGTTTTCCCGCGCCGACCGCTCGCTGGACGGCGCCAAGGCGCGGAGGAACAGGCGAACCGTCGTGCCTTGACCCGGTTGACTGTCGATGGCGATCCCGCCGCCGGATTGGGCGGCGAAGCCGTGCACGGTGGCCAAACCCAGGCCGGTCCCCTTGCCGAAGGGCTTGGTGGTGAAAAAGGGCTCGCAGGCGCGCGCCAGGGTGTCGGCGTCCATGCCGACGCCCGAATCGCTCACCGTCACGGCCACGTACCGGCCCGGGGTCAGATCGACATCCCCCGATGGCGGGCCGGGCGGGATGTCGGCGGTCGCGGCGCGCACGATGATCGTTCCGCCCTCCGGCATGGCGTCCTGCGCGTTGAAGATCAGGTTCAGGAGCGCCGCCTGCAATTGCGCGGCATCGGTCATGGCGTCCGGAACTGCGGGATCGATCTCCACGCGCAGGCGGGTGGCTGGCACCAGCACGCGATCCAATAATCGTTCCAGGGCCTGCACGAGCCTGTTCACCCGAGTGCGCTGCAGCCGCAAGGGTTGCTGCCGGGAGAACGCCAGCAGGCCGGCCGTCAGCTCGGCGCCCTGGCGTGCCGCCGACAAAGCGTCTTCGATGAACAGGGCGTGCTCGGGGTCCGTTCCCGCGTCTTCCCGCTCCCGAAGAATTTCGAGATTGCCCTTGATCACGGTCAGCAGGTTGTTGAAGTCGTGGGCGATCCCCCCGGTGAGCCGCCCAATGGCTTCCAGCTTCCGCGCCTGCGCCAGCTCCGCTTCCCGATCTTGCCGAGCCCGCATTTCCCGCTCCAGGCGCGTCAAGGTTTCCCGCAGCACCGCCTCGGTCTGTTTTCGCCCCGTGATGTCGAAGATGGTGGATAGAAGGGTGTCTTGATCGCCGATCCGGATCGTTTCCGCCGACCACAGCGCTTCCCGGATGTCGCCGGCTTTGGGCCGGATACGCACGGGCGCTTCTCGGATAAACCCGCTCTCGCGGAGCTGCTCGATCAGCCGTTCGGGCGTTCCGGGGTCGACCCAGATGCGGAGTTCTGTCGCGTTGCGGCCGATGGTCTCCTCGCGGGTGTAGCCCAGCGACTTTTGCCACTGCTCGTTGACGTCGATAAACCGGCCGGTCTCGATTTCGGAGATAGCCATCGTCGCCGGATTGGAGTGAAAGGCCTTGGCGAAGCGTTCCTCGCTTTCTTGGAGTTGCTCGAGCAGCAGATGGCCGTAGAGAGCGTCGCTCACCCGCTGGGCGATGGCCTGGAACAGCCGCTGCTCCATGTCGGTCCAGCGCCGGGCGTAGGCGCACTGCTGAACGCCCAGCACCCACGGCCGATCCGATTGCGGATGGAGCGCAATAACCATCTGGCTCTGGATGCCGCCACGGCGGATGGGGCCCGGAGGCTCGGACGCACTCGCAAACTTGGAAAGCATGGGTCCCTTGTGGCGCAATGTCTGTCGGAGATCGCGCCTGAAGGCGTCGTCCGGGACGATTTCGACGCCGTCCGGGGTGATTTCGGCGCCGGACGCGAACATGCCGGGCCATTCGGGTCGGGTCGCCTCGAACCTGATGTGGAAAGTGGCGGCGTCGGGGTCGCAGGGATACAGGAAAAAGACGCGGTCGGCCCGGAAAATCTCCAGGAGCGCGGCGGCCAGCTCGGCCAGGAGATCGGCGTCCCGTTCCCGTCGCGCGAGGATGCGCGAAATCCGATCCAGGTTCTCCAAATACCGCGCGTTGTCGCGCAGGATCCGGTCGGACTCGGCATGTTGTAGCGTGTGCGCGAGGATTTCCGCCACCATGCGCAACAGCCGGATCTCTTCCTCCAGCCACCTTCGTTCGGCGGTCACGGCGTCGAGGCCGACGAAGCCGCGCAGGGTTCCGCCCCAGTTCATGGGGACGCAGAGCAGCGAGCGCACGTCGCCCGCGAGCAAGATCGCCTTGAGGGCGGCGCCGTCCGGCAACGCGACGGTTTGCACGGAAACCGCCTCGCCGCTTCGCAGCCCGTCGTAGAACGGCCGATAGTCCGCGAGCGGCAGGTTTTGCGCATCCTGGGTTTGGGGATGGATGCCCTGAGCGCACCATTCGTGGGTGTTGCTCATGGTCAGGCCATCCGGCGCGATCATGAAAA
>RRZT011424347.1_pt1 | contig 17219 bp, 17 predicted proteins | sample 2165551 | NCBI WGS metagenome assembly RRZT01 (sample SAMN10456910, study PRJNA506462) | wastewater metagenome | biome: wastewater; feature: sludge; material: wastewater sludge; isolation source: wastewater sludge with Escherichia coli K12::gfp cells carrying plasmid... | place: USA: Moscow, Idaho...
ATGGATATTTGAACATGGAAGAACGTGAGGCCGGTTCTTTCCTGGCCCCGCCTCGCTTATGGATAGGGCATGAGATCGCGCCGCCTTGCCCTGTTGCTGATGGTTCTTGTGCTGGCCCTTGGGATCGGGGCCGGGGCGCGGGACCGGTTTGACGATTGGGTCGCGGCGACGGAACTGCCGCCCCTGGACGTGCCGGTGGGGGTCGAGGTTTTGGCCCGCGATGGCAGTCTCTTGCGGGCGTTTCAGGTCGCGGACGGGCGCTGGCGGCTGGATGCCGGGCCGGTCGATCCGCTGTATCTGGACATGCTGATGCTGTGGGAGGACCGGCGCTTTCAGGATCATTCCGGCGTCGATCCGTGGGCGCTGCTGCGCGCCGGGGTTCAGGCGGCGTGGCATGGGCGCGTCGTCTCGGGCGGGTCGACGCTGAGCATGCAGGTCGCGCGGCTGATCGAGGAAGGACCGACCGGCGAATGGTCCGGCAAGGCCCGGCAGGTCCGGCTGGCCATGGCGCTGGAAGGGCGGCTGTCAAAGCGCGAGATCCTGCAGCTTTACCTGCGCCTTGCCCCTTACGGCGCCAATGTCGAGGGGATCCGCGCCGCCAGCCTGCAATGGTTCGGCAAAGAGCCGCGACGGCTGACGCCTGCGCAAGCCGCGCTGCTGGTCGCCCTGCCGCAGTCGCCCGAGCGGCGGCGCCCCGACCGCTTTCCCGAGGCCGCCAAGGCCGCGCGCGACCGGGTGCTGGCGCGGGCGGCGGAGGCCGGGCTGATCTCGCGATCCGATACCGAGGCCGCCATGGCCGAGCCGGTGCCGGGCGTGCGGCGCGCCTTTCCGGCGCTGGCGCCCCTGCTGGCCGCGCGGCTGATGCGCGCCCATCCCGGTGCCCTGCGCATCGAGACCACCATCGACCCGCGCCTGCAGCGCCGGGCCGAGGATCTGGCCTCGCGCGCGGTCCGTGGCACCGGACGGCGGCTGTCGGCGGCGGTGCTGCTGGCCGACCATCGCAGCGGCGAGATATTGGCCGAGGTCGGGGCGGCGGACTGGACGGATGGCGCCTCGGCCGGGTTTGTCGACATGGTTCATGCCTGGCGCAGCCCCGGCTCGACGCTGAAGCCATTCGTCTATGGGCTGGCGTTCGATGACGGCCTCGCCCATCCCGAGACGCTGATCGAGGACCGCCCCACAGTTTTTGGCCGCTGGCAGCCGCAGAATTTCGACCACATGTTCCGGGGCACGGTCAGCCTGCGCAATGCGCTGATCTGGTCGCTGAACATCCCCGTGGTCAAGCTGGCCGATGCCATCGGGCCGAACCGCATCGCGCAGGCGCTGCGGCGCGGCGGCATCGACCTGCGCCTGCCCGGCGAGACGCCCGGCCTTGCCATCACGCTGGGCGGAGCCGGCACCACGCTGGCCGGTCTGGCCGAGGGTTATGCCGCATTGGCGCGCGGTGGGCAGGGGATCACGCTGACCGCTTTGCCCGGCGGCGCCGAGCCGCGCAGGGCCGCCATGTTCGGCCCGGTCGCAGCCTGGCAGGTGGGCGAGATTCTGGCCCAGAACCCGCCCCCCCATGGCGCGCGGCAGCGGGCGCTGGCCTATAAGACCGGCACGTCATATGGGCATCGCGATGCACTGGCGGTGGGCTATGACGGCGCCCATGTCGGCGCGGTCTGGCTGGGCCGGCCGGACGGCACGCCCGTGCCCGGCGCGTTCGGGGGCGATCTGGCCGCGCCGGTGCTGTTCGACCTTTTTGACGCACTGCCCGCCACCGCCCTGCCACCCGCACCACCGCAGACGCTGATCGTGCCGAACAGCGCCCTGCCCCTGCCCTTGCGCCGCTTTGCCGCGCCGGGCGAGGTCAGCGCCGTCGCCGCCAGCCCCGCCAGCCCGGACACCCTGCGCCTGACCTATCCCCCGGACGGGGCCGAGATCGACGCGGATGGCCCGCTGATCGCCAAGGCGCGCGGCGGGCGCGGCCCCTGGACATTCCTTTTGAACGGCACGCCGATTGCCATCGCCCAGCCCCAGCCCGTCGCCAGCCTGCCCCATCCGGGCGCGGGCTTTGCCCGGCTGACGGTCGTCGATGCCAATGGCGCCTCGGCGACTGCGGCAATCCGGCTGCATTGACATTTTTTGCACGAGCCGTGATTCGGTTGGTCTTTTCTTAACCAGAATTTGCTACATATTCCCCCCATGCTGCGCATCAACGACGCCATCACGCTCCAGGAATGGGAGCTGTCCGAGAATTTCACCCGGTCCCAGGGACCGGGCGGGCAGAACGTGAACAAGGTCGAGACCGCCGTCGAGCTGCGCTTTGAGGCCGAGCGCTCGCCGCATCTGCCGGCGCCGGTCAAGACCCGGCTGCGGCGGCTGGCCGGGCGGCGCTGGACGCAGGACGGTGCGGTGCTGATCCGGGCCGAGGAAACCCGCAGTCAGGCCCGCAACCGCGAGATCGCCCGCGAGCGGCTGGCCGAGCTGATCCGCGAGGCGCTGGTCGCGCCACGCAAGCGCATCCCGACACGGCCGACGCTGGGCAGCAAACGCCGCCGGCTGGCCGCCAAGACCCAGCGCGGCGAGATCAAGTCGATGCGCGGCCGCATCACGGATGGCGAGGGCGGCGAATGATCGTCCAGTTCCGCAACCGGCTGGCGCGGCTGATCGGCCGCAGGCCCGCCGAAATGCAGGTCGCAGCCCTGTGCCTGAACGAAAAGACCGGCGAAGTGCTTCTGGTCACCAGTCGCGGCACCGGGCGCTGGATCATCCCCAAGGGCTGGCCCATGGCCGGCCGCAGCCTTGCCGAGGCCGCCGCTCAGGAAGCATGGGAGGAGGCCGGCGTCCGCGGCCGCATCAGCCAGGCCGAGATCGGCCGCTATCACTATGACAAGGAGCAGGATCGCGGCTTTGCCATCCCGGTCGAGGTCCGCGTCTTTCCGCTTTATGTCGAGGCCACGCAGAAAGCGTTTCCCGAGGCGGACCAGCGCAAGCGCAAATGGTTCGCCCCGGCCGAGGCCGCAGGCCTGGTCGCCGAAGCCGGCCTGCAGCAGATACTGCGCAGCCTGCCCGCGCCGCGCATGAGCTAGGCCCGATGCCCCGCGAACCGCGCGAATACCGCACACTCGACAAGGATCTGAGCCGCGTCACCAATACCGAACGGGCGGTGATGCAATCGGCGCGCCCTCTGCTGCGGTTTGGCATCGCGCTGCTTTTCGTCATCGCCGCCGCCCTGACCGCGACCGGCTTTTTCGCCGGCCAGCCCGCCATCGCCATCGTCGCCGTGGGTATGGCGGTGGCCGCCTATCTGGCGCTGTCGATCGGGGCGAATGATGTCTCGAACTCTCTGGGGCCGGCCGTGGGCTCGGGCGCCATCGGCATGACCACGGGGCTGTTTCTGGTCGCCGGCATGGAGGTGCTGGGGGCGGTCCTTGCCGGCGATGCGGTCACCGCCACCCTGACCGAGGGGTTGGTGGGCAGCACGCTGGGTCAGGGCGAGGCGACGGCGCGGATGATGCTGGCTGCGCTGCTGGCGGCGGGGATCTGGATCAGCCTTGCGACATGGGCGAATGCGCCGGTCAGCACCACGCATTCGGTCGTCGGCGCCATTGCCGGGGCGGGGCTTGCGACCTTTGGGGCGCAGGCGGTGAACTGGCCGGCCATGGGCATGATCGCGACCGGCTGGATGGCCTCGCCGATCATTGCCGGATTGCTGGCGGCGGGCCTGCTGGCCGCGCTGCGCAACCGCGTCATGGACCGGGCGGACCGCGTCGATGCGGGCCGGGTCTGGCTGCCGGTGATGGTCGCCATGGCGATGGGTGTGCTGGGCGCGGTCGCGGCGGTGTCCAGCCATCTGCTGAGCCTGCCGGTCATTCTGGCCGTCGCTCTGGTCTGCGGGCTCAGTGGCTGGATCTATGCCCGGCTGCGCATCGACCGACTGATCAGCGACAAAAGCGGCGAGCGGCTGGCGGTCAAGAAGCTGCTGGGCCTGCCGCTGGCGGCGACGGCGCTGGTCATGGGCTTTGCCCATGGCGCCAATGACACCGCCAATATCGCGGCGCCGCTGACCATCATGCTGGAAAGCATCGCGGCCAATGCCAGCGCCCCGCGCGGCACGCTGGTCCTGCTGGTCGCAAGCATCGGCATCGCGCTGGGGATCGTGCTGTTCGGGCGGCGGCTGGTGCATATGGTCGGCAGCAACATCACCCGGCTGAACCCCAGCCGGGCGCTCTGCGTCTCGCTGGCCACGGCGATCACGGTGCTAGGGTTTTCGTCATTCGGACTGCCGGTCTCGACCACGCATATCGCGGTGGGCGGGGTCTTCGGCATCGGTTTTTACCGCGAATGGCGCGATCGCCGGCTGGGCACGGACGAAGAAATCCTGCGCGACGAGGCGCCCCTGCCCGATGAGGAACGCCGCCGCCGCCATCTGGTGCGCCGTTCGCATGTGCGCACCATCCTGAGCGCATGGCTGATCACCGTGCCCGCCGCAGCGATGCTGGCGGCGGCGCTGGCATGGCTGGGGCGGCTTTAGGCGCGCTGAAGGGCGGCCTCGCCCGCCGCGCGGGTTTCCGACAGCGTGGCGCCGGTGCTCAGCGCCTCGGGGTCGAGCCTCAGTTCCAGCAGCGCCAGCCGGCCCGAGGCCTGCCCACGGGCAAAGGCAGCGGCGAAATCCTCCTGCCGGGTAACGGTTTCGCCATGGCCGCCATAGGCGCGGGCCAGCGCGGCGAAATCCGGGTTCGCCAGATCGGTGCCCGAGACGCGGCCGGGAAAGCTGCGTTCCTGATGCATGCGGATGGTGCCGTAGCGGCCGTTATTGGCGACCAGAACGATCACCGCCGCGCCATGCTGGGCGGCTGTTGACAGCTCATTCACCGTCATCTGCAGGCAGCCATCGCCGGCCAGACAGACCACCGTGCGGCCGGGATGCTCAAGCTTGGCCGCGATGGCGGCGGGCAGGCCATAGCCCATCGAGCCCGAGGTCGGCGCAAGCTGGCTGCCAAAGCGGCGATAGCGGAAATAGCGGTGCAGAAAGGCCGCGTAATTCCCCGCGCCATTGGTCAGGATCGCATCCGGCGGCAGGTTCCGTGACAGCCAGTGAATAACCTCTTCCATCCGCAGGGCGCCGGGGGTCGGGCGCGGCTGTTGCCAGCCCTCATAAGCCGCGCGCAGGCCCTTGGTCCAATCGTCCCAGCGGCGCGGCGCGGGCAGATCGGCAAGGGCGCGCACCACCTCGCGCGGGTCGGCGACCAGCCCCGGATCGGGGTGCCACAGATGCCCCAGCTCATCGGGCGAGGGGTGGACATGGATCACCCGGGCATGGGGCCGGGTCGGGTTCATCAGCTCATATCCGCGCGTCAGCGTGTCGCCAAGGCGCGAGCCCAGCGACAGGATGCAATCGGCATCTTGCAGCGCCTGCCCCAGTGCCGGGTTCATACCGACGCCCAGATCGCCGACATAATTCGGATGGGCATTGTCCATATGGCCCTGACGGCGGAAGGGCACGGCGACCGGCAGGCCCCAGTTTTCGACAAACCGCGCCAGATCCTCGGCCGCCCTCTGCGACCAGAGCGTTCCGCCCGGCACCACCAGCGGGCGCTCGGCGCCCTCGAGCGCCTGCGCGATCGCCGCGACCGAAGACCCGGCCACAGCCGAAAGCGACGCGGCAAAGGGCGGCAGGTCGCCGACCTCGACATGCGCGGAAAGCATGTCCTCGGGCAGGGCCAGCACCACCGGGCCGGGACGGCCCGACATGGCCAGATGCATGGCGCGGGCGACATATTCGGGGATGCGCGCGGTCTGGTCGATCTCGGCCACCCATTTCGCGATGGGGCCGAACATGGCGCGATAGTCCACCTCCTGAAACGCCTCGCGGTCGCGGTCGGCGCGGGCGATCTGACCCACGAACAGGATCATCGGCGTCGAATCCTGCCGCGCCACATGGACGCCGGCGCTGGCATTGGTCGCGCCCGGCCCCCGGGTGACGAAGGCCACGCCCGGACGCCCGGTCAGCTTGCCCTGCGCCTCGGCCATCATCGCGGCCGCGCCCTCGTGCCGGCAGACGACATTCTGGATGCCGGATGCGTAAAGCCCGTCCAGCGCCGCCAGAAAGCTTTCTCCGGGGACGGAGAATACCCGCCCGACCCCGTTTGCCTTCAGCGCATCGACCAGAATCTGCCCACCGTGACGCATGCCTTCCCCCCTTGCTTCCGCCGCATTCAGGGGTAGCCTGTCCGAAGCGGCCAAGGCAACGCTTGTCGCAAGGGGGATCATGGAGACGCCATCCGTTCTGTTCGTCTGCCTGGGCAATATCTGCCGCTCGCCATTGGCCGAGGGGGCGATGCGCGCCGCTGCACGGGATGCCGGGCTGGCGGTGCGGATCGATTCCGCCGGGACCGGCGCCTGGCATTCGGGCGAGGCCCCCGACACGCGCGCCCAAGAGGTCGCGGCCCGGGACGGGGTCGATATCTCGGCGCTGCGGGCGCGGCAGGTCACGGCGCAGGATTTCCGCGACTTTGACCATATTGTCGCCATGGACCTGTCGAACCTCGCCAATCTGCGCAAGCTGGCGCCGGCGGACGGGCGGGCGCGGCTTTCGCTGATGCTCGACCATGTGCCGGGGCACGAGGGGCGGCCGGTGGCCGATCCCTATTACGGCGACGAGCAGGGGTTTGACGCGACATGGCGGGACGTGCGGGCCGGGGCGCGGGGCCTTTTGGCCGCGATGGCGCAGGCGCTCTAGCGCCCGGTCCTTTCACTGGCCGGATTGCTGCGATTGCTTGCTGCGCAGCGCCCGGATGGTCTCGATGAGCAGCGCGGTCAGGATGCCGATATTCAGCATCCCGTTCACCGCCACCAACCCGCCCAGAATGCGGATTTCCTTGGGCAGCAACACATCGCCGTAACCCAGCGTGGTAAAGCTGACCAGTGTGAAATAGATCGATTCCTCAAGCGTGGGAAAGGCATGCAGGTGATAGAAGGTCGTCGCCCAAAGCCAGACCCCGGCCGTGATCGTGGCCAGCGACCACAGCGACATGCACATCACCGCCAGCATCAGCTTGGTGCGGCGCGGCTCGCGCAGAAACCATGCCTCGTGTTTCTGGATGATCGTCTCGAGCAGCCAGGCGGTGCCCCCCGCCAGCAGGATGGTTCCCGTCATCAGGGACGACCCCAGCGCGATCTGATATAGCATCGACCCGGCCTCCATCCGCCCCTGCCGCGACTGCAACCCTAGCCGCCGCCACGCAGGGGAACAATCGGCGATGACCCCGCCAAGCCTGCGCGCGGCCATCTTTGCAAGCGGCCATCTTTACACGCCGGGAACCTGCACTTATCTCAGGCCCATCATGGCCACGAAATCCGACCCAAATTACAAAGTCATTGCCGAAAACCGCCGGGCGCGGTTCGACTATTTCATCGAGAGCGATCTTGAGGTGGGCATCGTGCTGACCGGCTCCGAGGTCAAGGCGCTGCGGACCGGCCAGTCGAATATCGCCGAAAGCTACGCCTCGATCGAGGACGGCGAGTTGTGGCTGATCAACGGCTATATCGCCGCCTACAAGCAGGCCGGCGTCTTTGGCCATGACGAACGGCGCAAGCGCAAGCTGCTGGTGTCGAAAAAGGAACTGGCGCGGATGTGGCAGGCCATCGGCCGGCAGGGCATGACGCTGGTGCCTCTGGTCATGTATTTCAACCATCGCGGCATGGTGAAGCTGAAGCTGGGGCTGGCCAAGGGCAAGAAGGCCGCCGACAAGCGCGAGACTTCGGCCAAGCGCGACTGGAACCGCCAGAAACAGCGGCTGCTGAAGCAGGGCGGCTGACCCTTCGGCCATTGCAGGCGCTTGCCGGTCCGGTTACATCGGGCAAGGATTTGACGCGCCGCTGTGTGGGGGAAGGGGTATGTCGCGGATGAGTGATTCCGACGATCCAAGGGTTCTGGTCTCGACCGGCTGGCTGGCCGAGCACCTGCGCGACCCCGATCTGCGCATCATCGACGCAACGTGGTTTCTGGAACCCGGCCGCGATGCCCATGCCGAATATCAGGCCCGGCACATTCCCGGCGCGCGCTTCTTTGATCTGGACGCGATTTCCGACGCGCGCAGCGCCTTGCCGCATATGGCCCCCCCGCCCGAGGTCTTTGTCAGCCGTGTCCGCGCCATGGGCATCGGCGACGGCCATCAGGTGGTGATCTATGACAATTCGCCCGTGCACTCGGCTGCCCGCGTCTGGTGGACCTTCCGCCTGATGGGCCAGCAGAATGTCGCCATGCTGGATGGCGGCCTGCCGAAATGGCTGGCCGAGGGCCGCCCCGTGGATGCCCTGCCCCCCGTCATCCGCGACCGCCACCTGAACGTGCAGCGCCGGGCGGATCTGGTGCGCGACGTGACCCAGGTCGCCGCCGCCAGCAAGCTGGGCGATCACGAAATCATCGACGCCCGCCCCCTTGCCCGCTTTCGGGGCGAGGCCGCCGAGCCGCGTCCCGGCCTGCGCGCGGGCCATATCCCCGGCTCGAAAAGCCTGCCCTTTGGCCAGCTTTACGCCGCCGACGGCACACTGAAGCCCGTCGCCGATCTGCGCGCCGCCTTCGAGGGCGCAGGCGTCGACCTGTCGCGCCCCGTCATCACCACCTGCGGCTCGGGGGTGACGGCGGCCTCGCTGTTTCTGGCGCTTGAGCGCATCGGGCACAAAGATCATTCGCTTTATGATGGAAGCTGGGCCGAATGGGGCAGCTTCCCCGACCTTAAAATCGCAACCGGAGACGCGTGATGCTGGGCAATCTGAAACCGCAGGCCCCCGATAAAATCCTGGCCCTGATGGGCGAATTCAAGGCAGATCCCCGTCAGGGCAAGATCGACCTTGGCGTGGGCGTCTACAAGGACGCCGATGGTCACACGCCGATCATGCGCGCGGTCAAAAAGGCCGAACAGCACATGCTGGAAACCGAGACCACCAAGACCTATTCGGCCCTGGCGGGCGAGCCGGACTTCCAGAAAGCCATGGGCGAGCTGGTCCTGGGCGCGGGCTACAACCCGGCGCTGACCGCCGCGCTGGCGACCGTCGGCGGCACCGGCGCCATCCGTCAGGCGCTGGAGCTGGCGCGCATGGCCAGCCCCGACCTGCGGGTTTTCGTCAGCAACCCGACATGGCCCAACCACGTCTCGATCATGAATTTCATGGGCCTGCCGGTCCAGACCTATCGCTATTTCGACGAAGCCACGCGCGGCGTCGATTTCGCGGGCATGATGGCCGATCTGGCCGCCGCCAAGAAAGGCGACGTGGTGCTGCTGCATGGCTGCTGCCACAACCCGACCGGCGCCAACCTGACCATCGAACAATGGGCCGAGGTCGCCGACCTGCTTGAAAAGACCGGCGCGACGCCGCTGATCGACCTGGCCTATCAGGGCTTCGGCGACGGGCTGGAAGAGGACGCGGCAGGCACCCGGCTGATCGCCTCACGCATCCCCGAGGTGCTGATCGCGGCGTCCTGCAGCAAGAACTTCGGCATCTACCGCGAACGCACCGGCTGCCTGCTGGCGCAATGCAAGGACACGGCGACCAAGGATCTGGCGCAGGGCGCGATGGCCTTCCTGAACCGCCAGACCTATTCCTTCCCGCCCTTCCACGGCGCCAAGATCGTGGCCACGGTGCTGAACACGCCCGAACTGCGCGCCGAATGGATCGCCGAGCTGGAGGAAGTGCGCGGCGGCATGCTGCGCCTGCGCAAGCAACTGGCCGACGAGCTCGCGCAGCTGTCCGGGTCGGACCGTTTCGCCTTTATCGCCGAGCATCGCGGCATGTTCTCGCGCCTTGGCGCCTCGCCCGAGGTGGTCCAGAAGATCAAGGACGAGTTCGCGATCTACATGGTCGGCGATTCGCGTCTGAACATCGCCGGGCTGAACGACACCACGGTGCCGATCCTTGCCCGCGCCATCATCGAGGCCGGCGTCTGATCACGCCCGCGCCATGACCTGCAAGGGCCCGGCATCGCGCCGGGCCTTTTTCGTCAGGTTTCCTTGCCCAGCTTTTGCTTGATATAGCCGCGCAGTTCCTCGATCTCGGCATGGGTCTCGCGCAGCTCGTCGCGGGCGGCGCGCAGTTCCGCCGCTGTGCGCGACAGGCGCTCGACCAGTTCCGCCTCGCGTTCCTCAAGCTGATCGACGGCGCTGTCGCGGGCTTCCTCGGCCTCGTGCAATTGCTGGGCCATGCTTTCCAGCTCGCCCATTTCGGCGCGGGTGACGCGGGACAGGCGATGGATCAGCCAGCTTGCGAACCAGCCCAGCATGAAGGCGGCGAACAGGATGATCGCGGTGGCGATGATGAATTCGGTGCGGTTCATGCTCGGTTTCTGATCAAAGGGTTACGGGTCAACGGTCGGATCAGCGCTGGGGACGCGGCAGCGGGCGGATGGCGCGTTCGACCAGCGCGCTGGCGATGTCGCCGGGATCGGTGGGGCCAAGGCCCGAGATCATGGCGGCGGGCAGATCGCGCGCCAGCCCGACCGCCGCCAGCATCGGCAGAACGGCGGCCTGCGCCAGCGCCGCGCCGGGGCGCATCAGTGCCAGCGCCGGCGCCGTGGTGGCAAGCTCCGGCGAAGCGACAAATGCCGGCGGCCCGGCGGGTTCAGCGGGTGCCTCGGCGGGTTGCGGCTCGGCGGCTGGCGGGGTCTCATCGGGCATGCCCTCGCCATGGGGGGCGGGCGCGTCCAGCAGCGCCGCCAGCGGATCGGTCGCGGCATGCACTGCCGCCTGAACCCGACCCGAGACGTCAGGGGCCGCCGCGGCGGGCTCAGCGGCATCCGGGGCCGGGGGCGCCAATGTCGCGGCGGCGGCTTCGGTCGCGGCGGTGACGCTGGCCGTCTGCAGCCGGTCCGCGATCTCTTCGGCGCTGTCGGTGACGCCCTGCACCAGTTCGGCGGGCTTGGGTATATCGGTCACCACCGGATCGTCGGCGGTCAGGGTGAATTCGATGCGCCGGTTCGCCTCGCGCCCGGCATCGGTGTCATTCCCGGCGATGGGCTGGCTTTCGCCGTAGCCGCGCGCGGTGGTGAAGCGGGTGTCGATGCCGCTTTCGGTCATCGCCTCAAGGATGGCCTGCGCGCGGCGGCGCGACAGTTCGGCGTTGAACGCCTCAGAGCCCTGCGCATCGGTATGGCCGCCGACCTCGATGCGGAAATCGGCGCAATCCTTCATCGTCGCCGCCAGCCGCGCCAGCGTCGGCGCCGGATCGCCGGCGATCACCGACTTGTTCGGCTCGAACCCAATCTCGGATTCCTTCATCGCCGCATTCAGGCTGTCCACGCATTCGACGCCCGAGGGCAGCCCCAGAAGCGGGTCCATGCGCCGGTCATAGCGGATCGCCAATTCGTAATGCGCCCCCGCCCCCAGACGCTGCGACAGCCGCGCCGCCGCGTGGTCCGAGGCCCGCTGATCGCCCGAAACCCCGGTGATCTTGATCAGATCGGGGGTGACCGTGACCATGCCCCGGCTTTGCCCCTGCAAGGCCTCGAGCGCGGCGATGACGCGCAGGGTCCAGCCCTCGGGGACGGTCTCATCGGTGCGCAGCGCGCTGTCGACATGATTGAACCGCGACCGCGCAAGGCTTTCGACCGCGTCCCGCATCCGCTCATCGGCGATGCGTCCGCGCAGGGACACGCCCCCCGCATCGACCAGCGCCGAGAACTCGGCCGGGCCGGTTTCCGCATCGCCCGCCTTTTCATGCTCGGCGGTCAGCGAAAAGGGTTGCGGCAAGCTGGCCTCGAGCCGGCCGACCGCCTCGTCAAAGGCGGAGCTTTTCACATCGGCGGGCGCGAACAGCGCCACATCCGTGCCCGAGATCGTCACCGACCCCGCACCAAACGCGCCGATGGTCGCGATCGCCGGGACGGCGGCATCCGCCCAGTGGGTCGAGGGCGCCCCGAGGCCCAGCGTGCATTGCGCGCCCTCTGGCGCGCCCGCCCGTTGCGCGGCGGCAAGGATGCGGGCGCGGGCGGCATCGGTATCGGCGGCGCAGGCATCGAAACGCGCCCCCGCCGCATCCTTGACAAAGCGCAGGGTAAAGGGCGCGATGACCGGGCGCGGCGCGGTGATATCCAGCGTCAACGCGACATCGGCAGGCTTGGCGCGGTTCAGCGCATGTTCCAGATCGACCTTTTGCTGCGGGCTGTCGGTGATCGCGCGGACCGAGACCTCGCCCGCGGAGACCGAGATCTTGGCCCGTTTGGCTAGTTCGGCGGCCTTCAGCCCAAAGCCGAAGGCGGCCTCCCAGCCGTCGGGTATGGGGTAATCGGCGGTTTCCAGCAGGTCGGCGACATTGCCGCCGCCGGCCTGACGGCCCAGCCGCGCGGCCATCGCCTTGCGATCCAGATCGGCCGGGACAAGGCCGATGATCGAGATGCCGTCATCATTGCGCAGCAGTTCGACCTCGAAATCGGGCTGGGCAAGATTGGCGTGCGCCGCGACCTGCATGTCGTCCACGATGCGCCCGGCATCCACGACCGTCTCGGCGCGGGCACGGGCGCGGAAGCGCTGCACCTCGTCGGGGGCGGTGCCGCCCATGATCACCTGCAACCCGTCGATGCGCAGGTCGATCCAGTCATATTCGGCCAGCGCGGCGTCGAGATCGCGGGCCGAGTTCGTCTCGATGAAATCGGCGGCGGCGCGGGCGCCCAGAAAGGACAGGCCGGCCGCCGCGACAAGGGCGATCAGACTGGCAGCGATCGCAGGTCCCCGGCGCGCGGGGCGCCTGACCGGGCGCGGGGAATTGGCCATCAGGGATGCCTTGGGGCTGTTTCCGACCTGATGCATTTAATGCTCATGGCCGGATTTCGCAATCAAACGATCCCGGCAAGGGCAAGAAACAGCGCAACGATCAGCCCGGCATCGCGGTTGGCACGAAACAGTTTCAGAGAGTTAGCCCCGTCATCAAGATCGAAGTGACGCAGCTGCCAGACCAGATGCGCACCAAAGCCCGCAACCCCCGCCAGCGCCAGAAGCAACGCCAGACCCTCGGCCCCCGTCGCCAGCACCGCCAGCGCCAGAAACACCACCGACGCCGCGCCAAAGCCCGCCAGCCAGCGCGGCGCATCGCGGTCAAACAGCCGCGCGGTGGATTTCACGCCGATCAGGGCGTCGTCCTCGGCGTCCTGATGGGCATAGATGGTGTCATAGAAAACCGTCCAGGCGATGCCCGCCAGATAGGCCAGCAGCGGCGCCGGCGCGAGATTGCCCATATGCGCGGCCCAGGCCAGCAGGACGCCCCAGTTGAAGGCCAGCCCCAGAAACACCTGCGGCCACCAGGTGAAGCGCTTGGCAAAGGGATAGACCGCGACCAGCGCCAGCGAGGCAATGCCCAGCAAAATCGCCGCGCCTCCCAGCGTCAGCAGGATGGCAAATCCGGCCAGCGCCTGCGCCACCAGCCAGACCAGCGCCCCCGGCACCGTCACCTGCCCCGAGGGAATCGGCCGCGAGCGCGTCCGCGCCACCTTGTCGTCGATATCGCGGTCGGTGATGTCGTTCCATGTGCAGCCCGCGCCGCGCATCAGGACCGCCCCCACGCCGCAGGCGACCGCGATCCACAGATCCTGCCATGCCGGGCGGTCGGCCATCATCGCCAGCCCGATCCCCCACCAGCAGGGCAGCAGCAACAGCCATGTCCCGATCGGGCGGTCGGCGCGCGACAGGCGCAGCCAAGGCCGCCAGCCCATGGGCGCATGGCGGTCGACCCAATTGTCGGGCGGAGCATCGGCGACGGTGCTTTGCCCCTCTGGCATCTGGCTGTCGGTCTGCATTAGGCTGCGCCCCATCATGGCGAAAATCAGACTGTTCATAGATCACCCGCTGGCCGAGGGACAAGGCGTCCCGCTGAACCCCGATCAGGCGCATTACCTGGCCGCCGTGATGCGGCAGGCCGCAGGGGACGAGATTCTTGTCTTCAACGGGCGCGACGGCGAATGGCTGGCGCGGATCGAACGCATCGCCAAGCGCAATGGCGATCTTCTGGCGCTGCGGCCGACCGCGCCGCAGCTTGATCCGCCGGACCTGTGGCTGGTCTTTGCCCCGATCAAGAAGGCGCGCACCGATTTCATCGTCGAAAAGGCCGCCGAGATGGGTGCCGCCCGCATCCTGCCGGTGCAGACCGACCACACCAATTCCGAGCGCATCCGTCAGGACCGCCTGCAGGCCCATGCCGTCGAAGCCGCCGAGCAATGCGGCGGCACCTTTGTCCCCGAGGTCGGCGATCTGCTGGCGCTGTCGCGCCTGCTGGATGGCTGGGACCCCGGCCGCCGCATCCTTTGGGCCGATGAGGCACTGGCCGGCCCGAGCGAGACCCTGCAGGGCCTGCCGCGCGGGCCATGGGCCATCCTGATCGGCCCCGAAGGCGGCTGGTCCGAATCAGAGCGCAAGCGGCTTTTGGCCATGGAATGCGTCACCCGCATCTCGTTAGGGCCCAGAATCCTGCGCGCGGACACGGCGGCCGTTGCGTCACTGGCCCTGTGGCAGGCATCCTTGGGCGACTGGCGTTGAACAATTCCCCCGGGATCGTGCAATCTTTCGACGGAAACCCTGCCCTTGGCAGGAGAATATTGCGCCGCAGCGCAAAAATCACGCATCCGTGACGAAAAGTTAATAAATTCTGTGCTTTATGCAGTCGCTGCATAGCAGCAATGCCGGTTTTCACGTGGTTTTCGCGGGGTGCCCGATCTATACCCACAACATCAAAGAAACGCCCGTTGAGCGGGCAGATCATTCAAGGTGAAGAAAAATGTCGGCGATTGACACGAACCGCGTCCATGGCGGGACGGGCTCTTTCGGTATTGGCTCGAAAATCTGGGCGGCCGTGACCGCTTGGAACGATGCACGCGTGACCAAAAACGCGCTGAGCCGTCTCACGGATCGCGAGTTGGACGATATCGGTCTGACCCGTGGCGATATCGAACAGGTTGCCCGCGGCTTCTAAGCGCGGAGCCGTCCGGAGACTGCGGCCCATCAACCAGATGCGCGGCCCGTTTCACGGACAGGAACATAGCCCACCGCCAAAACGGATCGGGTGATGACAAACAGGCGGCCCCGCAGGCCGCCTTTCGTATTTTCCGGGGGTGTCGGCAGGCTGGGCCGGTCCGCTTTCCAAGACCAAGCGGTTATCCGCGAATACCTTCGAAAACAGCGTGACAGCTTGTTCGTGTATTCTCCAACCACGTTTCCCGGTCCTTGAGCGAGCTCCCATTCACTGGCCTGAAAGTCAGCCGATTGTAGTCCTCAACGCCGCAGCAAGGCAGAACGCATCGCCCCCAGACAAGTCCCAGCGGATCGCCAATGGCGCAAGCCTCGTCAGACGTCAGACAGGGATCAAAACCTTCATCCTAGAGATCGTGGTGCTCGATACTATGCCCCGCAGCGATCAACGCCGTCCGAGCGGTTGCAGAAATCGCATGGCAAAAGCCATTTGAGCGAGGATGTGCAACAATAGAAAAGATGTGCGTATAGGTCTTGCTTGGCAAGCAGATGCGCCGCGAACAAATAAGAACCGCCTTCGGTTGCACGTCAGAACGGCAGTGAATCCAATAATTGGCCGTCGCCGTATATCCGGGCTACTCAAAAACGCCACCATAGTGGCGCTGGGCTCAAACCAAACAAGACCAGACCCGGCCTTTTCTGCCCCATTTCCGCACCTGCAAAGCCCGGACGCGGGACCGGCCCGCGCCCGCTGCGCGCATCAGGCCCGCGTGACCACCAGCGTGGACCAGTCGCCGTAATCGTCGCGCCGCTCCAGCACCAGGCCGCCGGCGGCATAGGCGGCGGTGACCTCGTCGGCCTGGGTGGTCAGGATGCCCGACAGGATCGCCTTGCCGCCATGGGCGACATAGCGCGCCATGTCCGGCACCAGATCGATCAGCGGCTGTTTCAGGATATTGGCGAAAACAAGGTCATAGGGGGCCGCGCCCTCGATCAGCGGATGATCGAAGCCCACCGCCTCAACGCATTCGACGCGCCCGTCCAGCCCGTTCGCGATGACATTGGCGCGCGCCGTATCGACCGCCACCGGGTCGATGTCGCCCGCCAGCACCGTGACCGGAAAGACCCGCGCCGCCGCCATCGCCAGAACGGCGGTGCCGGCGCCGATATCGACGATGCGATGCGGGTTTTCGCCCGCCACCACCATTCGGTCCAGCGCCAGCAGGCAGCCGCGCGTGGTGGCGTGATGGCCGGTGCCAAAGGCCATCGCCGCCTCGATCAGCAGGGACTGCGCGCCCTCGGGGATCTGGTCGGCATCATGGCTGCCATGGACGAAAAAGCGCCCGGCCTCGACCGGGGCCAGCTCGCGTTTGACATGCGCGACCCAATCCACCTCAGGCAGTTCCGAGATCAGAAAGGGCGGCGCCCCCCATGCGGCGGCCAGCAGCGCCAGCGCCACCTCGTCGGGGGCCTCGGTGAAGTAAAGCCCCACCTCCCAGCGGTCCGAGCCGTCCTCGATCTCGAATACACCGCTGCCGACGGGCTCGGGGGTCAGCTCCTCGCCCAGTTCGGCCAGCGCCTCGGCGGCCTCGCGTCCGGCGGTATGGGTCAGCGCAGTCCAGGTGGCCATCAGATTCCCTCGGCAATATCACTTGCATGCGCTTTGACACCGGTGCCGCGCAGGCCGCAATAGCCATCGGGATAGCGGTCAAGATATTGCTGGTGATCCGCCTCGGCCGGATAGAAGGGCGCGGCGGGCACAATCTGGGTGGTGATGTTCGGAAATCCGCCCACCGCCAGCCGGTTGCCGTAATCCGCCTTGGAGCGCTCGGCGGCGGCGCGCTGGCTGTCGGTGAAATACATGATCATCGACCGGTATTGCGAGCCGACATCATTGCCCTGACGGTTGCCCTGCGTCGGGTTGTGGTTTTCCCAAAAGATCTGCAGCAGCCGGTCATAGCTGATGCGCGAGCTGTCAAAGATCACCCGCACCACCTCGGCATGACCGGTGCCGCCGGCGCAGACCTGCTTGTAACTCGGGTCGGCGACGGTGCCACCGGCAAAGCCCACCTCGGTCAGCCAGACGCCGTCAAGCTGCCAGAACAGGCGCTCGACGCCCCAATAGCAGCCCATGCCGAAAATCGCCTGATCGAAGCCCTTGGGCATCTCGGCATCCAGCGGGCGACCGAAAATCCTGTGAATCGGGGCAGTCATGTTGGCTCCTGTTTCCGAAAGCGGTTGCCGCAAATCTAGGTACGGGCCTAGCTTGGCGCAACGCCGCAG
>RRZT010818437.1_pt1 | contig 17215 bp, 21 predicted proteins | sample 2165551 | NCBI WGS metagenome assembly RRZT01 (sample SAMN10456910, study PRJNA506462) | wastewater metagenome | biome: wastewater; feature: sludge; material: wastewater sludge; isolation source: wastewater sludge with Escherichia coli K12::gfp cells carrying plasmid... | place: USA: Moscow, Idaho...
ATACCTAAAAAAATAGCTATTCTTTTAAGCTATTCTTTATAGGATGATTTTTTAATTATTTTATAATTTTTGTAACAAACTATCAATTCTTTTATTAGCATTAATAATAGTTTCTAAAGAGATTTGTTCACTAAGTATTTGCTTATAAACAGTATCAACAATCTCATCTAAAGTTATTGGTTTTGCTAATTGATTAGCAAATAGTAACATATTTACACCAGAATTTATCGCTAATGTTAAAGTCTCTTTTAGATTATAATGCTTAGAAATAGCATACATTTGTAAATCATCACTTACAAGTACTCCATCAAACCCAAGTTTATATCTTAATAAATTTGTATTTACATTATGTGATAGAGTTGCTGGATACTCTTTGTCTAATTTATCATTAAAAACATGAGCTGACATAATCATATCTACTTTGTTATTTTTAATAAAATGTCTATAAGGTTCAAGCTCTTTTTCACTCCACGTTTTACTAATATCCACAAATCCTAAATGAGAATCAGCTAAAGATGAACCATGCCCTGGGAAGTGTTTAAGTACTGAAATTACATGTTGTTTTTTTAACTCTTCCACAAAAATCGAAGAATATTTTATAACCTCTTTTGAAGATTCTCCAAAAGACCTTCCTCTTGTTACTATTACTTTATTTTCTTTATTTATAGCTAAATCAACAACTGGAGCAAAATCTGTATTTATACCTGATTCTTTTAAATCTTTTGCTAAAGTTCTATAAGTTTGCCTAGCAAAATTCTCTCCTGCTAATGCAACATCAATCGCCTTTGGAGTATCAACAAATCCTGCATCACTTTTTAATCTTTGAACAATTCCACCCTCTTGGTCAATAGAAATTAATAACTTTTGTTTTGAAACAGCTTGTAATTGTGCTGTTAATTTTTTTAACTGCTCTTTATTTCTAATATTCTTTATCTTATTTTTATCAGTTGGGTCTTTATCAAATAAAATAACCCCACCTAAACCATCTTTTATATTTTTATAAATCTCATCATTTGAATTTATATTTTCACCATTAAATCCTAAAATAACCATCTTTGCAATCATTCTTTCAATATCAGCTTTTGAATAAGTTCCATTTGCAAAAAGATTTAAACCACAAAATAAAACTAAAAATACTATTTTAAATATCTTCATTTACACTTTTTCCTTTAATCTGTTTTTTCAATATCTTTTAAAAGATATCTTTGAGAAGATATTACAGATAAATATCTAACTACTAATAAAAATATAATAACTCCTGATAAAATAAGAAGATTATAATTTACAGCACTTGCAAATATAGCTTCAAAAGTAGCTAACTCTTCTTTATTTACTTTTACAACATTTACTATAAACTCCCTTAACGCCAATATTATAAAAGCATCAACAAGTATACTAAGGGTTACTCTTTGTTCACGAATATAGTTTATAACTGCTCTTACAATTTCTAAAAAAATTATGAAATAAAGCATGTAAATAATAAAATCCATCAACATATCTAAAGCCAAAGCTATAAGAAATAACACACCAGCAATAGCAAGTTCTATATACAATTTATCAGAAAAAAAACTAACAATTCTTTTCATAATTTCCCCTTTAGATTCCACTTTTTATCTCAAGCCAAGCTTTTGGAATAACAGAAATATCTCTATTTGCCATAAAAATAATACTTGCTATCATACCTCTTGCACTTGAATCTCCACCAGCTTTTGAGTTATTTATAATCATCTCTTTAAAATCATCATACTTAACTAATAGATGAATTACACCACTTAATCCACCATTTATATCACAAGCAGGACCAAAAGTTCTAATTATTTTTATTGTATCTTCATCTTTAGAATCAATCGCTTTTTCTATCATATTTTTTATGGATTCACTACAACTCTCTTTTAACTCTAAAATAGATTCAACTATATCTTTTCCTTCTAATACTAAAATTAATAATTTTGCAAAGAAATCAGCTGTTTCCAAAGCTGTTTTACTATTATGAGTTACTTTTACAAATTTTTCTACATTTTCTAAAAACTCATCTTTTGTATTTGAAACTTTTAACAAAGGTGCGATTCTTCCAACTATTGATAAATCACTTGACATTGAACCACTTGGAATTTTGCCATCTTCTATGTTTAAAATAGTACTTCTAGAAGCACCATCAATATATCCTTTATAAGATTTCATATTTTCAAACCAAAAATCTTTAAAAGAGTTTTCATCAAAATTATTTTTATCTTTTAAAAATTCATATAACCAAAAAGTTTGATCTCCATAATGAGTAAACTCCCCTGCACTTTTACCTTGATGCCATACAGCTTTAGGAGCTATTAAATTTTCCCAATCAATATCCTCTTTTGATAATTGTTCCACATCATAAATCCAATGCATTCCTAAACAATATGAATCAACTACTAAAGAAGTTAATACTAAATCTTTTATCCTATTTTCAAACATTTTTTCTCCTTATTTGACCCAATTTTTATAATTCATAAATGCAGGAAACTGATGCCTAAACTCCTCTTTATCAAAAGAGTAGCAATATGAATCCATATATGCACACAAAATATCATAATTTTTTCTAAGCTCTTGAAATTTCTCATCACTACCTTCTGGCATATCAGGATGATATTTTTTTGATAGTTTCAGATATTTCTTTTTTAAATCTTTTTTTGAGACTCTTGTTAAAATACCAAACATATCAACAGCTTTTTCAAATTCACTATAATCCATATAAATCCTTTAAAATTCTTTCATATTGTACTCAAAAAGTTTTAATATCAATTTAGCTACTCTTTCTAATATAACTATTAAATTTATGTAAGGAATTTTTATGATTTACAATCTCTATTATGTACATGACCCTATGTGTTCATGGTGTTATGCTTTTAAACCAACTTTAGATGAATTAAAAAAACATTTAGCACCAAATATGAAAATAATTTATGTAGTTGGTGGTCTTGCAAAACATAGTGATGAACCAATGCCTATGGAAATGAGAGAAAAGATAGAAAATATCTGGTATGAAATAGAAGAAGTTGTTGGAACAAAATTCAACCATGACTTTTGGAAAAATTGTACTCCAAGACGTTCTACTTATCTTGCTTGTCAGGCAACTATACTTGCACGTTATGAAAATAAAGAAGATGAAATGATAAATGCAATTCAAGAAGCCTATTATCAAAAAGCTCAAAATCCAAGTGATGCTTCTACACTTATTGCCTTAGCCAAACAAATTGGAATGGATGAAAAAAAGTTTGAAGAGGATTTAAAATCACAAAAGATAGAAGATGATTTACAAGAGGAATTAAATCTAAGACGTTCTTTATACGTAAGAAACTTTCCTTCATTGATTTTACAATACAAAAAAGAGTTATATCCAATAAATATAAAATATAATGATTATGAAAATATGTTAAAGCAGATAAATAATCTAGTAGAAAATAGCTATTTTTAAAAAGAAGAAGTAAAACTTCTTCTTTTTTTATTTCATTAACGGATCAGTTAATCCTAAATAATACATTCCAATAAGACCAATAATCCCCACAACTACACAATAGTAAATAGTAGGAATGATTGTTTTTCTTAATGTTTCACCCTCTTGGTCAAGTAATCCAACAGTTGCACTTGCAGCTACAACATTATGAATTGCTATCATATTCCCTGCAGCTGCTCCAACAGCTTGAAGTGCTACCATAAATGCAGTAGAAATTCCTAAAGCATCAGCTACACCAAACTGAAATTGTGCAAGCATCATATTTGAAACTGTATTACTTCCTGCAATAAAGGCACCTAAAGCACCAACCATTGGTGCAAAAAATGGATAAATATCTCCAACTGATTGTGCAACAAAATTAGCCATAGCAATAGGCATTGAATCAAAACCTGAACCATTTACACCTGAATTAATCAAAATTCTAACAAGTGGAACAGTAAACACAAGTACAAAACCTGCACCTATCATTACTTTAGAAGATTCACCAATAGCCTCTTTTAACTCTTTAAATTCCATTTTGTGTAAAAAGTAAGTAATTAATACTACAAATACTAAAATTCCACCTGGTAAATATAAAGGTGCCATTGAAAAATTCAATCCTTCACCTAAAATATTTTTATATGAGAAAGCAAAAGAAGAGATATAAGCTTTTACATCTGGACTAACTCTTGTTATAACTAAAATAATTGCAACTAAAATATATGGAATCCACGCTTTTGTTAAAGACATTGGAATTTTTGAAGTCATTGCATCAAATTTTATTTCAAATTTTGACATCCACGAAGATGGTCATTTATCAACAGGAGCAAAATCCCAAGTTTTTTTAGGAACTAAAAAACCTTTTTTTGCAGCTAATACAACAATTGGTAATCCAATTAAAGCACCAATTAAAGATGGAAATTCAGGACCTAAAAATAGACCTGTCAAAGCATAAGGAATTGTAAATGCAACTCCTCCAAAAATAGCAAATGGTAAAATTGCTAAACCCTCAGTCCAAGATTTATTCTCACCAAAAAATCTTGTTAGCATTACACACATAAATAAAGGAATTAAAGTACCAGTAATTGCATGAGTAATTGCTACTTCAGAAGTAATAATTTGTAAATATACATCCCAAGAAGAACCAAGATTTGTTAAAGTTGCACCAATTCCATTTGAATCTAAACCTTTATTTACTCCAATTAAAATAGGAGTTCCAACCGCTCCAAAAGAAACAGGCGTACTTTGAACCATCATACCAAGCATAACCGCAGCCATTGCTGGAAAACCAATAGCAATAAGTAATGGAGCAGCAATCGCGGCTGGTGTTCCAAATCCTGAAGCTCCTTCAATAAAACAACCAAATAACCAAGCAACAATAATTGCTTGAATTCTTCTATCAGGACTTATATTATTAAATCCGTCTAATTACAACAATTGCTCCTGAATGTTTTAGAGTATTTAAAAGTAAAATTGCACCAAAAATAATCCATAAAACAGAAATCGTAATCAAAATTCCTTCAACAGTAGAAGCTATTACTCTATTAAAAGACATCTCCCACACTACAAACGCAACTGCAACAGTTGAAATATAAACTAATGGCATTGCTTTTTTTGCTGAAATTCTAAGCCCTACAAGTAATATACCTGCAAAAATGATTGGTAAAACAGCAAAAAATGCTTGAAAACCTAAACCCATGTTTCCTCCTAATGAAAATTAGGAGAAGAATAATCCTCAAATATGATATTTTTATGATAAAAAAAAGCGTAGCTATAAAATAGCAAATATTTATAAACTTAATGTTATCTTTAGTAACACAATTAATTTGAAAGCTAAATTGTTATTTTAAAACAAGCACCTTTATACTCATTATCTTGATAAATAAACTCTTTATTTGTAACTGTTATTTGCCCTTCTAAATGCTTTGCAATAATCTCTTGACTCATATATAAACCAATTCCTGTACCTATTGATTTATGTTTAGTTGTAAAATATGGTTCAAAAACATGTTCAATTACATCATCTTTTATTCCACCTGCGTTATCATATATCTCTATACATTTTTTATCATTTTCTTCATATAAATTTATAAATATTGTTTTGTCATCAATATTTTTATCTATAAAAGCATCTTTTGAATTTGATAAAATATTCATCAATACTTGTAAAAATTGATTTTTTACACCCGTAATATTAAAATCTGTATCATTTATAAAAATAGTTTTTATACCATGTTTTACTAGTTCTGTTTTTACAAGATTAAAACTCATATCTATTGCATTTTTAATAGCAAATTCCTCTTTTTCTAAATCTTTTTTATAGAAATTTCTAAAATCATCTATTGTTTCAGAAAGATATTTAGTAGAATTTAATACCGTATCCATAAAATTAATCAACTCTTCATTTGTATAAATATTTGTTCCAACTGATAATTTTATAGCACTAATTGATGAACTAATTACACTTAAAGGTTGTCTCCATTGATGGGCAATATTTCCTATCATTTCACCCATTGCTGAAAGTTTTGATTGCTGGAATAATAACTCTTCTTTTTCTCTTAAAAGTTTTTCTTGCTCTTTTTGTAAAGTAATATCAGAAAAAAGTGCTATGTAATTTGTTAGTTTTTTATTCTCATCATAAACAGCATTAATCTTAATTCTTTCAACATAACGGCTCCCTTGTTTATTTTTATTTACAAGTTCCCATTCCCAATAGCCTTCTTTATTTAATTTTTCCCACATTTTTTTATAAAAATCAACATCTTGGATACCAGATTTTAAAATTCTTGGGTTTTTACCAAATATTTCATCAAGTTTGTATCCTGTATCTTTTTCAAATGCTCTATTTACATTTATAATATTTACTTTTTCATCAGTTACTACAATACCATCATGAGCATTTTGGAAAACAATATAAGCATTTTTAAGCTCTTGTTCTTTCTCTTTTTTTGAAGTTATATCAAGTGATATTAAAACTAACTCTTTTTTACCATTATTTTCAAAAGAAGAAATTACAAGCTCTAAAACTCTTCTCTTCCCTTTTTTATCAAATATATTTAACTCTTTTTGGATTTGTTCATTTTTATCATATCTTTTAATTAGATTTTCTAACCATTTTTTTTCTTCTTTAGGCCAACAATCGTATTCCCAAATATTTTTATTAGAGTCTAATTCATTAAAAAAAGTCGAAAAAGAATCATTTATTTCTAAAATCTTTCCTTGACAATTAATTACCGTGGCAAAAAAATTACTCTGTTCAAAAAGTATTTTAAATTTTTTATGTAAAAAAAGTTCTTTCTCTTTTCTTCTGTTATATACATAAAACAAAGATACTATTAAAGAAAAAGTTATTAATAAAAGCATAAAAATTGTAAGTAAAAAGACATAACTCTTTTGTTCCCAATCTCTTAATGTCTTATCAAAATTAACTCTAACTGCGATTATTAAAGGATAATAATCTGATATTTTATAAGAAAGAATTGTTTTTTCAAGGTTATAATCCATAACTCCTGAAAAAATATTTCTTTTTTTAATTTTGTCCAATAACTCTTTATTTAATAGACTATCTTTATTTCCAAAATCATTTGTAACAAGTAAATTTCCATCAAGTCTTAAAATATCAATATATGCATTATTTATATTTAACAAATTGTTATAACTATTTAAAATAAAATCTCCATTTATATTAATAAGAACTTTAAACTTTTTATTTTCTATATTAATTTCTTTTATAAATGAGAAAAAATTTATATCTAAATCATTATTTATATATTCAATATCTCTTGCCTCATATAAATCTCGTCCCTCTTTTGTCTTTCCTATTCTAAAAATCTTTTTATCGAAATTCGATTGAGGAAAAAACTCATCAGTATTTACAACAATACCTTTATTTAATTCATTTGAACTATTAATTACCCTATTTTCTTCATCTAAAATATTTATAGACCTAATTTCAAAATTATTTCTTAATAAATCATTTAATTTGAGATGAATTTTTTCAGAATCATGTTCATTTTCTAAAAAAACAACTAAATTATTTACTAAAAAAGTGATTCCATCAACTGTTTTAGTCATATTATCAGCAAAAATAGTAGAATATAGTTCCACTAATTTCAAGTGTGTTTTTACTGCTTCATCTTTCAATATTGAAATAGATAAAAAAACTCCACTTGTAATAAAAAATAGTATGATAAAACTAATACTAAATATTTTTGCTTTAGAAAAATTCATATTTTATTTAATAATAGGCGCAAGATTATTGTTTTTTGCAATATTCAAAAGTCTTCCATCAGTTTTTATATCACTGATAAACTTTTCAACTCTATCGTAAAACTTATCATCACCATATTGCATAGCCCATGCATAATCAGTTTTATGGTATGTTCCATTTGGTTCAATTAATTTTGCCCAATCAGTTTTTGCTAACATTCTTTTTGCAAATGGGTAATCTGTCATAAATACATCAGCTCGACCAGCTTGAACTTCTTCTTCTCTTTGATGCATTTTATCCACAACTAACAATTGAGCATTTTTAAGTTTCTCTTTCATAATAGGTTCATGAATAGTTCCTTTTGCAACAGCAACAACATTTCCTTTTTTATCAATATCATCCCAATTATGAACTCTTCTATTATTTTTTGTAGTAATCGCATAAACATCACTTGATAAGTGAGCAGTTGTAAATCTAATTTTTGCTCTTCTAGCTTCAGTATTTCCAATAGCAAACATAGCTATATGACAAGAACTATTTGTAACATCATTTATCAAAGTAGCAAATGAACTTGGAACATACTCCAACTCAACTTTTAAATCTTTAGCTAATTCCTTTGCTAAATCACTATCAATACCTGAAAATTGCTGAGTTCTTTGGTCTAAAAATGAAATTCCATAATACTCAGGCCAAACACAAACTTTTAGTTTTTTTGTTTTTTCAATCTCATCTAAAATGCTTTCCCCTGCAATTAGTGAAGTTGTAACAAAAAATAATAAAAATAATTTTTTTATGATTTTCATTATATCCTCCCAACTTGATATCAACTTACATAAAAATAGCATCGATTATACATGAAATATATATTAATTTAAATTAAAATTAATATTAATAATTAAAAATAATTTTTTTAATTTATTGATTAATTTTGTTATAGTAAAACAAAGTATATAATACGCGATAATTTTTAAAAGGTTTTTGTTTTATGCATAATAACACTGTTATTTATATTTTTAATAGACTAGTTAGATTAGCTATTCTATTTTTTATTTTATATCTTATATTTACGAACTTTGGTACTTTTTTACTAATACTAGGAATTTTATTTGTGATTATCGGTATTATTATTTATAATTTCAAAAAAAAGCTAAAATCAACTGGTTTTACTTTTAGATTTGATAGTTCGCAATTTCAAAATGGTCAAAATTTCAATTTTAATGACTTTAGAAACTTTAACCAATCAGATTTTCAAGGTTTTGCAAATACGCCTAGATTTGATGAAGTAGCAAAAGCTAAAGAGTTTTTTGGATTTACACAAACTCCAACAAAAGAAGAGATAAAAAAAAGATATAAAGAGTTAGCAAAAAAATATCATCCAGATATTAATAATGGCGATGATGAAAAAATGAAAGAATTAAATCATTACAGAGATGTATTGATGAAAATAATTGAATAATTTAAAACAAGGAAACAAATTGACAATAGATATGACTAAAATAGCAAATACAATTTTATATATGCTACATAAAAAAGTTAAAAATCTAAATGATAAAAAAGTAGCGATTTTACTTTTTTTAATGGACTATAATCACCTAAAATTTTGTGGTGCAAAAATCTTTAATGAAGAGTATATTAAAGGTGCAAGACATCCTGAACCTGTAATTCTTGGTGATTTATTTGATATAGTTGCTAATCAAGAAGATTTAGAAGAGGATGATGAAAGAATCTATTTAATGCAAGAGTTACTTGATTATTTAGATATTGAAATTCATGAAAAAGAAAATTTTATCGAATTAAACTTTTTAAAAATGGAAGAAGAGTTTGATGAGAGTTTATTTTCTAAAGACGAGATGAAAACTATTCATAAAATTGTAAGTTTATATGCAGAAACAAGTGCAAGAAATCTTGCAAATGAAACATTTAAACTTGAGGATGTTAGAAACACTCCAAAAGGTGAACTAATAATCTAAAAATTTTTTCTAAAATTTTCTATATCCTCAGAAGTTAGATGAAGTCTGCTTTTTTGATTCTCTTGTAAAATTGGATTCATTAAAGCACCCACTTCATCAATATGAGGAACTCCTATAAGATGTGCAATTTCATGGGCTAAAATTACTTTTAAATGCTCAAGTGAATCAAAATTATAAATTTCAATCTTATTCATACTATTTGTAGTTGTGCTCTCTTTTACTTCTTTTCCATCTTTATAATAAGTTTTTAAAACCGTCTCTTTTATACCAAAAGTTCTACCATTTACAGTTTTAATATCTCTTCCCAAAGATTCTAACTCTTTAATCAAACTATTAGATTCTCTTACTAAATTATTAAAAGCAACTACTTTTTGATTATAGCTATTTAAAATATTTTGTAAATTTTGATAACTTTTATCCTTCTCTTTTAAATAATTATTTATCTCATACTTCTCATTTTTTACGTACTCTTCTATTTTTGAATACTCTTCTTTTGTAACATTTTTTCTACTATTTACATTTTTTATATAACTATTTAAATCCTCAACTTTTTGATTTATAACTTTAATTTGTCCATTTAAATCATTTTGTAATATTTCTATTTCTCTTTTTTTAGAAGGAAAATATTCTTGCAGTTCTTCTATTTTCTCTTTTTTCTTTTTTATCAATTCCAATTTTTTTGAAATCTTATCTTCTAATTGAGTATTTGGAACATATAAAATATCGATAGGTTTTCCATCATTTGAATAATCAAATATATTTTTCTTTAGTGTAGATTCAAAAATATATTCAATCTCTTTTATAATTTGTTCTAGTTCTTTTTTTGTAATTTTATCTTTATAGTAATCATCAATTTTTCCAATAGTAACTTTTTCATAGGAAGCACAAGAAAAACTAACAAAAAGAAAAGATAAGAGTAGTTTTTTCATAATCATAGGCTAATTTTAGTCACTTTAGCTTTTATGATTGCTTATTTAAAAAAATTTTGGCTATAGTAAATTTTTTAAAATTTAAAGGAATTTTTTATGACAATAAAAGAGAATCAAGTTGTATCAATGCAATATGAATTAAAAATAAATGATGAATTAATTGAATCAAACCTAAATGGTGACCCAATAGAGTTTACTTTTGGTAAAGGAGAAGTTGTTCCTGGTCTTGAAGCTAGAATCAATGATATGAATGAAGGAGAGATTAGAGAAGTAAATGTTCCAGCAAATGAAGCTTATGGTGAATATAAAGATGAATTAACAGAAAAATTTCCAATTAGTGAATTTGAAGGAATTGATTTACATATTGGTCTTGTTCTTGAAGGTGAAAATGAAGATGGAGAGTTATTCAAAGCTACAGTTTCAGATGTTACAAAAGATGAAGTTACAATGGATTATAACCATCCATTAGCAGGAAGTGATTTAAACTTTAAAGTAATTATCAACAAAATAGTATAAAAGATTTTTCTTTTATACTTTTTTACTTATTTTTCTTTCTTGAAGCCTTAGCCATTTTAGCTTTTTTCTTTGCTTTTTCTTTATTTAGACTTTCAGCTTTTCTTGCATTTACAACTTGCTCTTTAACACTTGTATCTTTTGAAAATGCTTTTGGTGTCATATTAGCTCTTAAAGCAACTAAATTCATTTTAGTACTTTTTACACTATTATTATTTGAACTTTTTCCCATTATTTATAATCCTTATATTTTTTAAAGTGGAATTGTATTATTTTATTTGATTATTTCTATCATTTTCTTTTTTAGGTGCAGGTAATATTTTATTAAAATCATAAGGAATAATTTCTCTTTCGATTTTTTCTGTAAAATCATATAACTTTATAGAAATACCTATCAAAATAAACCATACAAAAATTTGATTTATAATTGAAACTGAAAATACAATACCAATAATAACTCCCAAAATACCTAAATTTATTAAAAGAGTATCGATTTTTCTTTCTTTTATTTCTTTATAATACTTTTTTATTTTATCTAACATTTCAATTTCCTTTATTAAATAAATTCTTAAATAACAATTTTAACGAAATTAAATGAATTAATGTAATATTTCTTGAACAAAAAAGAGGTTCAAACCTCTTTTTATATTAGTTAGATGTGGTAGTTTGGAGCTTCGTTAGTAATTGTTACATCGTGAACATGAGACTCTCTAAGTCCTGCAGATGTAATTTCAACAAATTCAGCTTTTTCTTGGAATGTAGGAATATCTTTAGAACCTAAATATCCCATTGAACTTCTTAATCCTCCAACAAATTGGTGGATAATATCAGAAATTGTTCCTCTATATGGAACCATTCCTTCAATTCCTTCTGGAACTAATTTATCAGCAGCAGTTCCCTCTTGGAAATATCTATCAGTACTTCCTTTAGTCATAGCACCAATAGAACCCATTCCTCTATATGATTTGAATTTTCTACCTTGAGATAAAATAACTTCACCTGGAGACTCTTCAGTTCCAGCTAATGCACTTCCCATCATAACAGCACTTGCACCAACAGCTAATGCTTTTGCTACATCACCAGAATATTTAATTCCACCATCAGCAATAATTGGAGTACCAGTTTTAGCACCTTCAGCAGCACACTCATCAATTGCACTTATTTGAGGAACACCAACACCTGCAACAATTCTAGTTGTACAGATACTTCCAGGTCCAATTCCAACTTTAACAGCATCAGCACCAGCTGCAATTAAATCAGCAGTAGCTTCAGCAGTTGCAACATTTCCTGCAATAATTTGAACATCCATCTCAGCTTTAATAGCTTTAACTGTATCTAAAATACCTTTTGAGTGACCGTGAGCTGAATCTAAAACTAATACATCAACACCAACTGAAACTAAAGCTCTAGCTCTATCTAATTGACCAACACCAATTGCTGCACCAACTCTTAATCTTCCAAATTCATCTTTGTTTGCATTTGGATATTCTCTTTTTTTGTTGATATCTTTAATTGTAATTAATCCAACTAATTTGTTATTTGCATTAACAATTGGTAATTTCTCAATTTTATTTGCATGCATAATATCAGCAGCTTCTTCTAAAGTTGTTCCTTCTTTTCCAGTGATTAATGGCATAGCTGTCATTTTTTCTTCAACTAATTTAGAATAATCTTTTGTAAATCTCATATCTCTATTTGTTAAAATACCAAGTAAACTTCCATCTTCATCCACAACTGGAACACCTGAAATTTTATATGAAGCCATGATATCTTCAGCATCTTGTAACGTTTGATTCTTTTTAATAGTAACAGGATCAATAATCATTCCAGATTCAGATTTTTTAACTTTTTTACATTGTAAAACTTGTGTATCAATATCCATATTTTTGTGAATAATCCCAATTCCTCCAAGTCTAGCCATTGCAATTGCAGCTTCAAACTCAGTTACAGTATCCATAGCAGCAGATACAAAAGGAACATTTAATTCAATTTTTCTTGTTAATTTTGTTTTAATACAAACTTCTTTAGGTAATACTTCTGATTTTGCAGGTACTAATAATACATCTTCAAACGTTAATGCTCTTTTTCTAATTTTCATTTTTTAATCCTAGTTAATATTTATTTTTTATAATTTATAGCTTTTTCTAAAGATAAAGCACCATCAAATAAAGTTTGCTCGTCATAAGCTCTACCAATAAATTGTAAACCAACTGGCATTCCTTCTTCATCTTTATCAACTGGAATTGATATAGCTGGAAGTCCTGCTAAGTTAACTGAAATAGTATAGATATCACTCAAATACATCTCTAAAGAAGTCTTAAATGAACCAAATGCAGGTGCAGTTGTTGGTGCAACTGGCGATAAAATCAAATCTGCTTCTTTAAAAATTGCTTCATATTCATCTTTTATTAAATGTCTAACTTTTTGAGCTTTAATATAATATGCATCATAATATCCAGAACTTAATACAAATGAACCTAACATAATTCTTTTTTGTACTTCTGAACCAAATCCTTGAGATTTAGTTTGAACATACATATCTTTTAATCCTGCTTCACCTTTTCTATTTCCATATCTAACACCATCAAATCTAGCTAAATTTGCACTAGCTTCTGCTGTTGCTACGATATAATAAGTAGAAACTATTTTATCTGTATCAAGCATATTTTTATGAACTATTTTGTGCCCTGCTTCTTCTAAAGCTTTTACTGTTTTCTCAAATGCTTTTTGAATTGCAGGACTAGCTTGAGAAACAAAATTATCAATAACTGCAATTGTTAATTTTCTATCAGAATTTAATTTTGGAGTAACCGCTTCATAATCTACATTTGCAGAAGTAGAATCCATTGGGTCATAACCACAAATAATATCATATAAAATTGCAGCATCTTCTACATTTTGAGTAATTGGTCCACATTGGTCTAAAGAAGACGAATAAGCAGTAATTCCATATCTTGAAACTCTTCCATAAGTAGGTTTCATACCAACACAACCACAATAAGCAGCAGGTTGTCTAATACTTCCACCTGTATCAGTACCCAAAGCAGCAATAGCTATTCCACCAGCAACAGCAGCAGCACTACCACCAGAACTTCCACCTGGAACTTTTGAATTATTAACTGGATTTAAAGTTTTACCATAACAAGAAGATTCAGTAGAACTTCCCATTGCGAATTCATCCATATTTGTTCTACCAAATGGACTTAATCCAGCTTTTTCTAAATTATTAATTACAGTTGCATTATAAGGACTTATATATCCTTTTAATATATTACTAGAACATGTAATTTCCCAGTTTTTAACATTGATATTATCTTTTATAGCGATTGGGATACCTGAACCAGTTTTTGAGATTTCACTTGAAGTTAGTTGCTCAACATAAGCACCTATGTTGCTCTCTTTTATTTTAGAAGTTAAATTATCTCTTAATTTATTAACCTCTTCACCACTTAGACTTAGTGCTTCTTTTAGGGTTATCAAAAGTTTCTCCTATTGATTTACATTTTATAGTATATCGCCGAATTGTATCAAATATTTGATTAAAAAAAGGTTAGAAGATAGGTGTTTTTAAGATTTTTTAATAATTGTGAGTAGAAATAAAAAAAGGGATAGAGACTAGCTCTATCCCTTTAAAAGTATAAAGAAAATATTATACGAATGAAATGAATGCCATTGGAGTAGCATCCCCTCTTCTAATTCTTGTTTTAACAATAGAAGTATATCCACCGTTTCTACCTTCGTATTTTGGTGCAATTTCATTGATTAATTTTTTAGTAGCTTCTTTTGATTGTAATGCAGCAAATACTTGTCTGTGAGTATTTAAATCAGCATTTCTAGAAACTGTAACTAATTTTTCTATAAATCTTTTTAATTCTTTTGCTTTTGGAACAGTTGTTTCAATTTTTTCTCTTTCGATAATAGCGATTGCCATATTTTTTAACAATGCTTTTCTATGAGAAGAAGTTCTACTTAACTTTCTATAACCATGCTTATGTCTCATATTAAACCCTTAATTATGCTTTTAGTTGCTCTAATTTTCTTCTTAATGCAGAAGCAACATTTTCTGGAAGTGTATTTTCAACTGGGTATCCTAAAGATTCTAATTTCTCAGCAATCTCATCATAAGATTTTTTCCCTAGATTTTTGATGTTTTTAACTTCAACTTCACTCATAAGTACTAATTCACCAAGATATTTTAATCCTGCTCTATCTAAAGAGTTAAAGCTTCTAGCACTTAAATTTAAATCATCAATTTTAATAACTAATTCTTTTAGTTCAACTGGTTCTTCACCAGAATCACTTACTGTTACTTCTGATAAATCAAAAACTTTATTAAACACTGACATTTGAGAGTACATAACAGAAACTGCTCCTTTAAAAGCAGTAATTGGAGAAATTTGTCCATTTGTTTGCACTGTAAATACAGCTTTTTCAAAGTTAGGATTATCTTCAACTAACATTTTTTCAATATCATAAACCACTTTTTTAACTGGTGTAAAGAACGCATCGATTGGAATATAATCCACTCCAACGATATCTCTGATATCTTCAGATGGCATATAACCAATACCTTTTTGGATAATAACAGAGAATGTTAAGTTACAATCACTGTTAATTGTTGCAAGGTGAGCATCTTTTGATACAACTTCAACATCAGAGTTAATTAAATCTTCACCTTTAATTTCTCTTGGTCCATTGAAAGAGTACTCAACTACAACTTGCTCTTTATCACCATTTATTTTAAACTTAATATTCTTTAAATTTATAACAAAAATAGCTATATCTTCTAGCATACCTCTTAATGAGTCAAACTCATGCGAAGCACCTTCAATTTTAACTGCAATTGGTGCGTAACCAACTGAAGAACTTAGTAAAAGTCTTCTTAAAGGGTGTGCTAAAGTAATTGCAAAACCATCTTCAAATGGATATGCTGATATTTTAGCCTCATTATCACTGATAGCCTCTATTTCAACTTCAGTTGGTAAAAACGGTGTCTCTGCAAATTTTTTCATTAGCTACCTTTTACTTATTATTTAGAATATAACTCTACTATTAATCTCTCTTCTACAGGAATAACAACTTCTTCTCTAGCTGGGATTCTTGTGAAAATACCGAAAACTTTATCTTTATCTACATTAACCCAATCAACCATTCCAGTTTGATTTGTTAATTCTAATGCTCTTTGAACTTGTGGATTAGATTTAGATTTTTCTTTAATTTCAATTTTTTGCCCTGGCTTAACTAAGTAAGAAGGAATATTTACTCTTTTACCATCAACTAATACGTGACAGTGTGTAGTTAATTGTCTAGCATTTGCTCTAGTAGTTGCAAATCCCATTCTAAATACTACGTTATCTAATCTTTGCTCGATTAATGTAATAAGGTTAGCTCCTGTATTACCTTCTCTTCTTGCAGCTTCTTTAAAGTATTTTCTGAATTGTTTTTCAGAAACACCATACATAAATTTAGCTTTTTGTTTTTCTCTTAATTGTAATCCGTACTCAGAAATTTTAGCTCTTCTTTGTCCGTGTTGTCCTGGAGCAAATGGTCTTTTTTCTAAAGCACTTTTACCTGATAATCTTCTCTCACCTTTTAAACCAAGATCCGCATCAAGTCTTCTTTCGATTTTTTCTACTGGTCCTCTATATCTTGCCATTATTTACCCCTTACACTCTTCTTCTTTTAGGAGGTCTACAACCATTGTGTGGTAATGGTGTAACATCTTTTAACCAAGTAACTCTAACACCTTCCATAGAACCTACTGCTTTAACTGCTGTATCTCTACCAGATCCTGGTCCTTGAATTTTAATTCCAACATTTTTGATTCCGTGTTCCATTGCTTTATTCATAGCATCTTCAACCGCAGCTTGAGCAGCGAATGGAGTTGATTTTTTAGAACCTTTAAACCCTAAGTTTCCAGCACTTGACCATGCGATTGCATTTCCTGCATTATCAGTAACTGTAACCATTGTATTGTTAAACGTTGCAGCAATATGTACGATACCGTCAGCAATATTTTTTCTTACAATTTTTTTTCTAGTAACTTTTCTTTTTGCCATCTACAATCCCTTATTTAGTTGCTGCACCAACAGTTTTCTTTTTACCTTTTCTTGTTCTAGCATTA
>RRZT011353294.1_pt1 | contig 17213 bp, 15 predicted proteins | sample 2165551 | NCBI WGS metagenome assembly RRZT01 (sample SAMN10456910, study PRJNA506462) | wastewater metagenome | biome: wastewater; feature: sludge; material: wastewater sludge; isolation source: wastewater sludge with Escherichia coli K12::gfp cells carrying plasmid... | place: USA: Moscow, Idaho...
GCCAGTCGGACAGCGCCGCCTCGTCCCAGTCGTCGGGGCCGTAGACGGTGCCGGGCATCGGCGTCATCAGGTGAGTGTCGCCACCGGTGACGAACCCCGCGGCCGTGCGCTCCCAGGCCACGAGGCGCTCGTCGCCGTCGCCGGCGTCACCGGCCAGCCCCCGGGCCGCGTCCCGTGATCGCCGCAAGCGGGTCTGCGCCGCGATGGACGTGGCCCAGAGCACCACCACCTCGTGCTGGTTGCCGAGCACCTCGTAGATGCCGGTGGGCTCGTGGCCGTGGTCGCGCCACACGGGCACCTGCTCGCGAACGACGGCGTCGAGGTAGTCGAGGGCGCCCCCCGGGCGCACGGTCAGCAGCTGCTGCACGAAGAGCGAGCCCCGCACACCCCGAGCGGCGATCTCCGCGGTCGTGGGGCTGCCGGGCACGCCGCCGCACAGCCGGTCGAACCCTCCCGTGCGCCACTGGGCGGCCTCGTCCCACCAGTCGCCGTAGAAGGCGTTGCGGCGCTTCAGGTTGAGGCGATCCACGTTGGCCGCCCACCCGTCCCAGCCGGCCGGGCCCACGTCCCACACGTTGACCACCTGGGGCCAGCGCCCCCCACCCACGGCGCACACGAAGAAGGTGCCCTGGAGGGTGAGCATGTCGGGCATGGCGTTGGTGGGCTCGCGGGCGGCGTGGGCCATGTAGTCGTACTGGCCTTGACCGACGATGTCGACCACCTCGTGCAGGTACAGGTCACGCTCGGCCATCGGCCCCACCGTAGGTCGCAGCCTCGACCGCTCAGATCTCGACGCGGGCCCCCACCTCGAAGACCCGTTCGCTGGGGAGGTTGAAGAACCGGGTGGCGCTGTCGGCGTTGCGGTGCAGGAAGGTGTACAGGTGCTCGAGGGCGGGGTGCATCCCCTCCAGATCGCTCTGCACGACGGACTCGCGACCGACGAAGTACGTCGCATCGGAGACGTCGACGGGGGCACCATCGATCTCGAGCTCGGTCAGCCGGGCGGGGACGTCGAGCTCGTCGAGGTAGCCGAAGTGCAGCACCACCTGGTGCAACCCTGGGCCCACGGCCTCGACCGTCGCCTGCTCGGCGGCCTCGACGAACGGGGCGTCGGTGACGTCGATGGCGAGGAGCACGGTCGACTCGTGGCGCACGTGGTTGTGGTCGAGGTTGTTGATCATCGCCGGCGGCGCCTGGCCGGCGTCGCGGAACAGGAACACGGCGGTGCCCGGCACCACCGCGACGTCCTGGTGCTCATCGAGGACCTCGACGACACTGCGCTCCGCCCGCCGGATGCGCGCCGCCACCAGCTGGCGCCCACGCCGCCAGGTCGCCATCTGGACGAGCAGGATCACGCCCACCAGCAGCGGGAACCAGCCGCCGTCGGGGATCTTCGGGATGTTGGCAGCGAGGAAGGCGCTGTCCACGACCAGCAAGGGCACGACGACCGCGATCGCCTTGGCCCGTGACCAGTGCCAGCGGGTGCGCACCACGACGAAGAACAAGATGCTGGTGATGACCATGGTCGCGGTGACGGCGATGCCGTAGGCGGCGGCCAGGTTGCTGGAGCTGCGGAAGCCGAGGACAAGGCCGACACAACCGATCATGAGCGCCCAGTTGACCAGCGGCACGTAGACCTGGCCCCGGTGGTGCGCGGAGCTGTGCAGCACTTCAAGGCGGGGGAGGTAGTCGAGCTGGATGGCCTGCACGGTCAGGGAGAAGGCGCCGGAGATGAGCGCCTGCGAGGCGATGACCGTCGCCATGGTGGCCAGCACCGCGAGGGGGGTCACGCCCCACTCGGGCGCCAGTCGGTAGAAGGGGCTCTCGATGGCCGTGGGATCGTCGACGAGCAGCGCCGCCTGCCCGAAGTAGTTGAGGACGAGGCCGGGGAGCACGATGGCGTACCAGACCCGGGTGATGGGGCGCCGGCCGAAGTGGCCCATGTCGGCGTAGAGCGCCTCGCCACCGGTGACCACGAGGAAGATGCTGCCCAACGCCAGGAAGGCCTTGCGAGGCTCGGCCCGGAAGAAGTCCACGATGTGGATCGGGTTGATCGCCTCCAAGACGCTGGGGTGCTGCACGATCTGGTTCAGGCCAAGCAGGCCGAGGGTGGTGAACCACACCACCATGACCGGGCCGAAGATGCGGCCAACGGCTTCGGTGCCGTGGCGCTGCACCAGGAAGAGGACGACGAGGATGACGCAGGCCAGCGGGATCACCCAGGCCTCGAACGCCGAGGACGCCACTTCGAAGCCCTCGACCGCGCTGAGCACCGAGATGGCCGGGGTGATCAACCCGTCGCCGTAGAGCAGGGCGGTGCCGAACACCCCCAACAGCACCAGGCCGGTGGCACCCCGGCCACGAGCGGACTTCGGCAGCACCAGCGCCGTCAGCGCGAGGATGCCGCCCTCTCCGTGGTTGTCGGCGCGCATGACCAGGGCCAGGTACTTGATCGAGATGATGACCACGAGCGCCCAGAAGGCGATCGACGCCACCCCGAGCGCGTTCGTCTCGGTGACCGCGAGGTCCTGGTGCTCGAAGGCCTCCCGGAAGGCGTAGAGGGGGCTGGTACCGATGTCGCCGAACACCACGCCGAGGGCGCCGAGGGCGACGGCGCTGCGGCCGGCGACCGAAGCGGTCCCGGCAGTGGAGGAGGGCCCAGACATCAGCTGGACGGTAGTGGCCCGAGAATCACCCGGAGCGACAGAACGTGAAGTCTCTTTCCGGAATCACCCAACGCTCTTGGCCGCTGGCCCGATGAACTCCGCCCCCGCTCCCCGTCGGACCGGCATGGCAGCACCACGGCCCTTGTGCCGAGTGCGGGTGGAACGTCGGGACGGGACCGTCGTGGGCGATCGGACCCTCCACGGCTTCGGCGAGCCCGACCTCGACACCCTCGACGCCGTCGCCCGGCTGCTCCTCGCGGCGCGGCGCGCCGGCGAACGCATCGTGGTGATCGACGCCGTCCCCGCGCTGTTGGACCTGCTCGAGCTGGCCGGCCTACGCGTCGAGGCGAGCGGGCAGGCCGAAGCGGGGGAAGACCTCACCGGGGTCGAGCAGGTCGAGGAAGAAGCTCATCTCGGCGATGCGACCGTCTGACACCTCGAGGACCTGGACGGCCCACGGGGCCCAGCCGCCGGCCGGGTCGGGCCGGTACTGACCGAAGGCGGGGCACCCGTTGGCGGTGGTCGGCAGCAGGCGCGACCCCCGACAGCCGCTCGGGCCCGGCTCGACCATCCACGCACCGATGTCCCTCGCACCCTGAAGCCAGAGCGCGAACGGGGGCATGGACTGCACGGCGTCGGCGTGGAGCAAGGTGACGAGGGTCTCGATGTCGTAGCGCTCGAACGCGTCGACGTAGCGCTCGAGGAGCGCCGAATCAACCTCACCGAGATCGTTGACGTGGGGGCGCTCGGGCAGCGCGGCGATGGTGGCCCGCGCCCGCTGCAGCGCGCTGTTCACCGAGGCGACGGTCGTGTCGAGCAGCTCCGCCGCCTCGGCCGCGGGCCAGCGCAGCACCTCGCAGAGGATGAGCGACGCGCGCTGGCGGGGCGGGAGGTGCTGAAGCGCGGTGATGAAGGCGAGACGGATGGTCTCCCGGTGGTGGGCCACCTCGGCCGGGTCGGACGTCTCGGGAGCGATGCGGTCGTCGGCTATAGGCGTCACCCAGGCGACCTCGGGCAGCGGCGGGCCCAGGCGGGACTCGTCGGGAGGCGAGGAGGGGCCCATCTCCATGGGTCGGGCCCGGCGCTGCACCTGGCGACCCATGTCGATGCAGACGTTGGTGGCGATCCGGTAGAGCCAGGTGCGGAGGCTGGAGCGACCCTCGAAGCGGTCGGCGCTGCGCCACGCCCGCACCATGGTCTCCTGGACAGCATCCTCGGCCTCGGACCCCGCCCCGAGCATGCGGTAGCAGTAGCCCGTCAGCTCACGCCGGAACGGCTCGAGGTCGAGCGCGGTGGGAGTGTCGGAGAGGGCCACGCGCGCCCAGGGTAGGGATCGGTCGAGGGTCGTCGCACGGGTCACCATTGGGGGGTGGACGGCCGTGGTCCTCCGAAGTCATCGCGACCGCACGGTCGGCGCCACCGACGACTCAGTCGAACGCCGCTTCCCACCGGCGCAGGATGGCGCACAGCGTCTGGTTGTAGGGCGCTTCCAGCCCCAGCTCGCGGCTGAGGTCGACCACCGCCCCGTTGATGACGTCGACCTCGGACCGCCGGCGGGCCAGATGGTCGAGACGCATCGACGGGCTGGTGTTCGGGATGGTGGCGGCGAAGTCGGTGACGTAGCGGACGGGATCGTCGAAGGGAAAGGCGACCCCGAGGGCCACACCCGCCCGGTGGGCCTCGAGCATGCACCCGAGGGCCACCGCCCAGGCCTCCTCGTCGGCCATGAGCTCGCCGACGGGGACGTCGAAGGCCGCAGTCGGCGCGCTGAGGGTCACGTTGCAGAGGAACTTCTCCCAGATCATCAGGGGGAGGTCGGCGAAGGCCTTCACGTTGAACCCCGCATCGCGCCAGGCCGCTTCGAGGGCCAGCAGCCGGTTGGTCAGGCCACCGTGCAACTCGCCGATGCGGATGAGGCGCATGCCTTCGTGGTGGACGTGGCCCGGCTCGGGGATGGACGAGCCGAAGCCCTCCGCGATCCCGACGAGGACGTGGTCCTCGGGCACGTGGCGGGCCACCCGCTCGCCGGCGCCGAGCCCGTTCTGGAAAGCCATGACCATGTCGTCGGGGCGCAGCAACGGGGCGATCTCGGCCGCGACCGCCTCGACGTCGGCGGCCTTGGTGGCGATGAGCCAGAGGTCCGCGGGCCCGGCATCGGCCGGGCGGGACCCCGCCGAGATCCCCTCGACCACGGTGTCGCCGCTCGCGCCCGACACTCGCAGTCCGGACGAGGCGATCGCGTCGACGTGGGCGGCCCACCGGTCGATGGCCCACACCTCGTGGCCGACGCGGCCCAACAGCCCTGCGTACACCGAGCCCATGGCCCCGGTCCCGACGACGACGACCTTCACGTGTGCTCCTGTCCCCCGCTCGACTGTGGCTCGTCCCCGCCGCTCAGCTCGCGGTCAGGCCGTTGTCGATGGTGTAGATCGCGCCGGTCACCGAGCGGGCCTCGTCCGAGGCGAGGAAGGCGAACAGGGCCGCCACCTCGTCGGGCTCGGTCATGCCCCGGTGCCCCACCATGCGACCCGCCAGCTCGGCGTCGAGGTCGGCCGGGAAGGCCGCTGTGGCGGCGATGTTCGTGCGCGTCCCCGCCGGCGCGATGGCGTTCACCCGCAAGGGCGTCTTCAGGTACTCGGTGGCGAGGGCCCGGGTGAGCTGGACCACGCCGCCCTTGCTCATGCAATAGGCGACCACGTAGGGCACGCCTTGCAGGCCGGCGTTCGAGGCGATGTTGACGATGTTGCCCTCGCTCTGGAGCAGGTGCGGGATGGCCGCCTGCGAGAGAAAGAAGGGCGCGTCGAGGTTGATGGCCATGAGCTTTCGGTACTGCTCACGGGTCACGTCGGTGGCGTGGGCGGCCACGAGGATGCCCGCCACGTTGCCCAGCACGTCGAGGCGCCCGAAGCGGCCCACCGCGGTGTGCACCGCGGTGACGCAGGCGTCGGGGTCGCTCAGGTCGGCGAGCGCGGTGGCGAGCTCGCCGTCACCCTCGGCGAGGGCGCCGAAGCCGGCGGTGTCCTCGAGCCCGGCGGCATCGACGTCCACGGCCAGCACGGACGCACCCTCGTCGAGCAGGCGCAGGGTGACGGCCCGGCCGATGCCCGAACCTGCCCCGGTGATGAGGGCGACCTTGCCCTCGAATCGATCCCCCATCAGGTGCGTCCTCCGTCTCGTCTGCGTCGGCCGAGTCTGGCATCGGCGCGCGGACCGAACCGAACTGGTGCTGACCACGTGACGATCGGTCGGAGGCGTGGGAGCGCAGGCTCCCTCGAGAACTAGTTGACAGGTTGCACTGCCATTTGACAGTCTAACCTGACACAAGGCGGACATCGCCTCCGACAACGGGAGCAAGGACATGGACGACAAGACACGAACCCTCGCCGGTTGGGCCGGCCTCGGTTGGGCGGCACTCACCGCGTTCACCGCGTTCGCCGCGGGGTCACCCCCCGCGCTCGACGCACCGGCCACGGAGATCACCACCTACCTGCACGACCACCGGGGTGCCTTCCTCGCGGGCACCGTCGTGTTCGTGGTCACCCTGCCGCTGCTCCTTACCTTCGCCGGCAACCTCATCGGGCGGATGCGGGCCGACACCGATCCGGGGGCGACCGCCGCGCTGGTCGCCGGTGCAGGCCTCGGCATCTCGTTGGCCTGCACCGCGGTGGCCAACGCGCTCTTGGTGCCGGTGCTGCAGCAGGACCTCCCCGTGGACCCCGAGACCGTCAAGTTCCTCTACGCCGGCGTGTTCGCGGTGACCATCGTGGGCAACGCCGCCGCGGCGGCGATGATGTTCGGGCTCGCTTGGGGTGGTGCGCGCGCCGGTCTCGGCACCCTCGCCACCCGGTCGGCGGGCGTCATCGGGGCCTTCGTGCTCTCGGTGTCGGCGGCCGGCCTCGCCGACGACGCGATGGCGGCCCTCGCCCCAGCGGCGCTGCTGCCCTTCCTGGTCTGGATCGTCGCGGTGTCGATCGGCATGATCCGCCGACCGAGCCCCGTCACCGCAGTCGGGGTCGCTACGGTCGGCGCGTGAGTGCGCAGAACCATCCTGAGTCGAGGGGGGAGCCCGCTCCCCCCTCGCTCCGCGAGCGCAAACGGGCCCAGACGAGGCAGGCGATCCTCGAGGCGTGCGCCGAGATCGAGTTGTTCCACGGCGGCGCGATCGACCCCGAGCGGCTCACCTACGCCCGCATCGCCGAGATCGCCGGTGTCTCGGAGCGGACCGTGTACCGCTTCTTCCCCACCAAGCAGGAGCTCGACGAGGCCTACGCGACCGACCGACCCATCGGTCTCGGCCACGACGAGCCCACGACGCTCGACGGGTACGCCGCCATGATCGAGGAGATCACCCGGACCTGGTCCGAGCGCATGGGCCACGTGCGCATCGCCGAGCACGAGGTCGGCGCCGAGGACTACCCCCACAGCTTCGAGGCACGGCGCGACCGGGACCGTGCCTTCATCGACCACCTCGCCGCCGTCACGGCCAACGCCACCGAGATCGATGATCGACAGCTCCGCGCCCTCGCCGCCGCGGTCCACTCGACGGTGAGCGTCCGCACGCTGGCCATCAGCGCACAGCGCTGGAACCTGACACTGGAGGAAGCGGGGCGGGCCCATGCCTGGACCCTCCGCACCCTGCTCGCCGAGCTCGCCCGACACGGCGCCGAGCCTTGGGAGGACAACCGACCATGACCTTCACCCCCGAACCGTGGGAGGCGCCGGCACCAGGCCACTGGCGCCGCGACTTCCGCATCGCCGAGTGGCTTCCGGCCCCGATGTCACCGTCGTTCGAAACCTGGCTGTTGCCCCTCCTCGAAGAGGGCTACCGCGACGCCTCTGCGCAGGCCTTCGGCTTCCGTCTCGGCGAGCGGCTGCACGTGTCGGTCAACGGCTGGTACTTCACCAACGAGGGGAGCGTCGACGGGCTCCTCCGGACCCTGGCCCGCCGCCCCCGGACGATGCTCAGCCAGGGCATCGCCCTCGCCACCTTCCCGACGCGACCCGAACGGGCGCGCGAGGCCCTCGCTCGGCCCGGACAGCAGTTCCACGACGCCGTCGTCCTGCCCCAGCTGCGGGAGGCATCGGCCGCCGCCGACCGCTGCATGGCAGACGATCCCGTTGGCGCGATCGACCGCCTCGGGCGGGCGTCGGGTGCCCTGCTCCTGACGATGATCACCACGGTGGGCTACGCCAGCAAGGCCGAGTTCGCCCTCGCCCGCTTCCTGCGAACCCACCTGCCGGAAGACCAGCGCGTGTCGCACCTCGCCCTGCTCGCCGGCGTCGTGTGCCCAACGGGCCCGCAGGCGCACGACGTGGTGTCGCTCGACTGGATCGAGCCGACCTTCGGCGAGTGGGCCGCCGACCCCGCGCCGGCCGCCTCCCCCACCGAGGAGCGACACGAGCAGCTCCGGATCGACGCTGGCCTCGAGACCGACCGGTGCCGCGCCCTGCTCCCCGAGTCGAGGCGGGCCCGATTCGACGAGCTCGTGGCCCTTGCCCGGGAGGCGATCGTCGACCGGGAGGCACGCGCGGGGGAGATGACCGGCGCGTGGCCCGAACTACGCCGCACGATGGCATCCATCGGCGCGACGCTCGCGTCCGCCGGCGTCGTGGCCGACGCCGCTGACGTGTACTTCCTCGAGCGCGACGAGATCCTCGCCGGGATCAACGGGCAGGCGAACTCGCTCGCGATCGAGGTCGACGAGCGCCGGGTGCGGCGTGAGGCGCAGCGCCGGCTGGCCGCACCGCTCGCCCTCGGCGAGCCGGCCGGCCCGTGGAAGAACGAGACCACCATCGTGGCCTCGCTGCGCCACCCGCTCGCCCCTGGCGCGGACCCGCTGGTCCAGGGCGTGCCTACCAGCGCGGGCACCGCAGAGGGCCCGGTCCGGATCGTGCGGGGCCTCGAGGACTTCGCCGACCTCGCACCGGGGGAGGTCCTGGTCGCCCCCGTCACCGCCCCGGCGTGGACGCCGCTGTTCGCCCTCGCCGCCGCGGTCGTCACCGACGGCGGGTCGGCCTTCTCGCACACCTCGGTGGTGGCCCGGGAGTACGCGATCCCCGCGGTGGTCGGCACCGGTGACGCCACCACGACCCTGCGCACCGGCGACCACGTCCGGGTCGACGGGCACACCGGAGCCGTGACCCTCGTCGAGGCCCGCCGATAGCATCGCGACCATGCCGACCTACGAGTACCGGTGCCGTGCCTGCGGCGAGACCTTCGAGCTCCGCCGGTCGATGGCCGAGTCCGACGACGCCGCCACGTGCCCGTCGGGCCACGACGACACCACCCGCCTGCTGAGCGTGTTCGCCGCGGTCGGCTCGGCCGGCGCGTCGGGCCCGTCGCCCAGCGCCGGCCCGCCCCCGGGCCCCTGCGGCGGCGGGTGCGCCTGCTACCCGGGCTGACCGCGACCGGATCGGGGGGCCGATGACCGAGGGAGATGCGGGGCTTCTCTCGCCGACGACGCACGCGGCGCGCACGCCGGACGCGCCGGCCATCGTGATGGGGGCGAGCGGCGAGACCACCACGTACGCCCAGCTCGAGGACCGCTCGACCCGCCTTGCCCGGGCCCTGCGCGAGCGGGGCCTGCGCACCGGCGACGCCGTCGCCATCCTCCTCCCGAACGAGCGGACCTACCTCGAGGTGGCATGGGCCGCGCAGCGATCGGGCCTGCACTACACCGCCATCAACCGCCACTTCACGCCGGCCGAGGTGCAGTACATCCTCGACGACTGCGGCGCGACCGCGCTCTTCTCCTGCGAAGCGCTGGCCGGCGCGGTCGAAGGCCTCGACCTGAGCACCGTCCCCGTCCGCATCGCCACGACGGGCGCGCTCGACGGGTTCGAGGCATACGACGACGTACTCGCCGCCACCGCCGGCGGCCCGCTCGCGGACGAGCAGGAGGGCCGCGAGATGCTCTACTCCTCGGGCACCACCGGCCGCCCCAAGGGCGTGCGCAAGCCCCGGCCGGGCACCCGCCTCGGCGACCCCACCTCGGCGCCGGTGCAGATCACCATGGGCATTGCCGCAATGGGCGTCGGCACCGACTCCGTCTACCTGTGCCCGGCGCCGCTCTACCACTCGGCGCCGCTGGTGTTCTCGCAGTCGATGCACCGGCTGGGCGCCACCGTGGTGGTGATGGAGCAGTTCGACCCCGAGCAGTGCCTGGCGCTCATCGAGCGCCACCGGGTCACCCACGCCCAGTTCGTCCCCACGATGTTCGTCCGCATGCTGCGCCTCCCCGACGACGTCCGCGGCCGCCACGACGTGTCGAGCCTCCAGCACGTGTCGCACGCGGCGGCGCCGTGCCCGGTGCCCATCAAGCGCCAGATGCTCGACTGGTGGGGTCCGATCATCCACGAGTACTACGCCGGCACCGAGGACATCGGTGGCACCGCCATCGGCCCGGAGGACTGGCTCGCCCACCCCGGCTCGGTCGGGCGCCCCCGGGACGAGTGCCACATCGTCGGCCCCGACGGCGAGGAGTTGCCTACGGGCGAGTCCGGCGTCGTGTACTTCACCGGCGGACGGCCCTTCGAGTACCACGGCGACCCCGACAAGACGGCGTCGATCAGCAACGAGCGGGGCTGGAGGACGCTCGGCGACATCGGCTACCTCGACGACGACGGCTTTCTCTACCTCACCGACCGCCAGGCCCACATGATCATCTCGGGCGGCGTGAACATCTATCCCCAGGAGGCCGAGAACGTCCTGGCCTCCCACCCGGCAGTGCTCGACGTGGCCGTCATCGGCGTGCCCGACCCCGAGATGGGCGAGGCGGTGAAGGCCGTCGTCCATCTCGTCGACCCCGCGGCCGCCGGCCCCGAGCTCGAGGCCGAGCTGCTGGCCCACTGCCGTTCCGAGCTGGCCGCCTACAAGTGCCCCCGCTCGATCGACGTCGTGGACGAGCTGCCCCGAGACCCGAACGGCAAGCTCTACAAGCGGCGACTGCGCGAGCGGTATTGGGAAGGCCACGACTCCCTGATCGGCTGACGCGCCGCCGTGGTAGCTTCTGGACAGTTGTCCAGTTCCGGGGGGACCAGGATGTCGAGACCACCGCTGCGTGTCGTCCAGATGGCCACGGGCAACGTGGGCACAGAGATGGTGCGCCGCCTCGTCGACCACCCCGACCTCGAGCTCGTCGGCCTGTACTGCTGGTCCCCCGGCAAGGTCGGGCGCGACGCCGGCGAGATCGCCGGGATCGACCCGCTCGGCGTGGTCGCCACGGACTCCATCGGCGACGTCCTCGCCCTGGACCCCGACGTCGTGGACTTCAACGGCGTGTGGCCCGACATCGACCTGTTCTGCACGCTGCTCGAAAACGGCATCAACGTGGTCACCACCTCGGACTGGATCACCGGCCACCACCGGGACACCAACCACCCCCACCCCTCGGGCCGCAGGCCGAGCGAGCTGGTCGACGAGGCCGCCAAGCGGGGCGGCGCCAGCTTCTACGGCACGGGCATGAACCCGGGCCTCGCCCAGATCCTCAGCGTCGTGGCCACCGCCGGCATGGGCCGGATCGACCACCTCACCGTGCTCGAGACCGTCGACGTGTCGTGCCACCACTCCGTCGACACCTGGAAGAACGTGGGCTACGGCCGCCCCGTCGACGACCCCGAGGTCCCGGGGCTGCTGGAGAAGGGCTGCACCGTCTTCGGCGACTCGATCCACCTGATGGCCGACTGCCTCGACGTCGAGATCGAGGAGATCACCTTCGAGTGCGAGCTGGGCGCCTGCACCGAGGACGTCGACCTCGGCTGGTGGACTCTCCCGAAGGGCTCGGTGGGCGGCAGCCTGGCCAAGTTCAAGGGCATCGTGGCCGGTGAACCCAGGATCGAGGTGCACCTCGAGTGGCAGATGACGCCCAAGACCGAGCCGAACTGGGACATCCGGGGCTGCTACATCACGACCATCGAGGGCGACCCGATGATCATCAACCGCCACATGATCCTGCCCGCGTCCGGCGCCCCCCACTCCTTGATGGACTCGGACTACTTCGCCTCGCTGGGCATGACCATCACGGGCATGCCGGCGCTCAACGCCATGCGCTCGGTGTGCGATGCCCGCCCCGGTCTGCTCACCAGCGCCGACCTGCCCCTGCGGGCCTTCGCCGGGCGGTTCCACGACGGCACCGCGGCCCGACGGGCCTGACACGGGAGTCGACGCCGTGAGCCGCTACCCCTTCCCGTCGGCGCCCAACGGGTGGTTCGGGGTGGCCGCCTCCGAGGACGTGGCCGTCGGCGACGTCCGCGCCGTCGCCTACCTCGGGCGCGAGCTCGTCGTGTTCCGCGGCGAGGACGGCGCCGCCCGGGTGTTCGACGCCCACTGCCCCCACCTCGGTGCCCATTTGGGCCACGGCGGGCAGGTGCGCGGCGACGGCCTCGTCTGCCCCTTCCACGGCTGGTGCTTCGGCGGCGACGGTCACCTCGTCGACGTGCCCGGTCTCGACCGCAACCCTCCTCACGCCACCGCGGGCCCGTGGCCGGCCTGCGAGCGCAACGGTCGCATCTTCGTCTGGCACCACGCCGACGGCGCCGGCCCCACCTTCGAGGTGCTCGGCTACCGCGCCGACGAGGACGCCTGGACGCCCTGGCGCCGCAACTCCTACACGGTGCGGGTCCACGTGCAGGACCTCACCGAGAACATCCTCGACCGCGCCCACTTCGGCACCGTCCATGACATGGCCCCGCCCGAGCAGGAGCACTTCGTGGTGTCCTTCGACGGCCCGACGATGGTCGTCGAGCAGCGCCTCCGGGTCACCGCGGTGTCCGACGCCGGCGTCGAGGTCCTGGCCCGCACCACGGCCTGCGGACCGGGCGTCGCCGCGGTCGAGGTCACCGAAGGCCCCCTCGAGATGCTGACCTACATCACCCAGACCCCGATCGACGACGAGCACACCGAGGTGAACCTCGACTTCTCGATGAAGCGCCTCGACGACGACGCCGCCACCGAGGCCGTGGCCGAGCTGAACGACCAGGTCACCAACCTCCAGTTCACCCAGGACGTCCCCATCTGGGAGCACAAGGTGTACCGGGAGCGTCCCCTGCTCACGAAGGTGGACGGCCCCGTCCACGACTACCGCCGCTGGTTCGCCCAGTTCTTCCCTACAACAGCACCCCACGGCGGAGATCAGCGCTAGTCGCCGGCGTGGGCCGGGGCGGTTCGCTCGTTACCGCCGACCACCCAGGCCATCGCCGACGCCAGCACCGGTAGGCCGATCAGCAGGACGGCCAGGTTGCCGACGGGGATCTTGGCCAGGCGGTCGCTGTCCGGCCAGTAGCCGACGACGAGCACGGAGTAGGCCGCCACGGTGCCGAGGCCCACGCCGACGGCGGCCAGCACCCCGCTGGTCGTGGCGGTGATCGACCGCCGGATGCGGCGGGTGGCGCCACACGCGTTCAGCGTGCGGAGGTCACGGGAGGCGTCGCTGCGGAGCAGACCGATGGTCAGGGCCAGGATGCTCAGCGCCAGCAGGACGCCGACGGCCGTCGCGACGGTGCGCACCGTCGTCAGGCCCCCTTGCTCATCGCGGGTCTCGATCACGAGCCCGGCCTCCTTGGCGACGTCACGCAGGTCGGCCAGCGTGCCCGGGTCCATCGAGTCCACCGAACCGGGCAGATCCAGCAGCCAACCGGCGCGCACGGGCTCGAGCCCCGTTGCCGCGAGCCCGGCCTCAGTGAGGAGGGCGCGCGGCGCAGAGGAGTAGTCGTGGATGTCGATTCGGGCGACCGAGGAGGCCGGCACCGGTCCCCGACCGAACGCCTCGATGGTCAGGTTGCCGGTCACGTAGACCTCACCCGGCTGGCGGGTGAGCAGCACCGTGTCGGCGCCGCCGACCCCGGGTTCGACGCCGAGGTAGTCGATCAGGTCCGGCGTGGCCACGAACACCATGCCGGAGTCGCGGGTGGTGTGCTCATCGAGGGGCACCCCAAGCAGCGCTGTGTTCAGCAAGCGCCGACCGCCGGTGATGGCAGGGTTGGTGGGGTCGGCGGCGACGTCGAGGGGTACCACCGCCTCCGCACCCGTCCGATCGGCGATCTCGCCCAGCGCGGTGTCCTGCCGCCCCTCATCCTCGGGTGACGGCTCGGGCACCTGGAGCCCGCCGAACTCGCCCGGGCCAGCGGTCCACACCACCAGCTGATCGGTCGCCAAGTTGCCTTCGTCGGCGCCCGGCACGTTGGCGGCAGCGATGAGGACCACCGCCACCGCGATGGCCAGGCCGAGGGTGATGGCCCCGAGGGCGGCGGACGACCGGGCCTCGAAGCGGGACAGGTCGCGCGTGGCCAGGCGCGGCCCGACCGGCATGCGGGCGGACGCCTTGGCCACGGCCCGCAGGATCGGCGCGCCGACCAGGAGCACCGAGACCACCACGGCGACGATTCCCGGGACGAAGAGCAACGGCACGATCTCGTCCTGGCTCGGGTCGATGCCGGCGCCCACGGCGACGAGCCCGGCCACGAACACGACGATGCCGGCGATCAGCGATCGGTGGATCGACCGGGGCGGGGAGGGACGGGCCGCCACGGCATCGGTGATGGAGGTCCGCGCCACCCGGTGGGCGGGCCACCAGGCCGCCGCGCTCGCGGTCGCGATGGCCAGGGCGGCGCCGGCCAGGAGAAGCCAGATCGGGACGTCGAACCGGTCGAGTCGGTGCCCGGCGGTCGATTCGAGCAGGGGCCCGGCCACGATCCAGACCACCAGGCCCGAGGTCGTGCCCAACACCGCGGCGACGACGCCGACGGCGAGCCCGTTGGCCACCATGGCGCTGCGCAACTGGTGACGGGTCGCTCCGACCGCGGCGATCATCCCCAGTTGGCGCAACCGGCGGTGGGCCAGCGTCACGAAGCTGGCCCCGGCCACGAGGCACACCAGCACCATGGCCAGGGTCGCCACGACCATGACCGCCAGAGCCGCGGCCGCCGCTTCGTCCTGGCGGGCCTCGATGAAGCCTTGCCCGGGCTCGGACGTGGGTCGGAACGTCTCGGCACGGCCGTCGTCGGTCTGCACCAGCACGGTGAGCGACTCGGGCGGCTCCGCTCCACTGGGCACGGTCACGGCGAACTCGTCGGCCAGATCAGCGGGGTTCTCGACCACGCCGACCACGCGCGCCGTCTCACCGCCCAGCTCGACCTGATCGCCGATATCGGCGAGGACCTGATCGGCGACGACGTCGGTGATCGCCACCTCGCTCGCGCTCGTCGGAAGGCGCCCGTCGAGCAAGGTCAGCATCGGTCCGCTGAACGGACCGTCGGGGTCTTGGGCTCGCAGCTCGACCACCGCGGCGGCACCCGCGACATCGACCTGGCGATGGCCGATCACCTCGACGTCGCCGAACCACTGCTTCGCTTCCTCGACGTACGCGGGAATGGCTTGGGAGTCGGACACGGACAACTCGAAGCGGTGGGTGGCCGAGCCGAACTCGGCGTCGCGTGTCGGGGTGAGGTTGTACGCCGCGATCGACCCGAGCACCGCCGCGGCCACGGCGAACGAGATCAGGCCGATGACCGCCACCTGCTGGCGCCACTCACGACGGAACAGGCGCCACGACCAGCGCCGGACTGCACGGCGGGCGGGACGGCTCACGTCTCGCGCTCCTCTTCGGTTCGCTCACGGGCCGCTCGCTCTGCGTTCGGGCCACGCAGGTCGAATCCCTCGCCCTCGCGCCTCGGGCTCACGACGAGCCGGGCACGAGGAGCGCCTCGGGGCCGGCCGCGGGCGTCGTCGTATCGACCACTCGCCCATCGCGCAGGAAGACGATCCGATCGGCCCAGGAGGCCAGTTGGGCGTCGTGGGTCACCACCACACCGGCCACCACGCCCCGACACGCGCTGCGCAGGAGCCGCATGACCGCCTCACCGTTCACGGAGTCGAGTGCCCCGGTGGGCTCGTCGGCGAGCAGGAGGTGGCGGTCACCGACGATCGCACGGACGATGGCGACCCGCTGGCGCTCGCCGCCCGACAAGTCGTCGGGGAACCGGCTGGCCTTGTCGGCGACGCCCAGGCGCTCGAGCGCCTCGAGGCCGATTGGGCGGGCCCGCCGGACGGGGACGCCGTCGAGCTCGAGCGGCATGGTGACGTTCTCGGCCACGGTCAGGCCCGCCAGCAGGTTGAAGTCCTGGAACACGTAGCCGACCGTCCTGCGCCGCAATCGGGCGCGGTCGTTGGCCGACATGGTCGTCACGGCCTCGCCGTCGACCAGCACCTGTCCCTCGGAGGGATCCTCCAGCGTGCCGGCGATCGTCAACAAGGTGCTCTTGCCCGAGCCGCTCGGTCCCATCACGGCCACCAGCGATCCCGGCTCGACCGCGAGGTCGACGTCGATCAGCGCGTCGACCCGCGACGGCCCGTCGCCGTAGGATTTCGACACCCCCTGCAACGTCAGGACCGTCATCGCCGGCCTCCGATCCGCCGGCCGAGACGTTCCGGAACGGTTCGCATCGCTCCCGTCGCGGCACGGGAGCCCATGCCCCGGTGCTCTGGTCGCTCGGCCGCCGCGGCGGGCAGTCGGGCATCGACGGCATCGAGCCATCGGATCAGCGAGTCCAGGCGGAACAGCTCCGAATCGACGACCAGGGTCAGGCTCAGGTCGTCGTCGCCGGTGTCCTGCTTGAGCCGGGTGTACTGCTGCATCAGCTCGACGAGCTTCCTCCGGTGCACCTGCAGCAGTTCGCGCAGGTCGACATCGGCCAGCCGGAGGGCGATGAGGACCTTGATGACGAGCTCATCGCGGGGCGGTGCCGACATGTCCGGCGGTGACCGGAGCCAGTCGTCCAGTTCGAGAGCGCCCGAACTGGTGAGGCGGTACGTGCGTTGCGGGCCCTCGGCGCCATCGTCAGCGTCGACCAGTCCGTCCCGCTCGAGGCGCCCCAGTGTCGTGTACACCTGCCCGACGTTCAGGGGCCACACCTCGCCGGTACCCGCTTCGAACTCCTGGCGCAGCTGCAGCCCGTACTTGGGGCCTTCACGCAACAACGCCAACAGTGCGTGGCGAACGCTCATTACCGACGCTTCCGTGAGTTCATACTCGGTATAGTACCCGGAAATTCTGTCGCGGGGAAGAGCGTTTCGCCGGACACATCACGGGTCGTGGGTAGCGTCAGCACATGAAACAGGCTCGCGGTGCCCGCGCCGAGACAGCCCTGTTTCTCCTGGCCGCGTTCCTCCTCGTCGCGGGCGGCGGGCTCGCCCTCAGCGGCCACGAGGCCACTGCCGACGCGATCTGGGCCGCCGCCACGCTGCTCGGGATCGGCCCCGGCGTTCTCTGGGTCGTGCAAGCGGCGAGGCAGGGCCGGCTCGGCGTCGACATCGTGGCCGTCCTCGCCCAGGTCGGTGCACTGGCCGTGGGCGAGTACCTGGCCGGCGCCATCATCACCGTGATGCTGGCCAGCGGCCGCATGCTCGAGGCGCGGGCGGGCTCCCGCGCCGAACGGGATCTCCGCGCCCTGCTCGGGAGGGCCCCCCGGACCGTGCACCAGTACGTCGACGGCGGGCTGGCCGAGACGTCGATCGACGACGTGCACCCCGGCGATCTGCTGCTCGTCCGGCCC
>RRZT013060978.1_pt1 | contig 17212 bp, 16 predicted proteins | sample 2165551 | NCBI WGS metagenome assembly RRZT01 (sample SAMN10456910, study PRJNA506462) | wastewater metagenome | biome: wastewater; feature: sludge; material: wastewater sludge; isolation source: wastewater sludge with Escherichia coli K12::gfp cells carrying plasmid... | place: USA: Moscow, Idaho...
AGTCCCGTCCACTCCGCCAGCCCCTGAAGGCGAACGAAAGTTCGCCTTTTTTGTTTGTGCTTCGATTACTTGATTGAACTAACGGGCAATTATCATGTTCGACGCCGTACGCAATAACAAGAGAATCGTTCAGATCTTCCTCGGACTCATTACGCTTCCGTTCGCTTTCTGGGGCGTTGACTCCTACGTCCGGAATGCGGGTGCCGGTCGGGATATGGCCAGTGTCGCAGGCTCCAAGATATCCGTTCCGGAATTCGAAATGGCCCTGCGCGAACGGCAGGATCAGCTGCGCCAGACGATGGGCGAGAGTTTCAGTCCGGAAGTGATGAATACGCCGGAAGTCAGACTGGGTATTCTCAATTCCCTCGTCGACAAGCGCCTGTTGATGCTGGAGGCGAGCAAACAAGACCTGATGACCAGCGACAGCATGTTGCGCGACGTCATCCGGGCAATTCCGGGGCTGCAGGAAGATGGCAAGTTCTCGATGGCGCGCTACGAATCGGCACTGCGTTCGAAGGGTATGTCGCAGCAGCAGTTCGAGGCGCGGTTGCGCCAGGACCTGACACTTCAGCAACTGCTCGGTGGTGTGAGCGAAACGGCTTTCGTTTCAACGACGCAAGCCGACAACTTGCTCCGGCTTCAGCTCGAAGAGCGGCAGTTCAACGAGTTGCGGATTGCTTCAGAGCCGTACGCGGACAAGGTGAAGGTTGAAGCCGACGAAGTTCAGAAGTACTACGACGACAACAAGACCCGGTACGAAGTGGCCGAACAGGTCAAGGCGGAATATGTGGTCCTGTCGCTCGATGCGCTATTGAGCCAGGTGACGGTCAGCGATGCCGAGGTCAAGACCTGGTACGACGGTCACAAGGACCGCTACGAAGTGCCGGAAGAGCGTCGTGCGAGCCATATCCTGATCCTGGCGAAGCCTGACTCGGACAAGGAAAAGGCTAAAGCCAAGGCCGAGGAGGTGTTGGCGGAACTGAAGAAGTCGCCGCAGAAGTTCGCCGATCTGGCGAAGAAGTATTCGGAGGATCCTGGCTCGGCAGAGAAGGGCGGCGACCTCGGCTTCTTCGGGCGCGGCATGATGGTCAAGCCGTTCGAGGAAGAGGTCTTCAAGCAGAAGGAAGGCGATCTGTCCGGGCTGGTCGAGTCCGAGTTCGGCTATCACATCATCAAACTCACCGGAATCAAGGTGGCCAAGGTTCGTCCGCTTGAGGAGATCAAGGCCGAGATTGAAGGCGAGTTGAAGCGCCAGGCGGCGTCGCGCAAGTTTGCCGAAGCGGCCGAAGGTTTCAACAACATGGTTTATGAGCAGGCCGATAGCCTCCAGCCGGCGGCAGATCAGTTCAAGTTGAAGATCGAGAAGTCCGATTGGGTGCCCAAGAATCCGGATTCGAAGATGGCTGCACAGATCGGACCGCTGGCGAACGCGAAAGTCATGACCGCCCTGTTCTCTGAAGATTCGGTCAAGAACAAGCGGAACACGGAAGCGGTCGAGATTGCCCCCAGTACCTTGCTCGCGGCGCGCGTTGTCGAGCATTCCCCGGCGAGCGTCAAGCCATTCGAAATGGTCAAGGGCGAGATCGAGGCGCTCCTGAAGGCGCAGAAGCAGACGGCCATGGCGAAGGCTGCCGGCGAAGAAAAGCTGGCTGAGCTAAAGAAGGGCGAGAAGGACGCTGTGACCTGGTCGGCAACGAAGACGATGACGCGTCAGCAAGCCCAGACCATGCCGATTCCTGCGCTGCAGGCGATCTTCAAGGCTGACACGCAGAAGCTGCCAGCCTACGTTGGGTCCGAGCTGGGTGGTAGTTACATGATCTACAAGATCGTCAAGGTGACGCAGCCAGAAAAGCTCGACGAGGCAAAGCGCAAGAGTCTCAAGGACGAGTACACGACGATCGTCGCGCAGCAGGACGTCGCAGCTTACATGTCGAGTTTGCGTCAGCGTTACAAGATCGAGATCAATACTGGCTTGCTGGAAAGCCGCGAACGTCAGTAATTCGCAAACTCTGGCCTGCAAAAGACAAAGCCGACGGGATTGCCGTCGGCTTTGTCTTTTCTGAAGACTAATTCTATTGCGGCAGAGGATCGGCGTTGCCGAGCGCCGTGGTGTTCAAACCGCCGTCGACGTAGGTGATTTCACCCGTGATACCGCTCGCCAGGTCGGAAAGCAGGAAGGCGGCGGCGTTGCCGACTTCTTCGATTGTGACGTTACGGCGCAGAGGCGCATTGTGCGAGTTGTAGGCGAGCAACTTGCCGAAGTTGCCGATGCCGGATGCGGCCAGCGTCTTGATCGGGCCGGCGGAAACGGCGTTGGCACGGATGCCTTGCGGGCCGAGGCAGAACGCGAGGTAGCGCGTCGCCGCTTCGAGGCTGGCCTTGGCTAGGCCCATCGTGTTGTAGTTGGGCATCGTGCGTTCTGCGCCAAGATACGAGAGCGCGAGCAGGGCCGGCTTGTTGCCCTTGAGCAGCAGCGGGCGCGCGGCCTTGGCGAGTGCCGGGTAGCTGTAGGCCGAGACGTCGTGGGCAATGCGGAAGGCTTCACGCGAGATGCCGTCGAGGAAATCACCCTCGATTGCTTCGGTCGGCGCGTAGGCGATCGAATGCACGAGTCCGTCGAGTCCGTCCCAGTGTGTTGCGAGGTCGCCGAACAACTTGTCGATCTGCGTGTCGTCGGCGACGTCACACGCGAAGACCAGCGTGCTGTCGAATTCGGTGGCGAATTTGGTGATGCGGTCGAGGAAACGCTCGTTTTGATAGGTAAAAGCCAGTGCCGCGCCTTCACGATGGCAAGCCTTGGCGATGCCGTAGGCAATCGAGTGCTTCGAGAGAAGGCCGGTGATCAGAATGCGCTTGCCTGCGAGAAATCCCATAGATTGATCCGTCTTGAAAAGAGGTTGAGCCAAGTGCTTGATGCCTTGAAAGACGGGACATTATACGGGCAAATCGCTGTCTTCCAAGCCGCCTGTCGATCACGCGGGAAGCGCGAAAATGCCTTGGGTATATCAGGCCGGGGTGTTCAGCGAGGCTTTTCCGGGGCTGCGGGAGGGCCTGCGCGCTTCACGCTGATCGCCAGGCCGACGACGCACAGGGTCATGACGACGCCAAAGACGCCGTAGGTGGCGAATCCCGCGCGGATTCCCCAGGTTTGCGAGAGTGCGGACATTGCAAAGGGGAAGGCGAAAGCACCGATGCCGCCGCCGGTTGCCGCGAAGCCGATGGCCTGCCCCTGTGCGTGCGGGAAGCACTTCCCGAGCAGGGTGATTACCGCCGGGTAGTAGATCGAGCAGCCGAGTCCTGCGAAGAAGACCAGCACGCGGCCGATTTCGATCGTCAGCGGTTGCGGACCGAGATAGCCAAGCACCGACAGCAGGATCACGGCGACGGCGGCCAAGGCTGAAAAGCCGATGAGGACCGCATCCTGGCGCGGGCCTTTGTAGAGCAGCGGCACGCCAAAGCGTCCGGCGAGCAAGCCGGCCCAGAACAAGGAGACGAGGAAAGCGCTGGCTGCAGGCGAGTAGGCGAAAACCGCGACAAAATACTCGGCCACCCAATTGGAGACGCCGAGCTCGACGCCAACATAGACAAGCAGCGCGACGAACGAGAGCCAATAAGCGGGATGCTTGCTCAGCCGCTCCTGCGGCCCGGATTCCTGTTCGCTCGCGTGCGCGGTCAGCGGCAGGGGCGTGAATACCATGACGACCGCGAGGAGCACGAAGACCGCGGCCATGCCACGGAAAATGTAGGTCCAGCCGAGCCCGCTGTGGATCAGCGCGCCGACGGCCATCGGTCCGAGGATGGCGCCGATGGCGAAGGCGCCGTGCATCAGGTTCATCGGGCGACCGCTGTTCTTGTCGTCGATGCGCAAGGTCGCCCAGTTGATCGTGATCTCGATGGCGCCCTGGCCGACGCCGATGAGCGCGCTCAGGAGGATGTTGGTGAGCGGGTCCGGCGTCATGGCGAAGAACGCGAGGCCGATGATGTCGAGCACCAGTCCGAAGAGGATGGTCGGCTTGGCGCCCCAGCGCTGCACCATGTAGCCGCCGGCGAAGGTCGAGAGAAAGAAAGCGACGGCGCCGGCGCCGAGGACGAAGCCGGCGATCAGGTAATTCCACTGGAAATCGGCGAGGATGACCGGCAAGGTCGCGCCGATGATCGTCATCGACATGCCGTAAATGATGAAGACTGCAAAGAGCAGCAGGAAGAGGGCGCGGTGGTGTCGTTCGATCATGGGTGCCATTCTACGGCGAAAGTCCGGGTGATCACGAGGCCGATCTTCGGCCAGCGCTTCAAGTTACACTCTGGCCCATGCGTTTTCTCCGTCCATCCTGCCTGATTCCGGTATTGCTTCTGACCGCCTGCGGCTACCCGCAGAACGACCCGTACCTGGCCGGCGAGCGTGGCACGAGTACGCTGTACTCGGCATTTACCGAGCGCCCCAAGCATCTCGATCCGGCGCGCTCCTACAGCGAGGACGAATCGGTCTTCACCGCGCAGATTTACGAAGCACCGCTGCAGTACCACTACCTCAAGCGTCCTTACGCCCTGATTCCGGCGGCAGCGGAAGCGGTGCCGCACCCGTATTACCTCGACGCGGCGGGCGAGCGGTTGCCGGATTCGGCGCCGGCCGAGACGATCGCGCACAGCGTCTACGAAGTCCGTATCCGTCCGGGCATCCGCTACCAGCCGCACCCGGCGTTCGCGCTCGATGCGGCCGGGCAGCCGGTCTATCAGGCGCTTGACAAGAAAGCACTGGCCGGCATCGATACGCTGGCTGGTTTTGAACATACGGGAACGCGCGAGCTGGTCGCCGACGACTACATCTACCAGATCAAGCGGCTGGCGCATCCGCGCCTGCACTCGCCGATTTTCGGCATGATGTCCGAGCGCATCGTCGGCTTGAAGCGGCTCGGCGAAGCGCTGCAGCAAGCAGCGAAGGGTGGGCCGGACGCCGTCTGGCTGGACCTCGACCGCTTTCCGGTTGAAGGCGTGACGCGCGTCGATCGCTACACCTACCGCGTGACCCTTAACGGCAAGTATCCGCAGTTCCTCTACTGGCTGGCGATGCCCTTCTTCGCGCCGGTGCCGCGCGAGGTCGATCGTTTCTACAGCCAGCCGGGCATGGCCGAGAAGAACCTGACGCTCGACTGGTATCCGGTCGGTACCGGGCCGTACCGCCTGACCGAGAACAACCCGAACCGGCGCATGGTGCTCGAACGCAATCCCAACTTCCACGGCGAGACCTATCCCTGCGAAGGCGAAGCGGCGGACGAGGCGGCGGGATTGCTTGAGGATTGTGGCCAGCCGATACCGCGCATCGATCGCGTCGTGTTTACGCGCGAGACCGAGAGCATTCCGTACTGGAACAAGTTCCTGCAGGGCTACTACGACGCGTCGGGCATCGCCTCGGACAGCTTCGATCAGGCGGTGAGCTTCGGTGCCGGTGGCGCGGTGCAACTGACCGAAGACATGCAGACCAGGGGAATCCGACTGCTGACCAGCGTGCGCCCGTCGCTGTTCTACATGGGCTTCAACATGCTCGATGCGACGATCGGCGAACCGAACGGTGAACGCGCGCGCAAGCTGCGGCAGGCGTTGTCGATCGCCGTCGACCAGGAGGAGTTCATCTCGATCTTCATGAACGGGCGCGGGATCGCCGCGATGAATCCGGTGCCGCCGGGCATCTTCGGCCACGGTGAGGGCGCGGACGGAATCAACCCCGTCGTCTACGACAGGGAGGGCGACGCGGCGAACGGCCAGCCGCGGCGCAAGCCGATCGCAGTGGCAAAGCAGTTGCTGGCCGACGCCGGCTGGCCGAACGGACGCGACGCCAAGACGAACGAGCCGCTCGTGCTCAACCTCGATACGCCAAGCGGCATGGGCGACAAGGCGACGATGGACTGGCTGACGCGCCAGTTTGCCAAGATCGACATCCAGCTCGTCGTGCGCCAGACCGACGGCAACCGCTTCCAGGAGAAGCTGCGCAAGGGGGCGGTGCAGATCTTCTTTTTCGGCTGGAATGCCGACTATCCGGACCCGGAGAATTTCTTCTTCCTGCTGTCTGGCAGCGAGGGCAAGGTGGCGACGGGTGGCGAGAACGCGGCAAACTACCAGAATCCAGAGTTCGACCGCCTGTTTGCCCAGATGAAGAACATGGAGAGCGACGGACCGAACGGCGCGCGGCGCGCGGAGATCATCGCGCGCATGAACCGCATCCTGCAGCACGATGCGCCTTGGATCTTCGGCTTCCACCCCAAGAGCTACACGCTGGCGCACGCCTGGCTGCAAAGCCGCAAGCCGATGGGCGTGGGCAACAATGCGCTCAAGTATCAGCGCATTGACGTCGCCTTGCGCGAACGACAGCGGGCGGCATGGAACGCGCCGGTGCTCTGGCCGTTGGCGTTGATTGCGCTGCTGATCGCGGCGCTCGTCGTTCCCGCCGTCGCGGCGTATCGGCGGCGGGAACGCGGCGTGGCGCGAGATCGTCATCAGGGATCGTAGACCGTGCTCGCCTACATCGTCCGCCGCCTGCTCTACGCGATCCCAGTCCTGATCGGCGTCAATCTGATCACCTTCGCGCTGTTCTTCGTCGTCAATTCGCCGGACGACATGGCGCGCATGCAGCTGGGCGGCAAGCGGGTGACAGCGGAAGCGATCGCAAAGTGGAAGGCGGAGCGCGGCTACGACAAGCCGCTGTTCATCAACGCCGAAGCATCGGGAACCGGGAAGCTCACCGACACCATCTTCTTCGCGAAGTCCGCGCGCCTGTTCGTCGGCGACTTCGGGCGCGCCGAGGACGGCCGCGACATCGCCCGTGAAATCACGCATCGCATGGGGCCGTCTCTGGCGATCGCTTTGCCGACCTTCGTCCTCGGGCTGTTCGTCACCGTCTGCCTGGCCTTGCTGCTCGTGCTCTTCCGCGCGACGGCGCTCGACCTTTCCGGCGTTGTGCTGTGCGTCGCCATGATGTCGGTGTCCGGGCTCTTCTACATCATCGGCGGCCAGTACCTGATCAGCAAGCTGTGGCGGCTGGTGCCGATTTCGGGCTACAGCGCCGGGCTCGACGCGTGGAAGTTCCTCATCCTGCCGGTGCTGATCGGCGTGGTTTCCGGCATCGGCTCGTCGACGCGCTGGTATCGCACGATCTTTCTCGAAGAGATCGGCAAGGACTACGTGCGCACGGCGCGCGCCAAGGGGCTGTCGGAAATCTCGGTTCTTTTTGGACACGTGCTGCGCAACGCGATGATCCCGATCCTGACCGGTATCGTGGTCGTCATCCCGCTGCTCTTCATGGGTTCGCTGCTCACCGAGTCGTTCTTCGGCATTCCGGGGCTGGGCAGCTACACGATCGATGCCATCGCCGCGCAGGACTTCGCCGTCGTGCGCGCGATGGTTTTCATCGGTTCGGTGCTCTACATCGTCGGGCTGATTCTCACCGACATTTCCTACACCGTGGTCGATCCGCGGATACGGTTCGAGCGATGAACTTCCTTCCCGTCCTGCTCTGGTCCGACCTGCTGATCTGGCTGCTGGTGCTGGCCGGGATCACGCTCGGCGTCGCCTCGTCGCGCAACCCGCCGCTACGCGCGGCGTGGCGGCGGATGGGGCAGAGCCGGCGGGGCATGGCGGCGGCGACCGTGCTCGTCGCCTTCGTCGCCGTGGCCCTGCTCGACTCGCTGCATTACCGGTCACGCCTGGAGAGCGCGGATGCCGGGCAGCCGACCGCCTACGCGGTCGAGGTGCTCTCGCTACTCGACGCCCTGGCGACGGCGTTGCGCACGCGCGTCGAGAAAACGTACTCCGCGCCGCTGGCGACGCGTTCCTACGCCAAGGAATTCGTCGATGCGCGCGCGGCCGACGGCAGCGTCCATCCGGTCCGCGACTTCCCGCGCCTGAAGTTCGGCGGTGCGCATCTCGGCGACGACGAGAGCCTGCGCCCCGGCGATATCGCCCGGCGCGTACTCGCCGCCGAGGTGCTGGCGATCGCGCTGTTCGCCGGCATCGCCATCGGTGTCGTGCGGCTACTGGCGCGTCGCGCTGGCCGCGACGTACGCACGGCGGGGCGTGCTGCGTGGCGCGGCGAGACCGGCTTTGCCTGGAACGCCGTGCTGCTCACGCTCGGCGGCATGCTGCTGGTCGTCGCGCCGCTCGTCGCGCTGTGCGTCGACTATCACGTCCTCGGCACCGACAAGGTCGGGCAGGATGTCTTCTATCAGGTATTGAAGAGCATCCGCACCGCGCTCGTCCTCGGGCTGGTGACGACGCTGGTCACGCTGCCGCTGGCCATCGGTCTCGGCATCCTGGCCGGCTATTTTCGCGGCTGGGTCGATGACGCGATCCAGTACGTCTACACGACGCTGTCGTCGATTCCCGGCGTCCTGCTGATCGCCGCCGCCGTGCTGATGATGCAGGTGATCATCGACACACACCCGCAGTGGTTCTCCACCGCGGCCGAACGGGCCGACCTGCGTCTGCTCGCGCTCTGCCTGATCCTCGGCATGACGAGCTGGACCGGCCTCTGCCGGCTGCTGCGCGGCGAGACGCTCAAGCTGCGCGAGCTCGACTACATCCAGGCGGCGCAGGCCTTTGGCGTCTCGGATCTCGCCATCATCCGGCGCCACATCCTGCCCAACCTCATGCACATCGTCGTCATCGCGCTGGTCATGGATTTCTCCGGGCTGGTGCTCGCCGAGGCCGTGCTCTCCTACGTCGGCATCGGCGTCGATGCAACGATGACGAGCTTCGGCATGATGATCAACAACGCGCGCATGGAACTGGCACGCGAGCCGATGGTGTGGTGGTCGCTGGCGTCGGCCTTCACCTTCATGTTCGTCCTCGTGCTCGCCGCCAACCTGTTCGCCGACGCGCTGCGCGACGCCTTCGACCCGAGGATGCCATGACTTCACCGGCTGCCGACCCGAAACCGCTGCTTTCCGTGCGCGATCTGCGCGTCGGCTTCTCGTCCGGCCAGAGCGTGCTGGAAGCGGTTTCCGGCGTCTCGTTCGACATCGCGGCGGGCGAGACGCTGGCTTTGCTCGGCGAATCGGGCTGCGGCAAGTCGGTGACGGCGCTCGCGCTGCTCCGCCTGCTGCCTGCCGCCGGGTGTTTTCTTGGCGGCGCCGTGCGCTTCGACGGCGACGATTTGCTGCACCTGCCCGAGTACGCGATGCGCAACGTGCGCGGCGTCGGCATGGCGGTGATCTTCCAGGAACCGGCGACCAGCCTCAATCCCGTGCTCACGGTCGGGCGGCAGATCGGCGAAGTGCTTGAACGCCACCGCGCCTTGTCCGGCGGCGCCGCGCACAAGGTCGCCCTGGAACTGCTTGCCGCCGTCGGAATCGCCGACGCACCGCGGCGCCTCGACGAATACCCGTTCCAGCTTTCCGGCGGCATGAAGCAGCGCGTGATGATCGCCATGGCGCTGGCCGGCAATCCGCAACTCTTGATCGCCGATGAACCGACGACGGCGCTCGACGTGACGATTCAGGCGCAGATTCTCGATCTGCTCGCGCGCCTGCAGGCCGAGCGCCGGATGGGGATGCTGCTCATCACGCACGATCTCGGCGTCGTCGCGCGCATGGCGCAGCGCGTCGGCGTGATGTACGCCGGCGAGATCGTCGAGCAAGCGCCGCGTGACGCGTTCTTCGCGCGGCCGCGCCATCCCTATACGCTGAAGCTCTTCGCCGCGCTGCCCGACCTGTCGCGGCGCGGCGGCCGGCTGGAAACGATCGCCGGGCAGGTTCCGGCGTTGGCAGCAATGCCCACCGGCTGCCGCTTCGCCGCGCGCTGTCCGCAGGCGTTCGAGCGGTGCCGGGTCGAATCGCCCGGCTGGAGCGATTGTGGGGAAGGGCATCGGGTGCGCTGTCATTGGATCGACGAAGGGCGCGAGTGTGGCGGAGAAGGCGACGCGGGTCTATTGATCCGGCACGAAGAAGTCTCAATTTCCGTTCGGGCTGAGCCTGTCGAAGCCCGTCCCCCTTCGACAAGCTCAGGGCGAACGGACTTCAAACATTACCTCTCCGTATCAATAAGGCAGCGAACCGACCAGCTGCCGGGCGAGGTTATCCCGGTGTCTACTACCCCGAAGCTGCTCGCCGTAGCCGACCTCGCCGTCCACTTCCCCATCCGGCGCGGCATCCTCCAGCACACCGTCGGCTACGTCCGCGCGGTCGATGGCGTTTCGCTCGAACTAGCGCGCGGCCGCACGCTGGCGCTGGTCGGCGAGTCGGGGTGCGGCAAAACGACGGTCGGCAAGGCGATCCTGCAACTCATCCAGCCCACCACCGGGCGCGTGCAGCTCGACGGGCGCGAGTTGACCGGCCTCTCGCGCAAGGCGATGCGCCCGTTGCGCCGGCGGCTGCAGATGATCTTCCAGGACCCGTTCGCCTCGCTCGATCCGCGCCTGCCGATCGGCGAAATCATCGGCGAGGGCATGGGCGCGCTCGGCCTGGTGCAGGCGCGCGCCGGGAGCGCAGCGGTCAATGCAGCCATCGCCGCGCTGCTCGGACAGGTCGGCCTCGACGCCGCGGCGCTGCATCGTTACCCGCACGAGTTCTCCGGCGGGCAGCGCCAGCGCATCGCCATCGCCCGCGCGCTCGCCGTCCAGCCGGAACTCATCGTCTGCGACGAGCCGACCTCGGCGCTCGACGTGTCGGTGCAGGCGCAAATCCTCAATCTCCTGAAGCAACTGCAGGATGATCTCGGGCTCGCTTACCTCTTCATCACGCACAACTTCGCCGTCGTCGAATACCTGGCGCACGAGGTCGCCGTGATGTACCTCGGGCGCATCGTCGAGCGCGGTTCGGTCGACGAGGTCTTGCGCACGCCGCGGCATCCCTACACGCAGGCGCTGCTCTCGGCCGTGCCGAGCGTGCAGGCCGGCGCCGAACGACCGGTCATCCGGCTGGCCGGCGAAGCGCCGTCGCCGGCCAGTCCGCCGTCCGGCTGTCACTTTCACCCGCGCTGCCCGCGTGCCGACGCCACCTGCCGGTGCGACTATCCGGCGGCGACGCAACTCACGGAAACGCACATCGTGCGCTGCTTTCACGCCGGCGACCGGTGAGCGTTTGTGCGTCGGTCAGGCAGGCGCCGGGCGCTCGCCGTCGGCCAGCCGCTCGACGAGAAAATCCATCAGCACGCGCAGGCGGTGCGGGATGTGACGGTTGCCGGGCAGCACGGCGTAGATGCCGAGCTCGGGCAGTGGGTAATCCTGCAGGATTTCGCGCAGTTCCCCGCTGTGCAGGAATTCGTCGGCGATGAAGGTCGGCTGCTGGGCGATGCCGAGGCCGGCGACTGCGGCTTTGAGCAGCACGTCGCCGTTGTTGGCAAGCAGGCGGGGCCAGATGCCGAACGATTCGATCCGGTCGTCGACCAGGAAGCTCCAGCGCTGGCTTGACGGTCCGGCGGTGTAGCCCAGGCACTGGTGGTCGATGAGTTCTGCCGGGTGCAGGGGTTCGCCGTGCGCCGCCAGATAGTCGGACGAGGCGAGCACGACCATGCGCGCGGAGCCGAGACGGCGCGCGACGTCGCCCGGTTCGAGCCGGGGCGTGATGCGCACGGCGAGGTCGATGCCTTCCTGGATCAGGTTTGAGCGCCGGTCCGAGAAATCCATGTCGAGTTCGACCTCCGGGTAGCGGCGCGAGAACTCGATCAGCAGCGGCGCGAGGTGACGCAGACTGTAAACGAGCGGCAGGCTCAGGCGAATCGGGCCGCGCGGCGTCTGGCGTTCCTCGGCGAGCCCGGTCTCGGCGATTTCGACGAGATTGAGGATTTCCCGGCACTTCTCAAGGTAAGCCGTACCGGCCGAGGTGAGCGACAGGCGGCGTGTGCTGCGTGCGAGCAGCTTGGTGCCGAGATGGCTTTCCAGTGCGGCGATTTGCCGCGTGACGACGGAACGCGCGGCGCCGAGTTGCAACGCGACGGCCGAGAAACTGCCAAGTTCGGCGACGCGTACAAAGAGCCGCATCGCATCGAGACGATCCATCCTGACCTCCCCGCGGACGATTGGTTTCCGGTTTATTGTTGCCGATCGAGGAACAATATTTTCCCGATTGTCTCCTATTTCGCTCCAGGTTTAAGCACTAAAGTGGCGCCATGTTTTCGGGAGACGGGATGAAGAAATACACCGCAACTGCGATCGTCGTGCATTGGGCGATGGCCGCCGGCATCGTCGGCATCTTCTTGTTCGGCCGCTACATGGCCGACCTGCCGGTGTCGCCGGCCAAGCTCAAGTATTACTCGTGGCACAAGTGGGCCGGGGTGACGCTCTTTGCGTTGCTCGCCTTCCGCATCGTCTGGCGCGCGACGCATCGTCCGCCGGAACTGCCGGTGCACATGTCGCGCGGCGAGCGGTTCGTCGCGCACGCCGGCCACGCGGCGCTCTACCTGCTGATGATCGCCGTGCCGCTCTCGGGCTGGCTGATGAGCTCGGCCAAGGGCATCCAGACGGTCTACTTTGGCGTGTGGCCGATTCCCGACCTGCTGGCCAAGAACGATGAACTCGCCAAGCTGCTGCAGACCGCGCACTGGGCCTTGAACATGCTGCTCGCCGCCGTCGTCATCGGCCACGTCGCGGCGGCGCTAAAACACCACTTCCTCGATCGCGACGATGTGCTCACGCGCATGTTGCCTTCGAAGAACACCTGACATTCCGCATCGAATAAAAGGAAATAGCAATGAACAACGCACGCCTCATCCGTATTCTCGGCCTTGTCGCCGCGCTGGGCTTGCCGGCCTTTGCGCAGGCCGTCGAGTACAAGACCGTGCTCGCCGACAAGAGCGCGATCAACTTCACCTTCAAGCAGATGAACGTCGGCATGGACGGGCATTTCAAGAAGTTCAGCACGCAGCTTGCCTTCGACCCGGCCAACGCCGCGAACGCCAAGGTCAGCCTCGACGTCGACCTGGCGAGCATCGACACCGGGACGTCCGACGGCAACACCGAGGTTGCCGGCAAGCCGTGGTTCAACACCAAGGATTTCCCGACGGCCAAGTTCATCTCGACGTCGGTCAAGGCGCTCGGCGGCAATCGCTACGAAGTCGCGGGTCAGCTGACGATCAAGGGCAAGACGCAGCCGGTCGTCGCGCCGACGACGGTGACGGTGCAGGGCGACCAGGCGACGTTCGACGGCAGCTTCGTCATCAAGCGCGCGGATTTCGCCATCGGCGAAGGCGACTGGGCCGACTTCAGCGTCGTCGCCAACGAGATTCAAGTGAAGTTCAAAGTCCTCGCATCAGGCGGGAAGTAGCAGCCGTATCACCCTCAAGACCCTGTTCCACCTCTATTCAATCAGGAGCATCGCCATGAACAAGAAAACCCGCCTCACCCTGGCCGCAGCAGTCATCGCCACTTTCAGTGGTGCCGTGCTGGCCGCGCCCGAAACCTTCATCATTGACGGTTCGCACACCTTCCCGCGCTTCTCCTACAGCCACTTCGGCTTCTCGACGCAGCTGAGCCGCTTCAACAAGACGAGCGGAAAGATCGTGCTCGACCGCGAGGCGAAGACCGGCTCGGTCGACGTCGTCATCGACACCACGTCGGTTGATACCGGTTTCGACGTCTTCAACGGTCACATCCAGGGCGAAGATTTCCTGAGTACCGAGAAATTCCCGAGCGCGACGTTCAAGTCGACCAAAGTGCGTTTTGAAGGCGACAAGCCCGTCGCCGTCGAAGGCGATCTGACGATCAAGGGCGTTACCAAGCCAGTAACGCTCACTTTGACCTCCTTCATCCTGCAACCGCACCCGATGCTGAAGAAGGACGCGATCGGCGCCAACGCAACGACCAGGATCAGCCGCACCGAGTTCGGCGCCGGCAAGTACGCGCCGAACGTCGGTGATGAAGTGACGATCGATCTGGCGGTTGAGGCGATCAAGGAATAGGAAGAGCGCGCCTTTTCCGTTCGTGGTGAGCTTGTCGAATCCTGTCCTGAGCCTGCCGAAGGGCATGAACGGGCCCGAAATGAGGGCATCCCGCCCTTCGACAGGCTCAGGGCGAACGGTAGTGGAGCGCTGTCAGTCACTCTCATACCTCATTTATGAAACGGCCCTGGTCGGCGTCGATTGCGCGCTTGCCAGGGCCATTATTGCGTGCGGCGGGCGCGCTATTCGATCTTCACCTCGATCATCCGCGGCCTGGCCGGCGTCTCCTTCGGTAGTTCGATCCTCAGGATGCCGTCCTTGTAGCTGGCCTGCGCCCGGTCGGCGATGACCGTGGCCGGTAGTTGCACGCTGCGCCGGAAAGAACCGTAGGCGCACTGGAAGCTGCGGTAGCGGCCTTCGGTCGTTTCGCTTTCGAAGCGCTTTTCACCCGAGACGATCAAGGCGCCGTTCTGCACTTCGACGGTGAAGTTGTCCTTCTGCATGCCGGGGATTTCGAGGCGCACGACGATCTTGGCGTCGTCCTCGAAAACGTTGCCGGCGAGCATCGCCCAGGCCGTTCTCGGCCAATAGGCTTCATCATCCACATCCTTGCTGGCGGGCAGTTTGCTGTCCTCGCTCGACTTGAAGTGCGTGATTGCGCCAACCGACTTGCGCAACCGCTGCCAGCCCTCGGTCACGCCTTCGGTGACCGTGTTCCAGGCACTGTTCAGTCCCTCTTTCAGTTCGTCCAGTTTCATGATGTCATTCCTCCAGGATTCGAATGGAATGCCGATGGGCCGGCTCGTCGAACCGGCCCAAGGGTATCAAGCCACCTGAACTTCGATCTTGCGCGGTTTGGCGTGCTCGACCTTGGGAATGCTCAGTTTGAGCACACCGTGGCGGAACTCGGCGGCCACCTTCTCGCTGTCGAGTTCCTTGCCGAGCGTGAAGGTGCGCTGGTAACGCGGCATTTGCACTTCCACGTGGCTGGGTTCCAGATTGCCGGCCAGCGGCAGGCTCACTTCGCCTTCGATGGTCAGCGCGTCGGCGTCGATGCGCACGTGCAGCTTGTCCTTCGGCACACCCGGCAGGTCGGCGTAGAGCGTGATGCCCAGCGCATCCTCGATCACATCGACCGGCGGCAGCATGACGCCCGTTTCCGTGCGTTCGGCTTCAGTGCTCCTTGCATCGGTCTTGGCAACATTGGTGTCACTCATCTCGGTCTCCTCAAGCGATTACTGAATGTTGATACGACGGCTCTGGGCGGCGGTACGGCGCTTGATGCTGATGGCCAGCACGCCGTCGCTGTAGGTCGCCTTCGTGCTGTCCGGATCGACGTCGTCCGACAAACTGACCACGCGGCGGAAGCTGCCGGCAAAGCGTTCGTTGATATGCACGGCCGACTTGGCGCCATCGCCCGGCAACCCGCTCTTGCGCTCACCCGAGAGAGTAAGGACGCCGCGATCGATCGTTACGTCCACGGTGGCCGGATCGAGCCCCGGCGCAAAGGCAAAGATCTCGATCGATTCGGGCGTGGTGCCGACATTCAACGCCGGGAAACCGCCGCGACCAAAGCCGCGAATGCTGCTCGCCGGACCGGAATAGCGCTGGAACTCGCGCTGCAGGCGGTCCAGGTTGGCGAAGATGTCACTGGGAAACAGGGTTCGGTACATAGTGCTCTCCTTTCGCTGGGACGCTTGGATAGATACCCGCCGAAAGGGAGACTTCAGCGGGCTTGAATTCAAGATAGGGTTGCTCCCGCCGCATTTCAAGACCCCGAAACTGACCCCTTGAAATCGGCCAGGCGTGCACCTATGTTCAAGGCAGAAGCCGTACAGGTATTGGAACGAGGTCCTCAATGAAATTCCGGGATTACTACCAGATACTTGGCGTCGAGCGCTCGGCGGGCGCCGACGAAATCAAAAAGCAGTACCGCAAGCTGGCGCGCAAATACCATCCGGACGTCTCGAAAGAACCGGATGCCGATGCGCGCATGAAGGAAGTCAACGAAGCCTACGCCGTGCTCTCGGACCCCGAGCGGCGCGCTGCCTATGACCAGTTGGGGCGCGAATACCAGTCCGGCCAGGATTTCCGCCCGCCGCCCGACTGGGACGCCGGTTTCGAGTTCTCCGGCCACGGCATTCCGCCCGAAAACGCGGCCGATTTCAGCGACTTCTTCGCCGAACTGTTCAGTCACATTGGCGGCGCTCGTGGTCCTCGTGCGACGGGCGGGATGGGCGGAACGGGCGGCTACGAGGCGCGCGGCCAGGATCACCACGCACGCGTCGTTATCGATCTCGATGATGCGTGGACCGGCAGCACGCGCCAGATCAGCCTGCGCGTTCCGCAGGTCGGCGCGGGCGGGCGGATCACGCTCGCCACGCGCACGCTCAACGTCAGGATTCCGCAAGGCGTGCGCGAAGGCCAGCTGATCCGGCTGGCCGGGCAGGGCGCGCCGGGCATGGCCGGTGGCAAGGCTGGCGATCTCTATCTCGAAGTGCATTTCGCGCCGCATCGGCGCTTCCGTGTCGAGGGGCGCGACCTGCATCTCATGCTGCCCGTCGCACCTTGGGAAGCGGCGCTGGGTGCGACGATCGCCATCGCGCTGCCGGCCGGCCAGCAGGTGAAGGTACGCATCCCCGAAGGCGCGCAGAGCGGGCGCGCAATGCGCGTGCGCGGCAAGGGCATTCCGGGCGATCCGCCGGGCGACCTCTTCCTGACCGTCGAGGTGGTGCTGCCCGATGCAAGTAATGCAAAGGCTCGCCAGTTCTATGAAACGATGCAGCGCGAACTGGCCTTCAATCCGCGCGCCGCGTGGTAAGCCTTGATGAGCCTTGATGGGGAAAGACGCGAGATGATTGTTTCCGACGACTCTGCAAACAACGAAGTTCCTCAGGGCGATCCGATTACCGCCGTCGTCGTCGACGAGCAGTGGTTCGACAGAGGAGAGTTCGCCGCCGTCTGCGGCGTCACGCTCGACTGGGTAAGCGTGCATGTCGAGGCCGGCGTCTTCGACGTGTCCGGCGACGAACCCGCGCACTGGCAATTCGCCGGCCGCGAGATCCGCCGCGCCCGCCAGATCAACGCGCTCGAACGCGACTTCAACGCCATGCCCGAACTCGCCGCGCTGGTCCTTGATCTGCAGGACGAGCTGGCCCGCCTGCGCGGGTCGTCGGGTTGATGCTGCAAGCAGATGGGCACGTATGCAGAGGAACTGGACAAGTAGATACTGTGATGAAAGTCAAACGCCGTGACGCGCCGGATCAAAGGGTTTGCCGGATTTGAGGACGCCGAAGGCGACCTGTATGAGTTTGCGCATCATGGCACCGATGATGAGTTTAGGGGCCTTGCC
>RRZT010141297.1_pt1 | contig 17210 bp, 14 predicted proteins | sample 2165551 | NCBI WGS metagenome assembly RRZT01 (sample SAMN10456910, study PRJNA506462) | wastewater metagenome | biome: wastewater; feature: sludge; material: wastewater sludge; isolation source: wastewater sludge with Escherichia coli K12::gfp cells carrying plasmid... | place: USA: Moscow, Idaho...
ACTTGAGCAGAGTTAAACATATTAAATCTTTGAATAACACTAGCTCCAACATCTCTTTTAATTGTTACTAATTCACTAACTGGAATTAAATTTCCTAAATCAGATTTAACAAAGATATTTTTGAAATTATCTTTTGTAGATCTAAATTCAGATTCAGATTGAATATTTACATGGAAAGTTCTACCATAAAGATTGAAATCATTTATATATCCTTTTCCAAAACTATTTTGAATTACTGCATAAACAGAGCTTATATCAACACTCATTGATTTTGCTTTTTCTTTATTTACTGTTAGCATATATTTAGGAACATTAGCATTTAATGTTGTTCTTACAGCCATTAATCTTTTATCTTGTGCAGCTTTTGCAACGATTTCTTGAGTGTATGCACTTAATGCTTGAATATCTCCACCTGTTCTATCTTGAATCCACATCTCAAATCCACCTATTGTACTCATACCCATAATTGGAGGAGGATTAACAGGAATTACAAAGGCATCTTTATTTGTCATCATAAACTGACCCATAAGTTTCCCTGCAATTACTTTAGAATTTTGTTCAGGAAGTAATCTTTCATCCCAAGGTTTTAATAAGGCAAACATTAATGCAGCATCAGTTTTATAAGCAAATGTGGCAATATCTAAACCTGTAATTGCTCCAACTGATTTTACATTTGGATTTGCTAATAAATCTTTTCTAATTTCATCTGTTACTTTTAAAGATTCACCCAAAGAAGTTGATGGCATCATATATGTTAATACCATTAGTACACCTTTATCTTCAGTTGGTACTAAACCTGTTGGTGTTATTTTCATAATTGCATATGTTGAATAAATTATAAAAGCAAATATAGCAAGTGAAAAAAACCATAATCTAATAGTTTGTTTAGTAATACCGATAAATACTGTTGTTAACCAGTCAAAGAAAGCATTAAATTTTCTAATTGGCCAAATTGGCTCACTTTCATGCTCTTTTAAGAAAATAGCACAAAGTGCAGGTGTCAATGTAAGTGCAACTAGTCCTGAAATTAAAACAGCGATTACAATAGTAATGGCAAACTGTTTATACATCACCCCACTAAATCCACCCGTTAGTGCAGCTGGAATAAATACAGCCGAAAGTACAAGAATAATAGCAACAAGTGGAGTTGTTAACTCTTTCATAGCTTCTATTGTTGCATCTTTAACGCTGATTTTTTTAGTTCTTAAAACCCTTTCAACATTTTCAATTACAATAATTGCATCATCAACTACCAATCCAATAGCCAAAATCATACCAAAAAGCGTAAGTAAATTTATAGAAAATCCTGTTATATAAAGTCCAGCAAAGGTACCAATAACAGAAACAGGAATCGCAAGAACTGGAATAATCGTTGCTCTAAAATTACCTAAGAAAAGATAGATTAAAATGATTACAAAAAGAATTGCTTCAAAAAGTGTTTTTACAACTTCTTTGATTGATTCTTGTACAAATAAAGTTGCATCATATGGAACTCTATACTCAATATCTTCAGGAAAGTTTTTTGATACTTCTTTTAAAGTTGCATCAAGTGCTGCTGATACTTCAAGGGCATTTGCTCCTGGAGCTAAGAAAATACCAACTGGAATCATTGGTTCATTATTAAATTTACCAACTGAATCAAGGGAATCAGAACCTAGTTTTATTTCAGCAATATCCTTTAACTTTAATGTAGATCCATCCTCATTTGAACGTATAATAATATCTTCAAACTCTTTTACATTCTTCAATCTTCCCTCTGTACTAATTGAATATGTAAAAGGTTGAATTGTAGTAATTGGCTCTGCACCAACTGAACCTGTTGAATATTGATTATTTTGATTTTGAACAATACTTGTAATATCTTCTGATGTTAAATTATAAAATGCAAGTTTTTCAGGATTAACCCAAATTCTAATTGCATAATCTTTTGCACCAAAAACTGTAGCATCACCAATACCTTTAATTCTTTTAATATCATCAATAACATTTACTGTTAAATAATTTGAAATATATGTAGTATCATGAACTGCATTTTTAGATGTAAAAGCAATAACTTTTAACATATCAGGAGATTTCTCTTTTACAGAAATTCCTTGTCTTTGTACCTCTTCAGGTAAACTACTAAGTGCTAGCTGAACTCTATTGTTTACATCCACTTTTGCTTGTGCAACATCAGTTCCAACATTAAATATAACACTTAAAGAGAGTATTCCACTAGGAGATGCAGTTGATGTCATATAAGTCATATTGTCAACACCATTAATTGCATTTTCTAAAGTTGTGGCAACCGTTGATGATAATGTTGTAGCATCTGCACCTGGATATGTTGCTACCACATTAATTTGTGGAGGTGTAACCGATGGATATTCTTTAATAGGTAATATATTTAAAGAAATAACCCCTGCTAATATAATAATAACAGAGACTACTGTTGAAAAAATAGGTCTATTAATAAAAAACTTTGAAAACATTTATTTTTCCTTATTTATTAATTATTTTATCAATAGCTACAGCACTACCTGGTTTAATTCTAAAGAAATTATTTACTATTACTTTATCTCCACTTTGTAAAGGACCACCTGCTACTATAAATTTATCACCACTTTCATTTCCAACCATAACAGGTTTTACTGTAGCAACTCCATCTTTCTCAACAAAAACAATTGTTCCTAAAGGATTTTGTAATAAAGCTTTTTGAGGAATAGTAATAACATTTTTTTGTTCAATTCCATTTAGTGTTACTCTTGCAAAACTTCCTGGCATTAATGAATAATCTTTATTTTCAACTATTGCTCTCATTTTTACTGTTGATGTATTTTGATCTATATTTACATCAATAAAATCTACAAAACCACTTTGTTTATTTACTTGTCCATTTACATTGATTTCAACTTGGATTTTTCCATTTTCAGGCATTTTCCATAAACCATTCTTGATATTTTCATAATCACTTAAAGGCATAGAAAAATCTATATAAACTTTATCATTTTGTGAAATTGTAACAAGCTCCATTGGAGGAGTTGCTGTTACTAAGTTACCTAAATCAATAGTTTTAAGTCCTGTAATTCCAGATATAGGGGCTTTTACCTTTGTATAATCTAAATCAATTTTTGCTTGATTTAGCTGTGCTTTTGACATAGCTAATGAAGCTAATGCATTTTGATAAGCAGATAATGTACTATCTCTTTGCTCTGTTGTTACTGCATTAGTGTTATATAATTTTTGAATTCTTTCCCAACTTCTTGTTGCATTATTTAGTGTTGCTTCATTCATTTTAACAGAAGCTTCAGCAGCATCTAATTTCGCCTGATATAAATCATCTTCTATTTTAAATAAAACATCACCTTTATTTATAGCTTTTCCTTCTTCAAAATATTTTTCCTCTAAAACCCCAAGAATTCGTGAATAAACTTTTGCTTGTTTAAATGAGTTTATTTGTGCTGGATATTTTAAATCTATTGCAATACTAGTTGCTTCAGGTACAATATAAACATCTGCTTTTGTTGCAGGTTTAGCATCAGCTGCAGGTTTAGAAGCTTCAGCTGGTGCATCTGCGGCACAAGTGTTTGTCACAGCCCCAAATACAAGTGCTGTTGTTATTAATAATTTTTTTATATTTCTCATTTTATAAACTCCTCTAATTTCTCACCACTATAATAAATAATATTTGCTTTTTTTAACTCTAAATCATTAAGTGCAACTTTTAAAGCACTTTGAGCACTGTATTTATCAGTTAATGCTGATAAGTATGCAACATTATCAATTAATCCAGCTTCATATTTTGCTTTAATTGTTTTGTATGCACTGTTTGCTGCATTTAATCCTGCTTGTGCAGATTCTATTTTTAGTTTTCCTATTTCATAAGCTCTATTTGCTAGTTTTAAATCAACATCAGCTTTGTTTTTTTCATATTCAAATTCAGATTTTAAAGCTAAGTATTTTTTAAAGGCTGCTTCATATGCTTTATTTGTAGTATCAAAATCAAAGATATCCCAAGATAAATTTATTGATGCAATATTTCTATTATAATCATCAGTGGCATAACTTGAATCATTATATTCTAATTCATTATGCGTATATGTATCATTCAATGTTATTTTTGGTAATTTCCCACTTTTAGTAGCTTTTGCAGTTGATTTTAATGACTCTAATTGATACTCAATAGCTCTTAAATCAGCTCTTAATTTATTTTCTTTTGAATCATATTCACTAATCGTTGAACCACTTTGAATATTTACTGATTGCCCAACTACATACTCTAAATTATGGTTTATTGTTTCTATATTCAATTCTATTTCATGTAAAGCAACTTTTGCTGTTTGGATATTTGATATAATTTTTTGAACTTCATCATCTGTTACAGTTCCTGCGTCAAGAAACTTTTTTAATCTTGAATATTGAGCTTCAAGTTGTTCTATTTCTTGTAATTTAACCTCTTTTTGAGCCACAAAAGATAAATAATTATAATAATAATTTGTAACTTGTATCGCTATTTGATTTTTCAAATCTTCTAAGCTTTCGCTACCACTTTTAATAGAAGCTTCATAAGAATCATAAGTATTACCTTTTTTCCCACCATCATATAAAGTATAAGCAACACTTCCATTTACACTAACAGAATTTTCTGGGTTAGAATTTGCTTCATATGAATTATTACTATAACCTGCACCTACACTAAATTTTGGCATGTAAGAATTTTTTACACTTTCATAACTATCTTTTGTACTTTCTATTGTAATTTTAGATGAGTCAATCATTTTATTATTTTTAGATAATTCTATTAATTGTGTTAAGTTTTCACCAAAAAGAGCGAAAGGCACAATTAAAAGAATTGAAATACTTTTTAACATTTTATATCCTTTTATATTTTTACTATTAATTTATGAACTATTTTATGAACTATTGGTGCAATTACAAATATAATTGGAAAAGCACAAGCAAATGCTTTTATAAAAGCTTCTAACCAAATTAAGATAAATCCATCAACAAAATCTAAATTTATATACGTAATTATAAAACTCATTATAAAGCTCATAAATAACGCCATAAAAAAGGCAAAGACTATTCTTTCATATTTTCTTTTTATCATTTTTGAATCTCAATTAATTTAAAGATTGTACTTATAAATTTTTCAAAATCTTCATTTGCGTTGAAACTATTTTGAGTCATTTTTCTTAATGCCAAACCTTTTTGATAAGTAAGCATTCCATTTACTAAACCTAAAGATTCTGCTTTTAATTCACCCTCTTCAACTCCATGTGCAAATATTTTTAAAAGTTCTCCTTCAAAGAATTCATTTTTTTTACAGTTGAATTCTTTCATAGCTGCGTTATCTTCAGATAAAACAATGGATAAGAACTCCTTATATCCGTTAAAATGCTTTTGATTTTCTTCATCATCATCTAGAACCATTCTAAAAAATAATGCAATTTTCTCTTTTGTTGTTTTAACTTTTTGTATTTGTTCTAATAATTCTTTATTATGTTTTTCTATATGAATATTTATTATTTCAAAGATTATGTCTTCTTTATTTTCAAAATATTCATATATAGTTCCTTTTCCTATATCTGCTGTTTTTGCAACTTCAGCAACAGTAAGTTTTTTCATTCCTACTTCGTGAATCAAATCTGAACACTTTAAAGCTATTTCTCTTCTTTTTTCATCTTTGTTTACTTTTCGAGGACTCATCATACTCCTTTATTAAAAATTATATCAATATTTTAACTCTTGACCGACCGTCAGTCAATATTTGAGATTATATATAACTATTACTTAATTAAGATTTAAATTGACCGTCAGTCGAAAACAAATTTTATCTATTTACAATTATAATTTCTATTTATATCCAAACTTGAATTAAATAATATAATAAGTAATTTATGATAAGATAAACAAAAAAGGATTTATTATGAAAAGAATTTTATTAGCGTCTCTTTTATCAATCACATTAGTATCAAGTTTATATGCATATGAATTAAATGGAGAATTAGGTGTAAAATGGATTGGATTTAAAACTGAAAAAAAACTTCCTGTTTCTGGAACTTTTAACAGTATTAAACTAGATATAAAATCATCAGAAAATCTATCTGATTTCCTAAAAAGCTCAAATGTTGTTATTCAAACAAATTCTATAGAATCAAAAGATACTGTAAGAAATAATAACATGACTTCAACTTTATTTGCACTTGCAAGTGCCGAAGTTATTGAAGGAAATATTTCAGATGTAAATGAAGAAGAAAAAAGTTTGATTCTAAATGTAACAATGAATGAAGTTACAAATCCTGTTAAAATGGATTATACAATTGAAAATGGAAAGATAGTAGCAAGTGGTGGAATTGATATTTTAGATTTTTCTATGCAAAAATCATACTTGGCTTTTGCAAAAAAATGTGCAGATTTACATGAAAATAAATCATTTTCAGAAGTGGATATAGAATTTACAATTCCATATAAATAAGATAAGCTTTATAGCTTATCTTATGAAGAACAAGAAAGTTTCATATTAGAAAACTTCATAGGTGTAACTTGGGCATACCTTTCAAATTTAATATGCTCATCAAATGGATTTTGTGCAATTTTTAATAAATCAACAACTCCACTATAATCTCCTTCATGGGCTTTTTCAATAGCTTCTTGAATAATATAGTTTTTTAAAATATACTTTGGATTTACTTTTTTCATAATTTCACTTCTTGTTTCAAAGCTTGTATCTTGCTCTTCACAAACTTTTTCATAAGATTCAAACCATTTTCTAAGTGGCTCTTGAAAAACTGCAATATCTAAAATAGAAGATAAATCATCAAAAGATTTGAGATTAGTTAATCTATAAAAAAACACATTGTAATCCATTTTTGAAGCTTCTAAACTTCCAAGTAATTCAAGAATCAAATGTAAATTTGAATTTCCACTTTTAGTGGCATCCAAACCTATTCTTTTATTCATCATTTTTAAATATACATTTTCATGTTGAGGCAAGAAAGTATTTAGATATGACATTAGTTTATTCTCATCACAAATTCCTTTTAAGGTATCTGCTAAAACCATCAGATTCCATCTTGCCACATAAGGTTGATTGTTATAAGAATATCTTCCTTCACCATCTGTGTGATTACATATTGCATTTTTTTCAAAATAATCCATAAATGCATAAGGGCCATAATCTATTGTAAGTCCAGCCATTGAGAAGTTATCTGTATTCATAACTCCATGTTGAAAACCATAGGTTTGCCATAAAGCTAATAATTCTGCTGTTTTATCAACTAAAGAATAAAACATTTTTTCATATTTATCCTCTTCATTTTCCAAGTGTGGATATGATTGTTTTATTACATAATCTGCCAGTTGAAATATTGCTCGTTTATTTTTTGTTCTTGCAAAAAACTCAAAAGTTCCAACTCTAATCCAAGAAGGAGACATTCTCATTACTATTGAGCAAGATTCTTCTTCCCAATCTCTATGAGCAAAAGTATCTGAATCTATAATTGCTAAAGCTCTAGTTGTGGAAATCCCAAGTGCATGCATTGCTTCACTCATTAGATATTCACGTATTGAAGAACGTAATACTGCTCTTCCATCGCCACTTCTAGAATATCGTGTAAGTCCTGAGCCTTTTGTTTGTAAATGCCAATTATTCACAGCACCCAAATTAATAGCTCTTCCATCCCCCAGCTGTGGAACAAAATAACCAAACTGATGCCCAGCATAAACCATACTATAAGGAACACTTCCTTTTAAAGTAAGACTTCCATTTATAAAATCAACAAAATCTTTTGTTTCACACTCAGCATAATCTAATCCAATTAGATTACAAGCTTGTTTATTAAAAGATATTAATTTAGGATTTGATAAGGGAGTTGGTTTTAATTTTTGGTAGAATTTTTCATCAAAGTCGAAGTAATCAACATCAAGTTTTATTTGGTCTAATTTCATAATTTTCTCTTTAAATAATATTTGTTTGTATATGCAAAAAGCTTAGCAAAAGATAACATAAAAGAGAATGAAATTTATCTTGTTTAAAAAAGTAATTATTTGCTTTTAGAAAGAAAATGCTAAAATATCCAATAAAACAATATAAGAAAAGGCTATAGAAATGTCATTATTTTCATTTTCAAAGAATAAAGAAGAAAAAGCTCAATTAAGTGCCATTGATGAACACTTTGCAGTTATTTCTTTTTCACCTGATGGAATTATACTTGAAGCAAATCAGAATTTTTTAAATACCCTTGGTTATACAGAAAATGAAGTTTTAGGAAAGCATCATAAAATATTTTGTGATGCTAAACTTGTAAATAGTAAAGAATATTCAGATTTTTGGCATGAACTAAAAAAAGGTACTGCTCAAACATCAGAATTTAAAAGAATAAAAAAAGATGGCCACTCTATTTTTATTCAAGCATCTTACACTCCAATAAAAGATAATTCTGGAAAAGTTTATAAAATAATAAAATTTGCACAAGATGTAACTGCTAAAAAATTAGAAGATTTATATTTTAAAGGACAAATTCAAGCTATTGGTAAATCTCAAGCTATTATTGAGTTTGATATGAATGGAATTATTTTAAATGCAAATGAAAACTTTTTAAAGGCCATTGATTATTCTCTTGATGAAATCAAAGGAAAACACCATAGTATGTTTTGTGAAGAATCTTATAAAAATTCAAATGAATATAAAGATTTTTGGGAAAAATTAAATAATGCAGAATTTCAAAGTGGTGAATTCCTAAGAATTGGTAAAGATGGCAAAAAGGTATATATTCAAGCAACATATAATCCGATTATTGATATTGATAATAAACCTTTCAAAGTTGTAAAATATGCTACTGAAATTACTGCAAGAAAAAATACAATGTTCTCTATTCAAAAGAATATAGAAAAATTAAACAAATCACTAAATCATCTATCAGGGGCATCAAACTCTATGTCAATAGATGCTGAAAATAGTATGAAGGGTTCACAAGAAGTTAGTGTTTCTATTGAACAAATGGATCAAGCAGTTAATGATCTTTCAGAAAAAATTGAAATCATGCTTTCATCAATCACTAGTATTGCCAATGCAGCTGCTAATGGAGAAAAAATTGCCTTAGGTGCAAAAGAGCAATCAAAAAGTACATCAAGTGATATTATAAAATTAAATCAAGAATCTTCTAAAATAGGAGAGACGATAAATCTTATTACGCAAATTGCATTTCAAACAAATATTTTATCACTAAATGCAGCCGTTGAAGCAGCAACGGCAGGTGAAGCTGGACGTGGATTTGCAGTAGTTGCAGCAGAAGTGCGAAATCTAGCAACTAGATCAAATGAAGCTGCAAAAGAGATTACTAGTGCTATTGAGTCTATTCAAACACTAGTTAAAAACTCTCTTAAATCTATAAATAGTGTTGATAGTACAATTGAAGAGATAAGCTTAATGTCTTCAAATATTTCAAAATCTATTTTAGAGCAAAAAACAATATCAAATCAACTTGCAAGTACAGCTTTACAGACAAGTAAAGGATTAAATGAAATTTCTAATTCAATGATAAATGTTTCCCAAAGTGCACAAAATACAAGAGATGAAGCAATAGAAACAAAAAATGCCTCTGAAGAGTTAATTACTGTTTCAACAGAACTTATTTCAACACTAAAAGCACTCAATTAATTGAGTGCTTAAAATATTAGTAAATATTGGTATTTTAGATTCACTTTCTTCAATTTTTTTATAAAAAATCATATTCTTCCCCTTAAATCACTAATATAATAGAAATTCAACCATAAGCTAAGCCTTTATACAATAAACTGCCACACTAGATAAAGGGAATAGATATATGACTACAAATTTACAATCTATCAAACCAGATAGACCTAATATTATAACTTCAAAAATTGATGCTATAAGTTTTTACCGAAAAATGGATACCGAATCAGTTGTTAACCAAATGATTGCTGGAAAAAATGTGCTAGTTGAGGAGTACTATAGTAACGGATTACAAGTTTTAGCTGAGCTAAAAAAGAATCTTTTACTTAGATTTCCAGACAAAAGTTTTCAAGGGCAAAGAGCTTATCGTTCTGCCTTTAGAGAAGCTTCACATAGATTATTTATAAAAGTAATAGATAATAAACTAGCTGTTAAAAAAGCTCCAGATATTGCTTGGTTAAAACTACTATATCCTGAAGTTTCAGAATTTTATATCTCTTACCCTGAAGTTCAAGGTATGAACAGTTCATGGCAGTGGCATAAAAAAGGTCTTGAAATTAAGACTTTAAATATAAATATTCATCCTTATTATGGAACATATTTTCCAACAAGATTTGATCACTTAAAATTATTTGACAAATGGTTAAAAAAATATGATGGACCTAAAGATAATGCTATTGATATTGGTGTTGGAAGCGGTATTTTAACATATCAATTAATTCAAAATGGTTTTGAGAATGTTTATGCAACAGATACAAATAAAAATGCAATTATTGGTGTTTATCAAGAAAGTAGAAAATTAAATTTTCAAAAGAAAATAACCCTAAATCATTGTGATTTATTTGGAAATTTTGATAGAAAAGTAGATGTAATTGTTTTTAATCCACCATGGTTACTTGCAAAGCATGACTTAGAAGAAGGTATAGATAAAGCTATGTATTATGAAGAAGACCTATTTCCAAGGTTCTTTGAAAAAGCTAAAAAATATTTAAAAGAAGATGGGAAATTAGTTTTAATTTTCTCAAATCTTGCCCAAGAAGTGGACAAAGAAAGTACTCATCCAATAATTGAAGAGTTACAAAAAAACAATCGTTTTAGAAAAGATTTACACCTAAGACGAGAAGTTAGAGCATCTTCAAGAAGAACTCAAAGAACAGATTCAAGGGAAACTGAAAAAGTTGAATTATGGGTTTTAGCACATAAAAAAGAGAAATGATTTTTAAAAGCATGAAAAGGTAATACTTAATTATTTTATAATTAAGTATTACCTTTTATAATGGAATGATTAATTTAAATTCAGCTCCATAATATTTATTATTCTCATAGGTAAATTCAACATTGGCAACTTGGATTTCACCTTTCATATGTTTAGTTATAATTTCATTTACTATATATAATCCAATTCCTGTTCCATTTTTATCTTCTTTAGTAGTAAAATATGACTCAAATATTTTTCCAAAAATATCTTCAGGAATTCCCCCTGCACTATCTTTAATTGATATTATTAAGTTTTTATTATCTTCTGACATATTTGCACATAAAAAGATTAATCTTTGTGTATCTACATTTAATAAGGCATCTTTAGCATTACCTAAAATATTTATAAGTATTTGGATTAAATCATTTTCGTATGTAGTAATAGAAATATTATCAATATCTTGAATAACTTTTATATCTTTATTTTTAAATCCAGAAGAGATTAGTTTTAAAGATTTACCAATTGATTCTTTCATATTAAAAGTTGTTTTAAATCTTTTTGGCTTGAAAAAATCTCTAAAATCATCAATAGTAGTTGATAAATGTTTTGTTGCATTTATGATTGAATTTAAAGCTTCCATAGAAAACTCTTTTGTTAACATATCCATTTCTAGTTGTAGTTTCATTCCTGTTGAAGAAGTACTGATTAAACTTAATGGCTGTTTCCATTGATGAACTATGATAGCTATCATTTCACCCATTGCTGCTAGTTTTGATTGTTGAACAAGAAGATTCTCTTTCATTTTACTATCTGTTATATCAAGAATTGAAGCTAGTAAATATTTTATTTTATTGTTTTGTTTATATGCACTTAGAGTTAAAATTGTTTCAACTATTTCCCCATCTTTATTTACAAATCTTTTTTCAACTTGATAATTATTAATTTTGCCACTAAGTACATCATTAAATAAACCTATATCTTTCTCTATATCTTCTTCATAGCTTATTTTATCCCAAGTAGTTTCAAATAACTCTTCTTTGCTATAACCCAAGATATTTAATATCTCATTATTAACTTGTAACCAAGCTTTTTGTGGTGTTGTAATAGCTAATCCAATATTACCAAAGTTAAAAAGATTTTCAAATTGTTCTTGAAATTCAATTCTTTGAGTAATATCTAATACAATTCCTGAGATATAAGAAATACCTTCAATATCAATAATATTCTCATAGATTTCTAGCCAAATAGAAGTACCATCTTTTTTGATACCTTTTATTATATGGTGAGAAGACTTATTATCTATTGAAAATTTATCATCAATCTTTTTTTCTACATTAGTAGAATCATTTCTTTTGATAATATCAATTGGTTTAAGAATAGTTAAAATTTCTTCTTCACCATATCCAAATATTTCACAAAAATGTTCATTTACAAATAAAAACTTATTTTCTTGATAGGTATAAATTCCAGATAAAGATTGATCTACTAAAGTTTTATATTTTTTCTTACTTAATGATAAATCATTATTAAGCTTTTCAAGTTGATTAGTTTTTATTTGAAGTAGTTTTTTACTTTGAATTATTAATAAAATAATTAATAGTAATACAAAGTATAAGCCAATACCAAAAAGTGTTAACATTAAAGGTTTGGCATATGAAAAACTATTTTCAAACTCTTTATTAGAATAAAAATTTACATACCAAATTTTATCATTTATTTTGATTTCATTTTTAGAAGTATATTTAGAATTCAAGTTAGTTTCCGTAAAAGATTTAAATAATAAATTTTCTTCTAGTTGTTTTTTATTATCAAATATCTCAAAATCTAAAATAGTTTCTTTTAATACAATATTTTGCATCAAATCACCCATTCTAAAAACACCACTAACAAAACCTACAATAGAATCTTTTCTATCTTCAATTGAATTTATACTATTTTTTTTGTATACAGGAAGATACATTAATATTCCAGCTTGAACATCACTATCGATTTCTTGACGTAATATTACCTTATCACTTAATGAAGGCATTCCGCTATCTCTTGCTGAATCTAAAACAGCTCTTCGTGTTGCTTCTGAATAAAGATCATAACCTATTGCTTTTATATTTCTATTATTCATAGGTTCAATATATTGAACAGGTACGTATATTTCTCTTTCTTTAGATAATAAAAGGTTATAATTTGGATTATGTATTTGTATTTCTTTAACAAAAGAAGGAATATCTGCAGTTTTAAGAACAGGGGAATATCCAATTCCTTGGAAGCCTGGATAGTTATTTTCTAAATCCAAAGAGCTAATAAAATCATGCCAAATTTGACTTGTTATTTTATCATTTGCATTAACTAAGGCAACTCCACTTATTAAGGCATACTTATAATTAGAAATTCTTTGCTGCATATTATCAATGTTTTCATTAACTCTATGTTCAAATAATTCTTTTGTTAAATTATCATAGTATCTTAAAGAAAAAAACCAAAATAATAATGAGATAAATACAGAAATAATGAAAATTAATAGGAAAGCTATTTTATAGCTGAAATATTTAGCAAATAAATTACTTTTAAACATAAAGATCCTTTTACATTTAACATTTAACATTATACTAAAAACTTGAAATTATTTATTAATTAATCATTGCATTTTATCATCAATTAAATCTTTTGATTTTTTCAATTTTTTAAAATATTGGAACTAGTTTATAACCTTGTGTTTGCCAACCAATTAATGATATAAAACCATCAGCTATAACATTCATCTCTTTTGGAATAGTGCTATTATCTACATTAAAAACCTTTGTAGCAACGGCACAAACTTCCATTCTTACACCTAAACTTGCAAGAGTTTTTATAGATTTTTGAATTGATATTAAATCTTCTTCATTTTCCATTTCAAATGCTTCATCTGGTTTTGTACTTAAATATTTTACTGTTTCACCAATAAAAACTAAAACCATATCTGGTTTTACACCTTGAGAAACAAAACCTTTGTGTGTTCCTTCAATAATATTTAAATAAAAAGCGGTTTTTTTTACATTTGTAAAATCAATTAAAAAAACACTTTTTGCTTCTTTTATACCATTTAATGCAGCTTTATCATTTATTTCATTTGCATTTATATAAGTAAAACTTATTATAAATATAAATAATATCCTTATTATAGTCCCTATTTTTAGCATCTTATAACCTTTTTGTATATTTATACTATTATAAGTTTTATAATTTTTAATTAATATTAAATTATAATTATTTATTATAAATTAGGAAATTAGTTACCAAACTTCTCATCAATTAAATTTTTTACACAATGTTCAATCATCTCAAAAACTTTATCAAAACCTTCAAAACCATCGAAAAAATATGGATCAGGAACATCCTCTCCATTAAATCCAAAATCACCAAGTTTTAGTGGATTTTTACATCCTAGATTTTTTAGATTTGAAATATTACTATCATCAAGTCCAATAATTAAATCAAAATTTTTAAAGTCAGACTTTTTAACTTGTTGAGCTTTTTGCTTTGAAATATCAACGCCATTTAAAGAAGCCACTTTTATTGAATTTTCACATGGAGCTTCACCAATATGCCAGCTACCTGTTCCTGCACTTTGTACTACTAGCTCAATATTTTTTTCTTTTATATATTGTTCTGCAATTCCTTGAGCCAATGGAGATCTGCATATATTTCCAAGGCACACAAATAAAATCGATTTTACTTCGATATTTAAAATTCATTCCCTTCTATACTATTATATGAATAAGTTTTTATTTCTCTATCTTCTACTATATATGAAACCTCAATAGGTCTGCAACACACTTCACAATCTTCAACAATAGTTGCTGGCTCGTAAATTCCTGTATCTAAAGGAATTGATATAGCTTGTAAACAATATGGGCACTGTATATGTATTTCTTCCATTTTTCATCCTTTTTATTTAAAATTATAATATCATCTTTGATTGTTTAAAAGCCTAAAATATGATACTATTTCAAAAAATTTCTAAAGGATAAATTATAGCTACTTGTAAAAATTGCAAAAATGAAATAGAAGCAAAAAAAAGACAATGCCCATACTGTGGGATTTTAAACCCAACAGTAAGCCTAAAAGATGTATTTGTAGGTTTAGCTTTTGTTATTTTTGTTATGAGTATTGTTACTTATTTTGTAAATAACTAAATTTTATCTTCTAATAAGAGCATAAATAAATCCAATAGCAAGCCCTATAAAGTGAGCATACCAAGCAATTGGAAGTCCAATTAATAGCGGTGCTACTGAGATTAGTAAAACCCAAGTTATAATGCCACTTCTTTGAGCTTTATCATAATATGCCACATATCCTAATAGTGCACAAATAGCACCTGATGCACCAACTAAGTTTACACTATTGTCTAAATAAAATATATATGCAAAAGATAAAAGAGAAGTTGCTATTCCACTTATTAAATAAAGAAGAACTATCTCTTTTTTCCGTCTTACTCTTTCAATTAAATTCACAAACTACCAAAGTACAAACATATTCATACCTAAGTGAGCAATTACACCATGTGCAAACATAGATGAAAGTGGCTGCCACCAAAAATCATAAATTAAAAAATATAAATTTAAACCAAATAATAAACCACCTTGAGATGTATTTATTTGAATAATATACATTACAACAGTAATAAATATAAGTATATTTGTAACTGTAAGATCTTTTTTACTAAAGTTTTTTAACATTGTTTCTATACGCCTTTATTGTACAATCTATTCTTTTATCTATTTCATTTTTATCATATAAATTAAAATCTATATAAAATTTGAAGATTTCTTTTTGTTCTGCTTTAAAAGTTGTAAGAATGCTTCCAGAACAAAATTTACAATCTTTTTGTTTTTTATTTGGATCTTTTCTATCATATTCTATTATTTCATAATCAATTTGTAAAAATTTATTTATATTAGTTTTTTCTTCTTTTTCAATTGCTTTTATATAAAAATTATCTACTTCAAATAAAGAAATAAAATCTTCTATTATAGAATCTGAATATGTAGCTTTTTTGTATTGTCCATTTAATCTGTAAAAACCTTTATCCAAAGCTTTTTGTGATTCATTTAGTAGTTTTTGATTATAAACTTTTGAAGTTGAGAATACTTCTTTTTCACAAGAAAGTGTAATAACTTTGTCTTTTAAATTATCATTTTTATAATCATCATTAGAAATATATTTTGAATATAAAATAATAGTAATAGCAATCATCACGATAGAGGCTAATGTAAAAAAATTATTTACAATTATACTCTCTTGTCGCGAACTTTTTTTCATATCATAAAACCAATGCTTCTTTTAAAACATCTTCTATAACATCAACTGCTTTTATTTCCATAGCATCTTTTACTTCTTGAGGAATATCATCTAAATCTCGCTCAAAGTTCTTTCTAGGAACTAATGCTTTTTTCATTTTAGCTTTATAAGCTGCAATTAGTTTTTCTTTTAATCCACCAATTGGTAAAACCTTACCAGAAAGTGTAAGCTCACCTGTCATTGCAACATCAGCTTTTATAGCTTTTTCACTTAAAATTGAAGCAATTGTTAAAGCCATAGTAATACCAGCACTTGGTCCATCTTTTGGAGTTGCACCTTCTGGAATATGTAAGTGAATATCAAATCTTTTATATATTTCACTTGGGTCTACTATGATTTTTTCTTCAACTTCTTTTGCTGATTTTGGAATAATCTCATTTTCAATTAATAAAGCACCCTTATCAATAAGTACTTTTACAACAGAATAAGAAATTCGTGATGATTCTTTCATAACTTCACCTAAGTTTCCAGTAACAGTTAAACTGCCTTTTCCTTTTAACTTAATAGCTTCTATTTTCAGAACATCTCCACCAACTGAAGTCCAAGCAAGACCATTTGCGATTCCTACAAAATCTTTTTTATCAGCTGGGTCTATTTCAAATATTGGATTATCTAAGAACGATTTTATATTTTTTGTATTAATAATAACTTTTGTTAAAGTTTCATCATTTAAAATTTGTTTAACACATTTTCTAAATAGTTTTGAGAAAACTCGTCTTAGATTTCTAACCCCTGCTTCTCTTGTATACTTAGCAATGATTAATTCTATAGTTGCTTTATTTAAAGAAACTTCAGTTTTTTTAAGACCATGTTTTTCTAACTCTTGAGGTATTAAATAATCTTTTGCAATATGATATTTTTCATTTGGAGTATATGAAGAAATTTCAATAAATTCCATTCTATCTCTTAATGGTGCTGGAATTCTTCTAGCATCATTTGCAGTTGATACAAAAATAACTTGAGATAAATCTACTGGGAAATTTAAATATAAATCTCTAA
>RRZT011381642.1_pt1 | contig 17204 bp, 15 predicted proteins | sample 2165551 | NCBI WGS metagenome assembly RRZT01 (sample SAMN10456910, study PRJNA506462) | wastewater metagenome | biome: wastewater; feature: sludge; material: wastewater sludge; isolation source: wastewater sludge with Escherichia coli K12::gfp cells carrying plasmid... | place: USA: Moscow, Idaho...
CTGACGAGCAGGCTCCCCACGTGCATGAACGTGTGGAGATGATAAGCCCTGCACAGGAACCAAACGAACCTGCTGCTCAAGCTCCGCTTGCCAATCTACCGCCCACATCTCTTAAGCCACCTCTTGAAAAAAAGAGGGAACCGGATACTGTCGCCTCTCATCCACTCCCCACAGTTGAGTCACAAAGTGAGACAGCAGTAATTTCACCCCCCGCAACTCCGGCAAAAAAAGGAGAGAGCACAGCAGATATTGCCTTGCAAATCAAGGTGCGGCGAGAATGGGAATCTTTTATTCAGTATGTGCAGCAGCAAAAAAAATGGATTGCCCTGGCCCTACAGCAATCGCTTTCGATTTCCGTGGAAGGCATGAACCTGACCATACTCTTCCGTGATGGTGCTGATTGCATCATGTTGAAAAAAAATGATCATTTGCGGGAGTTAAATACCTTTGCCCTTGATTTTTACCAAGAACCCCTCACTATACGTATAGAGGAGGTCGCTGCCAGTAGTTGCGAGATCAATCCCATTACCGGCCGCACTCCCCAGGAGGAGCGAAATGCCCTTGCCGCAGACCCTTTGGTGCAGACAGCACTGGAGGTGTTCAATGGCCAGCTTCGCGATATCCGTATCGGGAACTCCTATAAAAAACCTTATAGACAAGTCGAGCAGCATCTTGCCATAGAAGAAGACGAAGACCTGCAAGAAGACTAACAAACCTCTCGGAATACTTTTTTATCTTCTTACACCGTTAAAATCCCTCGTCATACATATACTTATTAATAAAGGTGAAGCAAAATGGATATGGCAGATTTAATGAAACAGGCCCAGCAGTTTCAGCAAAACCTCAAAACTGTGCAGGATGAGCTCGCAACAAAAAAGGTTACAGGTCGAGCCGGTGGCGGCATGGTTATAGCCACCTTCAATGGCCAGTGCGATCTCCTTACCCTTTCCATGGAAAATGATTTGCTGCAGCCAGATAATAAACAAATGCTGCAGGACCTTTTGGTAGCTGCCATAAATGATGGGTTGAGACAGGCCAAGGAGCTCGCAAAGACCGAAATGGGCAAACTGACCGGGGGTATGAACATTCCCGGGCTCATGTAAAAGTATGCAGGTTATTCCTCCAGCGCTTGAGAGACTTATTGAAGATCTCACCCATCTTCCCGGTATTGGGAGAAAAACTGCTACAAGATTAGCCCTGTATGTGCTGCGTCGCCCGGGGTCCGAAGCCCAGAAACTTGCCCATAACCTGCAGGCCCTGCATACCTCCATTCATCTCTGCAGTCAATGCTTTACCTTCTCCGAAACAGACCCCTGTGCCATTTGCGCTGACCCAAGACGGGAGGCGCAATTAGTCTGTGTAGTGGAAGAGCCGGGAGACCAGTTAGTTATTGAGAAAACAGGGGTTTTTACCGGGTGTTACCACATTCTACATGGCGTTCTCGCACCCATGGATGGCATTGGTCCTGATGAATTGAAGGTTCAGGAACTCCTGAACCGTATCCGCGCAGGCAATATTGAAGAAGTGCTTTTGGCCACAAGTTCAACTGTGCCAGGAGAAGCCACGGCCTCCTTTCTTCTAGATCTACTCAAAACCACCAAGGTAAAGACCAGCAGGCTTGCCTGTGGCATCCCTATGGGCATGGATATTAAATATGCTGACGAACATACCTTAGCTCGGGCAATTACAGCCAGGCAGCTGCTCACTGACATTTAATTTTATTTATATTCTTTTACATGATGAAAAAAGCGCACCTAACATCAACTCTCGAAAGCCAAACTGTCATCGGAGTGGAATCATGAGTGATAAAACAAAAAAAAATGGCAAGAGCCCAAAAGAAATCAAACTACACGAGGGCACAGCGCTGAAAAACCTGGATGCTGTTGATGAGAAAGGCCGGGTTGCCGTGTGGGTAAAAAAGGGCACACTAAGCTACGAAGCAGAACTGAAGAAACTGCAGATTGAAATGATGAAGCTGCAGAACCATGTTAAAAGTACGGGGATGCGGGTGCTGTTGCTTTTTGAAGGGCGGGATGCTGCTGGTAAAGGGGGCACCATTCTGCGCATAACAGAAGCCCTTAATCCACGTACAGTTCGAGTAGTTGCCCTGCCCGCTCCGAGCGATAAAGAAACGACTCAATGGTATTTTCAACGCTATGTTCCTCATCTGCCTGCCGGTGGTGAAATAGTTATTTTTGATCGTTCCTGGTACAACCGCGCCATGGTAGAGCCAGTTATGGGTTTCTGCACGGATGAACAACATAAAAATTTCTTAAAAAATGTGCCTTTTTTTGAGGCCTTACTCGTGCAAGACGGCATTAAACTGTTCAAACTTTATTTTTCGGTCTCCAAGGAAGAACAGGCAAAACGCTTTGCTGATAGGGAGACAGACATCTTAAAGCAATACAAAATCAGCCCAGTAGACCAATATGCTCAAAAATACTGGGACAAATATACCGTCAAAAAATTCCAGATGCTTAATGAAACCAATCGGGATCTTGCTCCCTGGACAATTATCCGTTCAGATGACAAGAAAAGGGCCCGCATCAATTGCATGAAGTATGTGCTGCAATCTCTGGAATACGAACACAAAACACCGCAGGATGATCTGATTCCGGATCCGGAAATTATCATTTCAGGTTCCGAGGAAATTCGCCTGATGGAAAAGAATTTATTTAAACCAGAGAAACTGGAAGGATAAGAAACCGAACTGAGGGATTGTTTATACTTGTTTTTTTCCTGTAGCTGCTGCGTAGATGGTGAATTCTTCTTCGCCATCAAGACCAAGGAGCATATCACATTGCTCCTGGTGATAGGCAGCTACGGCACAAACGCCAATCCCCATGGCTTGCCCGGCCAAATAGAGGTTCTGGCAGACATGGCCGGCATCGAGGGCTATGGTCTTGTGTGCGGCAAGACCATAACGCCACTCCATACGAGCAGGGATGGTTGCCCAAAAAAAATTCACCGCCGCCTTACTCATCCACCCCTGGTGCAGACAGGCGGTAGCAGCGAATGTTTGAATATCTTCATCTGGTCGTAAGAAAACAAGTTGCCCTGAAAAAGGTAAATACCGATATATGCCCTTTTGGAGGCTATCAACCCGGTCAACTGCCAGATAGGTTTCAAAGGCATGCCTGGCTCCAGCTGAGGGGACTGTTCGCAGCGCAGTTGAGTGGCTCACTTGCTGACGAAGGCCCTGTGCCGCCCAGAGTAAGGCTGACAGTTCAGCAAGTGTAAAAGATTCTTGCGAATAAGTGCGGATGCTTTCCCGGTTGGCAATACACTCACCAAGTGGCTGAACTGCCAAACATTGTAAGGCTTCCTTGCCACTGGGAAGGTGCACGAGAGGCAGATCAGCAGGGCATGATTTTTCCAGGGGAGGGGCTGGCAGGTGCTGAGCCTGTCCAGTACTGGCAAACTGGACAAACTGCCGAATGCTGTCTTTTAAAAAGAATCTGCCCTTATCAATCTCCATAGATGCCACAAATTGCCTCCTTCTTTCGCCTGACAAATTCACTTTCAAAGAAAAGTCATCAGCGCCGTCATCAATGCTACCCTCAGATATCAAGCCCGTCCTGTTTCTCCTGCACTCCCCCGGGGCCGTACAAGAGCAGCAAAATCCCCTCTGCCTCCGGATCCAACTGAGTGAATTGCACCCCTATTCTAAACTGTCCTCCAACCTTATTTCTGTTTTTAACTACGCCACCGGCAGTGAGCTCAGAATCGCCAAAGAACAGCTCCACCTCTACTGGTAGGTCTAGGGGTAAAGAGGTTTTCACCAAGGCAGACATGCCACCGGCGCTGAGATCAAGGAGGATGCTTGTATAAGAACGCTGACCGGTTATAATGTTGACCTTGATCTTATCAAGATTAAACATTTTTGCTGCATCACCATGTTTGAGACACTGCGTTCCGCGTTTCTCTTCTACTTCTTTTTGCCACTTGTTCTTATGAGAAGGATATGGCGCCTGCATGGTTCTTTCACCTTTGTTATTATCTTAATTAAAATCGTTAAGCTATTAAACGATCTTCCTTTTCTTTATTTTTTCCCGCACATAAATTGCTCAGCCACATCAACATCATGCTTTGAACCAATAATTAAGGGTACGCGCTGGTGCAATTTGGATGGTTCAATGTCAAGAATTCGTTGCCCGGTATCTGTTATTGCCCGTCCGCCAGCCTGTTCAACCACCATGGCAAGGGGAGCTGCCTCATACAAGAGCCGTAATTTACCCTCAGGTTTATCTGTACTCTTCTGATCTCTCGGGTACATAAAAATGCCACCCTTAACTAGATTGCGATGGAAATCAGCCACCAAAGAGCCAATATACCGCAGACTGTAAGCCTTTCGCCCCTCGCCATCACTTTTAAAATATTCCACCAGCTTTTGCATCCCATCGTACCAATAGCCGGAATAGGCCTCGTTAACACTGTAATACAAAGACTTTGCCGGAATGGTGATATTGGGATGGGAAAGAAAAAACTCACCCACGCTGGGGTCAAGGGTAAAGCCATGTACCCCGGAGCCTGTAGTATAGACCATGACCGTGGAAGATCCGTAGATAATATAACCTGCCGCAACCTGCCTGCTCCCCTTCTGCAAGAGATCGGCAAGGGTACCCTGCTTGCCCGAACTCACCCGACGGTGTATGGAAAAAATTGTCCCAACACTGACATTTACATCAATATTGGTGGAACCATCAAGGGGGTCAAAGGCAATGGTATAGTTGCCTTCGTAGCCATCCAAAACCGGTATGATCTCATCATCTTCCTCAGATCCCATTACACAGACATGGCCGCACTGTTCCATGCGCCTTTTTATGGTTTGATTGGCAAATTCATCCAGCTTCTGTACCGATTCACCCTGAATGTTGGTATGTCCGGATTGTCCTAAGATATCGGCTAATCCAGCCATATTGACCTCAGCGCTGATTATTTTCCCAGCCACAACCAGATCAGACAACAAACCCGTTAGCTCGCCTGTTGCTCCCGGATGGAGCAGCTGGTCATCCATAATTTGGCGGCTAATGGTTATGCCTTTTCGTTTCAGTGACATTCTTCCTCCTTGCATGCCCTTCAGGGCAAGGTGAATAAAAACAAAATAACTCGCTTATTTTTTTATTTGTTAGATCAATTACTTCCAGTTCTGTAAAAGGTCAACCAAGGTGCGCACGCCCACCCCGGAAGCCCCTTTGGGCACATAGGATTTTTCGGTAAAATTCCACGCAGTTCCAGCAATATCAAGGTGAGCCCACGGTGTCTCTCCCACAAATTCCTGGAGATAACAGGCTGCTGTAATTGTTCCACCACTTCTATCTGCCGCGTTTTTCATGTCAGCCAGACTGGAGTCAAGCTGTTTTCTGTATTCTGGACCCAAAGGAAGGCGCCACAGAGGTTCGCTTGCCTTTTTACCAGCTTGTATCAACATTTCAGCAAGATGCTCATTATTACTTAATAAGCCGCTGTAATGATGACCAAGTCCAATAACAGCTGCACCAGTCAGCGTGGCAATATCAATGACCGCATCTGGTTTATATTTGTCAATGCCATAGGCAATGGCATCACCCAGAATAAGACGGCCTTCAGCATCGGTATTCACCACCTCACTTGTAATGCCGCCATAATGCCGCACCACATCGCCAGGTTTAAGTGCCGCAGCCCCAGCCAAATTCTCAGTTGCAGGCACCAAACCCACCACATTGAGGCCTGTAAGGCCTGTTTCGGCAATTGCCTGCATGATAGCCATAACTGCTGCCCCACCACACATATCAAACTTCATATCTTCCATGCCGGCTGGCGGTTTGGCACTAATACCGCCTGAATCGAAGGTAAGTCCCTTACCAACCAATAAAACAATAGGCTTTTTCTTGGCAGGCATAAATTCGATAACCGAAAGGGTTGGCGGTACGGCAGAACCCTTGTTCACCGCCAGGATGGCACCCATCTTTAAATCTTCCATTTCCCGTTTACCGAGCACAGTTGATTTAATTTTTTTATGCTTACGCAAATCCAGCGCAAATTGGGCAAATTCTGCAGGTGTCCACTTGTTGCCCGGCTGATTGCCCATATCCCTGGCCACACAAACTGCACCGGCAAGCTTTTCGCCATTCTTCATGCCCTGTTGCACTTCCTTTGCCGGTAGGTCTAGGCTCGCGAAAGCAAAGCGGGGCTGCACTTCATCTCCCTGTTCATTTTTGTATGCTTTAAAAGAATAGCCGCCAAGAATAAGTCCTTCGGCAAGGTGCTTTGCCACATCTTGCGGCGGAAGCTGCAGATTTTGCGGCAATACAATAAGGACTTCCTCTGTCCTTAAGCGAGTAACTTGTTGGGCAAGCTGCCCTCCGCTTACACGCAGCAGCTCAGAAAGAGCTTCTTCCTTTTTAGATGCGGTATCAAGACCCACAAAAAGGATACGTTTGGCCGCAAAGGGTTTTTCTTCCCCCCAGGGAAGTAAAGAAGGATATATTAAGGCCTGTTGCTCGGTTTTTCCCAGGAAGTCCCCTCACTCTTTGAGGTAATGAACTGTTTCTGACAGCACTTCGCTTGGCAGCATGTTTTTTTCAGACCTATCCTTTTCAAGCAGAAAAATCAGCAGAGAACCAGCAAAGGCGGCAAGTTCTTTGTCAAACAATGTAAAAAAACTCTTTTGTCCCATTATAAGTTCGGCTCCAACACATCTTTGTACAAACTCTGAAAAAAAATACAGATGAACTATTCGTTTATATCCTGTATTACCTCAATATTGCCTTAAGCTCAATTATCAATATATCCATTTGCCTTTGTCAGCATTCTTCTAGGAGACCACCTTGCTGCTCGTCCTGATCATTTCCGTGGCCAGCGCCTTAATTACTTCCGCTACCTGTTCCCTTTTTGAAGCAATCCTCCTTTCCCTCTCCTCGACCCAGGTGGAAATCCTGGCAGAAGAAAATCCGAAGAAAGGGGACTTACTTCGTGCCATGAAGGCCAATATAGATCAGCCCATTACTGCTATACTCACCCTAAACACCTTGGCCCATACAATAGGGGCATCAGTGGCAGGTGCTGCCGCAGCGCACCTCTTTGGTCAGGAAGGCCTGATCTGGTTTTCTATTTCTTTCACCCTTGCCATTCTTTTTTTCACAGAAATTTTTCCGAAGACAATTGGAGTTAACTTTGCCAAAAAACTCGCCCCGCACATAGTTATGCCCCTTAAGGTTGTGATTGTTGCCTTAAAGCCCCTTATCTGGCTGGCACAACTCATGACAAAGATCGTACCTGGCGGCGAGCAAGCACAGCAATTTTCCACACAAGAACTAAAAACCATTGCCAGTTTGAGCAGAAAGTATGGAGTTATCCAGGCTGACCAGGAAACTGTCATTGCCAACATCCTTCAGCTCGGCCAGGTAAGTGTCCGCGACATTATGACCCCGAGGACGGTAATATTCACAGTTTCAAAAGACTTGACCATTCAAGAAGCTGCTCGCATGGAAGACCGCTGGCGCATGCACAGCAGGGTCCCTGTTTATGATAGTGATCCCAGCAATGTGGTGGGAATTATCTTGAGTCAGGATGTTCTCCTTGCTGCTGCCGAAAACCAGCTTGATTACAGACTTGCCCAGTTCATGCGACCTGTTCACTTTGTGCCGGAGACAGCTCCGGCAGATCGCATATTCCTTGATTTCTTTGAACGCCACCAGCACCTGTTCGTTGTGGTCGATGAGTATGGCACCGTGACTGGTGTCATTAGCATGGAGGATATCCTTGAAGAAATAATTGGCCGTGAAATTGTCGATGAATCAGACACTGCCCGGAACATGCGGGAGTTGGCCAGAATAAGAAAAAAAAAGGGAGAACGAGCGAGGGCAACAAGAAATGACGGCTGAAACACCCGAGCGGCACTCTCCCTCTCCAAGCACAAAAATCCTTGACATATTTTTTTATTCTGATAAATTTCTTCATTTGACTATAGAATAGGGCCTATAGCTCAGTTGGTCAGAGCCACCGGCTCATAACCGGTCGGTCCCTGGTTCGAATCCAGGTGGGCCCACCACGTTTTTTAGCAGGAGAAACTCTCCAATTAAGAGAATTTCTGGCTTTTCTATATGACGGATTGCAAGATATTTATCGAACATGGCCTGTGCTTCTTTTTGCTAGGCACTTGTACAAAACACAACAAAAGGTACGCCTGAAAAGGTGTACCTTTTTTCTTTTACCCATAGCCCCTTGTGCCAACTGTAAAAGATCTTCTCAACGTTTTGCAAAGCTTCGTCCCCGATACGCTAGCTGAATCCTGGGATAATGTCGGACTTCTGGTCGGCTCTCCTGAGCAAGGGGTAAAACGTGTCTTGACCGCCCTTGACCCTTGCATTTCCCAGGTGCATGAGGCAGTCAGCCGCAGTTGCGATGTCCTTCTCACACATCACCCCATTATATTTCATCCGCTTAAGTCTCTACGCACAGACACGCCCATTGGCTCCTTTCTGGCAGAGGCCATTAAGGCCAACCTCACTGTTATCGCCTGCCATACCAACCTTGATTCAATAGCAGGTGGTGTAAGCTATACCCTTGCACAAGGAGTTGGATTGACTAAAATCAAGCCGCTCATCCCATCCCGAAATGCGATAGATTGCGGATTGGGTTGCATTGGTCATTATGTTCACCCGTTAACAGCAAATGGACTGCTTGATCGTCTTGATATATTCTGTCAAACGCCATGGATACTTGAAGCAGGGCCTCGTCCGCATAACATTACGCGTGTAGCCGTCTGTGGTGGTTCTGGTTCGAGTTTGGCAGCGGCAGCCTTTGATCTGGGAGCTGATGCCTATGTGACCAGCGAGATTAAACATGATGTTGCAAGGTGGGCTGAAGAAGCACGTTTTTGGCTCATTGATGCAGGCCATTTCTCCACCGAAAACCCCGCAGTTGCTGTATTGGCAAAACGCTTACAGCATGAACTTATGAACCGTGAACTAGCCATCACCGTAGAGATTGCCATACAAGAGCCTCCTCTGCGGCTTTGTCGATATAAAAAAGAGCAATGACTAGATTATATTATTTGATATTTTTATTGTGCACATTTGACCAAGGAGCCCGCCATTGAAAGAAGAAATGGAAAAACTCATCGATCTGCAACGTATTGACAGTGAAATAGCCAGTTATGATCTAGCAATTAGTAAACACGAGGCCGCAATCGCCCACCGTGAGCAATCCATAGCGGAAAAACAAGAAAAGCTAACCGCTATACAAAGTAAGATAGAAAGGCTTAATCAAAAACAGCAAGAAACAAAAAACGAACTTGATGAAGCTGGCGCCAGGGTAAAAGATCGGCAAAACAAGATGCTGCTTGTGCAAAATAGCCGGGAACACCAGGCGCTCCTAAAGGAAATAGAGGACAATAAAAAAACCGTAAAGGATAATGAAGAGCGCATCTTACAGTTTATAGAGCAAATTGAACAACTGGAGGAAGAAGCGCTTGCCGTAGAAAACCTGTGTAAGGGCGAACAGGAACTGCTTACCGAGGCCATGCAAACTGCTGAAAAAGAGATCAAAGATCTGGGCGCATCCAAAAAAAGCATCCTTGGACAAAGGGAAGCAAAAGCTGCTGCTCTGGATGCTTCTTTTTTTAAACGCTACAATAAACTCTTGGCAAAACGTGATGGGCTGGCTGTAGTCATGGTGCAGGACAGCGTATGCCGGGGCTGCAACATGACTTTACCGCCACAACAGGTCAACGAGGTGCTGAAAGGAGATAAATTAAATATCTGCCCAACTTGCCAACGCATTCTTTACATTTTAGAAGAAGATCCACGAGAAATGGAAACCAGTGCCCAAGACGCTGCCAGATAAAGAGACAATTGCCCGTATTCTGGCGGACAGGTTAGATGATCGCGTCTTTTCTGATCTATTTCCTGAACACCAGGTGACGGCAATTCGGCGAATCCTGCGGGGTGACCCTGGTACTGCAGTCAAAACGGATGAGAGATTGGCATTTAGCTGCCATCATGCTGATTCACAGCAAATCGCATCTACGCCTGTGCCCAATAAATGTCGTCTTTTTACCGATGGGGCCTCCCGCGGGAACCCGGGCCTGGCTGGTGCTGGCGCTATACTATACAATGATCAGGGAAAGGAGATGCACAGTCGCTTTGCCTTTCTGGGCACTTGTACAAACAATGTTGCGGAGTACAGGGCTTTGCTCTTGGGCTTGCAGGATGCAAAAGATTGTGGTTGCAAAGAGCTGGAAATCTACCTTGACTCAGAGCTCATTGTCCGCCAGATACAAGGCCGTTACAAGGTAAAAAACGAACAGTTGCAAGAGCTGTTTAGGGAAGTCCGTGCACTTCTTGCTTCCTTTTCTAAATGGTCTATAGCCCATGTACCCCGCTCGCAAAATGCTCGCGCAGATGCCCTGGCAAATGAGGCAATAGGTTCACAGAAAAAAAATTGATAAGCCACTTTCTAGCGCCTCAAAATAAAAAAATGTAGGATGGCGCAGAAAAGCATGCAAGTTAGGGGGTGAACGCATGATCGTCCTGGTGCAAACCGGGGAGGAAAGTCCGAACACCACAGGGCGCGGTGGTTCGTAACGCGAACGCTGGGTAACCAGGGGAAAGTGCCACAGAAAAGATACCGCCTAGGGGCCTTTGGCCCACGGGTAAGGGTGAAATGGTGAGGTAAGGGCTCACCGCCTGCTTGGTGACAGGCAGGGCATGGCAAACCCCACCGGGTGCAAGACCAAATAGGGAAGCGTTTGAAGGCGGCCCGTCTGAAGCTTTCGGGTAGGTTGCAAGAGGCACTAGGTGACTAGTGTCCCAGTTAAATGATCATGCTTCATCTTTGGATGAAGACAGAATTCGGCTTATAGTTCACCCCCTTTTTTTTATGACAAGCTCGGCAAATATCAGCAAAGCAACTGGTGCAATACTCGCTGCGGGAGGTAGTGGTACGCGCCTGGGAGCGAGCATCCCAAAACAGCTTTTGCCACTTGCCGGTATTCCGGTTTTGGCACGCAGCTGTTTAGCCCTACTTGAGATTGATCTCATCTGGCAAATAGTAGTGGTTGTCCCTGATAATTTTTCGAAACTCTGCCAGGATATTTTGCAGGATCATCTTAATATAGAGCATTTTTCCCGCTTGGCTTTTGCCACCGGTGGATCTACCCGCCAAGAGTCTGTGGAGAAAGGATTAAAAAGACTCGCTCCGGAAATTGGCTATGTGCTGGTGCACGATGCAGCGCGCCCCTTGGTCAACAAGAAGACCATTGTCAAATGCCTGCAGATCGCTATGCAATTTGGAGCCGCCATTTCTGCCTTGCCTGTTAAGGATACATTAAAACGGGTAGAGACTGGCACTGGTATAATTCAAGAAACCATCGATCGTTCACAACTCTGGCAGGCGCAAACGCCACAGGTGATGCGTCGAGATTTGCTGGAAGAGGCATTTGTCTGTGCCCATCGCGATACTTTCACCGGCACTGACGAAGCTTCGTTGCTTGAACATGCTGGCATTCCTGTACGTGTTGTTCAGGGCACAACAGAAAATTTTAAAATAACCCACTCTGACGATCTGGTCATGGCAGAGGCCCTGATGCAAAAAACTGAACACACGAAAATCGGACACGGCTTTGACGCCCATTGCCTTGTGCCCGAAAGAAAGCTCATACTTGGCGGCGTGCATATTGACTTTGACCTTGGCCTTGCCGGACATTCCGATGCCGACGTGGTTACCCACGCCCTTGCCGATGCCATTTTAGGCGCATTGGGACTTGGAGATATTGGAAGGCACTTTCCCGATACCGACCAGCAGTACAAGGGAGCAGACAGTTTACTACTTTTACAGAAAATATGGACTTTAGCAGAAAAAAACCATTTCATCCTGGGCAATGCTGACATCACAATTATCTGCCAACGCCCTAAACTTATGCCCTATATTCCCCAAATGCAGCAAAACCTAGCCTTTTGCTGCAAAACGCTACCAGAAAACATGAATATCAAGGCTACGACCACAGAAAAAATGGGGTTTACAGGCCGAGGGGAAGGTATTTCAACACACGCAATTGTGCTTTTAAAAAAGACCCATGAAAATTAACCAAGAACGTATCGCAAAAGAGTTTACCACCCTTTGTGAAATTGAGAGCCCTTCAGGCAATGAAGGTAAGATTGCAGAATATTTAAAAAAAATCTTTCAGAACCTTGGCGCCCTTCTCATTATGGAAGATGATTCAGCAGTCCAAACCGGATCTGATTGCGGCAATCTGTTTGTCCGTTTTGCCGGGGAGCTTCCCCTAGCACCCATCTTTTTTAGTTGCCATATGGATACGGTGGGCCCTACCAATGGTATTAAGGTGCAACGCCGCGGCTCGCTCTTTACCAGTCGGGGCGATACGGTGCTCGGCAGTGACGATAAATCAGGGCTCACTGCCTGTATAGAGGCCCTACGGATTGTGAGGGAACAAAAGATTGCCCACAGGCCGCTGGAATTACTCATTACCACCTGTGAAGAAGTTGGTCTAAAAGGTGCCAAGGCCTTTGATACCAGCTTACTGCAAGCCAAAGAAGGATATGCCTTAGATTCAACCGGGTTTGCCAAAGTCATTACCCATGCACCGGCTGCAAACAGGCTCCGGATAAGAGTTCGCGGTGTGGCTGCCCATGCCGGCCTGCACCCAGAATGGGGTGTCAATGCCATCGTGCTGGCAGCAAAGGCGTTAGCCGATATTCCCTGCGGTCGTATAGATGCAGAGACTACTGTCAATTTCGGTGTCATTAAGGGTGGGACGGCATCAAACATTGTACCGGAAGAAGTGGAGATTGAAGGCGAGGTGCGCTGCCATTCCACGGCAAAACTCGATCAATTGACTGCAACCCTGAAGTCCCATTTTCTTGATACGGCCAAACATTGGAGCGACCCAAGCGGCGAGGCACGGGGCAAACCACGCGTAGAAGTGCTGGTCACCAAGGATTTTCCCGCTATGTCCCTCTCGCAAGACAGCCAGGTTATTCGTCGTATTGACCAGGCAGCAAAGGCCATAAACCTAACCATGAGCTATGAAAAAGCTGGCGGCGGCAGTGATGCGAACATCTTTAATGGCAAGGGGCTGGCAACGGCCATTGTGGCTACAGGCATGACCAATGTGCATTCAACAAACGAGCAGGTTGACCTTAAGGACATGGTAGATTTAACGCGATTGTTATTGGCCTTACTCACGCAGGTTGACTTCTAATATTTCACCAACTATAAACAGCCCTCACCTCTATGAGCTTTCTTCCTGTCACAAAGAAAAAACCGTCCGCTATTTTGCTTATACACTGTTCAGACAGTAAAGGCATAGTTGCCACGGTAAGTGAATTTATCGCGAAGAATAACGGGAATATTACCTTTCTCGATCAGCATGTGGATTCCACAAAAAGTATTTTTTTCATGCGCATAGAGTGGGAATTAAACGGCTTTATGATTCCTGAGGAGAAGATTGGTGAATACTTCGATGTGCTCATTGGCCGCCGTTACAATATGAACTGGCAGCTCTCTTTTTCCAAAGATGTCTTTCGCATGGCCCTTTTTGTCTCGAAGTTGCCCCACTGCCTTTTTGACCTACTTTCCAGATGGAAATCGGGTGAGATATTGGTAGAAATCCCTTTAATTATAAGTAACCATGCCGACATGGAACCAGTTGCCAAACAATTTGGTGTTGCCTTCCATCATTTTTCCATGTCGAAAGACAACAAAAAGGAGCAAGAAGAGGCCCAACTTAAACTTTTGCAGCAGCACAGTATAGATTTTGTCGTATTGGCCCGCTACATGCAAATCCTCTCCGATGAATTTGTCTCACACTACCCCAACCGAGTAATCAACATTCACCACTCCTTCTTACCGGCATTTCCGGGTGCCAAGCCATACCACAGCGCCTATGAACGCGGCGTCAAGGTTATTGGAGCCACAAGCCACTATGTAACAGCAGAACTTGATGCTGGTCCGATTATTGCCCAAGACACCATCCGGGTAAGCCATGAGGATTCCATTGCCGATTTGGTACGAAAGGGCCGGGATTTAGAGAAGATCATCCTCGCCCGGGCGGTCTGGCATCATTTGCAACACCAGATTCTGGTGTATGAGAACAGGACGTTGATTTTTTCTTGAAAATAGGCTAACGAGAGCGACCCGCCAGCCTATTTTTACTGCTATTTACCGCCGCCATCAGCTCCAAGAAAAAGTATCTCGTGCTCTGAGGGCTTCATATCTGGGCGCAAAACTATATCAATAATAGCACTGTGTTGCTGTTCAAGAACAACCAGCTCCTCTTTTTTTCTATTGAGCAGGTATTGCGCCACTTCAAGGGGAAAGCGGCATTCTACCCTGGCCACCTTCTTGCGGATAATACCAGTCTGGATGCGGCGCAGGTAATACAATGCGAGCGTCTCCACCGACCTGACCACCCCCCTGCCCTGACAGTATTCACAACTTAAGTAGCTGCCTTTTTCTATCGGAGCGCCCATTTTTTGCCGGGAAATCTGCATAAGCCCAAAGCGAGAAATTCGGCTGGTGTCTGTTTTGGCCTTATCACGCTTCATGCTCGTCTTCACCTTACGTTCCACCTCAATGATGTGCTTTTTGCTGCGCATATCAATAAAGTCGACAACAATCAGGCCGCCAAGATCGCGTAGACGGAGCTGCCTGGCTAATTCCTCTGCTGCTTCCATGTTTGCCAGGAAAATACTTTCTTCAAAATCGCTGTTTTTGGATGTGCGCCCTGAATTGACGTCAATGGCCACTAAAGCCTCAGTGGGGTTAATAACAATTGAACCGCCTGAAGGCAGGGGAACCTGAGGACGATAAATCGATTCTATCTGCTCTTCGATGTTATACTGGTTGAAAATAGGCTTAATGCCCCTGTGCTGGCGTACTTTTATCTTTTGCCGGTTTGCCGGGAGTTGAGCAACAAAAGTGCGGACAAGTTGCAGAGTTTCATCCGTATCAACAACAACCTCTTCAATTTCAGCAACAAAATGATCACGCAAAAAACGAATAACCGTGTCCTGCTCCTCATAGATAAGGGCGGGCACCTCTTCCCTTTGCCCGCGAGCCCGTACCTCTTCCCATAAACGCAAAAGGCCTTCCAGGTCTTGTTGTAAGGCATTTTTATTGATATCGGCACTTGCTGTTCTCACGATATAGCCAATGCCTTCGGGCAAATCGAGCTCGCTCATCATTTCCCGCAACTCGCTGCGCCTTTCCTCGCCAACAATCTTTCTGGAAATACCCGCACTGTCACTACCAGGCAATAAAACAAGACTCCGGCCAGGGAAGGAAAGATAGGTTGTCATATTGGCCCCTTTATTACCGGTGACTTCTTTGACGACCTGAACGAGCACTTCCTGCCCTTTTTGCATCACCTCTTCAATCTTCAATTTCTTCCACTGCTGTTGTTCAATAAGGCCTCGGGCATGCTCAGAAACATTTTCCCGGTAGTATTCAGGATGAATTTCATTAAAAGGCAGAAAGCCGTTTCTCCCGGTACCAATATCAACAAAGGCAACTTGCAGGTTTGGCTCAATGGAAACGACCCTGCCCTTGTACACGTTGTTTTTTGTCGGCTCTCTATCTATTGTAGAAACATGGAAGGACTCGAGCCGGCCATTTTCCAGCAAGGCTACGCGGCACTCCTCAGGTTCCTCGGCATTGATGAATAGTTTGCAGGAAATATCTTTCCGGTCTTCTTCATCTAGCTCGTCCGCCTCCTGGGACAGTGTATTTTCTTCTGTTGGATCTGTAAATGCTGGTTCTGGAGCAGCAGGCGGGGTCTCAAGCTCTTTACTGTTCCCTTGCTCAGTCTCTCTTTTTTTGGCAGTTTTTCTGCTGCGTCTGGTGCGTTTTTTGGCTTTTGTATTCAGGCTTGAACTTGCTTCTGGCGGCACTTCCAGGTTTTTCTCATCAGATGGCGCATCGTCAAGGACATGTTCCTCGTTGGAATTTGTTGAAGATTTCACTGTCTGTGCAGATTCTTGTGCCTCTGCCCTTTCCACGTTGGCAGCAGCTGGCACGCTCATTTCAATATTTTCTACGATGGAATCGAATTCTGAACCTTGCACCAAGTCTTCTTGGGCATCACTCTTCCACCAAGCGCCGGTAGAAACCTTTGCCTCACCCTGTTTTTTCTTTGGCCGGGGTTTGCGTTTATTTTCAGTCATTTCACTCCTTCATCCGCCGTTGCACCTTATAATGCCTCGAAAAAGACATAATCTGGTTGCCATTTTCCTTTTTTCAGATTCAGCGGCTGAGTTTTATTCATTTATGCCCATGTCAAACTGGCACTTTTCAATTTTACATATTTTTTCTATATATCACATCCGTATCGGATCAATTCAGCAGTAAATGATCAAAAGAAAACCCAAGACAAAACTGAACCAAAAAGGACTAATATTTCTATAATGCTTCACCCAATAAAAAACCACACAATCAATGCTCCATAAAGCACTTTATGCTGCCATGCAAGCCAATTCTTGCAGGATGGACAAGGAGTTTTCCCTTGACACAAAAATAGCCCCTTCGTACATTCGAGAGTGGGAATATTCACTGCTTAGACCTTGGCATGCATATATTTTTTGACGAAGAACCTGTAAGTCCATCGCCATAAAAAACTCGGGAGAGATGCACTTGAACCCTCGCGCGACAATAAAAGAATTATTTTCCATATGCCTCCTTTCAACTTTAGCGTTTGTCCAGTGGAGCCAACCTGTGCAGGCAAGCACACTAGACGCGGATGAGTGGATAGTGACGGCTGACAAAATGACACGATATGAGAATCCACCAAGTGTCGTCGCTGAAGGCAACGTTATTCTTGAGAAAAAGGAAACTTCTGTTAAAGCCGCAAAAAAACCGGCCTCCCCCTGGGCTGGCTTATTGGGAGCAGATGCTGACGACAAGGGAGCTGCACCGACCCAAGCAAGCGAAGAAACAGTAACAACCATACGAGCAGATTGGGTAGCCTATGACGTTACCCTGGGGCAAGCAAAGGCCAGGGGAAATCTCTTAATCTCAGTAAATGGCGATCAACTTACAGCAGAATCAGGGATTATCGACCTGAGAAAATCCACCGGTTCTTTTGATAAAGCGGTCATTGTCAGGCAAGATCAGGATCTGCACCTTGAAGGCAAAAAAAAAAAAAAAACTGGAGATGTGACCTATCACATAGAAAATGGCTGGGTCATAACCTGCAAATTAAAGGA
>RRZT011329854.1_pt1 | contig 17202 bp, 16 predicted proteins | sample 2165551 | NCBI WGS metagenome assembly RRZT01 (sample SAMN10456910, study PRJNA506462) | wastewater metagenome | biome: wastewater; feature: sludge; material: wastewater sludge; isolation source: wastewater sludge with Escherichia coli K12::gfp cells carrying plasmid... | place: USA: Moscow, Idaho...
AACGGTTACGAAGCCATTGTATTTATTTCATGGATTAGTGTTTTAGCTGGATTGTTATTATACAAAAACCGAAATGCATTTATTCCAACAACAGGAGCTATGGTTGCTGTAATTATGATGGGATTTGCACACGGAGGTTCTATGTTAGATCCACAAATTACACCACTTGTTCCTGTACTAAAATCGTATTGGTTAATTGTACACGTTGCGATTATCGTTTCATCTTATGGTTTCTTTGGATTAAGTGCTATTTTAGGAGTTTTCTCATTAATTATCATGATGATTAAACCAAATAAAAAGATTGAAATTTCTCTAAAAGAAATGACTTACGTTTCAGAAATGTCGTTAACAATCGGTATTTATTTGCTTACTGTCGGTACATTCTTAGGCGGTATGTGGGCAAACGAATCTTGGGGACGTTACTGGTCTTGGGATCCAAAAGAAACTTGGGCATTCGTTTCAGTAATTGTTTATGCAGTTGTTTTACACATGCGTTTAGTTCCAGGTTTAAGAGGAAAATTTGCATTCAACGTTGCTGCAATGTGGGCAGTTTGGACAGTAATTATGACGTATTTTGGCGTTAACTATTACTTATCTGGATTACATTCATACGCAGCCGGAGATCCAATTCCAATTCCATTTTGGGTTCCTGCAACAGCAGTCGCAATGTTAGTTTTATCTATTGCAGCTTGGTATTTCCAAAACAAAGTTTACCATGTAAAATCAAAAGATTAATTTCTTTGAATATTATAAATGTTAAAAGCTCATCGAAAGGTGAGCTTTTTTTATTTTGGTTTTAATAATCATTAAATATAATTTTTAAAACCTAGACGTTAGAGAAATCTATATTATTAATGATACAAAATAGATTCTTAGAAGAAGCTTATATTTTATAAAACTAAAAAAAGGTAATCCAAAAACTCGGATTACCTTTTTAATTTGAAAAATATTTAAAAGAATTGTTTTATTTAAAATCAGTTTCAGTTACATTTTTGTTAATCTCTCCTGAATCGATAACAATTTTGATCACTTGCGGACCTGTTTCTGTAATTGATTCTGAAGGAAACAATATTCCATCAAAAGCTTTGTAATTTTTTATTTTTGTATTAACAATTACATCTCCTTGAGGTGTTTTCTGAACTTCATCTGTCTTTTTTAATAGACCTGTTTTCACATCATAATAATCTGTACGAGAGATTTCCGGTGCAGAAACTTTATAATACTCTACTCCATCTTCGCTAACAACCCCTTCAACTTTTGCCGTTTTATACCCTTCTGATAAAGGAAAGAATAATGGATTTGTTTTCTTTAAAGGCGTTATCATTTCAGTTGGTAAATCCATTTTTTGACCTGCTTGAGACATATAACCATTTTGCCCATCAAAAACTTGTTTAAACGTCATTCCCATAATCGTAAATGAAGTTGCAATTTTATTTGAAGTTGCTTTTACAATATAATCTCCACTCTGTCCCATTGTCTCTATTTTTCCTTTCTGAACAATAGATTTTACAGCTTTTACTTTATCCGCACCACCAATTGCTTTTAAATAATTATCTGTAATTTGAGCAACTGAAACAGTTGTAGTTTTTGCACCAGAAGTTGGTTTATCTATTTTATTTCCGAAAGAATCGTAGTAATTAACTGGGTAACCTAGCTTTTCTAAAGCTGGAGCAATTTGCTCTAATTTCCCTGTTACATTGATTTTTGCTTGATCTGGACGGAAATATTTTTTCGAAACACGTAATACATCATCAATTGTTACAGCATTAATATTTTTGATATAATCTGCATAAAAACTATCTGATAATTGATTTGTCTTTTTCGTTAAAGCTTGATTAGCAACGGTAGAAGGACTTTCTAAAGTCAAAATAAAGTTTCCTAAGAATTTCGCTTTTACATCATTCAACGTTTGTTGATCGATTTTGTTTAACGTCATTCCTTTGATTTCTTTCATCGTCTCAACGATTGCAGAATCTGTCACTTCATTACGAACTGTTGCATTTGTATTGAAACGCCCAACGTAACGAGAATCAGAAACTCCACCACGTGCTCCATATGTCCAACCATGCGCTTCACGAAGATTCATATTCAATTTTGAATTGAAATCTCCTCCTAAAATAGATGACGCAATTAACGCTGCATAATAATCTGGATCTTTCTTCGTCAACTGAACTGGATACGAAACCGAAACCACAGATTGCACTGCGTTAGGCATATTAATCGCATTTAATTCCGTTTTTGTAACTTCTTCTACTTTTGGAAATGCTGGAATATTTAATTTTCCTGTTTGCCAAGAATTAAAGTTTTTCTCCGCCAATGCTTTTACATCTTTTGTCGAAATATCTCCAACAACAATCAAATAAGCATTATTCGGTTTGTAGTAAGTGTTGTAGTAATCCTTCACATCTTGCAATGTAATTTTCTCAATTTGGGCTGGTGTATCAAATTCTGAGAAAGGATTATTTTTTCCGTAAACTAATATATTCGAAACGCGAGATGCTGCTGCTTCTACAGATTTTTCATCAGCTTTTAAACCTTCGATGTAACGTTTTTTAACATCAGTAAATTCACTTTCAGTAAAGTTTGGATTCATAGCTCCATCTGCCATATAACCAAAAATCTCGTTAAAGTATTTAGTCAAAGAACTTGCAGAAGCTCCTTCTTCCCAAAAATTAACGCGAGCTCCTAAAAACTCAATACGCTTATTGAAATCATCTTTCGATTTTGTTTTTGTTCCTGTTCCCAACATTTCGCTTAACAACGACTCTGCTCCTTTTTTTGCACCTAATGCAAATGGTGGATTATCGATAGTTAATGTCGCAGAAACTCGTGGTAATTTATGATTTTCAACAACTATAACTGTTAAACCATTTTTTAATTTGAATTCGTTCGATTTTCCTAAATTAACCGTTGGTGCTGGACCCGGTTTTGGCATTGGAATCGCCACTTGCGCATTTAAGCTAACTGCCATAAAAGCGATTGCAAGAGATAATATTTTTGTTTTCATAATTCGGTTGTTTTTTATTTTGCAGCTTTTTTAGATTCTGGTAAATAATGAATAATTACACGTTGGTTTTTGTTTAGATACTTTTTAGCAACATTACGAATATCCTCTCTTGTTACAGATTGATAAATTTTCAATTCTTCGTTGATTTTATTTGTATCTCCGCCCAACATATAAGCATCCGCTAAAGCATGTGCAATGTTTTGAACACCCGATTTTGAAGCCACAAAACTATTTTCAATTCCATTTAAGATTTTTTGGTAATCCTCTTCAGAAATCAAATTTGTTTGAACTTTTTCTATATCTTGTTGTAAATCTCCTTCTAATTTATCCAAAGAAACTTCTCCTTGAGGTAAAATTCCGATTGAATAAATTCCGTAATCTTCCATTTGACGATTGAAAGCAAAAATTTGTAATGCTTCTTTTTTCTCGTCAACATATTTTTTATATAAAACTGATGATTTTCCACCGGTTAAATAGTTTGATAACATTTCTAATGCATAAGCATCTTTTGATTTGTTGTCTGGCGTACGATAATTAATCGCTAATAAAGGAATCTGAATATTTGCATCATATTCTGTTGCACGAATTTCTGATGTAATTGGATCTTCCTTCACAACAGTTTTCACAACATCTTTTCCTCTTGGAATTACACCAAAATATTTCTCAATTAATTTCTTTGCTTCGTCTTTATTAAAATCACCCGCAACAACTAATACAGCATTATTTGGTACATAAAAAGTTTGACTAAAGTGTTTGAAATCGTCTAATTTTGCATTACTCAAATCCTCAAAAGAACCAATTACACTCCAACGGTAAGGATGTTTTTTGAAAACATGAGGATTAACTGCTTCTCCGTACGAAAATTTACCATAAGGTTGATTGTCCAAACGAGAACGTTTTTCTTCTTTTACAACTTCTTTTTGTGTATCGACACCAATTTGATTAATAATTGGCTGACGCAAACGATCAGATTCCATCCATAATCCTAATTCTAAATTATTTGATGGAAAAGTTTCGTAATAATATGTTCTGTCCGTTGTTGTATTCGCATTGTTAGAACCTCCATGAGAAGAAACAATTTTGAACCATTCTCCTCTCTTAATATTCTCTGTTCCTTCGAATAATAAATGCTCAAAAAAGTGCGCAAAACCTGTTTTACCAACTTGCTCATCTTTCGAACCTACGTGATACATCACACCTGTTGTAATAACTGGAGCAGAATTATCTTGATGAAGGATAACATGCAATCCGTTTGGTAGAGTATACTCATCAAATTTTATTTGCTGACCAAATAACGCTGATCCTGCAAATAAGATAGACATAAAAATTTTCTTCATTTAGTAGTTTTTAAGTTTTTTATCTATTATGCTTATGTAACATTAGTAGCAGTTTTTTTGAAAATGTTACACCAAATTTGCATAATAATTAAAAAAAGTAAAATAATACACGTCTATTGATTTAGTAGGCATTTGTATTAATTTACAACAATATTTCATAATATACCTATAGTAATTGTTATTGTATTTGCTATAGATTTGTAAAAATCGAGAGAAAAAAAATGGATTTTATAGAGTTTTTTGGTTTTGTAGGCGCCTTCTTCATCGGACTAATTATGGGAGTTCTTGGTGGTGGTGGATCTATTTTAGCCGTTCCTATTTTAGCGTATATTTTTCATTTCGACGAAAAAATTGCTACTGCTTATTCATTATGTATCGTTGGATCCACAGGATTGATTGGAGGAATAAAGCAAGCTTCGCAAAAAATGGTTGATTGGAAAGTCGTTTTTCAATTTGGTTTACCAGCTGTTGTTGGAATTACACTGGTTCGTGCATTTTTAATTCCTGCTTTACCAAGTAATTTATTTGCTATAGGCGATTTTATCGTCACACGCCGAATGGCAATGTTTGGTTTATTCGCTATTCTGATGGTTTTCGCAGCTATGTCAATGCTCAAAGGCAAAAAAGATGTAGAAGTTGATCAGAAAAATGATAAGCTAAATCCTGTTTTATTAATTCAAGGATTTTTAATCGGAGGATTAACAGGAATGGTTGGTGCTGGCGGTGGTTTTTTAATTGTTCCGGCATTGATGATGGTTGCAAAATTAGATATGAAAAGAGCTTCGGCAACTTCATTGGTAATTATTGCCATCAATTCACTTATCGGATTTTTTATTGGTGATGCTTTACACATCAAAATTGATTGGAGCTTCTTGAGTGTTTTCATTGGAATTTCTATGGTTGGAATTCTTGTCGGAACCTACATCAACAAATTTTTACCAGTACAATTTCTAAAGCGAACATTTGCTATCTTTATTATTTTAATGGCAATTTTTATGTTCATCGAAGAATTTATAATTCAATAATTTAAAGTATGGAACTGAACGAAAATTTTTGGAACGATAAATACACCACAAATCAAACTGGTTGGGATTTAAAAGCTCCTTCTACTCCGCTAAAAGGGTATATCGATCAATTAGAAGATAAAAATATCCGTATTTTGATTCCTGGTTGTGGAAATGCTTACGAAGCAGAATACCTTTTGGAACAAGGTTTTACAAATATTACGTTGATTGACATTTCGGAAATTGTAGTCGAAAAAATTAAAGAAAAATTTAAACATATTCCCAATATCAAAGTTCTTCATCAAGACTTTTTTGAGTTAGATGGTGAATTTGATTTGATTTTAGAACAAACTTTTTTCTGTGCATTAGATCCAAAATTACGTCAAAGTTATAGTATCAAAATGAACGAACTATTAGCCGAAAACGGAAAATTAGTTGGTGTATTATTCAACAGAGAATTCGGAAATGACACGCCGCCTTTTGGAGGTGATAAAACTGAATATCAGACGTATTTCAACGATTATTTTGATTTCAAAGTCATGGAAAATTGTTACAATTCTATTCCGCCAAGAGCAAAAACTGAATTATTTATTAATCTAAAAAAGATTGCCAAATAACCTATGATTTCATTCATAAATTTTAGGCTAACTATCAATCTTATTTGAGTTTAAATAGAAGAAAAGTATCAGAATTCATCCATCAGAGGAAAATTCTAAATTTAAATATTTGTATTTTTACACACTAAATCATTCTTATGAAAATTGAACAAATTTACACCGGATGTCTTGCGCAAGGTGCTTATTATATAGAAAGCAATGGTGAAGTTGCAATTATTGATCCGTTAAGAGAAACACAATCTTATATCGATCAAGCGACAAAAGACAATGCTAAAATCAAATACATTTTCGAGACGCATTTTCATGCAGATTTCGTTTCTGGACATCTAGATTTAGCTCAAAAAACTGGTGCTACAATTATTTATGGTCCAACTGCAGAGCCAAATTTTGATGCACATATCGCAACAGATGGCGAAGTTTTTTCTTTAGGAAATATCACCATTACAGCTTTGCACACGCCAGGTCATACGATGGAAAGTACAACGTATTTATTGAAAGATGAAAACGGTAAAGATTATGCAATTTTTACAGGAGATACTTTATTTATTGGTGATGTTGGTCGTCCAGATTTAGCTCAAAAATTAAATACAGATTTAACGCAAGAAAAATTAGCTGGTTATTTATTTGATTCTTTACGAAACAAAATTATGCCTTTGGCTGATGATATTATCGTATATCCTGCACATGGAGCGGGTTCTGCTTGTGGAAAAAACATGAGTAAAGAAACTTTTGACACATTAGGAAATCAAAAACAAGTAAATTATGCTTTGAATCCTACTATGACAAAAGAGGAATTTATTACTGAGTTGACTTCAGGATTAATGCCTCCTCCATTCTATTTTCCAGAAAATGTAATGATGAATAAATTGGGTGTCGAATCTTTGGATGTTGTAAAAGAACGTGCAAATAAAGCTTTATCTCCAGACGAATTTATTCAAGTTGCGGAAGACACAAATGCCTTAATTTTAGATGTTCGCGATCCACAAACTTTTGCCGCAGGATTTATTCCAAATTCTATCAATATCGGAATTAAAGGAAATTTTGCACCTTGGGTTGGAACATTAATTACAGATATCAAACAGCCTATTTTGTTGATTGCAGAAGTTGGTCAAGAAGAGGAAACGGTAACGCGTTTGGCTCGTGTTGGATACGACAATGTAATCGGATTTTTGAACAATGGTTTCCAAGCTTGGGTTGAAGCAGAGAAAGATTTTGATGAAATTGTTTCGGTTTCTCCAGAAGAATTTGCAGAGTTAGTTGACGAAACTGAATTAAAAGTTTTGGACGTTCGTAAGCCAGGTGAATACGAAACTTCTCACGTTGAAGGTGCGATTACAGCTCCATTAGATTTCATCAACGAATCAATGAAATTAATCGATCCAGAGGAAACCTATTTAGTACATTGTGCAGGAGGATATCGTTCGATGATTTTCACTTCAATTTTACGCGCTCGTGGTTACGAAAATTTGATTGACGTTGCTGGAGGTTTTGGTAAAATAAAAGAAGTTGAAGGTGTAAAAATTGTAGAAGGAACTTCGCCTTGTCAATCAGGAAATAATTCTTGTTCAACGAAATAAACAATTTATTTTAAAAAATAACGTTATAGCCTTGTGATAAACAAGGCTTTTTTTATATTCGTCATCTAAATTCATCCAATGAAAAAATTGTTATTCATCGCCACTCTTTTTACATGTATTACCGCTTTTGCTCAACAGAAAATACATGGAGCTGAATCGTTTGCGTTAACTATTCCAAAAGATTTTCAGCGTACAGTTGGGTTAAATGATTATGCAACTATTCAATTTGAAAGTCTTGCTCCAAAGCCGAATTCGTATGGATTTGTGATTTTTGAACACAAAGATGAATTAAAATTGGCAGATTCTAATTTGGATATGATTGATTATACGCTAAATTCTATCGAGCCATACACGACACAAAAAGGGTTTAAATACATCAAAAAACCATATGTTGCTTACGAAAAAAGATTCAATTATGCCTATGCCGAATTTGAAACAAATGAACCAGAATCTGGGCATATTTATTTCCTACAAACTGTAATCGAAACGAAAGAATTTGTCTATCAAATTTTACAATATTGTAGTTTCGAAAATCAAGAAATAATGAAAAGCGATTTTGTCAAAATTGCAAATAGCTTCAAAGTAGAATAATCATAAAAAAACCTTCCTATTTCGGAAGGTTTTTGTTTTTTTGTTCAATCCAAAGCGACATATATTTTGTACTTTGATGATGATGATGTTGCAAAATTTGACCAATAAAATTTTGATTTCGATGTTGGATTAAATTTGCTTCAATCGATTTAATTTTCTCTAAAAAATCAACTTCAAATTTAGTTTTATTATAATTTTCATTCAGAATTTTGATTCCATTTTGTTGAGCAATTTTCCACTCATTCTCATTATTGTAAAGCAAAATAGCTTTCTCTACAAACGCTTCGAAATCATCTTCTACAAAGCCATTCCAATCGAAATGATCTTTCATTGCTTCTGCTCCAATCGTTGTCGTAACCGAAGGCGTTCCGGTTTGCATTGCATCAACAAATTTTCCTTTTACACCTGCACCAAAATTAATCGGCGCCAACAAAACTTTGTAATTTGACATCGTTTCTTGCGCATTTTTGGCTCTACTTTTGATAAAAAATCGTTCGGAAGGATTATTCAATTGCAAAACTTTTTGCGTTGCATAAGCGCCATAAATATGCAACTCAGCTTTCGGAAGTTTCTTTCTCAAAATTGGCCAAATTTCTTTTTTTAAGGTTTGAACACAATTAAAATTAGGTTCATGAATAAAATTTCCGATAAACATAAAATGTTCTCTTTCTTCAAAATTTTTCCAAGAATTGATTTTTTCATTTGTAATTTCATTTTCTAAAAAAGGTAAATAATACAAGATTTTTTCATCAATTTTAAATTGATTTTGAAGAATATCCATTTCCTTTTTTGAAATCATCAACGATAAATCACAACGTAAAATAGAAGCTATTTCTCGTTTTGCTAAATCAGAAAACAATAAATCTTCTGTAAATTCTATCCCTTTTTTAGTTGCTTCTTGTCGCGCATTTCGTAAAAAATGTAAATCTTCTGTGTCCAAAATTTTCAATGCATTTGGACATTCTTTCGAAACGCGCCAACCATATTGTTCTTCAATCATAAAACGATCAAAAAGAACAATTTCAGGATTTAATTGTCTTACAAAATCATCAAAACTTTCATCATTTAACTGAATTTCAACTTCTTTTACTCCTTTCGAAATCAAATCAAAACTATAATCAGATTTTGAAGCAGCACAAGCAAAAGTTATCTCAAACTCAGCTTTTTTGAAACAATCAATTAACTGAATCATTCGAGTTCCTGCGGCAGAAGAAGTTGGTTCTGGCCAAACTTGACCAATGATTAAAAGTTTTTTCATTCCACAAAATTACGCTTTCTGTTTGTTAATCGGAAGATTAAATATTATGCGCCCAATTGGCTTATTTTAATGTAAATTTGCAGCTAAAATTATATAAAATGTCTTATCAAACTGTTTTTGAAGAATTTTTCGAGCAAGTAAAATCAAGTATCAAAGAAGGAACTTTTGCAAAATTGACAATGGCCAAAACTATTGGAGATACTGATCTTAAAAATATTTTTGTTCGTTTACATCTTTTAGAAAATAATGAGTACAATTTTGCCTTCACTTTTCGTTATAAAACTGAAGAAGTTGAGCAATTTCATAGTGTTGACCAGACTTTTTTAATTTTGAGTTCTTACATCAAAAATCCATTTACAAACGCTTTATTATTTACAACTGAAAAAGATTTGATTTTTAAAGTGAACAAAAAAAATGCAGCAAGTTTAACGGAACAAGGACCAACTTTCAAACATGCATCGGATGTGATGTTAGAAATGATTGAAAAGAAAATCATTTAATAGACGATTTTTCACATTCAATCTTTAAACAATATAATTTCGTAAATTTGGACTTAATATTTTTCGAAAAATGCTTGGATTAAAACTTTTGACAGACCCACGTTGGGCTGATATTGCGGAAAGAAATTTAGAAGAAATTTTAACAGATCATGCGTGGTGTGAGCAAAAAGCGGCAACAAACGCGATTACAATGATTGCGTATAATTCTGAACATGACGAATTTATTCAGGAAATGTCAGATATTGCCATCGAAGAAATGCAACATTTCAAAATGGTTGTAGAAATTATCGAGCGTCGTGGATACAAATTAGGTCGCGAGCGCAAAGATGATTACGTTGGTCAGTTGATGAAATTTTGTAAAAAAGATGGTTCTCGTAATATGGCTTTTGTAGATCGTTTGTTATTTGCAGCGATGATTGAAGCTAGAAGTTGTGAACGTTTCAGAACATTATCGCAAAATATTAATGACGAAGAATTAGCAAAATTCTACTATGATTTGATGGTTTCGGAAGCAAATCATTACACAACTTTTTTAAATTTTGCTCGAAAACTTTCCACTGATGTTGATGTGGACAAACGTTGGAAAGAATGGTTGGATTTTGAAGGAAATTTGATTCAATCTTACGGAAATAAAGAAGCAATACACGGATAGAATTTAGATAATAAAAAAGTGAAATCAAGGTTTGATTTCACTTTTTTTATTCGACATAAATCAATCGACAAGGAACGTCCAAATCTTCCGTCAAATAATAACTACAACACAAGCGATGATAACCATCTGCAATGATTAATTCGTTTGCAGATCGCACCAACAAAATTGGAGAAAGCCTCTTATTTGCTTTTATTTTTTTGAAATTCTCTTGAACATGCCTATTCTCCAAAGGAAGTAAACTCAATTTACTCGCTCTGAAAATGTCTTTGGATTTCTTGATAATTGTCTCGGCTTCCGATAATTTATTTGCAAGCGAAACTGCTATTTCAGGTTTAAAAATTAATTCCAAATAATCTTGCGCAGCAGGAAAATCGTGATCTTCTGGTTCATCTAACCAAATATTTTTGTCATCTGTTAGGTTTTTCATTCTAATTAAAATTGATAGGTTTTTATAATTTTATCATCTAATAATTGTTTCATTAACATTTTATGTTGTTTACTTTTACCTCTAACCAAGTTGTAGAGACATTTCCATCTGTAGTATGTTGCTTAGCAACCGAAAATTTTAAATCAAATTTTTTAAATAATGTTTGGCAATATTCATATTCCTCTTTCGACTTTGTCAGAATTGTATAATTTTTAATTTTATGGTAATCATCAATATAATTTTGAAGATAAGTTAATCCAACCAAAATAATCAAAACGATAACACTTCCCAATAAACCTAAATAAACATAACCCGCGCCAATACACATTCCCAACGATGCAGTCGCCCAAATAGTAGTTGCGGTCGTAATTCCTGCAACTTTATTATCGTCCTTAAAAATTACTCCGGCTCCTAAAAATCCAATTCCCGTAATAATATTTGCAGCCAATCGATCTGGGTTCCCTACTCCAATTCGGATCGAAAGAATTGTAAACAAACAAGATCCAAAACTAACTAAAATGAATGTTCTTAATCCAGCAGATTTGTTGCGATATTCTCTTTCCGTACCGATCAAAACACCAATTATAATCGATATACAAATTAAAATCAAATCATTTTGAATCGATTTTGCTAAAAATTCTTCCATAATCACAGAAATAATAACTTAAATATACAACTTTGATGAATTTTTCACTCTCCAATTTCAAGATAATTGTTTAAACAAAAGCGAAAAAAAACTTAATCATTGAGAAAATGATAAATGACACGAATCATTTTCAAAGCTTTTTATATTTTCGTTAAAATTGAATGAATGAAGAAAATATTAGCCAGTTTTATTGTTTTAGCCAGCTTCGGGGTACAAGCGCAAGAAAGTAATTTCAGGACTTGGAATGCCTTAAATATCAATCAAAAAATCAATAAAGATTTTAATTTTCAGTCGGATATACAATATCGTTCGTACGAAGATTTAGATCAATTGAATCAACTTTTGATTCGAGGAGGAATAGGATACAATTTAACCGAAAATAATAATACAATTTTAGCTGGTTACGCCTACATTCAAAACAGAACTCCTACTGCTACAGATGATTATGCTCATAGTCAAGAACATCGTTTGTATCAACAATTCAATACAAAACATGCTTTACAACGTTTTAATTTCGCGCATCGATTTCGTGTTGAAGAACGCTTTTTAGAAAATGATACACAATTTAGATTTCGTTATCAATTAACTGCAACTGTTCCACTAAATAATGTAAAATTGATCGAAAATACGTGGTATTTGAAAGCGTATGACGAGATTTTTTTGCAAGCTGTAAAAGATAAAACATTTGATAGAAATCGACTTGGTTTAAGCTTTGGTTACGTTATTTCGCCAACTTTCAGTTTGGAAGCTGGTTACATGCTTCAAAGTCTGAAAACATCTCATACCGATCATTTGATGATTGGATTGACAATTAATAATCCGTTTTAGAATTTAGATTTTAAATTTTAAATTTTAAGAAATAACGAAAACTTATGTAATCGATTTTCTATTTAATGGTAATTCTTTTTAATTTTTGTTCTGAAATAGTTTATCTTAGTTAACTTGATTTACACTTGATTATATGAAAATTTCACTAAGTTTTTTAATAACATTTCTACTTTTTTCTGCACAAACAAATGCACAAACCGTCTTCAGTGTAAATCTAAAAAGTAAGGCTGATGTAAAAGTATTTGTGGTAAAGACAGAAGCACAAGCAGATTTGAAAGTTTTCAAATTAAATTCTTCTTCCAAAGCAGACAATAACAACGGAAAATGGTTGTTCACAAAATATGAAAGTCAAGCAAAATTCAACATCTATTTTGTAGATTTAGCTAGCCAAGCAGATGTAAAAGTATACTTTGTGAAATATGAAAGCCAAGCTGGATGGCGAAGCAAAAATAAAATGCATTATTTTTATTGATGAATCGATCTTGTAAAACATGACTACTTTCATTATTAATTCAAATTACTAATTCTATCTTTGGCGAAATTTTAGAATGAAATATTTATTTACTTTTTTACTCTTTAACACAATTTGTTTCGCACAAGAAAATAAAACTGAAACAATGCTGATTTACCCAAAATGCGAAAAACTTGTAAAAAAAGGAAATGAGAGTTTACAAAATTGCTTTTTAGAGAAGTTAGTGAATGAATTGGCAGAATCTGCAACTTATATTCTAAGTAGAGACAAAATTCTTTATGCAGACTTGAAAGTTGAAATCAGATTTATAGTTGATGAAAAAGGAAAGTTTATTTCTTTAGAATATTTTGGTAGTCCAGAAAATCAAAGAATAACCAAAGAAGCTTTTGAACGATATCTTACGAGTTTAGAAAAAAAGAAAAAGACTATTATTCCTACGAAAGACGAAAACGGAGAATTTATCGCAAAATCTTTTAGAATTCCATTTCAATTCAAATACAATAAACAATATATAAATTCTTTAAATTAAAAAATCCGCTCAATGAGCGGATTTTCTGTTTGTAATAAAAATATATCATTTCCTATTATGCCTCACAAGAAGAACAAGAAACTAAGTTTGCAACTAATTCCTTAGAAACTGATTGTGAACGCTGATAGTACAATGTTTTAACACCTAATTGCCAAGCTTCGATCATCAAACGGTTAACTTCCTTCACAGGTAAATCTGGCGGAATATTTAAGTTTAATGATTGTGACTGATCTACATATTTTTGACGAATTGCTGCTTGTTGAACAATTTCTAATTGAGAAATTTCTTTGAATGTTTTGAACACATCTTTTTCCTCTTTTGTCAATTGCTCTAAATGTTGCACAGAACCTCCATTCAACATGATTTCGCGCCAAATATCCTCGTTATCGATTCCTTTTTCACGTAATAATCTTGTCAAATATTTGTTCTTACGCATAAAATTTCCTTTCGATAAACCTGCTTTGTAATAATTAGAAGCAAACGGCTCAATTCCTGGAGAAGTTTGTCCTAAAATTGCAGAAGAAGACGTAGTTGGTGCAATTGCACAAGTTGTCGTATTACGACGACCATAACCTTTTAAAACTTCTGGTTCTCCATAAATACGTGCTAATTCTTCTGAAGCTTTGTCTGCTTTAGATTGAATATGTTTGAAAATTTCTGTTGTGCGTAATTTCGCTTCCATCCCTTCGAAAGGAATCATGTTGCGTTGTAAATAAGAGTGCCATCCTAATACTCCTAAACCTAATGCGCGGTGACGTTTTGCAAAACGATTAGCTGATGCTAAATAATGATTTCCTTCTGTTTTTTCGATGAATTCTTGTAAAACTGCATCTAAGAAGAAAATTGCTAAACGTACAGCTTCTGTATCTTTCCATTCGTCGTATAACTCCAAATTCATAGAAGATAAACAACAAATAAATGATTCATCAGCAGATGAAGGCAACATAATTTCTGAACAAAGATTAGAAGCGTTGATTGACATTCCTAAATCTTTGTAAACCTGTGGTTTATTTTTATTTACGTTATCTGTAAAGAATAAATATGGTAATCCTTTTTCTTGACGTGATTCTAAAACTTTCGCCCAAATTTGACGTTTATCCGCATCTCCATCAATCATTTCTTGCATCCAATAATCTGGTACACAAACACCATAAAATAAATTCTGAATTGAACTTCCGATCGATTTAATTTTCAAAAATTCTTCGATATCATCATGGTCAATATCCAAATAAGCTGCGAAAGCTCCACGACGTGTAGAACCTTGAGAAACCACATTCATCGCAGAATTGAACAATTCCATAAACGAAACAGCACCACTACTCTTTCCGTTATCTGTAATTGCTGCTCCACGCTCACGCAATTCACCAAAATAACCAGAAGTACCACCACCAATTTTAGTTTGCATGATAACTTCTCCTAATTTATGCGTAATTCCTTCAATACTATCTGGAATATGAACATTGAAACAAGAAATTGGTAAACCACGCTCTGTTCCCATATTAGCCCAAATTGGAGATGATAAACTCATCCAACCTCTTTCTATCATTTCTTTGAAAGATTCTTGCAATTCTGGTTTGTATAAACGCTTTGCAGCCGCAGCTGTAATACGATCTATAGCTCCTTCAACTGTTTCTCCTTTCAATAAATAACCTCTATTCAAAATTTGTTCAGATTCAGAGTTTTTCCACCATAATTTTGGTGCTTCACCGTCAAAAAATATGTTTTGAATGTCGTCGTGTGGTATTGGATTGTCCATAGTTTTAGAATTTATAATGATGTGATTTTGTTAAATAATTTTATTTATAGTTGTGTTTTTGATAAAAAGTTTCGACGGTTTAAAATAAATCGTCTGCCGAAATACTTTTGTCGTGTTTAGTATAATCTACTGGTCTTTTTGCGAAGAAATCGTCTAAGCTACTTGCAAAAACTTCTTCTTCAAACCAAGCCATTGGCTTATATTGTTCTTGTGAAATATGAAATATTTTTTTGTAACCAATTTTAGCAATCGCTTCATCAATACGGTATTTCATATAGTTTAATAAATCTGCTTTTGAGTAATAACCAAATTCTCCTTTCTCGAAAATCCAATCTAACATCATTTCTTCTTGATCGATATATCCACGAACAGCAGTTTCTACCCAATTTTGATCTAATTCGTCTGGTAATAATCCTTCTTCACGAATTTTATTAATCAAATAAATTCCAGCATTTGCGTGAATTTGCTCATCTGTAGATGTCCAAGCAATGATATTTGCAGTATTTTTCATTAAACCATCAAAACGTGTAAATGCCAAAATATTTGCAAATTTCGAGAACAACGAACTATCTTCAATAACCAATGCAAAGAACAATAATTTCTCTACAATTGATTTGCTCTCGTCGCGCATAATTTCGCCAACAAATGTATTATAGCTTTTGAAAATTGGATTTTGTAAGGCTACATTAAATTCATCCAAATATCCATTTACCTCCAAAATACGCGAATACGCTTCACTGTGTCTAAACTCACATTCTGCAAAAGTAGCACCTAATCCATTCAATTCTGGTTTTGGAAAATAGTGATATAAATCTCCCCAAAATCCTTTTACCGTTACCTCAACTTGCGCAATTGATAAAATAGAACGTTTGTGAATTTCGCGTTTCGCATCATCTAAATTTGCATGATAATCTTGGATATCCGAAGTAAAATCTACTTCTCCATGTACCCAATATGCTTTTTGGATTGCTTCTGTAAAGGTTAAAATTTCAGGATATTCAAATGGTTTATAATTTACCCTTTTATCAAAAATAGACATAGTTTTTTGGACTTTTTAGATTAATAAACTTTGGTAAAAACGATTTTTTCTTCCAAATAAATTAAAGTTGGTTCTTTTATTTTATTTAGAAATTTGAACCTCAATAGGGTTACATTTTCGTTTCAATTACTCATCGATTCTTTCAAAATTAAGATAAGATTTTACAATTAAAAATTTTGTAATCTTAAAAATTAAAAAGGTTATCAACAAGTTGTTAATTATTTAATTATCAATAGATTATTTTTAAATTTTTATTCGTTATAATTTAATAATTTTTATCAAAATAACAACTATAACTTGGATTAATTTTCTATAATTTAACACAAAAAAATAGGCAAGCCTTGTTGTAGACTTGCCTAAAGAATATGATTAAATTCTAAATTTTATCTCGCAATATTCACTGCACGCGTTTCACGAATTACAGTTACACGAACTTGACCTGGATAAGTCATTTCGTTTTGAATTTTATCTGAAATTAAGAACGATAATTCAGCTGCTTTTGTATCATCAACTTTATCACTTTCTACAATCACACGCAACTCACGACCAGCTTGGATTGCATATGCTTTTTCTACACCATCAAAGTTAAGAGCCGTAGCTTCTAAATCTTTTAAACGTTGCATATACGATTCCACAACTTGACGACGAGCACCTGGACGAGCACCAGAAATGGCATCGGCAACTTGTACAAGTGGTGAAATTAAAGAAGTCATCTCAATTTCGTCGTGGTGAGCTCCAATTGCATTAACTACATCTGGATGTTCTCCATATTTCTCCGCCCATTGCATACCCAAAATTGCGTGAGGCAATTCAGATTCCTGCTCCGGCACTTTACCAATATCGTGTAATAAACCTGCACGTTTCGCTAACTTAGGATTCAATCCTAATTCCGCAGCCAACGTTCCTGCTAAGTTTGCCACCTCGCGAGAGTGTTGTAACAAGTTTTGACCGTAAGAAGAACG
>RRZT011491030.1_pt1 | contig 17193 bp, 16 predicted proteins | sample 2165551 | NCBI WGS metagenome assembly RRZT01 (sample SAMN10456910, study PRJNA506462) | wastewater metagenome | biome: wastewater; feature: sludge; material: wastewater sludge; isolation source: wastewater sludge with Escherichia coli K12::gfp cells carrying plasmid... | place: USA: Moscow, Idaho...
GGTAAGCGGCGCGAAAAACATTCCAGCCGGGCCGGCGATGATCATGTGCAAGCACCAATCGGCGTGGGAAACAATTGCATTGCAGGTGATCTTCCCGCCGCAGGTCTGGGTGCTCAAGCGCGAACTGCTGAAATTGCCGTTTTTCGGCTGGGCAATCAGTACGCTGTCGCCGATCGCGATCGACCGCGGCAACCGTGCCGCGGCGCAGAAACTGCTGATGGAGCAGGGGCGCGATCGCGTCGCCAAGGGCTTCTGGATCGTGATCTTCCCGGAGGGGACCCGCGTTCCGGCCGGTGATCGTGGCCACTACAAGGGCGGTGGGGCGCGGCTCGCGAGCGATGTCGGCGTTCCGATCGTTCCGGTCGCGCACAATGCCGGCGAATTTTGGCCGCGCAACTCGTTCCTGAAGTGGCCGGGCGAAGTCAGCGTCGTGATCGGCCAGCCGGTCGAAACCGCCGGGCGCAGCTCGCACGAGATCATGGTGGAGGTCGAGGCCGCGATCGAAGGCGCAATGGCGAAGATCGAAGGGCAGGGACCGTGTCATCCAAAAAATCGCGGTTAAGCCGGCTATTGCGGTAAGTTATTGATTTATATGATGTTTTTTAGATGACGGTCAGACGACTGCAATTGCCGGAACGCACGCTCGAATGGCGGCTTAAACGCAGCGGCCGGCGCAGCATTGGCCTCAAAATCGACCGCGACGGGCTGACCGTGACCCTGCCTGCGCGGCTGCCGCTTGCCGAGGCCGAGCGTGCGATCCGCCAGAAACTCGGCTGGATTTTGCAAAAACTCGCCGAGCAGTCCGCCGTGTTGCCCGCGCTTTCCCATGGTGCCGAAGTGCTCTGGCTCGGCGAATCCATGACGCTGCATGCCGGCAGCGCCCGCAGTCGCCTCGACGGCGATATTCTCCATCTGGCCAGTAGCGACTCTTCCGGATTGCTGGCTCAAGCCTTTGCCGGTTTTTGTCAGCGCCATGCGCGCACGCATTTCGCTGCGCGAGTGAATCACTGGAGCGCGCGTATGGCGCTCGTTCCGCAGAGGCTGGCCCTGTCGTCGGCGCGTAGTCGCTGGGGCAGCTGTTCGGCCGCTGGCGGCGTACGGCTGAACTGGCGGCTGATGCAGGCTCCGCTGGCCGTCATCGATTACGTCGTGATCCACGAACTCGCGCATCTGGCCGAACTCAATCATTCCCCGCGTTTCTGGGCGATCGTCGCCGCGCATTGCCCGGACTGGAAAGTCCGGCGCGATTGGCTGAAGCAGCACGGCAACCGGCTGCTCGGCTGGTAAGCTGCACCTGCACGGCTCTCCAGCGGGAGCGTGCAAAAGCGTGCCTGCGTCGGCGGCTTAAAGTGTGAATTTTACCAATTCACGGAACCAGTCTGCATGGCGACAGTCTCTCCCCCTGTACTGCTTGAAATCATGAAAAAAAGGGGGAAGTTGTGGAGTTCTTGTCAGCGGAGTTCTTGTCCGCACTGTTTGCAATCATCGTGATTGACCTGATGCTGGCTGGCGACAATGCGATCGTGATCGCTCTGGCCGCGCGCAATGTGCCGGCGCATCTGCAAAAACGCGCGATTCTGTGGGGGATGGCCGGCGCGGTCACCATGCGCATCCTGATGACGCTGATCGTCGTCTGGCTGCTGAAGATTCCGGGCCTGCTCGGTATCGGCGGCGCATTGCTGGTCTGGATCGCCTACCGCCTGCTTGAGCCGAATGGCCATGACAGTGGCTGCGAGCATGCCGGTGGCGCCAATACTTTCTGGGGCGCGATGCGCACGATCGTGATCGCCGACGCGATCATGGGCCTCGATAACGTGCTGGCGGTCGCGGGCGCGGCCCATGGCAGTTTCGCGCTGGTCGTCATCGGTCTCTTGATCAGCGTCCCGGTCGTTGTCTGGGGTAGCAGCCTGATCCTGCGCTATGTCGAACGCTATCCGGGAATCATCTATTTTGGCGCCGGCGTGCTGGCCTGGACCGCGGTCAAGATGGTGATCAGTGAGCCGCTGCTGAAGGACTTCTTCGCCGCTCACGAAATGATCATTCCGTTGACTTATGCCGTGGTGCTGGCCGGGGTCCTCGGATCCGGCTTCGTCAAGAATCACCGTCATCTTGAAGCGCGGATTGCCGCGCGGGTCGCCGAATTCGCCAAGCAGTGGCAGGCAGACCAGGTTGTATTGTCCAATGAAGGAGAGAAAGCGATGCACAAGATCCTGATCCCCGTCGATGGTTCGGCCAATTCGCTCCATGCGGTGCGACACATCGTCAACGAGTTCATGCGCCATGCTGACATGGAGATCCATCTGCTGAACGTGCAGCCTTCGTTCTCCCGCTATGTCGCGCGGTTTGTCAGCAAAGAGAATCGCGACAGCTGGCGCAACGAGCAGTCCAGCTTGGCGCTGCAGTCCTGCCGCGCGCTGCTGGAACAACATGGCGTTCCTTATGTGCAGCATGTCACCCGCGGCAACCGCGCCGATGGCATTGTGGAGAAGTCCAAGGAGCTCGGCTGCGATCTGATCGTGATGGGCACGGCGCGCAAGAACTCGCTGACCCGGATGCTGGAAACTTCGGTGACCAATCAGGTGCTCGAGCTGACCGAGGTTCCGGTCAAGGTGGTTGCGGGCGAGGCCGTGTCGAGGCTGGAAAGCTTCGGCGTTCCGGCGGGCATCGGCGCGTGCGTGGCCGCGCTGCTGATGGCGGCGATCGATTAAGGGCGCAAAAAAACGGGCGCCTTCCAGCGCCCGTTTCGTGACGATATGAATCAACGATCAGTCAATCGCGTCTTCAATCCGCTCGGCGGCATGTTCGTCGGCAACCAGCACGTCGTGCGCGGTGCGATGCTTCTTCTTGTTGAACCACCAGCCGTAGCCGATCACGGCGACGGTCAGGATGATGGCCAGGTACGGCGTGCCGTGCAGGAAGCTTGGCAGGAACGGTTGAACAGCTTTGTCAGCGTCGATCATGTGGCCGGCGGTGTAGGCGATCAGGCCAGCACCCGCGTAAACGATGATCGGAAAGCGGTCGATCATTTTCATGATGATGGTGCTGCCGAAAACGATCAGCGGAATCGACAGAACCAGGCCGGTGATCAGCAGCGTCCAGTCGCCTTTGGCAATACCGGCGATGGCCAGTGTGTTGTCCAAGCTCATCACAACGTCGGCGAGCAGGATGGTTTTGACCGCGCCGAACAGGCTGTCATGTGCATGATGATGCCCTTCGGCTTCGTCTTCCTCGGTCAGCAGCTTGACGGCGATCCAGATCAGCAGCAGTGCGCCAAGCGCTTGCAGAAACGGGATTTGCAGCAGCACGACGGCGACAGCCGTCAGCAGAATACGCAGCACGATCGCGCCGCCGCTGCCCCACAGCACGGCCAGTTTTTGCTGGTGTGCCGGCAGGTTGCGGGCTGCCAGTGCAATAACCACGGCGTTGTCGCCGGAAAGGACGATATTGACCATCATGATTTGCGCAAGCGCAACCCAGAAATCCATAGACATTAGAACTTTCTCCTAACTTGATACACGCGTAGAAATCGCCGGCCGGCGGGGGCAACCGTCGGCCGGCGAAAAGAGCGCGCATTCTGGCACAGCGTCAAGAAATTTTGTCGCCCTTGCGGCAAAATACTGGACACGGTTGTTTTAGCGCAAAGATGCGAGGCCCTGTCGCGTGTTGCGCTTGAGCCCCGTTGCAGCCTAACTGACTGTTAAGACTGGCTTTCTTCCAGACTTTCCGTCAGGTTTTCCGCTATGCGCTCATCGGCTTCCAGTACGTCGTGGGCGGTGCGGCCCTTGCGGTTGTTGTACCACCAGCCATAACCGACCACGGCGACGGCCAAGGCAATGGCCAGATACGGCGCGCCATGCAGGAAATGCGGCAGGTACGGTTGCAGTGCCTTGTCGGCTTCGATCATTTCTCCGGCGGTGTAGGCGATCAGGCCCGCGCCGATGTAGACGATGACCGGGAAGCGATCCATCAGCTTCATGATGATCGTGCTGCCGAATACGACCAACGGAATCGACAGCGCCAGGCCGATGATCAGCAGGGTCCAGTCGCCGTTGGCCACCCCGGCGATCGCGAGTGTGTTGTCGAGGCTCATCACGACGTCGGCGATCAGGATGGTTTTGACCGCGCTCATCAAGCTGCTGCCGGATTGTTGCGCGCTTTCGTCGTGCGCTTCTTCCTCTTCGGTTAGCAACTGGTAGGCGATCCAGACCAGCAACAGACCGCCTGCCGCTTGCAGATACGGGATTTTCAGCAGGGCGACCGCAATGACGGTCAGGGCGATCCGCAGCACGACCGCGCCGCCACTACCCCACAACACGGCGGTTTTTTGCTGTTTCTCGGGCAGGCCGCGGGCTGCCAGTGCGATCACCACGGCGTTGTCGCCCGAAAGCACGATGTTGACCATCATGATCTGCGCCAGTGCGACCCAAAATTCCATAGACATTAGAAATCTCCTTTTGAACGATACGTACGAAACCGTCGGCGGGCAGGGGCAACTGTCCGCCCGGCGGAGAGAACCGGCATTTTGGCACGCAGCCCGACGGATTGGTCGCATCCCCGACGAAATACCGGACACGCTTGAGCCATGACAAATCCCGGCCGGCCTGCGCGGATGCTGCGATTGCGCTATTCTTTTGTCCGGGGTTGCCACGACATATCCGGCTTGCTGGCCGTTTTTTGTGAGGACAACCGGAATTTGCAGAACAGGAATAGCGAGCCAATGAGCGAATCCACGACCCATTTTGGGTACAAGACCGTACAGGAATCGGAAAAGGCGCAGAAAGTGGCCGACGTTTTCCATTCGGTCGCCAGCAAGTATGACGTGATGAACGACCTGATGTCGGTCGGCCTGCATCGCGCGTGGAAATTTTTCACGATCGAAACCAGCGGCGCGCGACTGGGCCAGCGCGTGCTCGATATTGCCGGCGGCACCGGCGATCTTTCCCGCGCCTTCGCCCACAAGGTCGGCCCGGCCGGCCAGGTCTGGTTGACCGACATCAATAGTTCGATGCTCGGCGTCGGTCGCGACCGCCTGCTCGATGAAGGGCTGATTGTGCCGGTTGCGCAGTGCGACGCGGAAAAACTGCCTTTCCCCGACAACTATTTCGATATCGTTTCCGTCGCGTTTGGCCTGCGCAATATGACGCACAAGGACGCGGCGCTGAAGGAAATGCAGCGCGTGCTCAAGCCCGGCGGGCGTTTGCTGGTGCTCGAGTTTTCCCGCATCTGGCAACCGCTTGAAGCAGCTTACGATTTTTACTCGTTCAAATTCCTGCCTGTTATCGGCAGGCGTGTGGCCGGAGATGCCGAATCGTATCGTTATCTGGCTGAGTCGATCCGCATGCATCCTGACCAGGAAACGCTGAAGCGGATGATGCAGGATGCAGGGTTCGACCTTGTCGACTATTACAATCTCAGCGCGGGCATCGTCGCTTTGCACAAGGGGGTCAAGCTATGATTCTGCAAGGCATACTGAACCGCCTGCTCGCGCATGGCCCCGCCACCAGTGCCATGCTCGTTTCGCTGGCTGGGCGCAATGTCCGCATCGAGACACCGCTGAAAAGCGCAACGCTGGTTATCACCGACGACGGCCGGTTTGGCCGCAGCGGCGCGATGGCGGAAGCCACGCTGAAGTTGCCGCTGTCGTTTTTCATTATCCGCACCCACAATCCGGCCGCCGCGGCGCGGCAGATCGAGTATTCCGGCGATGCGGTGCTCGGCGGGCTGGTCGGCGAAGCGCTGGCGCAACTGCGCTGGGATACAGCCGACGAGCTTTCCGCGCTGGTCGGCGATATGCTTGCGCATCGCCTGACCAAGTTTGCCGGCGTGGTCGGCGGCATTCCCGGCGCGATTGGCGGCCGCCTGCTGAAAAGTTATGCCGAATACTGGCGCGACGAGAACCCGCTGCTGCCGAAAGCGGATGACGTCGAGCACTGGCAGTGCGAGGTGACCCGGCTGCACGAAGACCTCGAGCGAATCGAGCAACGTATCCGCAAAATCGAAGCGCAAGGGCAAGACTGACCCGGGATACGGGAAAGTTGCGATAATCGATCTGTTTTCCTGCCGGCCCGCGCCATGACCCTGTTCCGCCTGATCAAGATAATCCGCATCATCCTTGCTTTTGGACTCGATGAATTTCTGCTTGGCCATGAGCGCGTGCGCGGCTTGCGCTGCGTAGTTGCCGGTCTGCTGTCCTGGCGCACGCTCGATGCGCCGCGCGCCGAGCGCCTGCGCTGCGCATTCGAAACGCTTGGGCCGATCTTCGTCAAGTTCGGCCAAGTGCTCTCCACCCGGCGCGACCTGCTGCCGCCCGACATTGCCGACGAACTTGCCAAGCTGCAGGATCAGGTGCCGCCGTTCCCGGCTGATGAAGCGGTGCGGCTGGTCGAAGCCAGCCTGAAGCGCCCGCTGACCGAGCTGTTCGCGACTTTTACGCGTGAGCCGGTCGCGTCGGCGTCGGTCGCGCAGGTGCATGCGGCGACGCTGCCCGATGGCCGCCGCGTCGCGGTCAAGGTGCTGCGTCCGGGAATTCTGTCGGTCATCGAGAGCGATCTGGCGCTGCTGCGCATCATTGCCGGCTGGGTCGAGCGGCTATTTGCCGATGGCCGCCGCTTGCGCCCGCGCGCGGTCGTCGCCGAGTTCGACCAGTATCTGCACGATGAACTCGACCTGATGTTCGAGGCGGGCAATGCCTCGCAACTGCGGCGCAATTTCGCCGGGTCGGACCAGCTGATCGTCCCTGAAGTGTTCTACGACTGGTGCAGTCGCGACGTGCTGGTGCTCGAATGGATGGACGGTATTCCGGTCAGCCGGATTGCGGAACTCAAGGCGGCGGGAATCGACCTGAAACGCCTGTCGAAAAACGGCGTCGAAATCTTTTTCAGCCAGGTTTTCCGCGACGGCTTTTTCCATGCTGACATGCATCCTGGCAACATTCTGGTCGCGCCGGACGCACGCTACATCGCGCTTGACTTCGGCATCGTTGGCACGCTGTCCGAGGTCGACAAGCGCTATCTCGCGATCAACTTCCTCGCGTTTTTCAATCGCGACTACCTGCGCGTTGCGACCGCGCATGTCGAATCCGGCTGGGTGCCGGCCGATGTGCGACCCGAGGCGCTGGCTTCCGCGGTGCGCACCGTGTGCGAGCCGTTCTTCAACAAGCCGCTGGCGCAGATATCGTTCGGCATGGTGCTGCTGCGCCTGTTCGAGGTTTCGCGCCGCTTTGACATCGAGATCCAGCCGCAGTTGGTGCTGTTGCAAAAGACCCTGCTGAATATCGAAGGGCTCGGCCGCCAGCTCGATCCCGAACTCGACCTGTGGCAAACCGCAAAGCCCTTCCTGGAAAACTGGATGAACGAGCAGATCGGCTGGCACGCGCTGCTGACCAATCTCAAGCAGGAAGCGCCGCAATGGGCGGCGCTGCTGCCGGGCTTGCCGCGTCGGCTGGCGGAGCTTGCCGGTCGCGATCCGGCGCCGGCGCTGCTGGCCGGCTACAAGGGATTGCTGCGGGAGCAGAAAAAACGCAATGGCTGGCTGGCGGTGATTGCGCTGCTGCTTGCGGTAATATCTTTTGTAAGTTATTGATTAATAGTGTTTTTTAATTTGACTTGCTCAAGGTTGCGCAAGTCCTGCGGGCTGAGCGTCGGCCGCTTTTTTCACCCAAATATCACCGCCTGTTTTTGTCACAAACGAGAGCGATTCTTGGATAGAATCAGGCGGTTATTCATTCTGTACGGAACTCCACCATGGCCGTCATCGACCCCGTTGCCGAAAAAGACCTGCCGCTGAAGCAGGACATCGATCTCCTTTCGCGCCTGCTCTCGACTACGATCCGCGAACAGGCTGGCGATGCGACGGCCGGGCAGATCGACGCGGTGCTGGCGCTGGCTTTCCGCTACGTTGACGGCGACCAACAGGCCGGTACGGAACTCGCGCAGACGCTGTCCGCGCTCGACCTGACGACGGCGATTGCGGTCGTGCGCGCGTTGAGTTATTTCTCGCATCTGTCGAACATCGCCGAGGATCTGCACCACAACCGGCGCCGCCGCATCCACCGGCTGCAGGGTTCCGCGCCGCAGCCGGCCAGCATCGAGGCTGCGCTGGCTGATCTGACCGCGCGCGGTATCCCGGCGCGGGACATTCTGGAACTGCTCGGCGAGACACTGATCGCGCCGGTGCTGACCGCGCATCCGACCGAGGTTAAGCGCAAGACGATTCTCGACTGGCACCGGGCGATTTCCGAGCTGCTGACCGAGCGCGACCGCATGCGCATGACGCCGGAAGAAAAAGCGGAAAACCTTGCTGAACTCGAAGCCGCGCTGCAGGCGCTGTGGCAGACGCGCGAGATCCGCGTCCTGAAGCTGACCGGGCAGGACGAAATCGAGAACGGCGTGACGTATTTCCGCAAGAGTTTCCTTCCGGAGCTGCCGCGCCTGTGTATCGAACTCGAAGACCGCATTTCCGCGCTGCACGGCGAGCCGGTGAGCTTGCCCGATTTTATCCAGATCGGCAGCTGGATCGGCGGCGACCGCGACGGCAACCCGTTCGTGACCGCCGACGTGCTGCGTCGCGCCGTGTCGCGTCAGGCCGGCGTCGCGCTCGATTACTACTACCAGCAGTGCCTGAAGCTGGAAAACGAGCTGTCGATGTCGGTGCGGCTGGTCGAGGTAGATCCGGCCCTGATGTGCCTTGCCGGACAAGCGCCGAACGATGCGGACCATGAGCGCCGCAGCGAAGAGCCGTACCGGCTCGCGGTCAGCGCGGTGCGCGTACGCATCTTCGCGACCGCGATGCGGATCGGCGCCTATCACCACCCATTGCACCAGGAATGCGAGGCCAAACCTTACCGCGATGCCGCCGAGCTGCTGGCCGATCTGGACACGGTTGCGGCTTCGCTGCAGGCGCATGGCGCGGCGCGTCTGGCGGTGGGCCGCTTGCGCGAGTTGCGGCGCGCGGCTGGACTGTTCGGTTTCCACCTCGCGCCGGTCGACATGCGCCAGTATTCCGGTATGCACGAGAAGGTCGTTGCCGAGTTGTTCGACAAGGCCGGCCTCGAGGATTATCTGGCGCTGAACGAGGCGAGCCGGCGCACCGTGTTGCTGCGCGAAATTGCCAGCCCGCGCCCGCTGTTCTGCCCGGATCTCGACTACAGCGAGGAAACGCTGAAGGAACTGGCGATTTTCCGCGCTGCTCGCGAGATCAAGGATCGCTACGGCGATGCAGTGCTGCCGAACTACATCATCTCGAACTGCAATTCGGTATCGGACATGCTCGAGGTCGCGGTGCTGATGAACGAAGTCGGACTCTTGCAGATCCATCCCGAGCCGAAGTGCCGCATCAACATCATCCCGCTGTTCGAGACAATCAGCGACCTGCGCGGCTGCGGCAAGATTATGACCGACCTGTTCGCCCTGCCGCAGTGGCGTCAGATGCTCGAATGCCGCGACCGCGTGCAGGAGGTGATGCTCGGCTATTCCGATTCGAACAAGGACGGCGGCTATCTGACCTCGAACTGGGAGCTGTATAAGGCTGAAATGAACCTGGTTCAGGTATTTGAAAAAGCCGGCTTCGGCATGCGTCTGTTCCATGGCCGCGGCGGCACGGTTGGCCGTGGCGGCGGCCCGGCCTACGAGGCGATCGTTGCGCAGCCGGCCGGCAGCGTGAACGGACAGATCCGCATTACCGAACAGGGCGAAGTGATCGCGGCCAAGTACGCCGACCGCGAAGTGTGCCGACGCAATCTGGAAACGCTGGTCGCGGCGACGCTCGAGGCGAGCTTTCCGACTGACGAAGCGCGGTCGCTCGACACACCGGAGCGGCATGCGCTGATGGAGCGCCTGTCGCAGAGCGCATACCGCGCCTACCGCGATCTGGTTTACGCGACGCCGGATTTCCTGACCTATTTCCGCGAGGCGACGCCGATCAACGAGATTCCGAACCTGAACATCGGTTCGCGGCCTTCGGCACGCAAGAGCACGAATTCGATCGCCGACCTGCGCGCGATTCCGTGGGTATTCTCCTGGTCGCAATGCCGCCTGATGCTGCCGGGCTGGTTCGGCTTTGGTTCGGCGATCTCCGACTATCTGGCCGAAACCGGCGATGCGGGTTTAGCGGCGCTGCGCGATGGCTACGAAAAGTGGCCGTTCCTGCGTGCGACGATCTCGAACATGGAAATGGTGCTGGCGAAGTCCGACATCGACATCGCGCGCCGCTATGCCGATCTCGTGCGCGATCAGACGATTGCTGACAATATTTTCGGTCGCATCCGCGACGAGCGGCAGAAGACCATCGATGCGGTGCTGGTGATCACCGGCCGTGCCGCGCTGCTGGCCGACAACCCGACCCTGCAGCGCGCGCTCGCAAACCGCATGCCTTATCTCGACCCGCTGAATCACCTGCAGGTTGACCTGTTGAAGCGCATGCGCGCCGGCGACGCGAGCGAGGAAGTCCAGCACGCGGTGCATCTGACGATCAACGGCGTCGCCGCGGGTTTGCGCAACAGCGGTTAATCCCTGACAATGCGCGGCCGCGACAGTCGATTTGGGGAAATGATGAATCCGTTCAAGCTACTGATGATCTGGGCATGCCTTGTTCTGGCAGCGTGTGGTGGAGGCGGCAGCGATTCCCCGCCTCAGGCGAAGCCGGAGTCGGTGGCGTTGGAGCTGCTGGTTCCGGCCTATGTCTACCCGAGCAACAACACGCTCTGGCGCGATATCACCGACGCGGCTTCCCAGGTGAAAATCAATGCGGTGCTGAATCCGAGCAACGGGCCGGGAACCCGGACGGACAGCGTCATTGCTTCTGCGGTCATGGCTTTCCGCTTGGCTGGCGGCAAGACCTTTGGCTATGTGAGTTCCTCGTACGGTGCGCGGGCGATCGCCAGCGCCAAGACCGATATCGATCGCTATCTCGGCTTTTACGACGTGGATGGTTTTTTCATCGACGAAATGGCCGCTACGGCTGATCAGCTGGCCTACTATCGGGAGCTGTATGCCTATATCAAGGCCAAGGGCGACTATCGCGTAATCGGCAATCCGGGCGCGAGCACTTTGGAAGAGTATATGGCGGCTGCCGATGTGCTGGTGACCTACGAGCACGCCTACTCGACTTATGCTTCCAATGCTTCCGCAAGCTGGGTCGGCCGCTATGCTGCCAGCCGGTTTGCCCATATCGTCTACGATGTCGGTTCAGCTGTTTCGATGCAGAGCATCATCAGCGGGCTGGCCGGCAAGCGCGTCGGTTGGGTTTATGTCACCGACGATGCGGCCGCCAATCCGTATGATCGCTTGCCGGCATACTGGCAAGACGAGATTGCTGCGATCAAGGCCCGATAAATCGTGGGGCGAACTTTTTATAAGTCATTGATTTATAACAACTTTTTATGGCTGCTGCTGGCCGTGACGCCCGCCCATGCCGCCGGCATTCCAAGCCACTTCGCTGACCGGATGGAGGCAGCCTTGACCTGTCGCAGCGAATGGTCGCCCGATTACTGGCGCAGCTATTTCGGCCAGCATCTCGGTCAGCCGCTGCGCGACTGGGGTGAGGCGCTCTGGTACAAGGCTGATGGCGCCGAGCTTGCCGGCAATCCGGTCAAGGAGGCGTTCGTGAACCGGCCAGGCGCGGCTGCGCTGATGGTCGGCGTGCTGATCGATGCGCCGGTGACCGAGGTGCGAAAGAAAGTCGAAGAGCGGCTCGGCATGACGTTCGTCGAATTGGCCGGGCCGCATCCGCGCTATCTGTCAAAATCCGGCAGCGTACTGGTCGGCGTGGCCGATGCGCAGCAGCCGAAAACCAAGTGGTACTGCGCGCGCTGGGATCTCGGGAATCGTCCATGAATTCATTACTGGCCTCCTACGGAATCAATCCGGCCTGGCTGCCGATTTGGCTGCTTGTGCTGTTTGTCGGCGTGGCTTTTTTCCTGTCCCTGGCCGGCGGCTGGCGCGATCTGGCGCGGCGCTTCCCGGCTCCGGCGCAGGTTGCCGGAGAGAGGCTGCATTTCTGTTCGGTTTTTATGCAAAAGTCGCGCATTCCGGCCAACTACAGCTATTGCGTGACGGTCGGCCTGAACGAATCCGGACTTTATCTGCGCATGTCGGTTTTCTTTCGCTTCGCGCATGCGCCGCTGTTTATCCCGTGGCAATGGGTCGAGCGCGTCGAGCAGCAAAAACATTGGTTCGGCACACTGGTCACGGTCAGCCCGAAAGGCTCGCCGGTTCGCATTCATCTGCGCGGTCGGGCCGGGCGCGAGGCGCTGCGCTACTGGAGCCAGCGTGGCACGCTCTGACGTTTGTGCGGATAATCGCTCGTCTTTCCAACAAGTTTTCCCCATGCCCTTGATCCAGACCGCAGTCGATCTGACGCCGTTCAATACTCTCGGATTGCCCGCGCGCGCCAGCCATTTCATCCGCCTGACGTCGGGTGCCGAGATCGCCGCGCTGCGCGCCGATCCCGCAGTGAGCCAGCTGCCGTGGCGCGTGCTCGGCGGCGGCAGCAATCTGTGGCTCTCGGGCGATCTCGACGCGTTGGTGATCAAGGTCGAGATTCCCGGCAAGCGCCTGTTGCGCGAGGATGATGAGGCGGTCTATGTTGCCGCGGGCGGTGGCGAGGACTGGCATGGTTTCGTGCAATGGACGCTGGCGCAAGGCTGGGGCGGGCTCGAGAATCTTGCGCTGATCCCCGGCACTGTCGGCGCGGCGCCGGTGCAGAATATCGGCGCATACGGCGCCGAGGCCAGGGATTGTCTGTTTGAGTTGACGGCGATTGAGCTGCAGACCGGCGAATCCCGAGTATTCAGCAATGCCGATTGCCGCTTCGCTTACCGCGACAGCGTGTTCAAGCACGAGGAAGTTGGTAAGTGGCTAATCGCTGAAGTGGTTTTCCGCTTGCTGAAAGCTCACCAGCCGAAGACCGGCTACGGCGAGATCGGCAAGGAACTCGCCGCGCTCGGCCTGCCGCCGACGCCGCAAGCGGTCGCACAGGCGGTCTGCAACGTGCGTTGCCGCAAGTTGCCCGATCCTGCCGTGCTCGGCAACGCCGGCAGCTTTTTCCACAATCCGATTGTCGACGCCGCAACGCGCGACAGCCTGCTGGCCGGCTATCCGGCCTTGGTGTCGTACGCGCAGCCAGACGGGCGCTACAAGCTTGCCGCCGGCTGGCTGATCGAGCAGGCCGGCTGGAAAGGCCAGCGTCTCGGTCCGGCCGGCATGTACGAAAAACAGGCGTTGGTGCTGGTCAATCACGGCGGGGCGACCGGTGCCGATGTCGAACGGCTTGCGTACGCGGTACGGCAAGCGGTGCAGGCAAAATTCGGTGTCGATCTCGTCGCCGAGCCGGTGCGCTGGTAGCCGGAATCCGTCCGCCAGCGAGCAAGCTTTTTTATCTTGTATGGGGATTTTCAATGAAAAAATTCTGCCGTCATACCCTGATCGCTTCCATTTTGCTGGTCTGCTCGTTCGGCGCCCGAGCCGGTTTCGACGAAGGCATGGCTGCCTATGCCAAGGGCGAATTTCCGATTGCATTCAATGAATTCAAGCAGGCCGCCGAAAGCGGCGATGTCTACGCCGAATACAATCTTGGCGTGATGTACGGGCTGGGTCAGGGCGTGCGCAAAAACGAGGAAGTTGCCGCCCAATGGTACAAGAAATCCGCCGACAAGGGATTTGCCGCTGCCCAATACAGCTTGGGAGTGGCTTATGAGGAGGCGATGGGCGTCTGGCGCGACGAGGCGGTGGCATTCGAGTGGTATCGCAAGGCGGCCGAGCAGGATTATCCGCGCGCGCAGCTGAATCTGGGTCTGATGTATGTGCGCGGCCAGAGTGTGCAGCCGGATATCGTGCAGGCCTACAAGTGGTTCCATCTCGCTGCGCTGTCTGGCGACAAGCTGGCCGAACGCAACTGTAATCATGCGGAAAAGAAAATGACCAAGCGCCAGATCGAGCAGGCGATTGAACTGGCAAGCCAGTGGCAGCCGAAGCTGGCGAAGAAGATGTAAAGCACGACAAAGCTCGGGGAATTCCCGGGCTTTTTTCGTGCGTCGGGGCTCGCGGGTCAAAAATACCAAAATCGCATGCGAAATGCCCGCAAGATTGACCGATCGTACTTCACGACACGATAATTCTCCCCTCTGCGGGAGAGAGAGGCTTCCCGGCCTCCGCCGAAGGCGCAAGCTCCCATAATCGCTCAGGCATACCGAACCGCAGAAATATTCGCCGACTGGAGAGAAGTCGGGGGCGTGAAGCGCGCCACCCGGCTCACCGAAGGGGCAGGCTCTCGTCAGGGCCGAAACTCTCAGGTAAAAGGACAGGGGGAGGGCGCTCAGGGGCCACCGCATCGGTGTTTCCTGCCTTTAGTCGGAGTTCTCCCATGCCTACCCTCGCGCACTTGCTGCAACCCTTTTCCGGGCTCAAAGTTGATCTGATGCTGGTCATCTATCTGGTCGCCATTGCCGCCGAAGCAATGGCTGGCGCCCTGGCCGCCGGCCGTCGCAATATGGATATCTTTGGTGTCGCTGTCATTGCCTTTGTTACGGCATTGGGCGGCGGAACCCTCCGTGACGTGATTCTCGGTCATTTCCCGATTGGCTGGACCCAGCATCCCGGATACGTCTATCTGGTCATTTCCGCCGGCCTGCTGACCACGCTGGTCGCGCCGTACATGCATCATCTGCAGCGAGTTTTCCTTGTGCTTGATGCGCTGGGCTTGATCGCATTTTCGCTGATTGGGTGCAATATCGCGCTTGAACTGAACTATCCTGCGATCGTGGTGATCATGGCCGGAATGCTGACCGGCATCAGCGGGGGCATTCTGCGCGATGTGCTTTGCAATCTGGTTCCGGTCGTGTTCCGGCGCGAGCTTTACGCCAGCGTTTCGCTAGCGGTTTGCCTGCTTTTCCTGTCGCTGAGAATGCTCGATGTCGACACGGAACTCAATACCGCGATCTGTTTCGCTGGCGGGTTGGCGTTGCGACTGCTTGCCATCCGGCGCGGCTGGAAGTTGCCGACTTTTTCCTACCGGCAACGCTGGGAATAAGTGGGTGCGAAGCGCCCGGTGTTTTCTCCGGAGTTTCACAGAGGCGTGGTTATGAACAGCTTGTTGAACGTACTTGCCGCCGATTGGGAGCAGATTCAGTCCTGGCGGCATCATCTGCACCGCCATCCGGAAGTCGCGTTTGCCGAAGCCGGAACGGCTGAGTATATCGCCGGGCTGCTGCGCGACTGGGGCTATGACGTCCACACGGGGATCGGCAAGACCGGCGTGGTGGCTTCGCTGACTGTCGGTGACGGAGGAAAATCGATCGGCCTGCGCGCCGATATCGATGCGCTGGCGGTGCCGGAAATGGCCGAAAGCGGCCACAGGAGCATCAAGCCCGGCAAGTCGCATGCCTGCGGCCACGACGGCCACAGTGCGATGCTGCTGGGGGCGGCCCATTATCTGGCCAGCACGCGCGCCTTCCGCGGCACGGTCCGCCTGATTTTCCAGCCAGCCGAGGAAATCATGGGTGGTGCGATGGCCATGATCGACGATGGCCTTTTTGAACGTTTCCCGATGGATGCGATATTCGGCATGCACAACATGCCTGGGCTGGAACTCGGCAAGATCTATTTCACTGCGGGTCCTGTCATGGCTGCGGTGGATAACTGGGAGATCGAGCTGACAGGCAAGGGGTGCCATGGCTCAATGCCGGAAAAGGGGATTGACCCCGTGGTGGCCGGGGCTTCACTGGTCATGGCCCTGCAAACCATTGTGTCGCGCAATGTCGCGGCCAAGGATGCGGCGGTGGTTACGGTTGGCGCTTTCCTGGCTGGCGAGGCGGGCAACGTGATCCCGCAGACAGCTACCCTGCGCTTGAGCACCCGTACGTGTACGCCTGAAACGCGCGAGCGCGTGCTCGAAAGAATCCGTGCGATCACGGCGGCGCAAGCCTTGTCCTATGGCGTTACTTTTGAAATCCGCGAAGGCCCGCCCGGCGCGGTGCTGGTCAACGATCCTGATCTGACGGCGGATTGCGCAGAGGTCGCCAAACGGCTGCTCGGGGAAGATCAGGTGATTGCCGACGGACCGACCCTTATGGGCAGCGAAGACTTCGCCTATTATGCGCAGCGCAAGCCGGGCGCCTACTGCTTTATCGGCAATGGCGATACTCCCATGCTGCATCACCCGATGTATGACTTTAATGATCACAACCTGCCGATCGGCGCGGCCTACTGGGTAGCGCTGGTCAAACACTGGCTGAAACAAGGCGAGCGTGCCGATTAGGCGCGGCGCCGTCCTTGCTCTGGTCGTATATTGGTGGGGCATGACTTTGCGGATCTTGAAGCTATAGTTCAGAGCGGGTATCCAAGCTGCAGCATAAATAAGCTGGATGCTTCCCCTGAAATTCCTGCAGGAGCAGAAAATGTCCAAGATTCTCGTGCTTTACTATTCGACCTACGGCCATATCGAAACCATGGCGCAAGCCGTCGCCGAAGGTGCGCGCTCCACCGGGGCTTCCGTCGAAATCAAGCGGGTGCCTGAAACTGTCGCACAGGACAGGGCCAGGGCGGCGCATTTCAAGCTTGATCAGGCGGCTCCTGAGGCAACGGTCGCGGAACTGGCTGACTACGATGCGATCATCGTCGGGTGCCCGACCCGTTTTGGCCGAATGGCTTCGCAGATGGCCAGCTTTCTCGATCAGGCCGGCGGGCTGTGGGCAAGCGGTGCCCTGAATGGAAAGGTCGGCGGCGCCTTTACTTCGACGGCAACCCAACACGGCGGGCAGGAAGTTACGCTGTTTTCGATCATCACCAACCTGATGCACTTCGGCATGACCATCGTGGGTCTGCCGTACAGCTATCAAGGGCAGATGTCGCTGGATGAAATCGTGGGCGGCAGTCCTTATGGTGCGACGACCATTGCCGGTGGCCAGGGGCAGCGCCAGCCCAGCGAGATCGAACTTGGTGGCGCGCGACATCAGGGCCGGCTTATCGCTGAAACAGCCAACAAGCTGTTTGGCGGCTGACTTCAAGCGATTCTGGCAGTTTCCAAACGGTGTTGTTTTACTAAAAATTTATATAAATCACGCGGATTCAGGGAGTAAGTGCAACTGTGGAACTGGTCGAAGAAATGGGGTGAGATGAGGTAAATTCCCCGGCTTTTTGACCGGCAAGTCAGGAGCATGGGAATGGGATACCGTCATCTCACCGAAGGCGAAAGATACCA
>RRZT011519287.1_pt1 | contig 17192 bp, 14 predicted proteins | sample 2165551 | NCBI WGS metagenome assembly RRZT01 (sample SAMN10456910, study PRJNA506462) | wastewater metagenome | biome: wastewater; feature: sludge; material: wastewater sludge; isolation source: wastewater sludge with Escherichia coli K12::gfp cells carrying plasmid... | place: USA: Moscow, Idaho...
AATAAATCAGTAAATGCGGCCGAACGCAGAGCCGATTGGTGGCTTTTTGGTGGTATATATCGCCCGGTTTACCTTGAAGCAAAACCTGCGGCTCACATCGAACGCATAGCAGTGAATGCCAAAGCCGATGGTATGTTGGCGGCACAGGTGTTTACATCGAACCTGGAGGCTGGTTATAAAATCAAGACAAGTATTCGTCCGTTAAACGGCAACGAAAACTTTCAGCCCATAGTATCAAGCCTAAAAAAAGGCACCGAACAAAGCATACAAGCATCGTGGAGTGGAGTAAAAAACTGGGATAATGAACATCCAAATCTTTACCTGCTTCAGTTGGAATTACTTAACCCCGAATTAAAGGTTGTTCATATTTATACTGAACGGATAGGATTCAGAACCATTGAGTTTCGTAAACAGGATGGAATTTATGTGAATGGCACGAAAGTAGTACTAAAAGGTACAAATCGTCATTCTTTTCATCCTGATGGTGGTCGAACCACCAATAAATCCATCAGTTTACAGGATGTAAAACTGCTTAAAGAGATGAACATGAATGCTGTACGTTCACATTATCCGCCTGATAAACATTTTCTGGATGTGTGCGATTCTCTTGGCTTATTCTACCTCAACGAGTTAGCCGGTTGGCAAAATTCATACGATACTGAAACTGGAAAAAAACTTGTGAAAGAAACTGTTACCCGTGATGTAAATCATCCATGTATCATTATCTGGAACAATGGCAACGAAGGTGGGTGGAATACGGCTCTTGATTCTGAATTTGCAAAATACGATCCGCAAAACCGGCATGTCACTCATCCCTGGGCCGACTTTAATGATTTGGATACGCATCACTATCCGGCCTATCAAACCGGTGTGGCGCGCTTCACCAATGGTTTCAAAGTTTTTATGCCAACTGAGTTTGCTCATGGTATGTACGATCAGGGTCATGGTGCCGGAATGGAGGATTTTTGGCTGAAATACACACAAAGTCCGCTTTTTGCTGGTGCATTTACATGGTCGTTTTCCGATGAAGCTGTGAAACGGAGCGACCGTTCAGGAAAACTTGATTCGGATGGATTTAATGCTCCTGATGGTGTGGTAGGTCCTTATCGCGAAAAGGAAGGGAGTTTTTATACTGTTCGCGAAATTTGGTCGCCGGTGTTGATACGTCCGTTTATGGTAACTCCTTCGTTTAATGGCGAAATATTTGTGAGCAACGAATATCTTTTTAGTTCTTTAAAAGGGCATGTATTGAAATATCGTATTAGTAAAATAGGTTCTCCTTTAACAACAGTTCAAAAAACTGTCATTGAACAGGGAAGCATTTCACTTCCGGCCATTTCCAGAGGCGAAACTGTAAAAGTAAAAATTCCGGTTTCTGAAAAGTTCTTTACGGCAAATGTATTGGAACTTGAGGCTTTTGACGCTGCCGGAACTCCGGTTTGTAACTGGTCGTACCCAATTCAGTTGGCAAATGCTTACTATAAATCGGAAAACAACGCTTCTGCAGATTCGGATAAAGCAACATTTATTCAATCCGATTCAATTATTACACTTCGGGCATCCGCTGTACAGGTTTGTTTTAATACGAAAAGCGGACTCATTACATTGGTACAAAACAGTAAAGGCACTGTCTCATTTAATAACGGTCCCATAGCAGTAGGTATGAAAGTGAAAGTGAAAGATTTTGAGGTACGTCAGGAAGGTGCTAATGCTGTATTGTGCATGCGCTATTTGGGTGGAATTGATTCTATTCGCTGGGAAATAACGCCCAATGGCTTATTAAATATGTCGGCTATCATGTTAAATAGAGCTTCAGGCGGCACAGGTTTCGACGATTCGTTTATGGAGGAAAATATCACGAATCTGGGAATTACCTTTTCGTGTCCCGAAAAAATTGTAAAAGGGATGCAATGGTACGGTCGGGGTCCGTTCAGAGTGTGGAAAAACAGAATAAAAGGAACGCATTACGGGCTTTGGGATAAGGATTATAACAATACTATAACCGGCGAAAGTTTCGAGAATCTGGTTTATCCCGAGTTTAAAGGATATCATGCAAATTTGTATTGGGCCACATTACGAACAACGGAAGGCAATTTCAGTATTTACAGTCAAAGCGATGGTATGTTTTTCAGAGTGTTTACACCGGAAGAGCCGCATCAGAGACAAAATGGCGAGAATACGATGCCCGATTTTCCTACTGGTGATATCTCATTTTTGTATGAAATACCTGCAATCCGTGATTTTAAGCCTATACCGCATCTTGGCCCTTCAAGTCAACCGGCTTCTGTTCGTATAAAAAAGGGCGACGAAGGTATCAGTATGAAATTAAGTTTTGATTTCAGAAGTAAGAAATGAGTTTATTTAATCGGCAAAAAAAATAATTAATTCGATGAATACTATCAGATTAGTACTAAAATCTTCAATTGCCATTGTGGCAATTTTATTCTATCATCAGGCCGTAGGGCAGAATAACTGGCCGGCACTTACACCCGAAATGAAACCGGGTACACGCTGGTGGTGGATGGGAAGTGCAGTTGACAAAGATAATCTGCAATATAATTTAGAGGAATATGCCCGCACAGGAATAGGCTCTGTTGAAATTACGCCCATTTATGGCGTACAGGGAAACGATAAAAATGATATTCCATATCTGTCGGATAAATGGATGAAAATGTATAGTTTTACTACTCAGGTTAACAACCGTGTGGGTATGCGTACAGATATGAATACCGGTACCGGATGGCCTTTCGGAGGCCCTGAGGTGACTATAGAAGATGCTGCTTCGAAGTTAATTATACGTGAGTTTGAAGTGGTTGGAGGCACTACCTTTATGGAAAAAATGGTTGCTTCCGAAAAGGATCAGCAACAGGCTGTTTTACAGCGTGTAATGGCTTTTAACGGTAAAAAGACATTGAATCTGACTGCTTTCGTTTCGTCGGACAAACAGCTGGTTTGGAAAGCTCCTGCCGGGAAATGGAGATTAATTGCTGCATTTAATGGGAAAACTTTTCAGAAAGTAAAACGTGCCGCTCCGGGTGCCGAAGGGTATGTGATGGACCATTTTTCGGCATCGGCAGTAAAAAATTATTTATCAAAGTTTGATGCTGCATTCTCCAAATCAGGGGCTACTTATCCAACCAATTTTTTTAATGATTCTTACGAAGTGTACGGTGCCGACTGGACCGTTGATTTTTTTGAACAGTTCGAAAAAAGACGAGGTTACAAACTTGAAAATTTACTACCCGATTTTTTATCGTCGGTGAAAGATGCGCGCTCGGAACGTACTGCCCGTATTATTGCCGATTATCGTGAAACAATAGCTGATATGCTTCGTGAAAATTTTACAGCACAGTGGACTGGCTGGGCAAACTCACATGGCAGCAAAACCCGAAATCAGGCACATGGTTCACCCGGAAACCTGATTGACTTGTACGCTACAGTCGATATTCCTGAAATAGAAGGATTCGGATTGTCGGATTTTGGAATTAAAGGATTGCGCAAAGATTCACTCACACGTAAAAACGATTCTGATTTATCTATGCTGAAGTATGCCGCTTCGGCTGCACATATTTCGGGTAAGCAACTGGTTTCGAGCGAGACATTTACCTGGCTCACAGAGCATTTTCGTACTTCATTGTCGCAATGTAAGCCCGACCTCGATTTGATGTTTGTTGCCGGAGTCAATCATATGTATTTTCATGGTACGACCTATTCGCCCCGCGAAGCAGCCTGGCCGGGATGGAAGTTTTATGCATCCATGGATATGTCGCCAACAAATAGTATTTGGCGCGATGCACCTGCATTAATGAAATACATCACTCGCGCTCAGTCATTTTTACAAATGGGTAATCCCGATAACGATTTTCTGGTTTATTTGCCCGTATACGATGTATGGCACGCGCAAGGAGGTCGATATTTCTTATTTTCTATTCACAACATGGAAAAACTAATGCCCGATTTTATACATGCTGTACATGCTATTTACAAACAGGGCTACGATTTGGATTATATTTCCGATAGTTTTATACTTTCCGCCACTTGCGTTAATGGAAAAATTGTAACCAAAGGTGGAGCTTCATACAAAGCATTGGTACTGCCTTCGGTAAAACGTCTGCCTGTGAATGTTTTAAGGCACATAAAACTGTTGGTAGCTCAGGGTGCTAAAGTTGTTTTTCTGGGCAACTACCCCGAGGATGTACCTGGTTTCAGACAGTATGAAAAGCGAAAAATGGAATTGAAATTTCATTTAAAAGATTTTACCCTGGAGAAAAATCTGGCAAGAGCTACTGTGACGAATTTCAAAAAGGGAAAAGTAATTTCAGGTACCGATTATAAATCTACTTTAGATGCTGTGGGAGTAAAAGCCGAGGAAATGGTTGTTAAACAACATTTACACATGATACGTAGGGTGAATGATGAAGGTTATCATTACTTTATATCGGCACTTCATGAACAGGATACCGACGGATGGATTAATTTGTCTGTAGATGCGAAATCAGCTTTGTTTTTCGACCCAATGACCGGTAATATTGGCAAAGCACAATTGCGGAAGTTCAATGGACAAACGCAGGTTTGGCTGCAGTTAAAGTCAGGCGAGTCGCTCATTCTTAAAACATTTACTAACAGCGATGTACAGCATAGCCCATGGACTTATCTTAAAGAAAAAGTAGAGGAAACAGAGTTTACAAATACCTGGAAACTTCATTTTATAAACTCTGAACCTGCTATAAAAGATACATTTACGATACAACAGTTAAAATCATGGACTGATCTCCCTCATGATTTGTTGAAAATAAACAGAGGAACAGGTGTTTACACATCGTCGTTTACCGTGTATTCAATTGATAAGGAGAATGAGTATTTGTTGAAATTAGGCGACGTGCGTGAAAGTGCCCGCGTATATATTAATGATAAAGAGGCAGGAATTGTATGGGCTGCACCATTCGAATGCCGTATCAGCGATTATCTGAAAGTAGGCGAAAATACGATACGTATTGAAGTGACAAATTTACCGGCAAACAGCATTGCCGATTATGATAAACGAAATGTAAATTGGCGAATCTTTAAAGAAATTAATTTTGTGGATAGAGCTTACAAAGTTTCAGGATATGGTCATTGGAAACCAATGGAAAGCGGACTTTGCTCACCACTGAAAATTGAAGTATATAAAAAAATCTCCGGTTAATATAAAGTTGGAATATGCAATTGAACATTTAAATTTCAGTGCATTAAATCTATTATTAAATGAAAAAATCTATTCGCTTGAAATACAGTTATATATTGATTATCTTTCTTGGTATGATTTCTACCAGGACTGTTTTTGCACAGGATACACGTGAACGAACGTATCAATATGAAATTTTGGTTCCCAATCATGATAATAAGCCAAAAATAACCGGTTTTTCATCAGACAGAATCGTTGAAAAACTAAACAGGGGCTTATCTGCTACACTTTCGGTAGATGGTAAAGCGGTATACCTATCTTGGAGGCTTTTACTGACGGATGCATCTGACGTAGCATTCAATGTATATAAAACCGAAAATGGAAAATCCAGAAAATTAAATGTTAAACCATTGTATGCAACAACCGGATTCCTGGATAGTAAACCTTCTTTAGGAAATGTCGAATACAGTGTCAGACCCATTGTGCAAAAAAAAGAGATAAAAACTGACGAAAGATTAAGTGTAAGTTTTTCATCATTAAAGAATTATATTTCGATAAAAACTCATGTCGGTGAACGAATAGGCAAAATGAGTGTAGCTGATTTAAATGGCGACGGAACCTACGATTTTATTGTTCGTACTCCTGCTTCAAGCGTCGATCCGGGTATGTCAGGCGATACAACTGGCATTTGCTATAAACTAACGGCTTATCTGAGTGATGGAACGCGCTTGTGGACGCATGATATGGGTTTGGGGATTGAACCGGGTGTATGGTATTCTCCGTTTGTTGCTTTTGATTTCAATGGCGATGGAAAAGCCGAAATTGCTCTGAAAGGTGCTGGGGATGATTATAAACGTAACGCTAAAGGACGTGTATACGGCGGAAGCGAATACTTGCTATTGCTCGATGGCATGACCGGGAAAGTAATTGACCGCGTGGATTGGCCTGAACGAAATTTCAGATATGGTGATTTAAATCGTCAGAACCGAAATCAAATAGGTATGGCTTATCTGGATGGAAAAACACCCTGTATTTTAGCTGCCAGAGGTACTTACAGATTAATGGTGGTTGATGCCTGGCAGTTGAAGGATGGTAAGTTACAAAAGCTATGGAGATGGGATGGTGATGAAGAAAATCCCGTAGTACGTAGTCAGGGTGCTCACAATATGGTTTGTGGTGATGTGGATAATGATGGTCGTGATGAAATATTGCTGGGGTCATGTATGATTGATGATAATGGCACACTTTTGTGGTCGACAGGTTTAGGACATAGCGATAAAGCCTATTTAACGCAGGTTGACCCACGCAGAGAAGGTATGCAGGTGTTTTTAGTATCGGAACCCTGGCAGAATGATGGCCGGGGCGTAATGTTGGTCGATGCTAAAACTGGACAACAGATTTGGAAAATTGGACAGCCTACTTATCATGTTGGAGATGGTATGGTTGCTGATTTTGATCCTAAGAATACAGGACTTGAATGCTTTGCCAGTGAAGATAAAAAGGGTGGGAGCGATGCCAGATATTTGCTATCGTCCGATGGACAAAAACTGAATTCGACTAACGATGAAGTGCCCGACTGTAGAAATTGGGCATGGTGGGATGCTGATTTATTACGCGAAGTAGTTGGCTCGGGAGCACGTCAGCAAGTAACTGATCAGGGAAACTCAGATTCTCAAACTCCGAAAAACTTAAATGTTCGTCAGCGTGCATCAAGAAGCCTGAATGTATCGAAATGGAAAACGGAAACACTAACGTCCGACATAAAAGGAGAACTGCAATTAATAGCAGATTTGTATGGTGATTGGCGTGAAGAACTAATAACTGTTTTGCCGGGAGAAATACGTATTTATCAAACAAATATTCCCGCTACTGATCGTCGCGTATCGTTAATGCAGGATCCAATTTATCGGAGTTATGTGTTACAGCGTTCGCAGGGTTATCCACAAAGTCCGGTTACAGGTTATTATTTGGGCTTTTATCAAAAGAAATAAATTGAAATTTTAAATATAATCATGAAGAAAAACTTTTTAATCGTTGTTGGTTTTGGATTGCTTTTATCGTCGGGAACGATGCTGGCTCAAACGAAGCTATCAGCCAAAGAAACAGCTCTGCAAATCGCAGAGCGCATTATAAGTTCAACAACTTATAAATTCGAAAACAAAAAAACAGGTGAAGTTTTCACTACAGTAAAAGATTTGCCGCTTTCGGCTGATGTGCAGGTACAATCTGTTTATAATCAATGGCATTATACCAATGGCGTAACCAATATTGCTTTGATGGAGCTTGGCGATAAGCTTGGCGATAAGAAATATGAGCAATATGTACTCAAAAACATGAATTTTGTATTTAACGATGGGAATTACGACTATTACAAACGCTTATACGATAAAACTTTTGCCGAAGGCGGATGGGGTGCTATCCGGAATTTGAGTTGGCATATGATTTTTCGGGCAAAACGTCTCGACGACAATGGACCTATGGGTGCAAGTTTGATTGAGTTGCAAAAAAAGTATCCAAACGCTGCATTTTTGAATTATATCAACGAAACCGCAAATCACCTTAACGAGGCGGAGCCACGATTGAAGGATGGTACCATTGCACGTCTTTGGCCACATGTAAATACAATTTGGGCAGATGATGCATTTATGGCCATTTCTTTTCTTTGTCGAATGGGCGATTTTACCGGAGATAAAAAATATTACGATGATGCAGCGAATCAGGTGTTGAAATACACGAAATATCTGTGGCATCCGGAAAAACAAATTTATTATCATTGTTACCATACCGATAATAAGGAGCATGGTGTGGCGCATTGGAGCCGTGCAAATGGTTGGGTATTTATGGCTCAGGCCGATTTACTCTCGCGATTACCCAAAAATCACCCTAAAAGAGCGGCTTTAATTAAAAACTTTCAAATGCAGGCAAGCGGAGTGGCGCGTTATCAGGGTGCTAACGGACTATGGCATCAGGTTTTAGATAAAGAAGATTCTTACGAAGAAATTACGGGTACTTCTATGTTTGTTTTTGGAATTGCACGCGGTGTAAAAAATGGTTGGTTACATCCTGATTTTATTTATGTAGCTGAGCAGGGCCTAAAAGGAATATTGTCAAAAATTACGCCTCAGGGCGATGTGACAACTATTTGTGTGGGAACAGGTATTATGCCATCGCTTCAGTATTATTACAACAGACCCACGCAAGTAAACGACCCAATGGGTGAGGGGCCTGTATTGCGAGCATTGGTAGAAATGATTGATGCGAAACGATATACTGAGATTAAAGCAGAAGAGCAATACGATAAAATTGGTAAAAAATAAGTCAATAATATCATAAAAAAGAGGCTGACTCATTTTTGTTTTGAGACAGCCTCTTTTTAATATATAATTTTCTGCTAATTATTCAGCTACTACGTCAAAAGCAACTTCTACTGATACTTCTTTGTGAAGTTTCAAAGTAGCTTTGTATGAGCCAACTTCTTTTACAGGTTCTTTAAGAGCAATTACACGACGGTCAACTGCAAAACCGGCTTTTTCGAAAGCTTCAGCAATTTGAATAGGACCTACAGCACCAAAGATTTTACCTGTTGTGCTGGTTTTAGCACCTACAGTCAATGTAATATCTTTTACTTTTTCAGCCAATTCTACTGCTTCGTTTTTCAAACGTTCCAGTTTGTGAGCACGTTGTTTAAGATCTTCAGCCAACATTTTTTTAGCCGATTCTGTTGCCAAAACTGCTTTTTTTGTTGGGATAAGGAAGTTACGTCCGTAACCGTCTTTTACCTTAACGATATCGCCTTTGTAACCAAGGTTGATTACGTCTTCTTTTAATATAATTTCCATACTTTTTTCCTCCTTCTTAATTATTTCATCATATCGGTTACATAAGGAAGCAACGCAATGTGACGTGCTCTTTTCACAGCCTGAGCTACTTTACGTTGATATTTCAACGAAGTACCTGTAAGACGACGAGGAAGGATTTTGCCCTGCTCGTTCAGGAATTTTTTCAGGAATTCAGGATCTTTGTAGTCAATATATTTAATACCGCTCTTTTTAAAACGACAGTATTTTTTCTTTTTAACATCCACTGTTGGAGGAGTTAAATATCTGATATCTCCGTTATTTGCTGCCATGTTTTAATTCTCCTTTACTTCTTTTGATTTAACACCTTTTCTTTTTTCAGCATACTCAAATGCATATTTATCCAAACGGAACGTAAGGAAACGTAATACACGTTCATCGCGACGGAAATCAGTTTCTAATTTCGCGATTAAAGCAGGTTCTGCATCGAACTGAAGTAACGAGTAAAAACCTGTTGATTTTTTTTGAATTGGGTAAGCTAATTTGCGTAAGCCCCAGTTCTCTTCATTTGTAATAGTCGCACCACTTTCTGTCAAAAGTGCTTTGAACTTTTCTACCGCTTCCTTCATCTGAACATCAGACAAAACGGGAGTTAAAATGAAAACGGTTTCATAATGATTTAACATACTGTTTACTAACTTTTTAAATTAATACTTTCTTTTTCGCATAAAGCGGCCACAAAGATACAAATATTTATTTGACTGACAAATACCCTGTTCCAACTTTCATTCAATGTTTTAGTGGTTTTGCATTAAATACGGTTGTCGGCGGGCTATGTTAGTAATTAGGAGGATAGCCGGATAAAAAAACTGCTCCGTTTTTGTAAGCGGAGCAGTTATTCATTGTTTTAATAATTCTGTTTTTCTTCCTCAAAGTAAGCCTGAGGATGCGCGCAGGTGGGGCACATTTTGGGTGCATCTTTCCCAACGTGCACATGTCCGCAGTTGCGGCACTGCCAGCTTATTTCTTCTTCGCGTGAGAAAACGGTGCCTGCTTCTACCTTTTCGAGTAGGCGTAAGTAGCGTTTCTCGTGTTCGGCTTCTACTTTGGCAATTTTACGGAAGGTAGCTGCTATTGCAGGAAATCCCTCTGCTTCGGCTACATCAGCAAAATGTGGGTAAGCGTCGGTCCACTCTTCGTTTTCGCCTTCGGCTGCTGCTTTCAGATTTTCGGCGGTTGTACCAACTATGCCCGCAGGGAAAGTGGCTGTAATTTCAACAGGGCCTCCTTCGAGATAGCTGAAGAATTTTTTAGCATGTTCTTTTTCTTGTTCGGCGGTTTCAAGGAATATGGCTGAGATTTGCTCGTATCCTTCTTTTTTTGCTGTTGAAGCAAACATGGTATAACGCATACGTGCCTGACTTTCGCCGGCAAACGACATCAGAAGATGTTTTTCGGTTTGTGTACCTTTAATACTTTTCATACGAATCTTTGTTTATTTAGTTGTAATAAAAATCGATTTTTTTACAAAATAACTAAATATATATCGTTTTTACAAGCTGTTTTTGAATTATTTTCATAAAAAAAGCCGTTACAAAATGATGTAACGGCTTTGTGCTGAAAGTCAGTTATTAAAATGCATCAATAATGGCTTTGAAATCTTCTACTTTAAGCGATGCACCGCCAATAAGTCCACCATCGATATCTGGTTGAGCAAATAATTCGGGTGCGTTTTTAGCGTTACAGCTGCCGCCGTAAAGGATAGATGTTCCTTCGGCAATTTCTTTACCATATTTATCGGCAATAATGCCACGGATGTACGCAAGCATATCCTGTGCCTGTTCGGTCGATGCAGTTACGCCTGTGCCGATAGCCCAGATTGGTTCGTATGCAATTACAATTTTTTTGAAATCTTCGGCGCTCAGGTTAAATACAGTTTCGTCTAACTGTTGTTTTACAAAAGCGTTTTGTTCGTTTGCGTTACGTACTTCAAGTGCTTCGCCGCAGCAGTAAATTGGAGTAAGGCCGTTGGCCAATGTCAAAGCTACTTTGTCGTTTAGAATAGCACTTGTTTCGTTGTAGTACTCGCGACGTTCAGAGTGGCCAAGAATTACGTAGGTTGCACCTGCTGATTTTACCATTGAAGCGCTAACTTCTCCGGTATAAGCTCCGGATTCTTTAGTGGCGCAGTTTTGAGCTGCTACAGCTATTTTGTTGGTGTCGATAGCGGCTGCTACGCTTGCAAGGTGAATAAACGGAGTGCCTATTACTACATCGCATTTCAATGTTTGACCAGCTAAAGCTGCGTTTAATTCAGTAGCTAATGTTAACCCTTCCTGAAGAGTTTTGTTCATTTTCCAGTTTCCTGCAACAATGTTTTTTCTCATTTTTGTTCTATTTTTTATTTGGTTTGATAAATTGTCTTACTTTCTCTACTACTACTTCTTCTTTTTCTCTCTGCTAACTGCTAACTGCAAACTACTAACTGTTAACAGCAAACTATTTACTCAAAATCTCTCCAATTCCACTTGCCGGTAATAGTACCATTTTTAATAAGTACCAGTCCCGGGTTTGCCCTGATAATGGTTTTTAGTGTTATCGGGTCGGCCTTGTAATAAGGCAGATTTGTGCCCGTTTTTTTGGAAAAAGCTGCAATATCTGCTTCGCCCGAAGCTGTTACTGCATAAAAGCGTGTTGATGAGTGTTTATACCTGTTGTAAATTTTCTGGGCCAGCTGAGCGCCTTCAACCGATGCTTTGTTCAAATCGTACATTACCAGAATGTAGGTGTATCCGGTGTAGTCTATAATATCGGGTACGATGTCTTCATCCAGTTTATTATAAATATTGAAATTATGAATAGGAGGTTGGTAGCCTTCTTTTATCAAAGTGGTTTTTTGGTCAACAAACACCCAGGTCGAATCGTCTTTCGGGTAATTGTCGAGGGTAAATTCCTTTTGAACGCCCTCTTTTTCGTAGATAAAAGTGGTCATGTATTCGTCCATATTGGCATTTTCAGGAATAAACATTGCTTCGGCAATGTTAGTGCCGGTTTTATAGGGCAAAAAATCAATTTGTGGTAAATGACGGTAGGCATAAACTGATATGCCGGTGCCAAAAGCTGAAAATAAAAGTATGGCCGTGATTTCCAATGGTGCCACGAAATGGCTTCGTTTTTTTCCGTAGGTTATTAATACAGTAATGATAACCGGGAGCAAAATGATGTTTTTAATAAATGTTTGCCAGTTGGTAATTTTTATTGCATCGCCAAAGCACCCACAGTCCGAAACCGGGTTGTAAATAGCGATGTAGAGTGTTAGTGGTGTCATTACGAGCATGAAAAGCAGTGCGATAATGGCTGTGAAGCGTACTTTTATGCCAAATACCAGATTGAGACCGATTACAGTTTCTATGGTTGATAGTAAAATAGCCAGAACAAGTGCTGAGTCGGAAAGCTGAAGAAATAATCCGCCGAACGAAGTGAAATAATCCTGCAATTTATATGTTAGCCCGAGCGGGTCAACAGCTTTTACAAATCCGGAGAAGATAAAAACCAGTCCGAAAAGTATACGTCCTGTGTGATAGATGTAATTTGATATTTTATTTTCCTTCATGCCTTAAAAACTGTTTTTCTGAGTTTACGCTTCGTTTTCGTTCATTTTTATCAGACCAAAAACTGCATAATTTATCATGTCGAAATAGTTGGCGTCAATGCCTTCGGATATTAATGTAACGCCCTGATTGTCCTCTATTTGTTTGGTTCGGTAAATTTTCATCAGTATCAGGTCGGTGTAGGATTGCATACGCATTGTTCGCCAGGCTTCATCGTAATCATGGTTTTTGGCCATCATAAGCTCTTTGGCTTGTTGCATGTATTTGTTGTAGAGCGACAGTCCCTTGTCGTAGACTAAATCGTCGGAATCGGAGAAGCCTAATTCAAGCTGAATAAGCCCGATAATGCCGTAGTTAACAATGGCAATCAGTTCAGAGCGAATACCTTCGTCAACTTTGGTTACTCCTTTTATTTCTATACTCCTGATTCTGTTGGCTTTAATGAAAATTTGATCGGTAACCGATTGTTGGCGTAAAATGCGCCATGAAGCACCATAATCTTTCATCTTTTTGCTAAAAATACCCCGACAAATGTCAGCTACTTCATCAAATTGTTCTTCGGTGCGATTCATGTTTATCGTAATGTTTTGATTGATACAGAAATATGAGATTTACTGTGATAATGATCTGTTTATGTGCGAAGTGTTGATACATTTCGCATTCTAGCTGCAAATTTACTTCTTTTTGTTGAATTTACAATCCATTATCGGATGCCGAATTGTATAAATTTAGATGTGCAGTTTCGGTCAATAGCACGATTTTTTGTACCTTTGCACTTCATTTAATGAATATGGGGCGCATACTTGCTATAGATTACGGACAAAAAAGAGTGGGGTTGGCTGTTACGGATCCGCTACAGATGATAGCGAATAGTCTGGACACAGTAGCTGCGCACGAAGTGCTGGCATATATTGCAGCGTATGTAACTCGCGAACAGGTTGATAAATTTGTGGTCGGATTGCCCAAACAAATGAGCGGGGCCGATTCTGAATCGATGCAATATATCCGTCCGTTTGTAAAAAAACTGGAGGAAAAGTTCCCGGCTATTCCGGTTGTGTATGTCGATGAACGATTTACATCGGTTTTGGCACATAAGACGATGCTCGATGGAGGTTTGAAGAAAAAAGATAGGCAGAATAAAGCGCTGGTCGACCGAATCTCGGCAACTATTATATTGCAAAGTTATCTGGAAAGCGTACGCTAAAGTTCCGCTGTGCGGAATGCTGAAAAGCTCATTATAATTTTGAAGACGAATAATTGAACATGATATTACCTATTTATACATTGGGCAATACGGTGCTGCGAAAGGTAGCTGAGCCTGTTACAAAAGATTATCCCGGTTTAGCTGATTTAATTGGGAATATGTTAGAAACCATGCACAAGGCGGATGGAGTAGGTTTGGCTGCACCACAGGTTGGACTGGCAATACGCTTGCTGGTGATTGACCTTGAAGCTTTTCGAGAAGATAATCCGGAACTGGCCGATTTTAAAGTGGTAATGATAAACCCGGAAATGCTTGAGTTGGGCGACGACAAAGATGTGGCCGAAGAAGGATGTTTAAGTGTTCCGGGAGTGCATGAGAATGTTAGTCGGTCAAAATCCATTAAAATTAAGTATTTCGATGCGGATTTTGTGGAGCACATCGAAATATTTGAGGGCTTTAAGGCGCGTGTGGTACAACACGAATATGATCACCTGGAAGGAAATTTGTTTACAGACAGAGTTTCGCCTCTGCGCAGACAAATGATTAAATCTAAATTAGACAAAATTGCTAAAGGTAAAACTTCGGCAGCGTATAAAACAAAATCGGCATCAAAGTAAGTATGAGAATTGTGTTTATGGGTACACCCGATTTTGCGGTGGAAAGTTTAAAGATTTTGGTTGAAAATGGCTACAATGTGGTGGGTGTTATTACTATGCCCGATAAACCGGCTGGTCGTGGTCACAAAATTCAGTTTTCGCCCGTAAAACAATATGCACTTGATAAAGGGCTGACATTGTTGCAGCCCGAAAAACTGAAAGATGAGACTTTTTTGACCGAACTGCGTGCATTACATGCTGATGTGCAGGTAGTGGTGGCTTTTCGCATGTTGCCCGAAGTGGTTTGGAATATGCCCCGTTTTGGCACTTTTAATTTGCATGCATCCTTATTGCCGCAATACCGTGGAGCTGCTCCCATTAATTATGCTATAATTAATGGCGAAAAAGAAACGGGTGCTACTACTTTTTTCCTTACCCACGAAATTGATACCGGAAAAATTATTCTTCAGGAAAAAATTGCGATTGCCGACAATGATAATGCCGGTGTTGTACATGATAAATTAATGGTGATGGGTGCCGGAATGGTTCGTAAGACCATTGATATGTTAATTTCGGGCGAAGTTGATGCGGTGGATCAGGCACAATTTATCCAACAGGATACTGTTTTAAAGTCAGCTCCGAAAATTTTCAAAGAGCATTGCGAGATTCAGGTTGATTCCGATGTTGAGACGGTGCACAATCTGGTGCGGGGTTTAAGTCCTTATCCGGCTGCGCGTATTGAAATTTCATTGCCCGGGCAACAAGAAGCTCTGCAATTAAAAGTTTTCGAAACCAAAATGGAATTGGCTTCAGATATCCCACAGCCCGGTACGGTGCTAACCGATGGAAAAACCTACCTGAAAGTGGCCGTAAAGAATGGTTTTATTCATTTATTATCTATTCAAGCGCCTGCAAAAAAAAGAATGTCGGTAGCCGATTTTTTGCGAGGATTACGTTAAATCTGAAATTCATTCAGGTTAACTTCCTCTGATAGTATTTTTTTTGCCGATAAATAACCCAGTTCAAAAATTTCACGTCCTTTTTCCACATCAAAAGTATCGTAATGTCCCATATCAACGGGTTCGATGAGCAAATCGCACAATTCCTTGTCGTGTAGTATGTTTGCTTTGAACATAAAATGATAAGTGCGGGCCGCTACATTCATTAGCGATAATTTGTATTCGTCGGCTACAAGCGGACTGGCATTTATGCCAATTACTTTCTGGCAATAGGGTCGTATGGTTGATACCGGGAAATTTTTGAATACGCCACCATCCACATAATTTACACCTTTGATTTTTTTTGGGACAAATAACACAGGCACGCTACACGAGGCCACCAATGGATGTATCAGGGTGCCGTTGCTGAATTCCACACTTTTGCCATTGTCTAAGTCGGTAGCTACAATGTGTAACGGAATACTTAAGTCCTCAAACTTCTTTGAGCGTAATGTTTTACTCATAAACCGCTCAAAAGTTTTGATGCTGAACAAACCTCCGTTGGGTAATTGAATCCGTGTCATTTTCCGGAAAGTGATATCTTCGAAAAGGAGTGCTATTTCGTCGGGCGTATATCCATCGGCGTACAATGCAGCTACAACAGCCCCGGCACTTACACCCGAAAGTAAATCGGGCTTAATGCCAAATTCTTCCAGGGCCTTTAAAACACCGGCATGGCATAGTCCCTTTATACCACCACCACTCAAAGCTATTCCTAATTTGTAAGGTTTATTAAATGTCATAATACATATTTTGTAGTGCAAATGTAATTAATAAGCATTACACTTTAAACTGTTTTATATTCTATATAAATAATACCTTTTAAAAATGTGTTGTAAAGCAGTATTTTGTTCAATGTAAATCTATTTAAAATGTTTTATCTTTGTCTAATCTCAGCATAGTTCAGCATAGAGAAAATATGTTGTCAGAGTATAATATTAAAATGTATATATGAGTATAAAATATTCCAATGCAACTTCGAAAGTAAAAACTTTGATTGACACAATTAGTCAACAGGTTATGAAGAAAGAATTGAAGGTTGGCGATAATATTTTATCGATTAATGAAGCAAGTAATAAGTACAAAGTTTCGCGCGATACAGTCTTTAAAGCATACAATGAGTTGAAAAAGATGGGGGTGATTGATTCGACACCTCAGAAGGGATATTTTGTAAAAGGAGAAGTAAACAGAGTGCTTTTGTTGCTGGATACCTATTCGGCATTTAAGCAGAATCTCTACAATAGTTTTGCCGGAAATTTGCCCGAAGGTTACAAGGTGGATTTGATTTTTCATCAGTACAATGAATTGCTGTTTGAAACAATTTTAAGGGAAAGTATTGGTAAATACAGCGTTTACGTGGTTATGAATTTTTCGGATACGCAGTTCTCGGATACTTTAAAACTGATTCCTTCGGGAAGGTTGCTCTTGCTCGATTTTGGCAACTTCGAGAAAAGTGAGCTTAATTATATTTGTCAGGATTTTGATGTAGCTTTATACAATTGTTTAACTGAAGCATTGCCTGTTTTAAGGAAATACCGAAAGCTGATTTATATAAAACCTCAGGAATCCAACCATCCTGAAAGTTCAAAATCTTATTTTCGGCAATTTTGTTCCGATAATGGGTTCGAATCAGAAATTTATAGCACAAAAACAGACTGGAAGCGGCCCGAAAAGGGGAATATGTACTTATGTATAACAGCCGACGATATGGTGAAAGTAATTAAAATGGCCGATGAGAGTAAGCTGGAAATAGGGCAGGAGGCAGGTATTCTGATGTACAATGATGACCCGGTTTTTGATGTAATTAAAAATGGCATTTCAT
>RRZT010129320.1_pt1 | contig 17180 bp, 14 predicted proteins | sample 2165551 | NCBI WGS metagenome assembly RRZT01 (sample SAMN10456910, study PRJNA506462) | wastewater metagenome | biome: wastewater; feature: sludge; material: wastewater sludge; isolation source: wastewater sludge with Escherichia coli K12::gfp cells carrying plasmid... | place: USA: Moscow, Idaho...
CCACGCAGCGGCCGATCGCACAACTGGCAACGTGTCGACATTGTCGGCAACCCACGTCACCGCGAGGGGACTGATCGGAACGTCGAAGGCGGCCGTGCAGAAGACCTCGGACACCTGTGCAGGCGACTGCGGACTTCGACACCCATCGCTCGGATCGAGGCGGTGGACCAGTCTCAGAAACGTGTCTCGACGGCAATCGTCTTAACTCATCCCCCTTTGAGGGTTTTTGAGGCACACTTGCTGCGTGAGGCAGCTCGGGTACACGAGGGTGAGCACCGTCACACAGGATGCGCAGCTGCAGCTCGACGCACTGGTTGGTGCTGGGGTGCAGAAGCGTGACGTGTTCGCTGATGTCACCTCGGGCAGTAGGGCAGCGGCTGAGCGCCCTGGCATGAAGAAGCTGCTCGCCTACGTCCAGCCCGGCGACACGGTGGTGGTGTGGCGCGTTGACCGTCTCGGTCGGTCTCTGATTGATGTCCTCAAAACGGTGAACCTGCTCCGTGACCGCGACGTTCACGTTCGGTCGGTGGCTGACGGGATCGACCCTGCCACCTCAACGGGTCGGCTGATGTTGAACATGCTTGCCACCCTCGCAGAGTACGAGCGGGAACTGATCGTCGAGCGGGTCACCGCCGGCATCGTCGCCGCCCGACACAGGGGCACCCAGTTCGGCCGTCCGCCTTCAGACCCGAGGGTGGTTGCCGACAAGCTCGCCTTCGCCGCCGATGCCCGGGCTAAAGGCCGGACAGCCGAAGAAGCCGCCCGGCTCGTCGGGTGGAGCCGCGCCACCTTGTACCGCCACCAACAGGCACAGGCAGCCCGCGAGGACAACGGAATGTAGCTGGACCGGTGGACGCTGACGGAAAGTGGCGGGTCCTTCGACTCCATGTCGAAGACCAGATCCCGCTCGCGGCGCTGGCCCGCGACACCGGCATCGGCCTCCGCACCCTGGAACGTTGGCATCATCGTTACCGGAATGGGGGCATCAGCGCGCTCGAACAACAACCTCGAACCGACTCAGGACACAAGCGCACGAAGGGCGCTTTGGTGGCCTTCGTCGAACATCTCGCGCTGACCCGGCCCCGACCCAGCATCGCGACTCTGCACCGCCTGGCTGTCGCCGAAGCGGAACGGCAGGAACTAGTGCCACCCAGTTACTCCACGGTGCGCAACATCGTGCAAGCCCTGGACCCGGCGCTAGTCACCCTGGCGTTGGAGGGTGCTGCGGCATACCGGGACCGGTATGAACTCGTCCACCGGTTCCGTGCCGACCGCCCGAACCAGCTGTGGCAGGCTGACCACACCGAACTCGACATACTTACTGTCGGCCCGAACGGTAAACCTGACCGGCCATGGCTGACCGCGGTGATGGATGACCACTCCCGAGCAATCTGTGGCTACACCGTCTTCACCGGCGCCCCATCCGCACTGCAAACCGCGCTTGCCTTACGCCAAGCCATCTGGCGCAAGAGTGACCCGAGCTGGGCGATGAGCGGCCTTCCCGACGTGTTGTATGTCGACCACGGCTCCGACTTCACCAGCCATCACCTCGAGCGCACCGCAATTGAGCTGCACATCCGGATCATCCACTCCACCATCGCCCGCCCCCAAGGCCGCGGGAAGATCGAGCGATTCTTCGGCACTATCAACACCGAACTCCTCGCCACACTGCCCGGTCACCTCGGACCAGGCAGCCACACACCGACACCCGTGCTCGACCTGTCGGAACTCGACCACGCAGTGGGCGGCTTCGTTGCTACCTACAACGACCGATCCCATCAGGAGATCGGCAGTTCACCGCGCGACGCCTGGGTCGCAGACGGATGGCTACCCCGTCTGCCTGACAGTCTCGAACAACTCGACGGGCTACTCCTCACCGTCCCCAAGCACCGCACCGTGCATCGCGACGGCATCCACTTCCAAGGCCACCGCTACCTCTCCGGAACGCTGGCCCCATTCGTCGGGCACCCAGTGACCATCCGATACGACCCGCGGGACCTCTCAGAGATCCGCGTCTACGACCAGAGCACCTTCCTGTGCGTCGCCATCGACGAGGACCACCCCAACCAGCGACTCAGCCTTCGCGACATTGAAGCGGCCCGACGGGACCGCCGCCGCCAACTCCGCCGCAGCCTCAACGACCGCATCCCCACCCTCGCCCACCGCGACGAGCCGGACACGACTCCAGCCCCTGCACCCCGCCGGCGGCGACTCCGAACCTACGAAGAGGACGACGGATGATCCAAACCTTCATCGTGACCAAGGAACACCGCCGCTTCACCGAGTTCGCCAACGCCGTGCGCGCCGAGCGCACCATCGGCATCTGCCACGGCGACGCCGGCGTAGGAAAGACCAACTCCGCCCGCCGCTACGCCAACTGGGACACCCTGGAACTCCACCTCAAAACCTGGGGACCCCGCACCGACGACGACACCAAGCACAACGCCCTCGCCAACCGTGCCCGCACTGTCTTCTACACCCCCGAAGTGCTGCCCCGAAATCGCGAGCTGATCCGCGACATCGACCATTGGGTCGTCCGCCTCGGCGTCTGCATTGACGATCATCAACGAGCCATCGGTAAAATCGCCGATACCCGCGCCGGCGACGCAACCCGCTGGGTCGAGCTGCTGATCATTGATGAAGCCGAACGGCTGGCCCCCACCGCCCTGGAACTGCTCCGCGACATGCACGACCGCACCCGACTCGCCCTGATCTTCATCGGCATGCCCGGCATCGACCAACGCTTCCGCCACTACCCCCAGCTGTTCAGCCGCCTCGGCTTCTCTCACCGATACCGCCCCCTCGGTCGCGACGAACTCCTCTTCGTCCTCGAGCGCCACTGGAAACGACTAGGCCGAACCCTCAACCCCGACGACTTCACCGACGCCCAAGCCATCGCCGCCGTCGAACGCGTCACCCGCGGCAATTTCCGACTTCTCGAACGACTCTTCCCCCAGATCAGCCGTGTTCTCAAGATCAACCAACTCGAAACGATCACCGACGACGTCATCGAAGCAGCCGCCAGCACCCTCGTCGTAGGCGCCTGACCGTCACCCAACGATCAACAGAACACCGCCACATAGCGATGTGAACCACAGCCGAGGTGGACGAGCTCGAGGCGGCGGTCGAGGCCGTCCAGCTGCTGCGGCCGGACGTGGTGCTGGCCAGCACGGCCCTGGCCTGCCCGTCCGGCAAGCCGGTGGTCACGCATCTGCGGGGTGCCCTGCCTGACGTGGCGGTGATCGGGGTGTTGCACGGTTCCGAGGGCGAGTTGCTGGCGTGGGCGGCCGCCGGTGCACGGGGCTTTGTGCCGGCCGACGTCGACGCCACCGGTCTGGGACGAGCCGTGGTGGCGGCCGCCCGCGGTGAGGCGCTGCTCGCCGGTGACCTGCTCGAACAGCTCGGCGGGTTGCCCAAACTCGATGAGGCCTCGCGGCTGACCCAGCGCGAGGCCGAGGTTCGCGACCTGATCAACGAGGGTCTTGCCGACAAGCAGATCGCACTTCGGCTAGGTATTTCGGCGAAGACGGTCGAGAAACACGTGGGCGCGGTACTGCGCAAGGCTGGGGTGCGCAGCCGCACCGAACTGTTGGCCCGAGTCTGATTCCCCATGCGATCCCTACCCCGGCCGGTGGGGAAAGTCCCCATTCCCCCACGTCCGCCACGCACCTAGGTTGGTCTCATCAATCAGCGCGGCACGGTTCGACGACGCAGTCGAGCGGCCGGATCCCCGGTGGCGCACCTGGGCCGCAGGCAGCTTTCAAAGGAGAAATGCATGACCGGTTCGCTTTCCGACGTCGAGTTCGTGGTCAACTCGGTCACCGACACGGTGCTCGAAAACGAAAACTATTTCGGCGAGCTGGACGCCGTCGCGGGCGACGGTGACTTCGGCTACTCCCTCGCCCGCGGCTTCGAGATCGTCAAACAGGACTGGGACAGCTACGACCGCACCGATGGCGGCGTGTTCCTGACCAAGGTGGCGATGACGATCTCGGCTCGCATCGGCGGTACCTCGGGCCCGATCTGGAGCACCGCGATCCTGCGCGTGGGTACCAACCTGAAGGGCAAGCCGACGTTCGAGGCCGCCGACGTGATCAAGGGACTGCGCGCGGCCGTCGAAGGCATCAAGGCCCGCGGCAAGGCCGAACTCGGCGACAAGACGCTGCTCGACTCGCTGGTGCCCGCCATCGACACCCTCGAAGAGCAGATCAACGCCGGAGCGAGCGCCGCCGACGCCGTCGCAGCAATGGCCGTCACCGCCCGTCAGGCCGCCGATGACACCGCCAAGCTGCAGGCCCGCCGCGGCCGGGCCAGTTACACCGGCGAGCGCAGCATCGGTTCGGTCGACGCCGGTGCGACAGCCATCGCCGTGCTGCTCGAAGCGCTCGCGGAGCAGTGGCCCAAGGGCTGAGCCGCCCCTGCCCGCGACCGCGGGCCTTCCATAGACCCGGACGGGACAGCGTCGCGTCCGCACCCTCCACCGCACCGTTACCCAACGCAGGGAACGCAATGAAGAAGTTTGTCAACGACCCCAAGCAGTTCGTGCCCGAGATGCTCAAGGGCATCGCACTGGCCAACCCCGACACGATCACCTACGTGCCGGAGTACAACCTGATCATGCGTTCGGACGCCCCGAACAACGACAAGGTCAGCATCGTGCAGGGCTCGGGCTCGGGCCACGAACCGGCCCATGTGATGGCGGTCGGCCCCGGCATGCTGGACGCCGCCTGCCCCGGTGACGTGTTCGCCGCCCCGCCGGCCGACTACGTGTACCAGACCGCCAAGCTGGTGGCGTCCGACAAGGGCGTGCTGCTGCTGGTGAACAACTACACCGGTGACCGGATGGCCTTCGAGATGGCCCAAGAGCTGGCCGAGGCCGACGACATCAAGTGCGCCACCCTGTTCATCGACGACGACGTGGCCGTGCAGGACTCGCTCTACACCGTCGGACGCCGGGGCGTGGCCGGCAACTTCTTCGTGATCAAGGCCGTCGGTGCCAAGGCCGACGAGGGCGCGGACCTCGACGAAGTGATCCGGGTCGGCGAGAAGGTGAACAGTGTCACCCGCACCATGGGCATCGCGCTCAGCTCGTGCACCCCGCCGGCCAAGGGCGAGCCGCTGTTCGAGATCGGCGACGACGAGATCGAGGTCGGCATCGGTATCCACGGCGAGCCGGGTCGGCGCCGGGCCAAGATGATGAGCGCCAACGAGATCGTCGACGAGCTGCTCGGCGCGGTGGTGCCCGACCTGCCGTTCGAGTCGGGCGACCGGGTCGCGTTGATGATCAACGGTCTGGGCGGTACCCCGATCAGCGAGCTGTACTTGCTGTTCGGCATCGCCGCGCAGAAGCTGGCCGACCAGGCCATCACGGTGGCCAAGAGCTACGTCGGCGAGTACTGCACCAGCCTCGAGATGGCCGGCTGCTCGCTCACCCTGGTGAAGCTGGACGACGAGATCGAGGCCCTGCTGAACGCCCCGGCCGAGATCGTCAACCGCATCTTCTGAACCGGATTCGTCCGAAACCCAGCGGTACCCGGACACCTCCGAGGCCAGTCGGAGGGCCGGGTACCTGACCCCCGAACCCCACCCAGTAACCCACATGCAAAGGAGCAGGACATGAGTGGAGAGAAGATCGCCGACAGCCTATCGCTGGAGGACGCCCGCCGGGTGATCGATGCGGCGGTGGCCAAGGCCGTCGAGATCGGCGTGCCGCAGGACGTAGCCGTGGTCGACACCGGCGGCCACCTGAAGGCCCACGTCCGCATGGACAACGCCAACACGGCAGCATCTACATCTCGATCAACAAGGCGTACACTTCGATCGCCTTTCAGTGCCAGACCAAGGACCTGACCGACATCACCCGCGTCGACCAGGACCTGTACGGGCTCAACGACGCCCACGGCGGACGCCTGGTGGTGTTCCCGGGCGGCATTCCGCTGGTGCGCGATGGACGCATCGTCGGTGCCATCGGGGTGTCCACCGGCACGATCGAGGAGGACCAGACGGTGGCGGAGGCGGGCGCGGCCGCGCTCTGACCGTCCGTCTCTCAACGTGACTGCCTTTGTGACACCCAACTGCCTGCACGCAGGCAGCTACGTGTCACAAAGGCAGCTACGTTGGCTCAGCCGGGGGCGCGGGCCAGTTCGTGCACCCGTATGCAGGCCGCGGAGTGGTCGTCACCCAACGGTTCCATCGGCGGGACGACCTGCGCGCACGCGTCGATCGCATGCGGGCAGCGGGTGCGGAACACGTCGACAGCGCCGGATTGCCCTGGCCCCGTTCGATCTGGCTGACGATGCCGACGCTGAGCCCCGACTCGCGGGCCAGTTGTTCCCAGCCCCGCTCGGTGCGCGTGGTTCGCACGGCTTCGCCGAGGGCGGCGATCTCTTTCGAGCCGGAACGGGCAGCGGCCACCGGGTCAGCGTAACGGTGTCGCGCCAAGTCACCTTGGATTCCTCATCACGGGCTCGACCCGGGATCTCAAAACGCAGGACGCCGAGCGGGCTGATGCAGGTGGGCGGGTGCGGTTGCGCGTGGGTGTCGTCGGGAGATCCCGGCGTTCGCCGGGATGAAGGGACATGGTCAGGCGTCGGTGACCGGATCGTCCTGCCACAGCGGCGATGTGGGTTTCAGGTCGGGTACGGCGTCATCGGGTTCGACCCGGCTGGCGTTGCGCAGGGCGACCTCGCCGGCGATGGTGCTGCGCAGTCGCGCGAGCACCGAGGGGGGCATCACGGGTGCCGGGGTGCTGCGGAGCAACCGGGTGATCGCCTCATCGGCGTCGGCGGTCTGCTCGAGCATCGCTGGTCCTTCTGCAGGGGTTGACCCTGGGTTGGACGCAGCCGGCGATGGATCGGTTCCCACGTCAGTTCACCTCCTTGAGGTGCTGCAGCAGAACGGCCAGTCTCGCCCTGCCCCGCGAGCAGCGGCTCTTCACCGTGCCTGGGGCGCAGCCGAGAATACGCGCCGCGTCGTCGATCGAGTAGCCCTCGAGATCGACCAGCACCAGTGCCGCGCGCTGATCGGCGCCGATCTGGCCCAGCGCGGCGGTCACCTCGTCGGCGATGTCGGCCTGAACGGCCGACGCCTCGGGGTCGTCGGGGGCGGTCAGTTCGGCAGAGCGTTCGATGTCGTCGGGCAGCGGGTCGGCCCGTCGGGCGGCGATGCGCCGCAACCGGTCGAAGCAGGCGTTGAGCACGATGCGGTGCAGCCACGTGGTGACAGCCGCGTCGCCGCGAAAACTCTCGGCTCGCCGAAAGGCCGAGATCATCGCGTCCTGCAGGGCGTCGGCGGCGTCTTCGGCGTTGTTCATCACCTTGATCGCCACCGCCCACAGCCGGTCGGCGTGCCGCTCCATCAGCAGCGTGAACGCCCGGTCGTCGCCCGCCACGTGAGCGGCGAGCAGTTGGGCGTCGGTGGGGCCGTCGACCTCAGCGATCGGACGACGAAAGGTGGGAGCGATCACCCGCGCACCTCGATGTTGCCGATGCCGCCCTGGTAGTAGTTGCCCGATTCGGGCGGTAGCGAGGTGAGATACACCAGCAGGTAGCGGGTGTTGACGGGCTCGTCGAGCTTCATCACCGCGGTGCCGGCGGCCTTCGGAATCGATGCCACCACCGTCCAGTCGGCCTGGGAGCGCATCGGGGCACTGGTGACGTCGGGATCGGTCGGCACGCGCAACTCGATGGCGGTGCCTTCGCCGATCACGCCGACGCTGACCTGGCTGACCGAGCGCACCTTGCCCAGGTCGACCACCAGCCCGACACCGGGCTTCATGCGCCCCATCTTGGGATCGCCGCGGTAGCGCTCGGTGAGCCACACGGTGTCGGGGTCGTCGTCGATGGCGCGGTTACGCAGGCGGGGGTTCTCGGCGTTGCTGCCACCGTCGGCGGACGGGTCGAAGTCGGCCACCGACGCGATCGGCAGCACTTGCGGCCCGGCGGACGCCGACGCCACCGCCGACGGCGTGGGCGCGACCCGCCGCGCGTTCAACTGCCCGACAGCGACCCACACCAACGAGCCGGCGAGCAGCAGGCCGAACAGCCCGATCACGATCGCCATCACCGTGCGTGGCGGACGACCCATGCCCCCGCGCTGCGGCGACGGCACCATGAGCTGCGGCTGCGCCGACCGGGCCGGCGGCGGCACCGGCGTGAACGGCTCGACCTCGTCGTCGCGCATGCCGGGGAACTGCCAGGGCTGGGTGGTCTCGCCGGTTTCGTAGTCGTCGTCGCCCCCGGTGGCCGGCAACGGTCGCGGCAGGGGTGTGCTGAACGTGGCCGCCCCGGCCAGCGCGGCCGTCGGCGCTGCGGCGGGCAGCCGTCCGGCGGTGGTGCGAATCGGCTCGATCGGCATGCGCAGGCGGCGCTCGAGGTCGGGGGCCGCGCTGGCCTGCCCGAGCACCGCGTTGAGTTGTTGGGCGATCGCCCGCGCGGTGGTGATCGGCGTCTGTCGGTTGCGTGGCGTCGGGTTGAGAATGCGGTCGCACAGGGTGTCGAGCATGCGCGGCACCCCGGCTTTGACCTGCGCCGGCGACAGGGTGCGGCTGCTGCCCTCGGTGGGGGCGGCCTTCATGCCGTAGGCGTCAGCGCCGGGCCAGCGCGTGACCAGGCAGGCGTACAGCAGGGCGCCCAGGGCCCGGACGTCCGCCTGCTCACCGGTGTGGGTCTGCGGTGAGGGGTCGAGTTCGGCCTCGACCAGCAGCCCGACGATGCGCACGTTGCCCGCCGCGGTGATCACCACCGTTTCAGGGTTGAGTCGCTCGTGCTGCATGCCGCGGGTGTGCAGGGCCGCCATCGCCTGGGCCAGTTCTTTGACCACCCAGGCCGCCTCGACCGGCGACAACGGACCGCCCGCCAGCACCTGTGCGAGCGAGGTGCCGGGGGAGTACTCGTACACGATGTACGACTCGCCGTCGTCGAAGGTGCCGGCGTCGAGCACCCGCAGAAACGCCGAGTCGGGGGCACCGCTGGCCCGCTTGGCGACGCCGATCAGCTCGGGGCCGCGCGGGTCGTCCGGCGGCAGCAGGTGCATGAGCACCGGCCGCGAGAGCCGCTGGTCGAAGGCCCGCCAACTCAGCGCGTTGCCGCGCCGCGACAGCACCTCGTCGAGCCGGTAGCGATCGCCCAGCACCTGCCCGACCACGACGTCGACGACGCCGGAGTCGGTGGGCACGTCCATGGTGGGGGCGTGGCCGTCTTCGGGGTCGGGGTAGTGCAGCAGCGGCTGATCGGACGGCGGCGCCGGGGTGTCTGCCACGGTGACGAACCGGCCCGCGCCGTCGGGGTCGTCGTTGATCTCGTCGGCCGACGGCTGCTCGGCCTCGGCGTCGGGCTCGAGCTCATCGTCGGGCGGCAGCGTGCCCACCTCGACGGCCACCTCTTCGGCCGGTTCGGTCACGACCGGCTCGGCCGCCTGTCGCCGGCGCAGGGCCTGCAGCACCTGGGTGGCCTCGTCGATGTGCAGCCGCTTGGCGGCGAAGAAGAACGCGAGCAGCGCCACGCCGCCGGCCAGGGCCAGGCCCAGCAGCGCCATGACAGTGGAGTCGAACCGGTTGAAGAACCAGGTGACCGCCCACGCCAGCGCGGCGCCCGGAATGGTCGCGACGGTGAGCACGCCCAGGTGCCGGGCCAGGCTGAGGCCGTCCAGGTCGGTGAGCCGCTTGTGCAGCGCCCGCTGCGACAACCAGACGCCGAGCAGGTAGCTGATGCTGTAGGCGAGCGCGAGGCGGGGGGCGACGGTGTTGACGTCGTGCCAGGCCAGCATGAACGCCACCGCCAGCACCGTGTTGACGCCCGAGATCACCACCTGCAGATAGAACGGCGTCTTGGTGTCTTCGAGCGCGTAGAAACCGCGCAGGTACAGGTACTGAATGGTGTAGGGCACCAGGCCGACGGCGAAGGCCATCAGCGTCCAGGCCACCAGGTGGTAGTCGTCGGCACCCTGGCCGTGACTGAACGCCACCCGGGCGATCGGTTCGGCGAGCACGATCAGGCCGATCGCGGCCGGCACCAGAAACGTGACCGCCAAACGGGTGGCGCGCTGCACCTCGTCGGCCACCCCGGCCAGGTCTTTCACCGCCGCCAGCCTGGACGCCTGCGGCAGCATCGCGGTGGCCAGCGAGACCGTCAGCAGCGAGTGTGGCAGCACCCAGATCAGGTAGGCCTGGTTGTAGACGTTGCTGCCCGCCCCACTGCCGCCGACCACCGCCGAGGTGGCGAGCCGGGTGACCACGGCCTGCGCCACCAGGGTGAGGGCGACGTAGCCCATCATCCATTTGGCCAGGTGGAACGTGTGCCCCAGCCCGGTGCCCTTCAGGTCGAAGCGGGGGCGGTAGTGAAAGCCGGTGCGCCGAAAGAACGGGATCAGAATCAGCGTCTGCGCGACGATGCCCAGCGTCGAACCGCCGCCCAGCAGCAGGGCCTGCCCGCTGGTGAACGGCGCGGACGTGTCGACCCCCTGCCCCCAGATCACCGCGTACAGGCCCAGCACGGCGATCTGCACCACGTTGTTGGCGATCGGCGCCCACATCATCGGGCCGAACGAGTCCCTGGCGTTCAGCACCTGGCCGATCAAGAAGAACGCTCCGTAGAAGAACAGCTGCGGCATCGTCAGGTAGGTGACGAACACCAGCGAGTCCCAGTGCGGCAGCTGCTGCCAGCGAGGGTCGGTCCACAGGGTCAGCAGCCAGGGCACGGCCGCGACCATCAACACCGTGATCACGGCCAGGGCGGCCAGAAACGCGGTCATGATGCGGTTGACGTACACCTGGCCGCCGTCGCGGTCGTTCTTGATCGCCCGCACGATCTGCGGCACCAGCACCGTGTTCAGCGCGCCACCGGCGAACAGCATGTACAGGGTGTTCGGTATCAGTGTGGCAAGGCCGAACATCTCGACCTGGCGGGTCGAGTTGCCCAGGGCGAAGGCGAGCAGAATGGCCCGTCCGAAGCCGAGCACGCGCGAGACCATGGTGCCCGAGGCCATCACGGCGGTGGCGTTCAGCAGCCGACGTCCACCGCCTGCGGGGGCTTCGCGGCTTTCGTCGCTCACGCCTGCTCCTTCTGCTTGCGGCGCACCTGTCGAATGCGCAGTGCGGTGGCGGCCACCAGCACCACGCCCGACACGATGACAATGATCCACCCGATCATGCCCAGATCGGTGACCTCGACCACGATGCGCGTGGTGTGCCCCACTGGGTGACCCGAACTGGTCTGCAGCCCGGCGGTGACGTTGACCAGGCCGTTCGCCGTGGCCTCGGGCCGCACGTTGACGGTCTGGCTCTGCCCGGGGCCGACCGTGATCACCCCCGAAGCCGGAATCGTGAGGCGCTGCGGGTTGTCGCTGATGAACACGATGCGCACCTGAATGGGTTCGCTCAGCCGGTTGCCCACCGTGACCGGAAACTCGTTGGTGCGCGACGACATCACGACGCGTGCGCTGGCCGCCAGCGTCACGCTCTGATTCACCGCGTCGGCGCTCATGGTGCTGCCGGTGGCGCTGATCCAACTGCCGGCTGTCGAGTCGCCGATCCACCAACTCGACACCATGCGGGTGAGGGTGGCGGGGGCGTCGGTGGCGAGTTGCGAGTCGGGCACCAGGTCGCGGTAGGCGGCGTAGTCATCGGTCATCGCCTTCAACTGGCGAAACCGCGCGGCGGGCAGCGTGGCGGCTTTGGCGGGCAGGGTGAGCGTCGCGGTTCCGGACGGATCGACATCGAGCAGGTCGTCGATGCTGGTGCGCAGCAACCACCGGGGGGCTGCTGCGGCGTCCGCGGACGCCTCATCGGCAGTCGTGATCAGCCGAATGAGGCCACCGCCGAGCACAGCCTCGGCGTACTGACGCTGTTGACGTTGGACGGGGCCGTTCTGGTCGCCCGGGCCGGCGGCGGTGGCGGCCGGGGCGAGCCGCAGCAGGGTCGAATCGTCGGGGCCCGAGGTGACGATCGGGCCGCGGCCGGCGGTGCTGACCAGCATCGCGTCGGCGTCGGCGGCCTTCACGAACGCCGGGGTGGTCGGCCCCGCGACGCCGGCGTGGGGCAGCACCAGCAGCGGCAGGTCGTCCAACTCGGACGGAACGGCCGCCTGCAGGGCGCGATCGACTACGTCAGGCTGGTCGTTGGCCTCGGCGCCGACCAGGTCGGGATTGCCGAACAGCGTGCGGGCGCCGTGGTCGCTGCGCAGGGCGCGGAACTTCTGCAGCCAGTCCAGCGCGGCCTGCTGGCCGGTGCCGGGGCGGGTGCCGTCGCCGTCCACGACCTCATAGCCGTCGGAAAGATCGACCACCTCGTCGATCAGCGCCGGGTCGACCAGCCATGAGGCGCCGGTGCGGCCAGCCAGCGCGACGAGGGTCGAGAGGCGCCCGGTGAGTTCACCGATGAGGCGTTCGTTGGCGAACACGTTGGGCCGCACCTTGGTGGGGGTGGCGGCCAGCAGCACCAGCGAGGTGAGCGGCAGTCGCTTCTCGGGCGTGGTGACGTAGAAGCTGCGCGCCCGGGCGATCACCTGATAGTTGCTGGACGCGTCGGCGGTGCCCAGCACCTGCACGCCGATCGGGTAGATGCTGCCGGCCTGGGTGAAACCGAGGTCGGCCAGAGTGCCCTTGACGGTGAACTCGGCGCTGGCGCCCGGATTGAAGGCCACGTCGGACGCGCTCACCGAGAAGTAGTGGTCGGTGGTGCGGTAGAGCATCAGGCCCCACGGGTCGTTCTGACCGTTGACCACCGAGCGAAAAACCGCCGGGTCGGTGATCGGGTCACGGGCACGCCAGAGCACCACGCGCACGCCGAAGGCGGGTTGGGCACCGGTGTTGGTGATGCGTCCGGTGAGCACGGCGGCCTGTTTGGCCCCTGAACCGGTGGTGCGCAGGCTGGTCAGCTCGACGCTCAGTTGGGGTTCGACGGCGCGCGCGGGGGCGGCCGGCGCGACCAGCACGAAGGCGACCGCGATCAACCAGGCCAGCACGAGCGCAAGCTTGGCTGGGGCGGTGCGGGTCACCGTTACATGGTAGGGCGAGCCCTCGGCGGCACCGGGCAGGCGGCGCGGGGTGGGAGCGGGCGGCGATGGGTGGCGGGGTGTGCCCGGCCACGACCGTCGCTGCGTCAACGTAGCTGCCCTTCTGACACGTAGCTGCCCGCACGCAGGCAGTTGCGTGTCACGAGGGCAGTGACGTGGGCAGAGGGCGGGACCACCACCCGTTGGTCGAGCTTGTCGAGATCCACCCGGCCCGAGCCTTTCGCGCGCACAGCCGGCGCTGCACCGCGCCCCCGCTCCAGTGACCGGTCTTCTCGCGGTGGTCGCAGCCCGGCCAGCAGCAGGGCCGACGCTCGCCTTCGAGCAACTCTTCTTTCGTGCGGGTGATGCGGAGCTGTCGGGTTTGGTCTCGTTCGGCGCTCTCGACCCAGCAGATGAACTCGTTGCGGGCCAGCGTCGTGATGTCTTGCCACAGCGCCGTAGCGTCGCTGTCGGCGATCAGTTCGGCCTGCAGGTCGTCGGGCATGGGGTGCACCTTGCCGCCGGGTAGTCGTTCGGCCATGCCGCGGAGCCTACGCCGCACCGACTGGCGTCGACAGGTGATGTGGCCGGTGCCCGCGGCATCGGCGAGCGGCCGCCGGTACAGTGTCTCGACGTGTCAGACCTCACCACCGCCCAGCTCGACGCACTGGTCGAACTGCGTACCGGTTCGCCTGCGGTGCGGCGACTGACGCAGCTGTTCGACGAGGCCGATCACGAGCTCTACCTGGTCGGTGGGCCGGTGCGCGATGCCCTGTTGGGGCGCGCCGGCAACGATTTGGACTTCACCACCTCGGCGCGTCCGGACGAGATCGAGACGATGCTGAAGCAGGTGTCGAAAGCCGTGTGGGACATCGGACGCGAGTTCGGCACCATCGGCTGCGCGGTCACCGAGCCGGGGCCCGACGGCGAGCCGGTCAAGCTGGTGATCGAGGTCACGACGTTTCGGTCGGACGCCTACGCGTCTGACTCGCGCAAGCCTGCGGTGGTGTTCGGCGACCACCTCGGCGGCGACCTGGTGCGGCGCGACTTCACCATCAACGCCATGGCGCTCGACATGACCACGGGCGAGCTGCTCGACCCCTTCAAGGGCGCGGACGACCTCGTGCACGGCGTGCTGATGACTCCCTCGACCCCAGAGTTGTCGTTCAGCGACGACCCGTTGCGCATGATGCGGGCCGCCCGGTTCACCGCCCAGCTCGACTTTCGCCCGGCCCCGGCGGTGGTGCAGGCAATGACCGACATGGCCGAACGCATCACCATCGTGTCGACCGAACGGGTGCGCGACGAGCTGGTCAAGACGATCATGGCGCCGAACCCGAGAAAGGGCCTTGACCTGCTCGTGAGCACCGGGTTGGCGGGCTACGTGCTGCCCGAGTTACCCGCGCTGCGCATGGAACGCGACGAGCACAACCGCCACAAGGACGTCTACGAACACACCCTGACCGTGCTCGACCAGACCATCGACCTCGAGGATCGGCTCGGCGGGCCCGACCTGATCGCGCGGCTGGCGGCGCTGCTGCACGACATCGGCAAGCCCCGCACGCGCCGGTTCGAGCCGGGCGGCAAGGTGTCGTTTCACCACCACGACGTGGTGGGCGCGAAGATGGCCACCAAGCGCATGCAGGCACTGAAGTTCTCGTCGGATCAGACCAGGTCGGTGGCCAAGCTGGTCGAACTGCACCTGCGGTTTCACGGCTACGCCGACGCCGACTGGAGCGACTCGGCCGTGCGTCGCTACGTGCGCGACGCGGGTGAGGAGTTGAACCGGCTGCACGTGCTGACCCGCTCGGACTGCACCACCCGCAACGCACGCAAGGCGGCCCGGCTGCGCACCGCGTACGAACAGTTGGAGTGGCGCATCGACGAACTGGCGGCGCAGGAGCAACTGGACGCCATGCGTCCCGACCTCGACGGCACGCAGATCATGGCGATTCTCGGTATTCCGCCGGGCCCGACGGTGGGCAAGGCGTACAAGTTTCTGCTCGAGAAGCGGCTTGACGAGGGGCCGCTGGGGCCGGAGGCCGCCGAGCAGGCGTTGCGGGCCTGGTGGGCGGCGCAGGAAGAGGGCTGATCGGGGTTAGTCATCAGGGTCGATCAAAGATGTCGTTCATCTGACCACCTCAGACGGGGTCAGATTCACACCATCTTCTGGTCGTCGCTGGTTGAGCATTTCGAAACCCTGCCGGCATGAGGTCTCGACAGGCTCGACCAGCGAATCTGTCCTGGTGGGTACTGGGGACGGTTCCGATTCCCGTTCACTCGAGTGGTTTGGTGGGTAAGGGGGACGGTTCCGGTTCCCGTTCACTTCACGTGTCATCCCTAGCCAACAGCGTTCGGGAGGTTTGAGAACCGTCCCCAATACCAGCCACGGTGGGTCGGTGAACGGTAATCGGAACCGTCCCCAATACCCACGAGCTGCACCCGGCAGCTGACTTGCGGGGCTGAATCGGTGACGGTGAGATCCCGGCGGTCGCGAGGATGACGCAGTGACAACCGTCAGACCGCGCCGTTCTCGTCGGCGGTGGCCGCCAGGTGTGCGTGCACCAGGGGAATCACCGCTGCTCCCTCGCCGCTGGCCGACGCGACCCGCTTCATCGAACCGCAGCGAATGTCGCCGGCGGCGAAGACGCCCGGCACCGTGGTGGCGAACGGCTCGGGCGGACGTCCACCCACCCACGACTGCCAGGGCGTGTCGGCGCCGGTGAGCACGAAACCGTGCTCGTCCATCGCCACGTCGCGGGGCAGCCAGCCACAGGTCGGCTCGGCACCCAGCAGTAGGTAGAGGCCGGCGGCGTCGACCCGTTCGACCTCGCCGGTGTTCAGATCGCGCAGGTCGAGCCAGGCCAGGTGACCGTCGTCGCCACCACCGTCGACCACGGCGGTGCACGGCCGCACGGTGATGCGCGGATTGCCCTCGATTTCGCTGATCAGGTAGCGCGACATGGTGTCGGCCAGGTCGGCCCGGCGAATCAGAATCGTCACCGAATTGGCGAAGCGCGACAGGTAGGTTGCCGCCTGGCCGGCGCTGTTGCCGCCGCCCACCACGTAGACCGTCTTGTGCTTCATGTCGCGCGCGGTGCTGGCGGCGGTGCCGTAGTTGACGCCCCGACCGACCAGGTCTTCGATCGACGGTACGCCGAGCCGTCGATAATCGACGCCGCTTGCGATCAGCACCGTGCGGGCGATGATCTCGGTGTCGTCGACCAGCACCCGGTGAGGTTCGCCCACCCCGATGCGCAACCCGGTGACGGCCCGGCCGATCATGAACTGGGCCCCGAACCGCAACGCCTGCGAGCGGGCCCGCTGGGTGAGCCGCATGCCCGAGATGCCGCGTGGAAAGCCGAGGTAGTTGCGAATCATCGAGCTGGTACCGGCCTGGCCGCCGATCGGGCCGGAGTCGAGCATGAGCGTGCGCAGGCCTTCGCTGGCGGCGTACACCGCCGCCCCCAGGCCCGCCGGACCGGAACCGACGATCACCAGGTCGAACGGCGCTCCGTCCGAAACCTCGGCGGGTTGGGCATACAGCAAGCCGCCGAGTTGGGCATTGGTGGGTCGGCTCAGCGTCAGGTTGAGTTGCGGAGAATGCACAACTGGAAGCTCGGCCTCGGGGCCGATCTCGGCGAGCACTTCGCGGCCGACGTCCGAAGCGGCGTCGTACATCGTGTGCGGCATACCCATCTGATTGAGAAAGTCGCGAATGCGCGACAACTCGGCGCTGGGGCCGTCCGAGACGATGCGGGTGCCGTCGATCTCTGAGAGGTTGACGGTTGAGCCCCAGTCGCTGAGCAGATCGACGATGGCGGCGTGAAACTCCTCGTCGCGCGGGCCCTGGGGCAGCAGCAGTGAGGCGTCGATGGAGCCGTTCGCGACGCTCTCGCGCATGGGCATGATCGAGTCTTTGAACCGCTCGGACGGCACCAGCACCAGACGGCGCGCGGTGGGTACGAACTTGCGGATCTTGGCGAACACGTGCGTGGCCTTCTCACCGTCGACGAAGTACTCGCAGGCCACCAGGGCGATCGGACGGCGGACGTCGCCCAGGCCCTGCAGCACCTCGACCACCTCGGGCATGGTGGTGGGAGCGACGATCTCGTAGTCGGCCGCGTAGCGCTTCTTGAGTTCGACCACCATCGCGTCGCGGTACTCGTGGCCGATCACCACGATCGCCGG
>RRZT010390065.1_pt1 | contig 17178 bp, 11 predicted proteins | sample 2165551 | NCBI WGS metagenome assembly RRZT01 (sample SAMN10456910, study PRJNA506462) | wastewater metagenome | biome: wastewater; feature: sludge; material: wastewater sludge; isolation source: wastewater sludge with Escherichia coli K12::gfp cells carrying plasmid... | place: USA: Moscow, Idaho...
TATTTTTTAATTTGAGTTGGATTTCCAGCGATGTGGCAGTAATTCTTCTATTTGGGTCACTTTATGTGTCGGCAACCTTTTCAGAACATCACTTAAATAGGCATACGGATCCAAGCCATTCAGCTTTGCTGACTGGATTAAAGTCATGATATTGGCTGCTCGTTGACCACTGCGCAGCGAACCTGCAAATAGCCAGTTCTTTCGTCCCAAGGCCCAGGGGCGCATTGAGTTCTCTGCCCAGTTATTGTCAATGGGTAGATTGCCATCATCCAGATAGCGGCGAGATGCTCTGATATTTCCTTTACATCTGTTTCTTCGTCATAACTGGTAATTAAGCTGATTTTTCTAATGATTGGTATCTTAATTACTGCCTCAAAAAAACGTAAATTTTTTTGTATTTGGTGAGTTACGCGAATATAGGGGGCTTCTATTTCAATTGATTTTGCACCCACTAGGTAAGGGCTGAAAATTGTCTCGTAGCTATGCCCAGTAGCACCGTAGTGAATCTTAAAGTGCTGCTCAGTCAACTCTTTTAATGCCAGTCGCAACAGCAACGTCAACCTTAGCTGCTGCAACATGTGCAACAACACTTGGGGTATCTATAAAGCTGGGGTTGAATCATCATCTGCGTGGATGTTTTTGCGTTGCGGATCCTGAGTCGCATTTGCAGCTTTCGACTCAGGGCAATACACAATAATTTCATTACCAGCAGCATCAAAGTAAGATAAATTTATTTTGGTGAACTCATCATCTGATTTGCGCTTATTCATTTGTTCTTTGACACGGCGGCGAGCTTCTATCGCGTAGACCACATACTCTTCAAACTCTTCATCAGTTGGTGGAGTACTTGGGTGCAGGATCTTCAAGAAAGCAGCAACTGTCTTCTTGATACCTTTCTCATCACGCCCTTCAACTGCATGACCAAGTTTAATGCGCTGACTGACTTCTTCGTAACGATTCGTTTGCTTAAGTTGGTAGTGGAATGCTTCCGCAAGATAATCGGTAATAAAACCGTAATTATTTGTTAAAAACTCACTGCTATTTTTTGGCATTTCCCAGCCGGGTAAATAGCAAGCAAATCTATCCATTACAGCGAGGTCAAAGGCTTTAGGTAGGGGCTGGAATAAGTCATAAACTTCTGAGTTTACAATTTGAGAAACTGATAAATCCAAGTTACCCACAAACGCCATAGACGCATCAGCAATGACTTCTACACCACGCGAAAAGCGACCGTTGGCCATAAAGTCTTTCATAATTTGAATGGTGTCTGGATCTTTAACCTTGATACCAGCAACCTCATCAAACGCAACCACATCCCAGAAACCAACTAAGCCAATTTTTCGGCGTTGGTTATTGTAAAACAGCGTTGCACTGGTCGCTTGGCCGCCACTGATCAATGTTGAGTATGGGGAGAATTCACTAAAGAAGTAAGACTTACCCGTACCGCGTGGCCCCAACTCAATAAAGTTAAAGTTTGGTTCAACAAGAGGTAATAAACGAGCAATAAAATGCATTTTTAGTCGCTGACTGAGCTTACTTGGCTCCAGCCCAACGGTGCGCAAAATAAAGCTCATCCACTCATCACGAGTGCATTCCTGGCGACCTTCACAGTACTGTTCAAAGTTAAATCGACTGAGTTGGATAGGACGCAGATCTTCGATATAGAAAGCATAATCATCATCTTCTATTTCGTTGTAAGCGATGGTCACTTCAGCCCACAATCCACCTTGTAATAGTCGATCATGATCACAGTAGAATTTCTCACTGATGGCAACTTTTCTAGAGTCAAAATTCTCTAGTGCAGCCCAGTGTCTACGGTCTTTTTCACTGTAGTTGACGTGCACTTTATCAATAAAACGATACTTACCTTTGGTGGCAACTTTAGACTGCGCCTTGTTAGCTTCGTTAGGGCGGACATAGTTATCATGCAATGTCTCAAGCACGGCTTCCATACCAGCCTGAATTTCAGTCTCATCATCACTGGCGCAGTAGCGAGCCAATAAAAACTCAAGTACAAATGTTGGAACGTTTGTTCCTTTCTTAATACGGTGTACTAAGTCCTTTCTGACCACCTTTCCATCAAATAAGTCGTTTAATTTCGTATCTAAAGCATCCATACACTACACCGTATAATCTGTTTCTAAATCGAGCTGGCAGAAAATAGCCATCGTCGACGGGTTCAATGCCTTCACTTTGAATTTGCCTTCAAACTCAAGTTGCATTCTAAGTGTGATTTTTGTGGTATCGCCAGGTTTAAGAACAATGGTTCCTGTTGCTGGGTTTACAACACCGCCATGCTTGGCTTCACCCACGACATTGCCATTCTTATCATGTGCTTCAAGCAGTATTTCAAAATCACTTCCCACTGAGAACATATCTTGGCTTTCAAGCGATATATCCATTACGGGCAAGCGTGTTGTGATGCGTTTAGCACCATTTTTGTAATTTAATACCACGTTGGCTTGTTCTATCGGCGCTTGCTTGGCTGCTGCTAACTCGAGGGTAATAACAGGTACGACACACTCTTGCAGAGATGCACCACCGTGGTAATATAGCATGCCTGATTTATACGAAGCTAAGGATAATGGCCCAGCGAGTGTTGCAAAATCACCTCGAATGCCTGCTTTTTCACACGAAAGTTTGTAGTGATTATTATCACTATCTCCCTCTCCTAATAAACAACGCTCATGCACATTATTCCAATCGCCCTTGAGCTTACTGCACGTATCACCCGCAGCAGCATGGGTATTCATAAAGAAGCCATGGTCAGTGACGATAACCACTTCATGAAACCCAGCATCTTTCAATTTATGAATAGCGACACGAATACGTTTTAATGCGTTAATGATTTCAGTTGGTGCGGTATCAGGATGATTTTCAAAGTGGCTATCAATTTCTACTGAGCGCAGGATGAACAGCTCAATATCAGGTTCGACATCAAAGCGGTTACGCACAAATTCCTCAAGACGTCCTTCTTGGAAACGCTGGCCATAACGCTTGCGCACTAAATCCATACGCTGTGCCACAGTTTCGACTTCTTGATCTTTTATATAGGGTACAAACTTATTGGCTTTTTTAACCAAACGAAAATCGGTACTTGCACCGGGTAACAAGCTGGCCATACCAACCAGAGTGATACTTGGTAATTGAGCCAGTGCAGCTGACAGCTTTACTTTGCCTTCATCTTCTAATTGCTGTGCTAAAGCAACGCCCAGCTCATAACGCAATGCATCAACCATCAAGTAGGCAACTTTGTTACCACTCTGCATCAGCTTAGGTGCTACCAACTGGTCAAACACTTCTGTATTGGCGCACTTACTCGCTAATGGCCAGCCACTGTGCTCAAGATGCTTGGTAAATACACCTTGCACCTTTTCCATCAGTTTACCGTAGTGCTTACGTGCTTGTTGTTGCAGCGGCTTCATCAAACCTTGAGTATCTTGCCAGTCGTAGTCACTCACCGCTTGCTCAAACTCACGGTGCAAGCGATCCACTTCACGTAGTTGCATGACATAAAAATCAATTAGCTTTTCCATACTCTGCGTATGGTCTGAAAGGATGCGCTCATGGTCTTCACAGGATTCGACTAGAGCTAAAGCAGAGCGTAGTAAATCCCACTGCGACAGGCTTTCACCTTTACCTGTCCATACTGATTGAGCATGGCTTGATAAAATTAAGCGCACTTTATCGGTATCGCCACGCTGCAAAGCATCCATGGCCTGCAGTAAAAAAGTGCGCTCTTCAAAGGGGAAAGTATCGCGCGTACCTAGATCCGTCAGATGACTGCAGCTATCTTTTAGGTTTAACTCTATTTCTATCGCTTCTGCACGCTCGATATAGATATCGCATCTGCGGCTATCCGTACGTAAACGCTCGCAAATACCTTCAATCAATGGCTGCGCTGCATCACTGGCGCGCGGCACATCTAATAGATCGGCAGGCAATCCCCCAGGCAAGTCAAAAGCAAATTCACTGAACAACACAAAACGCCATAATTCATCAGCAATGGCGGACCAGGTTTTACCACGTGTTTTTAAAACAAGACTGATACTGACCTTAAATAACTCTTTGGCTTCCGTAACCCAAGAGTCAGATTCTTTTAAAGCAGTTTGCTGGGTAGCACTGGGAGCTAATAGCGCAAAAATAATGTCTCGTGTCGATTCAACATCAAGCTGTGCACGCAAATTGGGCCAGTTTAAGCCACCACCAATTGCGTTAATCACTGCGAAATCTGGATTAGGATTGTCATCAAACACAGCACGAATCTGGGTCGTATGGTCAGGCTTAGCTCTTAAGCACAGCGTCATATAGTTATCGCCGTCCCCCAGAGGGAATACAGCACCGCATTCGCCGTAGAACGAAAAAGGATCGACTTGCTTCTCTTCATCTTCTATTGGTTTAGGCGCAGGCACATACACCAGCAATTGTTCAATTTCATTGCGGCCTAATTGCCCAAGGGCAGCAACTGCTGCAGCACGGCTGTGAATACTGGATTCAGTTGCATCAACAACCACACGCTTTTCGGTTGCCATACTTAAGCATATATCGCGATAACGTTGTTCTGGATCGTAAGCGACCAATACCTGGTTTTCATTTAAGCGTGGCGTAAATATATGCTCTTGTATGAATTGCTGAATGCTCATTCGCTGCATTGCTCCATTTGTAGTTCACATAACGGCAAAGATGATGAATAACATGCCTTGCAGCGCTTTATCAGCGGCAAGGCATGTTATTTACTTAAGGTTAGTTATGGTTTGGTTTATTAGCTCAGTCAACTCGGCTGCAGTTAAGCTTTTTGGCTGCCACTCAGTTTTCATTTCGCCTGTAATTTTTTTGCCACGTTTAACAGGTACTTCAACTTTATGCCAAAAGATATCTTCGACATCATGGGCAATTGCAAGGCTGCGATCTTGATGGCATTTACGCAGTACACGCTCAGGCCAAATACTGCAGGCTAAATGAGCCCAGTCGTAATCACCTTCTTCTAGTTTCTCCCATGTTTCTTTTAACTTTTTCTGCCAAGCATTGTGTTGGAATAACTTCCACAGAGGTGCAGCGGTAATTTGCACGCCATCATTTAAATTCGGTTTCCAGAATTTTGCGAGACGCAATAACTCATCGCGGAAGTCTTTGAGTTCAGCAGCGAAATCAGTTAACTGTGTAAGGTCTTTTTCTTCTTGAGTGCTGCGTGTACCAAGGTTTTTTAGCGTATTAAGATCCTGCTCAACTTGTGTAAGCTTTCCAGTAGGCCCGTCAAGAAAGTCATTAACACAAGTGTAAAGTGTCTGCTTATTTAGGCGGTGGTAATAAACCCAAAGTGTGTAAGATCCTGAAGCGCTCTGCAAAGGCCAATAAATAGGTGTATAGCGTCTATTTTGTGAGTACTGATCGTAGTGAGCTGAGAAAAACTGAGAAGTCCTATTTAAATAGTTTTCCCAATTATTTGCCCCCACCAATGCTAAGCATTTTTCTGATAAATCAGGATCTGCTATTGCATAAAGTGCCTGAATTAATGAATTTGACGAATCAAGATCAGCAACACCTGTCTGCTCAAGAGCATTTTTTGAACTCGCTCGATTAAACGCAGGCGGTTGCTCTGGTAATTCCGCATAAATATCGTCTGATTGCACTGACTGAACTTGGTCTTGCCAACGTCCAAAGGCGCAACCAATCAACCAAGATAAGTGTCTTTTAGCAGCTTGCACCTCAAGCTCTGACTCTTCAGTGTCTTCATAGACTTTTCTTAAAGACACCGCTTGCTGTAAGTCTAGCTGCAGCTCTTCATACTCTTCCAATGTCAGTCCATAACATTGTGCTAGAGACACTTCATTGTCATGACCAAGTAAAGTAGTAAAATTAGTTTTTGGTTGCACTTTAATAGTTAGCTTTGGAGACCCAGTATAATCTAAGGTTGTTTCGTCAGCTGAATAGTAGTTTTTTGCTGATTTAATAGCATCAAGCATCGTGTTTTCAGCGGACAGCTTCACATCATCGCTAAGTTCTACGTAAGGTAGTTGTTGAACCATTCCAGCCTGAAACTTTGGCCATCCAAACTTTTCCCCTCTAAACCGCGCAATTGCACTGCCTATATTAGATGCACAAATAGCGAGTACTTCGACTTCTTTACCTTCCTCAGGAAATACTTGTGAGCGCCCTGCTGTAGGTATACAACCCCTAGGTACGATGTAAGGCACTAAACGAGAAGATCGCAACATATAACTGAAACCGGGTTGAAAATAAGACTCTAAGTTCTGCGGGCGAGATCTAAGTTTACCTTTTTCATCAGTAAAACCTTTTAATTCATAACCACCATTACCCCACCCAACTAACAAATTAATTGGTGAGTGCCATGCTATTGCTTTTTCAGTTTTAGAATAAAAATACCATCTGCAGTTTATAGAGTCCTGAGGAACCTCCCAGAAATTCCTAAGAAACCTAAAATCATCGCCTGTTTGTAAGCCAACCTTCACGACAGCTGCTGAAGGTTCAATACCAGGAAGTGCAATTTTACTGACAACAGTAGAGTCAGCCCAATAACAATAAGGAGAGTTATCTAGCTTGCGAAAGCTTTTAGGCTTGACAACAAAGCTGGTGTTTTTAATGAGTTCGCCACGACACAATTCTAATAATTTACTTTCTTTATCGTCATCGACAACCAGGCGATAAAACTGCGAACTATCACAAGACTTAGAGATTGTATAAGCTGCAGTTTCGACCATGGCATCAAGAACACCGTCGCCAAGATCAGCACATAAGTTAATTTCAGCATCAACACCCAGCACCTCTTCCCTTAAGCCCGCCATGGTTGATAGAAACAAGCATGTTCTGCTAGTGATAGCGCCTACTAGACCTGTTTCTCCTGTTATCTCAATCGATCTTTCAATAAAGTTTGAAAGAACATCACCTTTGGTTCTCGAATAGGTACTTTCAATATACTTTTTCGAATTTGCTGATGCTTCTCCAAATGGCGGATTCATAAGAAGCACATCAAATTTTTTACGACATAAGTCAATAAAAGCAAAACCTTTAGCAGCATCTTCAGCAAATAAACGCTTTTGATCAGAACTTGACTCAGCACTGTCCGCGTAGCTACTTAAAGACATCAAGATCAAATGCTCAGCATCATCCCAAAAAGTAGCATCATCAATACCGCGCAAATCAAACCCTAATTTCTTTTGCGGAGTAGCAGCGTCTAATTCAGTTTGAAACATATCGCTAATGCTATTATGGCCAGATTGCTGCTGCCATTGATTACGTGCGTTTTTAATTGCAATCTGCAGTTCTTCTTCAATTTTCAACAAGGTACCGGCCTCGCCAGCCAGTTGCATTTTCTCAAAGATCACTTCGAGTAATTGCCCTAGAACTGGTGGGTTAAGCTTGCTAGCAAACTCTTGTAGTAATGCCTTATCACCTGGCATTGGCTCAGCACACACGATATTAGACTTAACAATCATAGGGCGTTGCTGTGGTTTTATTTCTAGCAGCTGCCACGCACGCTGCGCACGCTGCCATAAACTTAAACCTGCAATTTGTACTGCACGGGGATCAATATCCACACCGTGAATATTATTTTCAATAATCAACTTAGGGATTTGAGTTCTAAATTCACCCAAACTGCTAAAGCTGGCTTGTAACGCCTGTTGATTGGCTTCGCGTTGAAAAGCATCCGGACCAAGCTCTTGTTCTAAGTGCCAAGCTTCTATATAAATCTGTTCAAATAAATCAAACGCATATAAACCAAAGTGCATAGAGCCACATGCAGGATCAAGCATGCGGATACTGCGTGGATCTTTCAGTTTACGGTGTGGAATATAAACCGGCTGTTGTAGTAATTCTTCTTGGCTTAAAGTCCCCTCTTCAGTGTTTTCAGTATCAGGTGCATGTTCACCAGGCTGTAAAAAAACTTCAGTAGGCCGACGTACTAAATAATTGCAGCTATCAACCAGCGCAGTGCTGCCTTGGGTCATTTCATACCAAATGCGCCCTAAAGTGTTATCAGTTAAAAACTCAACAACATAACGTGGGGTAAAAAACTGATTACGTACAGCCATTTCACGGCTGGTTCTAGGTGCGCGAGAAGCAGAGCGCATGCTGTCAATTTCATCACGACCATTCCAGAACTGATAAATCCAACCTATGGTTTCATCTTCAGCCCACAGCGCATCAATTTCTTGATGGTTAATTTCAGATAATAATTCTAGTAAAGCAGATTCCCTTGGAAACAAACGACCTTGGATACTATGGCGATCAAATAGCACTGCTAAATCAACACTAAACTCATCAAACAAACTGAACAGATAATTACGATACGCATCGCCTGTTTCGCCATGGCTCGTTCCCGCCAACTGACGATAGAGCTGAAAGCCTTTCGAGCTTTGGCTTTTACCGATGGATTCAATTAAAAACTCACGAGCCTCAGCCATACGCAGCGCAGCCAAGCGATTCAGTACGGTAAAGGCTTGCTCTCGTATAATGCGTTCTAAAACCTGCTTAGTGCGCTCTTTGTCACTTTTGCCAGGCGTGGTCGCTAAATAGTGCTCTAAAGTATCGCGCAATAGCTGAGCAGTTTGCCGCTGACTGTTATCAAGATGCGTAAGTGTACTGAGATCATCCACTGCGCCTTGCTTTGGGTCCATACCATAATCAGCCTGCAATTGGCGGGTAAACTCTTGACTGAGTATGTTACGTGCACTGCTTACAAAGCTTTGTAAGCGGTTACGAGTTGTTTGATCAAACGCCATGAGTTTTTCCCTTATGCTTTGTCATTACTGGATGGATCACTGTCTGAGCTGTCCAGAGAGAGAAGCAACTCAAACTCATGGGCATACTGTAGCTCTTGGCGCATCTGCTCTAGCTGAGCGATCACTTTTTTCAGGTCATCGATGTTAGTAATACGCGCACGGGTTTTTAAACTGCGGGTGATTTTTTTAACTTCTTCGGTACCCGTTTGCTGCTCTTGAATCAGCTTGTCTTTTACACGCTGCTGACCCATGCGCACGATACGTTGCTTGATATCGTTTAACTGACTCTGAATGTTATATTCCTGATTCACTAATTGACGTAAACCAACCAGATCCTCACTGACAACTAGCGCTAAATTCTCCAAATCTGAGAAAACGGCTTGCTGTTCAGGCACTGTGAGCTCTTGCCACTCGGCAACATTTACTAAGTCTTGCTCAGCGTCATTAATACGCTCAGCTTGCTCCTTTTGCATTGTTATTGCCGTATCGCGTACACGACTTTTAATAGCGGTTAAATGGCTGGCAAGCTCTGTGCTGTATTTGAAAAAATCATTCTGTTTTAAGCGCTCACTTACATCACTAAGCTGATCAGCTAATTCAGTTTTTAACTGATGGGGGCTACCGGAATCAGGCAGGGAAGCCAGGCCATTACGATGCTTTTGTAGATCCAGCAGTGTGTCTTCTAGTCCATTTTGCAGCGCACGCAATAAATCAGCGGCCCATTTTAAGCTGTTATAAAAGTCAGAATCTTCGCCACCTAAACGCGCAGATACGTCAGAGCCATCACTAGAAATTACATCTTTAATATTACTGGCTAAGACATCAACACGCTCAGCACCGACCAAGCCAAGGCTTTTAAGTTTTTCAGTCAATGATGAATACTTGTATTGCAGTGTCGGTAATAACTTAACCGCCGCTTTACTAATTTCGTCTTCCAGTGGAACAACACTATCACCGCTCAGCTCGGTTAAACGCTCAGCTGAACGTGCAAGTACTTCCATACTCGGACGCTCTTCACGCAGTGACACACCAACAGTTTTAAATGTGTTGTTGGTCTTGAGAGCATCAATGGCTTGCTGCCCTCTAACTATAATTTCACGCCCTGCAGACTTAAGCTTAATTTCGCCTGCTAGCAACATAGCTGCAATCAAATAACGCAAGGTATCTTGTGACCAACCGTAAGGCGCCTCAGTGAAAATATCACTAAGGCGCTTTCCATCAATAGAACCTTGACGTTCAATGATGTCACGGATACTCGTAATAGCTTTATGCTCAATATTAATCGATGGACTACCACCCGTACGCTGCACTAAACCTAATGGGTCAATATCACTGGTAATGCCTGACAAAGTGTTAATGCTCAGCATTTTTTCAGCCAGGTTTGTATTTACGCGCACCGGTGCTTCGTTATAGCGATCAAACACCTGCGTAGCCACAGAAGCTAAATGCTTACGGCCTGCTTCAATGAGGTCTTGATTGAGGCTTTCTACGGCAGTGACTTCACCACGGAAGATAAAGGAGCTTTGCAGTAAGCTGCGCTTTAGTAAGCGCTCCAACTCACTGAGCTTGCGCTTAGCAATTTCACTTTGACCTGCGCAGTATTCTTTAACTTCTTGGTCAGGTTCATTGCGGTATTTATTGGCAATTTCTCGGCAACGGTAAATATCACTAATAAGGTCATCCATCTCTGGCGTGGTACGACTAAAAGCAAAAATAGTATGTTGTGCTGTCTTTTCACGGCTTTCACTGGTTAAGCGTATCTTGGTTGCTTCGTAGTCTTTAGGGTCAACCAGCTCAACAATGGTTTGTACCGAGTTACGCTCACCAGACAATGATGCAGGAACGCCACCGCCTGAAGCCTGTGCCTTTAAACCTGTTTGCACAGATAAAGAGCCATGCAGATTTGTTGAAGGTAAAGGTGAGTACGCTTCTTTTAAGCTCTCATTTTGAATACGACGCAACTCAATCGGACGTAGAGGAATAGTGGCGCGTTCTTGCTCGATATTGTTAAGTTTTTCACTAAAAAAGAGAAGATTGCCGTCCTGCTCGCCAAACGGAACAATCGGATCATTGATAAGCTCATCAACCGCTTTTTTAACAGCATCTGCATTAGAGGCTGATGTAATCCCCGCATGCATGAGGCTGGTAACGTTTTGCAGCGAGATAGGCAAATTGCCTAAGATTTGCAAAACACAGACAGTTTTAGCGATGTCTTGATGCAGCTCTGAATCGGAAAAGCGGATCTTAACTTTACCTACGGACTGATACAGTGCTGGGTAACCCTTCTCGATATCTTTTTTTAGCGCATCAAATAATGTCACTGTATTCGCTATCCAGCCAACCGGCTGATTCGCAATCGGTGTAGTGCCATCAGCACCCTCAACCAATACATCCTGAATAACTTTAATAGCCGAACGCAAGCCGATACCACCTGTCGACTTGGCTAATGCACCCAGCAACTGCAATAAGAGATCGAAGTGTGCAGGCAAGAATGGGTATAAGTTAATAAAGGTTTGCTTATCGAAGTCAGCACCATAAGCACGTGCATCTACGAGCTTCGTGTGATTGCGTAGCGCTTGACCATGATTATCAAACAGCTCACCTAAAGTATTTTCGCCTGCAGGTGACTTACTGAGCAGGCGGGTGTAGCAAATTTCTTTAATATCGTTGGCTTCAAGATCAATTTGAATTGGAAAGCGGTCTTTGAGCTTATATAGCTCAGGGGAGTTAAGTGACGCTTTAGGGTCGTCTTCAGTGAGTGTTTGTTGTGCTGTGCCAATCACCCAGACTTTGCCGTCACCAATATCTTTTAGGTTTTTTGCTAAGCCGTCTAGATTTAAAATTAGATTGTTTCGCGAGCCAACATACTGTCCCACTTCATCGATAATAAAGATGATGTGCTCTTTACCTGATGCCTCACGCGCAATTTCGATCATTTCCTTAACGCGATCATTTTCAAAGCGGATAACTTCGCTGGCCTCTGTAGTAAAAGATGAGGCGGTTTTGAAAAGTGTTGGATACATCTGGTGTGCAATATCAGGAATGACACTATCAACAATGAGCTCATCGTTGCGGTAATCATCCCACTCCAAGCCTTCGGTATAGTCGCTGAAAGCTTGTAAAAACTCATCATGACGATTTTCTTTCTTGAGCTTTCTTTCAAACGCTGCAACCTTAAGGTTACGAGAGTAGCCAGCCCACTGCAGAACCTTGTAATACAGGACAGTCGATACTTCTTCCATAGTCGCGCCAGCAAGTTGTTCACTTGCAAGGTCAAGCATCAGTACTGCAGCTGGAAAACGTTTTGAGACAGAATTTAATAAGGCTTTTGTGGTTGCTTTCTTAAATCGATCTTGAAGATGCTGAATAAATGGAGTGCCATCAATTTTGATATTGTCATCGAAGGCCAAACCTAAATACTTAGTAAAAGAACTCTTACCTGAGCCGTAGAAGCCAGAAACCCAAACACCGACTTCGTTTTGGCCACCAGCTTCCATTGCTGACTGCATTCTACTGAGCAGTTTCTCGAATTGTTCTTCAATACTTTCAGTAACGACATACTCAGAGATTTCCGCTTTTAGGCGCTCTTCTTGCGAGACACCGTAAGTAATAACTTTCTCAATCGTGCGGTAAATATCTTTGTTACTGTCAAATAGGGTTTTAATTTCCATCATCTCATCCTAAGTAAATTCTGCTAAACCAGCTGTTTATTAACCGCCAACATGTACTGAACGATAGTTACCATCTTCTGGATAAAACCCGAGAAATTTTAATTGGGTCTTTCCAGTTCTTATCCCTGGGTAAAAAAATACAGTCGGTACATGAAATTTGCCTTGCAGCTGGCTTTCCATAGATCCGATACGAAGGTACGGATGGAGAGCTTCAACGTCAGTTACTAATAAAATTGTGTTTGGTTTGTTTTCCAGCTCAGTCAGTTTTGCTTCGAGTTTGTTTTGTAGCGCGCTTTTTTTAGTTAAGGCTTCAGCCAGTGAACCATTAGTTTTTTGCCACTGTAAGGGGGATGCAGCATCTTGCTTCTCCCACGTTTTCTTGATGAACGCAGGCATTTCATCAAACACTTCCTGTACAGCCGCAGCCATTGAGAACACATGCACATCCCAGCCTTCATTGCGTAATTTGGCTGACCATGCTGGCATTTGTCGCTTAACTTGTAATATCTGCTGCGGGTGAAAGATCAAATAGAAAATAGGCTCAAAGCTAGCATGCCCAAATTCACGACCAGCTCTCACGCGCTCCATGAGCTCACTAAAATCAGTGTTGAGTGATGACATCAATCACTTCCTCCATTGTTTTGAACTGCCAGCTAATACGCGTGACATCACCTGCAGACTGCACAATTAACCAGTTATTTTTTGCTAATTTTTTTAATTCATCACGCACGTCAACAGGCTCCATGCCAAACAACTTCCATGTTTCGTGATTAATGATCGAATTATCGCCTAGGCCATTCAGGTGTAACCAATAGGCTAAATAGAGAGAAGTAGTGGGCTGAATACGTACAGGTTGAATGGTGCGCTTAGATGAGCGACTTGATGATAGTAAATTGTAGTCAGCGCAACAACCAATAATATAAGACGATACGCGCTTAATAACTGAGTCAGCCCATGGCTTTTGCGTTTTTCCTTCACGCACAGCATGGCTCACAAAATCTCTAGCATCTTCGGTGGTGACTTGATCATGTCCACCTGAGTAACGACTCCAATACACCTCTATTATAAAGTCTTGGAGCACTTTATTAGCCTGGGCGGTATGGATCAAAAATAGTTGGTTCAAATCTTGGGTTGTTATGACCGGGGCGAGCTGTTTTAAATACATCGCCACGTTGGTTTTCATATATCGAGGTGAGAAACACTCAGCAATAATATTACGCAACCTACGTGCCGTAACCATAGGGAACATGCCAGAGCTAAGTGCATGCTCATACAAATCAGTCACAGTAATACTTGGCTCATACAGGGTAAGTAGTATTTTGGTTTCTTCAGCCAAACCAAGTCCTGCACCCAGCTGCGTTGTGTAGTATTGCGTTACCTTTTCTACTGTCATGAATCTTCTCTCATATAAGGGAAGCTTTTGTACCCCCCCTTAAAAGCTTGAAGGTAATGACTGGCAGCAGCTTTCAAAATAGCTTCTAGACTTGCATCACTGAAGGTACCCACATTCACCGGTCCTTCATTTTTATCTACAACGCCACTCACTAATTGCTCAAGAGCTTGAAAAGCTTCATCTGTACTTTTTAGCTTGTCGTTGATATCAAGCTCTTGCGCAGCTTTAGCAATTTCACGCTCTAACGAATCAGGCAGTCTGTACAGGTGGTAGTTTTTACCGACACCAATATATTCATCGTGCACCAACAAGGCAGCTTCACAGACGCCGTGATACTGAGCTAAAAAACTTGTTCGCGGATAAGGGTGACTTAAAAAAATCTTACTCTGCGGACCTAAAAAGTTACTTCCCCACCAGTCACACTGACTTTTCTCGCCTAAGTACCCAACTAGAACTCTGAACTCTGCTATAAATTTAATTAACTGATTTTTCATTTACTACTCGAGTTATAATAACTGTACGGCTAATAATACTAACAATTACATAATTTGTTATTTGAATAATCGCTAAAATTACACACACAGCCAACTTCTGATAAGCTTATCCACACTCTAAAGCAGATCGTTCTCTACTGAAACCTTGAATTCATCTTGAGTTATAAAATGCAGATGATTTTAGATCTCAGTCTATTAAATACAATCTCATAGCATTTCTATTGGTTATGATACTAATAATTTGACTTATATAGATAAATTTCAGTATGTTCTTTCAAATAGGGAACTGATTTTCACATAATGAATCAAACATCAGATTACTACAATAACAATGCTCAAGCATTTTTCGAAAATACCTATCAGCTTGAAATGGAAAGTCTTTACGCACCATTTCTAAGATATTTGCCGGAACAGGCATTGATCTTTGATTTGGGCTGTGGCTCTGGTCGAGACACCTTGGCATTTAAGAACAAGGGTCATCAAGTTGAAGCGATTGATTATTCTGCCGAGTTGGTTCGAAAAGCAACTGAACTGACAGGTATTAAAGTAAGACATCAAAGCTTTTATGAGCTAAATGACGTAGCTAAATATGATGGGATTTGGGCCTGTGCCTCTCTTTTGCACTGTGACAGAGCGCGCTTAGCTGAAGTATTGGGTAAAATATTGAAAGCATTAAAGCCAAATGGCGTTTGTTATATGTCGTTTAAATATGGCAAGGCAGACCGTAAAAAAGATGGACGTACTTTTACAGATTTGGATGATCAGCAAGCTCATGACTTACTCAAGAAAATAGATAACGTATTGTTATTACAGCAGTGGGTTACTATAGATAAACGTCCAGACCGTACAGAAGAGTGGTTAAATATTCTGATTAGAAAAGAGCAGGCTTAGACATGTTGTTCAGTAAAGCCGAAATACCAACACCTCAAGAACAGTTGAAATTCTTAAAGCATATTCAGCAGATTTTGCAGTCAGGAACGTTTACTTCGACATATAAGTTCGCATTGCTGATGAGTATCACGCGTCTGGCGATTGAGCAAGGCAAGGATACTGGTGCTACTTTACACTTGGACTATCATGATATTGCTGAAAAGTTTATTGATCTGTACTGGAAACAGTCACTGCCGTTTCAGTTTAACCAGTATGAGCCTTTTACTATTTATCAAAGCACTGGTAGGCAGGCAAAGATCATCAGTGAAATCCAGAAAGCGCAGCAACAATTTAAGACCTTGGCAGCGTTGAGAAAGGATGGGCTTTACTGGAACAGGCTGAAGCGAACAGTTGCGACAACGGTAAAGCAAATGCCGGTGGTGTATTTGCAGAATCTGAATGGACAAACCGTAGAGTTTCTCTATCATTTGCAGGATTCCAAACAGTCCCTCAAGCTTTTACCCAAAGTGATGTATTGCTTGAGACAGTTTAGTGAAATTATTGAAGAGCTGTGCCAGAAGCGCTGGATTGATTTTATTCGGCTGAACAAGCAGAACCTGGTAGTATTGGATGGTTTGCGTGACGTGGAGGAATACATGGTTGACCCGAGTCGCAATCAAGTGGGGCAGTTCGCGGACTTCTTAATTGACTTACAGCAATACCCGTGTTTTTACTGTGGAAAAAGTCTCAAAAATTCAAAATATGCCGTGGATCATTTTATTCCATGGTCTTTATATCCTGCCGATACCGGACATAATTTTGTCCTGGCGGATGAAAAATGCAACTCACAAAAAAGTAATTATTTAGCATCACAGCAATTCTTACATCAGTGGCAGGAGCGTAATCATCTGCATGATCAATCTATTATTCGAGAGATTTCTCAATTAGGTTTTCTAACCGATCTGCAACGTTCGCATCGGGTTGCCGACTGGGCATATAAGCAGGCAATAGAGAATAAGTATTTAGTTTGGTTGGGTGGAAAAGATAAAAAGATATTAGCCCAAGTGTATTAAAGAATTGATTTTTAATAGATATATTTAAGTACTTGAATGTAATAAAGATATAAAGCACCTTAGTAGTGCTTTATATCTTTGGGTGTGTGCATTTGTTCTAACCTTTCTAAGACAGTAGCAGAGAACGGTTGCCAATAGTTCCATGAACGATATTTTTGATCAAAACGGCCACCACCTTCATTCCGCCATTGCTTTAGAATTGCAATGATTTCGGGGTTGTAAATACAATTCACAGATAGCATCCCACTCGAAAATTTGCGAGCACGTACCCATATCCCATTGATGGTAAATTGATAATCTTCCCAAGATGAAACATTAGGAGTCGTGTTTGTTGCGAGTTGTTCAGTTACTTCAAGTGGATTTTTAGATATTTTCCCTTCAATTCCATTTTTAATCACTTCAGGGGCTTGAGGATAAAGCCAACTTTTATGATCCAGACTTTCAAGGATCAGTTTCTTTGCTTGTTCACTTGGTATTACAAGTTCAGCCTGTAATAAGCTCGATAAATCAATCTCTAAGGTATTAACGTTCATTGATTCAATAATCTTAAGTTTATTCTCATCAATAAAATGTGTGACAGCAATTTCAATAAATACTGGTTCATCATTGTAATAACAAGCTAAATCAGGACGAATTAATCCTAAATGAAATTCAGGAATAATTTTGTCAAATGTCCACCATGCAGCTTCATTGTCTTCAGTATTTGGGATCGCAGGAAGCATTAAACCCATAGATTCTAAAATGACTTCTTTGGCATATTTGTGTAGTACAGATTCTGGATTAATGTTGCAGCTTTCCTTATTGCTGGCATGTGCAAAATGATGCTCTTTGATATCACCTTTGCGTGCAATGACAGTTTCACCGCATTCAAAACAAGTACATTTACACGCTAAGCCACGTTCAACATTTTCTATTTGGACCAGATTATTATTTTCA